>WNGL01020740.1_pt1 | contig 13933 bp, 12 predicted proteins | sample 5400591 | NCBI WGS metagenome assembly WNGL01 (sample SAMN13153377, study PRJNA577476) | soil metagenome | isolation source: 80 cm soil or saprolite under Garry oak tree replicate 1 | place: USA:California | collected 2016-06-15
CCCGCTGGCTCATGCCGGCCTTCAGACGGGCGAGTTGCAGGAGCGCCGAAGATGGCGATGGCAGCCCTTCAGGATCATACGGTTGTGTCATAACACAATCGTATGATTCGACGATACCGCTTATCCAGTTGCTGCGGGGTAACAGAAGCAAGTGTTACTGATGATGGCACCGCGACCCACTTTGTCGACATCACCATCGATACAAACAAGCAGAAGGCTGGTGGCTGGAGCAGCCCCGAACCCGGCGCCCTGAGATGGCGTACCCCTCTGGCGCTCAGCCCTGGCTGAACCGCCGCCCCAGCAGACCACTCATGTCCCACCCTGTATCAGGCGGGATAGCGCTGACTAGAGGGCTCCCGGCCGCAGGCGAAGACGTCGTACAGGTCGTCGGCGACCTGGGTTATCACCTTCCGGCCTTCCAGGCCGTCGAGCAGGCCGGAATCGATGGCCCCGGCGCCAAGCCGGGCGCCCAGCAGGTTGCCGCAGATGGCGCCGGTGCTGTCGCTATCCCCGCCGTGGTTGACGGCGAGCAGGACGCCGGACCGGAAGTCCGCGGCGCTCAGCGCGCAGTACACGGCGACGGCCAGCGCTTCCTCGGCGACCCAGCCCGCACCGAGCCGCACCATTGTCTCGGTCGACGGCGGCCCGGCCGCCGCGGCCGACACCGCCGCGGCCAGCGCCGTGCTCACCTCGGCTTCGCCCTGCGCCTGCAGCCTCCCGATGGCCGCGTCGGCCGCATCCGCCACACTGCGGCCGTGAACCAGATCGCTGATCATCTGGGCGAACGCCGCGGCGGCGAGGTAGTCGCTGGGGTGGCCGTGGGTCAGCGCCGCGGCCTGGCCGCCCAGGGTGAACGGGTCGCCACCAAAAAGCCCGGCCAGCCCGGCCGGCGCGACGCGCATGACGCCCCGCAACCCTTGCTGTCGTTGACCGGAGCGTCGGCCGTCCCAGGCCTCCCGGCGGCCAGCGCGCTCAGGCAGGTCGTGCCCGGGCTGCGCCCGTGGTGCAGAAACTCGTGCCGGATCAGCCAGCCGTCCGCCGGGTGGCCCGCCGGGACGGGCGCTCCTGCGTGCTGGGTGAGCAGCCACCGCTGGTAGGCCTCCCACAGCGCGCCGGGCACGTCACCGGCGGCCCCGCCGAGCAGACAGCCGCGGTACCGGTCGCGCATGGTAATCACGGAAGGTCCCGGGCCGAATCCACGGGGTCGATCGGGTCGGCGCCGATCCACCGGGCCGTCTCGTCGGTATAGGCGGCGCGGATCAGCCGTGGGCCTTGAGTCATCTCTGTACAAGTTTTAGTACACTATGAGTATGACTAGTCCCGCGGTGCTTCAGGTTCACCCACTGTCGGAGGTCAGACAGCGGCTTTCCGAGATCCTCGCGCGGTTCCGCCGCGAAGGCGCCGCAGCCGAGCCTGTCGCCTTCGGATCGCACCGCAAACCCGAGGCCATCCTCCTGCCGTACGAGGTCTACGAGCGGTACGAAGCGCTCGCGCGCCAGCGTACGCGCCTCGACTACGCTCTCTCCGCGGCGCAATCTGTACAGGTTGAGCTGCCGGGGGCGTTCAGCCCTGATCATGACCGGGAGGTCTCGGCGTATGTGGACGGGGAGATAAGCGCCGCGGAACTGTACCGCAGGACCGTTGCCCGCTACCGGCAGGCGTAAGTGGCGGACGATCCGTACACCGACCCGGTTACAGGAGTCCTGCGCAACAAGCTCGGCCTGAGCACAGCCGGAGAGCTGGAGGCCGCGGAACGGGAGATCACCCACGCGGCACTCATCTTGCTCAGGGAGTCGCCCGTTCGTCCCAGCTACGACCTGCCGCACCTGTCCACGATCCACCAGAGGATCTTTGGTGACATATACGACTGGGCCGGGAAGATCCGGACCATCGCTATTGCCAAGGGAAGCCCGTTCTGCCTGCCCCAGTACATAGAGACGTCGGCGGTCGATATCTTCCGCGCCCTGCGCGGCGAGAACTTCCTGCGTGACCTGGACCGGGAGCCGTTCGTCGCACGGCTGGCCTACTACCTGGGCGAGGTCAGCGCGGTCCATCCGTTCCGCGAGGGCAACGGGCGGACCCAGCGCGCCTTCTTCGAGCAGCTTGCCCACGACGCGGGGTTCACGCTCGCCTGGCAGCACCTCGACGCCGCCCGGAACATCGAGGCCTCCGTCGCGATCATGCGCGGTGACGCCGAGCCCATGCGGAAGATGCTCGACGCACTCGTCGCGGGCGGAACCTAGCCAGTACCTCAGTGCCGCGAACTCACTGGCGGGACAGGTGAGCACCAGCAAGAGCCATCGTGCAAGCGGCTTCCCCGATCCGGCCGACGACGAGCCCGGATAGGGGAGTCGCGGTGCCCGAGCCGATCGCGCCGCACAGCAGGATGAGCCCGAGCGTGCCCGGGGTTACGCGAAGCTCGGCTTCTCCCTCACACCTCAGCGCGGGCCGCCGGGGTCAGCAGCTCGCCGACCGCCCCTACCAGCCGCGTCATCTCGTACGAGACCTGGCGGGTGTCGCATTCGGGCGCGGCGAGGACGGCCAGGCTCGACCCGTCGCTGATCGCCTTGACGAACATCAGCCCGCCGTCCATCTCGACCAGTGCTTGCATGGCCGCCCCGCCATCGAAGGCGCGCGCCGTGCTTTGCATGAGGCTGGTCAGCCCAGAGGTGATGGCGGCGAACTGTTCGACGGCCCTGGCGGGGATACCCGCCGACAGCGCCAGCGGCACCCCGTCCGCGGATACCACAATCGCGTGCGCGACGTCCTCAACTCTCGTGGTGAATTCGGTGACTAGCCAGTTCAGGTCCTGGCGGTAGGCTCGGCTCAACACCTAGCTCCCCTCTCCTTCGCTTGACGTCCAGCCCTCGGCTTGGCGGCTGCCGAGCTGGAACCCGCTGAGGCGGTTCCGTGCCTGTTGGGGTGAGCGCCGGGGCGGCGACTTCGGCCGTGCCGGTGCTGCCTCTTCCGTCCCGCGGCTCGGTTTCCGCGGACTGACCACCGGCGTTTCGTCTGGTCCCCAGGTTTCCGATGCCGCGCTGGCCGCCGAACCGGAGAACAGGTTCGCCCCCGGTATCCGGCTCGGCAGGCCCGCCGTCGTCTTGTCGCCGCGCACCGGCGCGCTGACCGTCCCGGTGGTTGGCAAGTCGCCGGCCCAGGCAAACCTGGAGGCGCTCTCGCCGTCGCCCGGCGAGCCTGTGCCAATACCCGTGCCAATACCCGTGCCAATACCCGTGCTGGTGCCCGTGCTGCCGGAGTCAATGACCTCGTCGGCGACCGCGGCCCGCGCGCTCGCGCTGGACGGGCGCTTGGTGCGGAACCAGTTCGACGGCGCGGCGGCCGGCGCGGTCGTCATCATCGGGCCGCTAGCCTGGTAGCCGTCGGTGCTGTCGCCCTGCTGGCCGGCGGCGCGCAGCCCCAAGCTGCGCCGGCCGGGGACGCGCCGCCCGCCCACGCTGAGCTGAGCGGCTGCGGCCTGGCTGGCCGGCTGCCACCGCCATGGGCCGACGTGCCGGGCGGCTTCCCGGCCGGTGAGGCTGCCGGGCAGCCAGACCAGAGCGGACAGCCCCTGCGGTGACGCGGCGCGCAGCCGGACCTTTACCCCGTGCCGCGCCGCGAGCCGCGACACGGCGAACAGCCCCATGTGCCGGGAGACCGACACGTCGATCTCCGGCGGGGTGTCCAGCCGGTGGTTCATCTCCGCCAGCCGGGCCGCTGAGACGCCGACCCCGTCGTCCCGGACCTCGAGCAGCACTCCGCCGCCGCTGAACTCCTGGCCCGACACGTGCACCGGGGTATCCCTGGGAGAGAATACGGTGGCGTTCTCGATGATCTCGGCGAGCAGGTGCACGACGTCGGAGGCCGCCTGCCCGAAGACCGCGACCTCGGGCTGGATGTCGAGCACCACCCTGGTGTACTGCTCGATTTCCGATGTTGCCGCGCGGGCCACGTCGGTGAGCGGCACCGGTTCGCTCCACTTGCGCACCGGCTCCTCCCCGGCGAGCACGAGAAGGTTCTCGGAGTTACGGCGCATGCGGGTGACCAGGTGGTCCATCGAGAACAGGTTGGACAGCCGGTCGGGGTCGTCCTCGTTCTGCTCCAGGGAGTCAATTATGCGCGCCAGGCGCTCGATCAGCGGCACGCTGCGGCGGGACAGGCTGATGAACATCGCGCTGAGGCTGCCGCGCAGCAACGCCTCGTTGCCGGCGAGCCGCACGGCCTCGCCGTGTACCCGGTCGAACGCACGGGCCACCTTGCCGATCTCGTCGGTGGAGTGCACGCTGACCGGCTCGACTTCCCAGGTTGCGTTGGGGTCCGTGGCCTCACTGAGTGCGGCGACCCGGGCCGGCAACTGCACCGTCGCGATCTTGAGCGCGTCCGCTTGCAGCCTGCGCAGCGGATGAACCAGGGACCGGGCGACGATGAAGGTCAAGATCAGCACAAGGAGCAGCAGCGTACCGGTCACCCCAGCGGTGAGCACCGCCGACTCTCGCGCGTCCTGCTCAAGCGATTGGCTGCGAGCGACGATCGCCGCGGCCAGTCGCTGCTCGACGATCCGCATCCGGGTGATCGTGTGGTCATGGCGGAATACCACAGGTCCGGTTTCGGAGGTACGACGACGACCTGGCGCGTGAACTGCGCGTTACTGAACGCCAGGGCGAACGCCCCGGCGGGGGGAAGCTTCGGGTCGCTGACCGCGGCCAGGAACAGGAAGTTGGTCAGCAACTGCTCGGTGTCGATTCTCTCGACGTCCACCGTGTTGAGGTAGTCGTTCTCCTCGGCTTGCGTGGCCGACGACACGAACGCGGCCAGGTCGGTGTCTTCCAGCCCCTGCGCGGTGGCCACTGCCGCCGGGGCGTCATTGAATGAGCCCTCGATCAGCGCGGCGTCGAGGATCGCGCGCTCTTGGGAGGCCTCGTCCTTTGCCCTAGACAGCGAGCCGAGCATGCGTACCTCGTCGGAGAGGAAGGGGTCGCCGCTGTCGCTGGTGATCTCGTCGTTCAGGGCGAACAGGCTTCCGATGGCCTCCGTGTAGGCAACGATCACCCCCTGTGGCGGCTGGGTTACCCCGCGGGTGCGCAGGCTGCCGAGGTTGCCGATCATGGCGACCACCGCCGCCGCCTTGGCCTGGGTGTTGGCCGGAAACGGACTGCCGATCTGGGCCGCCAGGGGTTGCACCCGCCGGGCCGCGGCGTTGGTCGCCGCTTGCGCGCGCCGGACGCCGGCCTGCAGTGACTGGACGGTCCGGTCTACCCTCTCGCCGACAGTGGGGCACTGCCCTCCGGGGCTGGCGGCGCACACCGCGGCGGTGAGGTCACGCTCGTTTTCCATCGCCTGCGCCAGCGTGGTGGCTTCCTCGCCGAGGAAGGCAAGCTGTGTCGTCCGGGCGAACGCGATCGCGGTGTCGGTGGCGACGGTGATCCGCAGGCCGCCGAAGACCACGCCCAGGGCGACCGCTATGACGATGACCGCGCTGAGCCGCCGTGACACCGGCCAGTTGCTCAGCGAGAACGGCAGTTTGGGTGGACCGACGCGGAACCATGGTGGCCGGGTGGCGGCGTGCCCCGCTGGCCGCCGGCCCACTGGCACGTCAGGTCTTCTCATCGCGCTGCTCCTGTTTGCGGACGTCCGGTAACGGTCACCTGTTCCGGCTTCAGCTGCCATGGCTAGCTGGCCGCGCCGGAATCGGTCGCGATAGTGCCGGCATAGTTCTTAAAGGCGCCAGACGCGGCGCTCTGGCTTTGGCTCGCGTACGCCGACGAGATCAGCTCCCGCAGGTCGGCGGACACGTTCAGGTACTCCGGGGTGACCGGCCGGGCCGCCGCGATCGGCGCCATGGCCTGCACGGTCTTGAAGATCGGGGCGCTGGTGAACAGCGACGGGCGGTACGCGGCCGGCACCGCCGGGGCGTCGGCGACCGCGATCGCCCGGACCGTCTCCTGCGCTGGGCTGGTCAGGAAGTCGATCAGCTTGTTAACCGCGGCCACGTGCGCAGTCTTGCCGTTGACGCTCAGCACCTCGCCGCCGAGGGCGACGCCGCGCGAGCCGCCGGGGGCGGGCGGGAACGGAATGAAGCCGACGTGCCCCTTCACCGCGGGCGCGAGCGGCAGGCCGGCCACGTACGGCCAGTTGGTGGCAAACGCGGCGTAGCCGGCCGCGAAGTCGTTCCCGGTCTGGCCTTCCTGGTAGGTGACCACGTCACTGGGGGCCACGCGGTACTGATAGATCAAGCTGTGCAGGAAGTTCAGCGCCGCCACGTTCTGCGGGGTGTCCACGTTCGACAGGTTGTCCAGCGAGCCGCCGAACGCCTTGTCCAGCATCATGTACGCGGTGATCGCGCCCTCGTACTTATCACCCTCGAACGCGATGCCCTCCTTCAGCTGGCGGTCGCTGTTGAGCGCCTGCTCGGCGTCGGTGATGACCTGCTGCGCGGTCGCCGGCGGGGCGGAGACCAGGTCAGTGCGGTAGAAGAGCCCCTCGACGTTCAAGAACCACGGGCAGGAGTACAGCTTGCCCTGGTACCTTCCGGTGGAGATCATCGCCTGGTTGAACTGGCCCGGCGAGCAGCTGACCGGCTGGAGGTAGCCCGCCGCGGCCCACTTGGCCGTGTATGTGATGTCGGACTCGACCAGGTCGGGAGTCGGGGAGTCGGCCGCGAAGGCGTAGTTCACCTGGGACAGGAACACGGTGGAGTCCGATGACAGCACGTCGACGGTCACGTGGATATTTGGATTCTGCTTTTCGAACTTGCTGACCTGCGCCTCGGTGTACTGGCCCTCGCTGCCGAGGCCAGAGATGGCAAAGGTGATCGTCTGCCTGGTGCTCGCCGACTGCTGCGTGGTGCTCGCCGAGTGCTGCGTGGTGCTGGAGCTGGAGCTGCAGGCGGCGAGGCTCAGCAAGGCCACGGACGCGACCGCGCTCGCGGCGTGCCTGGTTCTGGTACTGGCCATCATGAGGCGACCGACTTCCCTGGTACTGCCCCGGTCGAGCTGGGCAAGGCCGACCTTGTCAGTCGCGATCGTGCGCCGCATAGGAGCCTCCGGAGCGTGTAGTACCAGGATGAATGCATGTTATGCACACTTGTTAGGTATGCGTCAACGGCTCCTGGTAACAACTAGGCAGGCTCTTGGTAACAGAACAGGGCTTCAAGGCGCACAGGCGGTGCCTGCGAACCAGGGGATCATGTATCAGATTTGATGGGCCCTGCGGGTCGCCTGCGGATAGTCGGCTCCTCCAGGCTCCCGCCGTTCGGCCCCATCACCGCCACCATCGAGCCCGCATCGACCGCCAGGCTGACCTCAGCCAGCGCGTGCACCTCGGCGGTCCCTTGCCCGTAGACCTCGGACACCCGGCGCAGTTCCAGCATGCTCATCATCGCATCCGCTTCCCGCCGGTTTGCCTAGTGTGGTTCGAGTTCCGGGTTGCGGAGTTCGATCTGGCCGCGGCCGTTCAGGAAGACGCCGAAGATGATGAGGCTGGCGTCGGGCGGGATCTGGGCGGTGACCTCATGCCGGGCCCAGTCGCGGGTTCCGGTGGCGAAGGCGAAGTGGTTGGCGGGATCGTGCCAGGGATCCGGTCCGGCTGGTTGCCGTCCTTCGCGGATGATGCGGAGCACCAGTCCGGCGCGGTCGGCGACGTCGGTGGAGCGCAGGGCGCCGCGGAAGACGACGGCGCGGCCGCGGTAGTCGTCGGCGTTGATCTCCTGGCTGAGGAAGGCGAATCCGGCGGGTTCGGGCACGGCCGCGGTCAGGATCGCACGCCTGTCTTCTGTGGTGCAGGAATAGTCCTGGTCGTGGGACCCGGTGGCCTGGCGCAGGAAGGTGCCGTCGAGCTGCCATCGGTGCAGGCCGTCGGCGAACGTCAGGTTGCGCGGCTCGAACCGAGTGTTCTCGGAGGGCCCGGGGTGCCTGCTGGCGGCTGCGGAACGGGCTGAGCAGGCCGGGGCCGGTGACGGGCTGGGCGAGCCGGTCCATCACCGGGTCGTCGACGGCCAGCGGCGTGCCGGTGATGACAGCCAGGGCCAGGCCGTCGGCCAGGCGGGCGGTCATCTGCCGGGTTCCGCCGGGCGCGGCGATGTCGATCCGCGTGGCGGTCACCCCCGGACCCAGGTCGGTGACGGTCACGGCGGTCACGGCGATCCCGGCCGCGCGCAGCAGCTGGCCGGTCATCTCCCCGGCATCGTCTTCGGGGTATTCCCCGTCGCGGTCTTCCGGTCGGGCGAACAGGCGCCAGAACACGCCGCTGCGGCCGGGCAGCCGGACCGGCAGCGCCCGGTGCCCGGCGTCGTCGGCGAGCACCACGAGGCCGACTGGTTGGCGTCCGGGCCAAGGTTCGGCGTGCGCGATGCGGACGGCAGTCATGGGGGTGCTCCTGGAGGTAACGGGGATGAGGTCGGGGCGGTGCGCGGTGATGTACTCGCGCAGCCGGCGGCGCGCCTTGTGCAGGCTGGCCTTGGCGGCGCCGGGGGTAGCGGCGATCTGGCTGGCGGGCTGGTCGGCGTAGTAGAAGAGGGTGATGGCCTGCCGCTGCCCGGAGGGCAGGCCGGCGACCGCGCGGCCCAGCGCGTCGGCGCGGTCCAGGTCCTCAGCCGACGGCAGGCCGTGCGCCGATGCCGGGTGCAGGTTCTCGGGCCAGTCGCCGAGCAGCCGGTCCATCACCGCATCGGCCACCCGGACCGGCGCCCCGGCCGCGACCGCCAGTTTCAGGCCGTACCCGGCGCTCACCACGACATGCCGGGTTCCGGCGGCCATGGCCAGCTCGACCCGCGCCGCGGCCGTGTCCGAGCGCAGCTCTGGCACATCCTCGCCGGCCGGCTCGATGTCCACGGCGGTTACGGTCACCCCGGCCGCGTGCAACAGCCGGGCCGCCGTCTCCTCCAGGACACCGGCCATCACGGCGTCCCCGGCGGGCCGCTCCAGCAGCGCCAGCAGCGCCAGCAGCAACTTGGCACCGACAACCCCCAGCCACAGCGGCACCGCCCGGTGACCGGTGTCGTCGGCGAGCACGATGAGCTGCTGGCCGTTCACGGCACTGCCGGCCGGCACCCGTCCGGACCGGGGATCAGCAAGCACGATGCGGACAATCGTCACGACGATCCCCCAGAAGACGGCAAGACAGCGACTCGGCTCACACTTGTTAGTGTCCGACGACCCCGCCACGGGTTACCCGCCGCCGGCAGATCAGGGAACAGGCAGCGCCCGAGCCAATCCACAGGACGGGACGGCCCGGACAGGTGACGCCGAGCCCGGCACTCACCTGCCCGCTTCAGCTCTTGGTGGCGATGATGTAGGCGTTGACGATGTCGCCGTCTACGCGCGTGGCCTCGATCGAGGTGAAGCCCGCCTCGCTGATCATTGTCCTGGCCGTTTGCTCGCCCCACATCGTGCCGAGGCCCATTCCGCCGAGGCCCATTCCGCCGTCGGCCAGGGAGACGGTCATGCAGTGCATGCAGGAGACGGTGTAGAGGAACGGCGCGAGCGGGTGCTCCAGGTTCTCCGCGAGCTTGCTGGAGGCCGAGGTGTCGACGCACAGGTAGGTCCCGCCGGGCCGCAGCGCCTGGGCGATCCCGGCCAGCATCAGGTCCGGGCGGCCCTGGTCGTGCACCGCGTCGAACGTGGTGACGAAGTCGAACCGGGCGGTCTCGCCGAGACGCGCGGCGTCGCGCTCCTCGAAGCGCGCGTTCTCCAGGCCCATGCGCTCGGCCTCGGCACGAGCAGCCGCGATCCCAGGGCCGGAAAAGTCGAAGCCGGTGAACCGCGAACGGGGGAACGCCCCGGCCATCAGGTTGACGGCATGACCGGAACCGCATCCGACGTCCGCGACGTCGATACCGTCACGGAGCCTGTCGGTCAGACCAGGGACAAGCGGGAGCGTCACGTCGATCAGGGTGGCGTCGTGCACAGCGCCGCTGTCCTCCGCCATGACGGCCTGAAACCTGGGGAACGCCGAGTACGGAACGCCGCCGCCGTGCCGGAAGCACTCCACGATCTGGTCTTCCACCACCGCCATCAGGCCGATGTACTGCATCCCGGTCGCGAGGTTCTTCATGCCGGCCGCCCGGGTGAGCCAGGCCGCGCGATCGGCGGGCAGCGAGAAGGATCCGGTCGCACCGTCGTGGTCGACGATCCTCCCGGTGGTCATCACCGCCAGCCACTCCCGGACGTACCGCTCGTCGAGGGCCGCGCGCGCGGCGATCTCGGCGCTGGTCGCCGCGGGCATCGTGGCCATGACGTCGAACAGCCCGGCCCGGTGCCCCACGCTCACCATCAGCGCCAGCGCCGCTTCGTTCATCATGTGGAGCATCCGCTCGGCGAATTCCGCCGAGCCGGATGGCTCTGCTTCCGTCATCAACGACCTTCCCGGTTCGCAGGTGGGCGTAATCGTAGCGGCCGGGTCCTCGTGCATGTCCCAGCCCGCCACGATCCCAGCCTGTCAAGCCGGCGGCCCCGAACCTACATGTACAGGCCGCCGTTGACCGGGTAGACCTGGCCGGTGATGTAGCCGGACTCGGGGTCGGCGAGGAACTCCACCACCCGCGCGACCTCGTTCGGCTCGCCGAGCCTGCCGACCGGGATCCGGGCGACGATCTTCTCCATCGCGGGGGCCGGAACGGCCGCGGTCATGTCGGTGGTGATGAACCCGGGGGTGACCGCGTTGACGGTGATGCCCTTCGAGGCCGTCTCCAGGGCCAGGCTCATCGTCAGGCCGAATAGCCCGGACTTGGCGGACGCGTAGTTGGCCTGGCCGAACCCGCCGGCCGAGCCGATCACCGAGGAGATGTTGATGACGCGGCCGTAGCCGCGGTCGAGCATGTGCTGCAGGATCGCCTTGGACAGGTAGAACGCGCCGGACAGGTTGACGTGGATGACGTGGTCCCACTCGTCCGGGGTCATCTTGCGGACCGTCTTGTCGACCGTGACGCCGGCGTTGTTGACCAGGATGTCCAGCTGCCCGTGCTGCTCCAGGACCTCGCCGATGACCCGCACGCAGTCCTCGTTGGAGCCGATGTTGCCCTGGTGGACGGTGACGCCGGCCTCGGCGTACTTGTCCGCGAACTGCTGGGCGGCGTCCTGGTTCGAGGAGTAGCCGGCCGCCACCTTGATGCCGCGGTTCATCAGTCGCTCGCAGATGGCCAGCCCGATCCCGCGGATCCCGCCGGTTACCAGTGCGACCTGCCCGTTCATGTCTGCCATGGATTACCTCCGTTCGATGCGATACGGCGGACAGAGGCGGCGGTCAGCCGAACACGTACTCCCCGGGAGCGTCCGCGATGGCCGGGTGCTGCCTGCTGCCCATGTGCGGCGGCTTGATGTGCGCGCCCGCGTGGGCGTCGGACCAGGCGGTCCAGTCCTCCCACCACGAGCCGCGGTGCTTGCTGGCCGCGGAGCGCCAGGCCTCCGGGTCAGCGCCGGCGTAGTCGCTGGCCTCGTACCAGGCCTTGGGTCCGGGCGGGTTGACGATGCCGGCGATGTGCCCGCCGCTGGACAGCGCGTAGCGGACCTTGCCGCCCATCAGCGCGCCGGTCTTGTAGGAGCCGTGCCAGGGCACGATGTGATCGTTGATCGCGCCGACGACATACGTGTCGTTCTTCGCCGAGGACAGCGACAGCTCCTGGCCGGCCAGCTCGAGCTCGCCCCGCGCCAGCTCGTTACGCATGTACAGCGAGCGCAGGTAGAACGAGTGCATGGCCGACGGCATCCGGGTGCTGTCCCCGTTCCAGGCCAGGATGTCGAAGGCCGGCGGGTCCTGGCCCATCAGCCAGTTGGAGACCACGTAGTTGAAGATCAGGTCGTTGGCCCGCAGCATGTCGAAGGTGCCCGACATCTGGCTGCCCTCCAGGACGCCCTTCTCCGCCATCTGCTTCTCGAGGCGCCGTACCGTCTTTTCGTCGGTGAAGGCGCCGAGGACGCCGGGCTCGCTGTAGTCGAGCAGGGTGTTGAGCAGCGTGATGGAGCCGATCCTGTCGTCGCCCTTCTCGGCCAGGTACGCGGCCAGCATGGCCGTCAGCGCGCCGCCCAGGCACAGCCCGATGATGTCGATCTTGGGTGAGCCGGTGATCTCGGCGATGACGTCGAGCGCCTCCCGCGGGCCGTGGATGAGGTAGTCGTCCAGGGTCACGCCGCCCATGGTGGGGTCGGGGTTGCGATAGGAGATCGCGAACACGGTGCGCTCGTGCTGCACCGCCCACTCCAGGAAGCTGCGGCCCGGCGCCAGGTCCATGACGTAGTACTTGTTGATCCACGGCGGGCTGGCCAGCACCGGGACCGCGCGGACCTTGGGCGTCTGCGGCGCGTACTGGATCAGCTCCATCAGGTCGTTCTTGAACACGACCTTGCCCGGGGTGGCGGCGAGGTTCTCGCCGACCCGGAACGGCCGGGTGTCGACCTGGCGCGGCCGGCCCTTGTTGTTGAGCATGTCGTCCACGAAATGGCTGGTCCCCGCGACCAGGCTGGCCCCGCCGGTCTCGAACATCCGCTTGAGCGCGGCCGGATTGGTCAGCAGGAAGTTCGTCGGGGCGAGCGCGTCCAGCAGGAAGCCGGTCGCGAGCGCGGCCTTGGCGTCGTCCACGGCATTGCCGGATCCCGCCTCCAGCAGGTCGCTGACCAGCCTCGACGTGGCCAGGTGGGCCTGCCGGATGGCGAAGAAGGCCGGATTGTCTGTCCACGTCCGGTCCGCGAACCGCTTATCGCTCTCCGGGACCGGAACCGGCGGCGGCGCGTCCATCCCCATCCAGCGGGCCGCGGCCACCGGCCCCGCCATCGCCACGCTGGTCCAGAAGCGCATCGCCGCCGATGCCGTGGCGGTAGGCCTGGCCGCGGCGCGGCGCAGCACCGCGGCCGTGGACGAGCCGAGGCCCGCGGCGTCCACCGAGCCGAACACGTCGGCATCCGGTGCCAGTGCCGCGGCGGCCGCTTCCGCGGCCTGCCACGCCGTTTCCTGTGCGGTCATTGTGTGCCCTCCCGGGTCTGGCGCGGGAACCCTTCCGACGCTACTTCGCCCTTGGGGCGCGCGTAAAGGACCGTAGCTTCCCGTCGCGGGCCCGCCGAAACGTCAGGAGCCCGGCGGGATCGGCGCCAGCAGATCCTCAGTGCCAGTGGGTGAGCGGCACCGGGCCGCGGCTCAGCACGGTGCGGATGGCGAAGACGCTGTGCGCCGTGAGCACGGCCGGGACGGCCAGGATCTCGTCCAGCAGCACCTTCTCGTAGTCGGCCAGGTCCTGGGTCGCGACCTCGACCATGAAGTCGTCGGAACCCGTGACCACGTAGCAGGCCACCACGGCCGGGATCGCCATCAGGGCCCGCTCGACCTCGAGCGACGTCGCCCGGGAATGCCCGTCGACCCGCAGCCCGATGAAGGCGGTCAGGCCGAGCCCGGCCCTGGTCCGGCTGATCTCGGCGCGGTAGCCCTCGACGATGCCGCTGGCCTCGAGCGCCTTGACCCGGCGCAGGCAGGCCGAGGGGGACAGCGAGACCGCCTCGGCCAGGTCGATGTTGGCGATGCGGCCGTCGCGCTGCAGGGTGGCGAGAATGGCGCGATCGGTGCGGTCTCCGGGTGCTGGCATGAAATTCATCCTATCGCCTTCTTGGCCGCATAGCATTGCGCTACAAACCGGTGATGGCGCAATCTTTGCCATCGCATGCGACCAGTTTTCGCCGATGATTGACGTATGAGCACCTCACCGGCACAAGCCCTCCCGCTGTCGGTCCCGCGGGCCAGCGCGCTGTACATCGGCGCCCTGTTCGGCCCGGGACTCCTGCTCCTGCCCGGCCTGGCCGCCCAGCAGGCCGGCCCGGCCTCGATCATCGCCTGGGTGGCGCTGCTCGGCCTGTCCGCCATCTTCGCCACGGTGTTCGCCGCGCTCGGCCGTAAAGTGCCGGGCGCGGCCGGCGCAGCCGGGTACGCCGCCGCCGGCCTCGGCCGGCGGGCCGCGACG
>WNGL01006365.1_pt1 | contig 13931 bp, 15 predicted proteins | sample 5400591 | NCBI WGS metagenome assembly WNGL01 (sample SAMN13153377, study PRJNA577476) | soil metagenome | isolation source: 80 cm soil or saprolite under Garry oak tree replicate 1 | place: USA:California | collected 2016-06-15
TCCGATAGTCGTAGGGGAGTATTCCGAGATTGGGGGTGGAGCTTACGTGGGACCGTACACGTCGGTCGGCAGCCACGTGAAAATTCTCGGTGCTGAGATCGAGAACAGTATCATCCTTGACGGGACCGTGGTTGATTGCAGGGAGAGAATCGTGGACAGCATCATTGGGAAGAATTCCAAGATCATCTCTGATCATACTTATCGCCCGAGCGGGAGAAGGTTCGTGGTCGGCGAGAGCACCTTCGTCAGTCTCTAGGCCGCTCCGGCAGTTTGTTTTGTATGTTCCTAGTGCCTAGTCTATGTTCACGGCAAGCAGATAGACCAAAGCTACTACTGCAGAGAAGACGAAAATCGGATAATAGAATACTGCCATAAGACTCCCGAACAATACTCCAAGAGCAACGAATTCGGTTCTTGTTTTTCGGTTCGCCCAGTCGACGTTCCAGATGCCCAGCGAGTATAGGCTGAGTCCGAGGACGATGAGTATGGCGATGGCATTGAAAGCGAGCACGGGAAGGAATGAGCCTCCAATCGGCTTGTCATTGGGCGGATAAGGAAGACTATTGACAACCGGCCCGAAGAGGAGGTTGACCACGACAACATCGGAAATGCCGAATATGCCCCATATCAGAGGTAACAGCAGGATTCGCTTCTGCATCAGGCCAACGATCATCGGTTTTCAGCCACATATTCATATAAGGATTTGGCGAAAACGACTCGCATTGAGAGTGAAAAAGTTGAATTTTTGGAAACTTCTGTTTCGCGCCTGGTTCTACTTTAGAACCGGCTACGGTCTCTACCTCGCCTTCCTAATCGGATTCGCGAGCAATATCGTCGTGCTCTACAAACTCGGCGTGGCAGACAACAAGTATCTTGCGCCTTTCTTCCCGAGCCTAACTGTGTTCGGGATAATCGCGCTTATCATAGCTGCTCCTGTCGCTATTTTCTCAGGCCTTTATCATATGAAAAGAACAGGGGCCTTTGCTGCTGATGCGGCAGTCCAGACGGAGTCCAATCCTTACGTTTACAGGGCGGTTCCTGGAAAAGAAAGGGAAGTCTTTGTACCGCTGATGATTCTTACTGCTAGGGGATTGGTCAGAGTGATGGAACAACTGAAGACCCTAACCCCAGAAGAGAAGAGGGAATTCGAGAATGTCTTGGCGAAAGCGGACATTCTCTTGAAAGGTCAGCCCATTGGTGTAAACACTCAGCGTACTCGCTAAGAGTCACACTTAGTAGAGGATGTCTTAGGGGGCTATTTGGCCCGGACCAAGACCCCAAAAGGTTCAATTCCTGAGTCACGCTTCTCGTAAAGCGGGCATCGAAGTTAACAGATTCGAAACCTCTTTCGCCGTCCGATTAGGTAATAGTGTTCGAAATCTGTCCACTATCCCTCTGACGCCCTCATCAAGAGTGTGTCGAGGCTTAAAGCCAACTTTTTCGATCTTGGACCCATCCAGCTCATAGGACACTTGGTTCAGGTTAGGGGTGGGCGTGATAACAACTCGTGTGTCAGGAACTTCCCTAGCAATTACTGAAGTGATTCGGTTCATAGACGCGTTCTCGCCGACGACATTGTAGATCTCGCCGCTCATGCCCTTCTTGGTCAAGGCAAAAATTAGCCCATCTACTGTGTCCGAAATGTCGAGGTAGGGTCTCTTCTCGTTCTGGGCAGACTCCCATACTGTCAATGGCATACCGATGCAAGCCAAGTAGGTGAACCTGTCCACGACCGTGTCGAACCGCATTCCGATAGAGTATCCAAACACTGTTCCAAGCCTTAGGACAGTGGCATCGAGACCGTTCTGCCTCGATGCTTCAAGACAGGTATTCTCAGCCTTTAGTTTCGATTCCCCATACGGACTTATCGGCTTACAATGATACTTCTCGTCAACAACGCCGGTTGTCGGACCGTAGACGCTCGCGGTGGATGAATAGACCAACTTCTCGACTTCAGTCTTCACTGCGTGTTCAACGACTCTCTTTCCGCCGTTCACATTTACGTCGAAGGTAAGCTCTCTTCGCTCAAACGATAATGGAGCATTTGTGATTCCAGCCAAGTCCACAACCATATCGACATCCCGGAAGGCCCTCTCCAAGTCGTCATCCTTCCGAACATCTCCCTCCAAGAACTCGAAACGTCCCTCCTTTGGAAGATCCATGATTGCCACGTAGCGTTCCCTCAACATGTTGTCAATGACCCTGATCGTTGTACCTGCGAACTTCTCGTTCGCCGCCAATTCTCGAATGAGCCTAGATCCGATATACCCGGCGCCGCCCGTCACCAGAACTACCATGCTATCTTCTCACGGTCAGCTATGCTTACTCAAGCTTGAAAAGCCTACGCTTCCTCTGTGAGCCACGTCCTTGGACAGACTCCTGATCATCGGATCGACTGGGTTAGTCGGCTCGAAAGTCGCTTCCTTGGCTTCGAAACACGGTTTCGAAGCTCACAACACACATAACGCGCGTATGTCGCCTCTTCCACACTCCGTCCAGTTGGACATAACAGACCGTGACGCGACGCTACGCCTAGTCAATGATGTTCAACCAAAGGCTATCATCAACACAGCGGCCTTGCATAATGTGGACTACTGCGAAACCCACAGAGAAGAGGCTGCAAGGGTGAACGTTGAAGGAGTAAGAAACCTAAGTGAAGCTGCTCGCGAAAATCGGAGCCGACTCGTACATTTGTCCACGGACTACGTGTTCGACGGCACGACTGGGCACTACACGGAACTTGACAAACCCCATCCTCTCCACTACTATGCGGAGACAAAGTTGGAAGCAGAGAAGGTTGCCTCCCAACTGCCAAGCTACGCGATTGCAAGACCCAGCGTCATCTACGGCTGGAATCCTCTCGAGGCAACCGGAATCCCTTCGAGCTCAGGCAAAACCGTAAACTTCGCGATGTTCGTGCTGGAGAAGCTCAAGAAGAATGAGACCGTTAAGGCGGTCCGGGATCAGTACGGCTCCCCCACCTTTGCCGACAATCTCGCTGACGCTCTGCTCAAGCTTGCCAAATACCCGCATAACGGCGTTTTTCACACCGCAGGCAGATCGTGTTTGAGCAGATACGAATTTGCAGTCAAATTGGCTGAGATTTTTCAGTATCCCCAGCGGTTGGTGCAGCCTATGTTCACGACCGAGTTCAAGCAATTGGCTGAGAGACCCAAGAACAGTTGTCTACTTGTACAGAAGGCCGAGAACGCACTAGGAATGAAGTTTCTCACGACCGATGAGGGCATTATGGTGATGAAGAATCAGGCTTCGTCCCAATTCGTCACCTCATAGGATTCTACTTGTGGGGTGGCTTGTTCCAGTCGAAGGGCTTTGATGTCTTGGGGTCTATTATGTCTGAATCATCCCAAGCTCTCCTTTCCTCATCCGGGTTCTTGCCATCATAAAGCCGATTTACATAGTACACAGTTAGAGACGCCTTGATTCCTAGAGTCTTTGTACCGTGCCAATAATGGCCAGGTATTCGGATAACCTGAAGTCTTTCCGCACTTGCCACGATCTCGTCCAATTGACCGTTGGTCGGCGACCCCTGCGCGTCATCGTATGCACATATTTTCATTGAGCCCTCTAGCACAACGAAATAGTCCACTTGGCCCCGATTGTGTCGGTGCCAAGCTCTGATCATTCCAGGATAACTGAAAGATAGGTTGGCTTGGACGATGTTGTCATCCTGCAAGAGCTCTCGCCAATCATCACGAAGGATTTCCGTGAAGAAACCCCGCTCATCAACATTCTTTTTGAGATCGTAAGTCGTTACTCCGGGCAACATGCAAGTCTGTTCGATTCCACATCTAATAAAGAATAGTTCAAGGAGGTTCAAGTCCTTTCTTCGCGAATCTTTATTTTCGATGACCTCTCGATTCGAGACGGCAAGGTAAGAGCGCTGTTGGCACGAGACCGAATCCCACATAGTAAATGAATGAAAAGGTTGTTAGTTTCAGGATCGGACCTGCTACCAGACTCTTGGCCAAAAGAACTAGGCGTGGTCTCGATGTCCCTTCGGCGGGCGACTTCCCCTTTCAAAGAGGAGAAATCTACATCAATCTTGGCCCGCCCAAAAAAGGGCCAATAGAGAGAGTTTTTGCTAGTGCCTCTGTGTATTATCTGCCTTTCAAGAACTACTCAAGGTCTGAGGTCGTAATACTTAATCGGGAGTAGTCTCCATGTTCGAAATCTCCGGTGGGCGGCTGAACCGCGGCGGGTGTGTTTCGTTGGTATTAGTAAGCCATGAAAATTAGACTCAGAAGGGACTACAGATTCGTTTTTGAACGACATATCCTCAGGCAACATAGGTCTCAACATGAACCGGAAGTCATGAAGACCCTGAAGAAGATCAAAGGGGTCCATTTTGTGGACATAGGTGCCAACATCGGAATATTCTCAATGATTCTATGTAAGAACTTCCAATGGGTGCACGCATACGAGCCTAACCCTGCATGCGTGAAAATATTGAGTGAAAGACTAGCCAACAAACGAATATCTAACGTACTTGTTCGACAGATTGCTCTTTCAGACAAATCAGGTGGCACACCTTACTACCTGTATGTTCCAAACACTGAAACAAGCGAAGGCGTCTGCGCGGGCCAGAACAGCATAATCAGAAATTTCGTCTATAAGCCACTTTGGGCATCGGATAATGGGAGTCAAGACACAAAATTCAACACGGATCGTAGTGTAGAGGTCAAAACATCAACTTTCGACGAAGAGTTCCCCGGCGTAAAGAACATCGAACTGGTGAAGATTGATGTGGAAGGCGCAGAATTCCTCGTCCTCAAAGGCATGAAACAATCGATAGCTCAAGGCATTGTCGACTGCCTACTCATTGAGCTCCACGACCGTACAAGGAAATTAGAACTGGAATCGATACTTCAAGACTACTCTCAGAAATGGGTCGACACTGACCACCTCTTCGCATACCAACCTAGAAAAAGCACCGCCTTCCAGTTAGGCATGCTGCGCAAGAAATAGACAATGCTCTGAAAATCATCATCTGGAGCCTATGACGTCAGCACGTTGACATCGCACATAGAGCGGTAACAAAGATACTTAGAGCTGGTCGAAGCATTACTATCCAGCAGGATGCTCTTGTTTATGTCGCTTCGTACGCTCTTCAGAGGAACCTTTGGTTGAAGCTCGGATGGAGATTTCTTAGCCATCCACGTATCAGAGTCGAAACATGGCGATTTGGACTCCTACAAAGTACTGATCCGCCCTACCCGTGAGCCGTCTTTTCTTACAAGCACTACAGGCGAATGTTAAGTGCGATCAGTATCAGGCACAGCTATTACCCCCTTCGAGCAAGCCTCTCGGATACCTTGCCTCTGAATAATAAAACGAACATAAGATTGCGGGTAGGTTTTGTCACTCCTCTCACATTGCTATTGTACGTCTTTGCGCCGATGTCTCTATGCAGGTGACCAAGGAATTGTCATCTCTTCTGGTGGTCAGCCGCATCATGGAGACGGCAGTGGATTTCGTTACTGCAGTTTGGAGAAGATTGAGGAGAGTGTACTCTCGAATCTTTGGGTACTGAAGTCCTGGGCTCTCTTCATCGCGACGGCAGAGGGGGCCACTTTCATGGCTTCATCTATCATTCCGGGAACGTCCTCGATGTTCCGCCACCGAAACCCAGTTCCGTCTTCAACAATCTCCCTCGGCCCGCCTGAATCATGAACTATCGGAACACAGGACGCTGACATAGCTTCGACAATCGTAATTCCAAAGTGTTCACGTTCCATTAGGTGTAGGTAGACCCTCGCCTTTGCCAGGAATTTGTGATAAGTTTCCTTCGGAGGATTCAATATCGTTCTCCCGTTGGACGGGGACTGTTTAGACAATAGCGTGAAATAATTTGCATACTGCGGATCTTGTGTTAACAGCATGACAAACTCATACTGAGGCCGCAGCCTCGCTACATTCCAAAATAGCTCAAGCCTCTTTTGGGGAATCGCTCGCGCTACCGTAACAACCAGATTATGTTTTGAACCCGAAGAGACCATATTACAGGCAGGATAGACAAGGGTGCTCGGGCGTTTCCACTCCTTATCAAGATGCGATTTCGAGTAAAGCGAGATCGCCAGCACTAATCCTATTCTCGAAATTTTGCGATCATAGAACATTCTCAACGGCAGGTAACGCATGGTTCGGGCTCTTGCTCTAAGAGAATGTTCGGCGAACGACCGGGGGAAGACTCTGGGAAAATAGCCCCATTGTATAACCGGCAACTTCACGTCTGGAATGTACCCTGGTTCCTGAGTTGAGAATACAAGATCAAAAGAGTCATTGCGCGAATATCCCATCCGCCTCAGCGTGCGCACCTGACTTCGCAGATGATGAGTCAGATGCGATGCTTTCCCTAGTTCCCCAGCAAGGTCTTTTGACGGATAGAGCAACAATGTAACCTTCTCAAACAGTGACTCGTATCCGAAAAAATTCTCTACCTTGGTGGGATCGAAAGACTGCGAGAGCATAGCGATTTCGTGCCCGCCAACCGAAAGTGCGCGTATCGTCTCACAACATAATCTCTCTCCGCCGCCAAGGAATTCCATCACGGGATGGACTACCAAGATCCTCATCTGATGCCCTCCCGCTTCCGTAACCACCCAACTTCTTTCCAGTCCAAGAGAGTTCTGCCAGACATCAGGGAAACAACGCCATTCTTCATGAAGTAGGATTTTCCTTCATGATCAGGTCGTTTATCCGATTCTGGAATGCTTCAAGGCTAAAAATTCTTGACCTATCTGCGATCTCGTAGGGAGAAAGTTTTGGGATGGTCTGCGGCAAAATTTCAGTATTGCTTTTCATTTCTGACTTAATGAACGTGACCGAGTCCTCGATATTCTCGTAGCGAAATCCTGTTTTCGCGACTTGCAAAACTTCTCCCGCACCGCCTTCGCTAGGTGCGACTGCCACACAGCCCGCGGAGAGCGCTTCCATTACAGCTATTGTCATTCCTGGCTCTTTGCCAGTATGAAGGTAGATCCTGCTTTCCTCCAAGAACTGCGGGGCCTGACGAATCCGAACCTCTACATACTCGACATTATCGGGGATCTTATCTATGATACCTTTCGCGTAACCCCTGTAGATTCGATTCATTCGCTCCGTATCTCTACCGACCAAGCAGAACTTGTATTCGGGGAGCCTCCTTGCAATTTCGATAAAGTCCTCTATCCTTTTCTGCGGAGCAAGAAAAGTGACTTGCACCACTTGATTCTTCTTCGCTCCAGGACGAAACCCCATTCCGTAAGATGGGTAGGCTAACTCGGTATTCGGATGTCCCTCTCGCTTCAACTGGCCCATGAGCGAAGAGGAAACGGCTAGAAAAGTCGTCGCAGGCCGGTCCCTTGCATAAAGGGCTCGATAAACAGATCTCAGGGGATTGTGGTAGTACTCCCAGAAGTCTTTCAGCTGGTCAAGTTCGTAAATGAATCGAAAGAGTGGTCGATTAGGAAGAATGTCAGGACACCTGGGATCTCGCGTCACGAAGACGATATCGGCACGCTGCTTCGCTAGGAAGCGCTTTGATCCCCGCGCAAAAAAGACTCCAGGAATGGATGAGATGCGCGCTAGCTTTCGTCCAATTGCGGGGAACATAACGTGCTCACAGTCCCTCATCACATCACCCATGCCAAACGCCGCTTCAATTTCCTTCGGCACGAATCGATCGCTGACAAGCTTGACGTGATATCCGAGATTTTGAAGCGCGAGACAAGTGCTAATGCATACTAGCTCGCCACCTCCAAGAGAACGTAAGCTGTTTTGAATTACCATAGCAACCTTCATTCTCTCGGCCTCGCCTTACCCACTGTGCAAATACGTATTTTTATGAATCGGAAACGAGGCCCGAAGGCAGATATTACATGATCTCATAAAACCACATGTGGTGTAGGGGTGATCCCTAATAGTCAAAGAGCAAAGGCAGCATCGCGAAGATTATCACGCTAAGAGAAGCTCAGACTAAGGAATGCCTATGTCCCGAAGGCCGCTTGCGACGATCATAGTTGTGAATCATAACGGGGGTAACTTGGTGAATGATTGCGTAAAGTCGATTCTCAGCTTCACCCGTAATTACGAATTATTGATTGTAGACAATGCTTCCGTCGATGGGAGCCCGGAAGAACTCGGTCAACTATACCCGAACGCCAAAATTATCACTAACCAAACTAACCTTGGCTTCGCAACCGCCAACAATATTGGGATCAGGGAATCCAAGGGAGAGTACATTGTTTTGATGAATCCTGATGTAATCTTAACCAGCGATTGGCTTGAGAGGCTCTCCGACTGTGTGCAGAAAGACCCCGCCATTGGGATCGCGACTCCAAAACTGTTCAGATATGACGGCAGAATCGATTCAACTGGACACGTCTTTTCGTTCTCAAGACTTGAGGTAAAGAATCGGGGTGAAGAAGAAGTGGATAATGGGCAATACGATGAGTCCACCAATCTCCTATCGTGCGATTTTGCATGCTGTCTTATCAAAAGGGAGCTGATAGTTAAGATCGGACTTCTTGACGAAAGAATCTTTCTCGATCACGAGGACGTTGATTATTGCCTCAGAGCAGGGATTGCTGGATGGCGAGTTGTCTATTGCCCATCAAGTATTGTATACCACCGCCGGGGAGGCCAGGCTCTCAATGTCCGGAAAAGAAGTCGAAAATTTCAAGCACGAAGATATTTGCTGAGGGCAGCATTGAAGAGTTACAGTCGGAGAAGCATAGTAAGGGTCGTCATTTACAAACAAAGAGACCTACTTTCATTTTCTCTACACCTCGTGGGAGCATTGAAGAGACACAACATGGCCGCAATCGAGAAGAGTCTTGACGAGATTTGCTCTCTGTTCGCTGCTTTCTTTTGGAACGCCATTCACTCTCCGGCACGAGAGAGAATTCTTGTTCAGAGAAGTAGACGGTTAAGCGACAAAGATTTGGAGCTCATATCAAGATCCTCAAGATCCAGACACTCCGGCTTGTCTTAGTAGGCGCACTCCTACGTCAGCTCATCATCGGTGCGCCGATAGTACTGCATGTTCTAGGCACTCGGTAGGAGATGCGACATTAGCAGCTGGAATTTCTAAGCCTTCGGATGAGCCGGTTCATTCTTGCTTCGATGAACTCCAAGCCATATATGCCTGGGTTGTGCAACACCGCCCATCGCTGAATCGCAAGATTTTGCTTCCTGAGGAGTCGCTGGCTTTCAATGTCAGAAACCCTCTGTGGTGAGTGGGTTTCCTTGAAAGACAGCGTCTCCCCAATGAAGTACGCCGCATAACGCTCTGCGGCTCTCATGAAAAGAATCCAGTCCGATGACATTATGTCAAGCATCGGGAACCCAAATTCCTTTGCGAACTTCGCGGAGACCATTCCAGCAGAAGCGTGGATGAAGTTACTCTTGTAGAGTTTTGTCGCGAGAGTACGAGGTGAGATTATTCCTTCAGAAACAGGCTGCGGATACTTGGTTACGACAGAACCGCGAACCTCTGCCCATCGGTCCCAGCTTAGTCCGATGTGATTATGACTCCATACATTCACATGTCTTTGTAGTCTATCTGATGTCCAGAAGTCATCGCTATCCAACAGAGCATACAATTTCCCTTTAGAGAGAACTGCGCCGAGCTTTCGCGCCTGAGTGAGGCCAATGTCTCCTCTATCTACAAATCTCAGCCGAGAGTCGCTAGCCGACATCTCGCGGAGCTCCTCCTTGTCAGCATCATCACTATTGTCCAAGATGAGAAGCTCGAAATCTGCGAAAGACTGGTTTAGAACACTGTTGACAGCCCTCCTGACGTACGTTGGTCTCCCTCGAGTAGGCATCACAACTGATACCGTTGGTCCCATGGGAAACCCTACGTTGCCAAGAATATGACCCATATGAATCGAGTCAGCGAGCTCGCAGACTCAGGTTACCGGATAGACCTCCAAATTGACTCGACTTAGTCTTGGTCCTGCGAAAACGCGTCCCGAGTGTCAAAACAACGTTCTTAGGGATATCCGACGCCAACGCAGCTTCAACTCCGTTCGTGATGATTCTGAAGGTGGGCAAAGGGACAATGAACTTTCCACCTTGCTCAAGGTACACTTCCTCTTCTCGCATAATTTCCCCTAGAAAGTGATGAGGCAGAATCAGAAAATAGTTTGGTTTATCTTTTCGAGCATCTTCTTTCGAGACAATCGGTATGAGGGTGCCCGCGGTTTTTCGGCCCCATTTTTCGGGGTTTGCGTCTGCAGCTTTCTTGATTAGCGTATGATCAAGCCCACAGTATTGAAGAATAGTGTTTCCTCTGTTGGAAGCCCCATACACATACACAGTCTTGCTGCTTCTAACCTCTCCAACAACGAAGTCGCGGACGCGAGACCTGATCTTTTGAATATTCTCGGCAAATCTCTCATACGTCGCATGACTACCCAAAGCAAGTCGGTCTTCATGTCTCTCCATCAAAGATACAGTGTTTTGGATAGGACGTCGTCCCTTGTAGCAAATGAATGTGCGGAGACTACCACCGTTCACATCGTTGGTTTCGACGTCGAATACTTCCAGTCCATGCCTTTTCAAGAGTTCCTGCACCGTTCTCAGGGTATAGTACTCCAGGTGCTCGTGACCGATGTTATCGAAGCCGTTCTGTTCCAGCATTGTCGCCAAGTAGTTTTGTTGCACTGCCCAGACTCCATTCGGGGCCAGAATTTTCGCGACGTCTGCGACGAATCGATTGGGATCCTCAAGATCGTAAAACATTGCAACACTGGTTACTATCTTGGCCTTCCTTTCACCAAATTCGCGCTTGAAAGTCTCGGCGCTAAAGAAGTCGTTGAAGATCTTGTTAGTTCCGTTGCGGGCTTCTTGAACGAGATTCTCGGCGGGCTCGAATCCGACCAGAAACAGTCCTTTGGTCGTGTATGAGCGTAGAAGGGTTCCGTCATTACAACCAATGTCCAGTACTAAATCGCCCTGACTTGGTTTCGCGATTTCGCAGGTTCTCGAAACGAGATCAGAGAGTGCCTTTCGCATTGTGGGACTGATTCCAGATTTGTACCAATAGTGGCGATACAGACTCCCTCTCGAGAATGTGTGTCTAAGCTGGACCAGGCCGCAGCTCGAACATCTGACAAGCTCAAGGGGCGCTTGTGGGCTATTTCCGTCTAGGGTTACGAAATCGGACACGTACTGGGTCCCCAGAGAGAGAACATTGTCGAGCTTCGGTGATTGACAGACTCGGCAAGCCTTGATCGCGGTGGACGACATGGTGTCTTTTACGCTGGAAGGATTTGGCATGCGCAGCTATTTTTAGCGTTCGCCAGATAATAGGCATGGGAGAAGACTTGTTCGAGCAAAGTCTAATCTTTCGGTAATATCGGGAATTGAAGCAAGTAGGCAGACGTTTCTAGGATTGCGAGTGATACCCCTCGTTCTTGCGAGTTGGGAAAATGCGTAGCATCTGCGGATGTATTCCGTTATGAAAGTTGACCTAGTTATCTGGACTCTCAATGGGGAGGCCACGATTACGAGGTGTCTTGATAGTATCGAGAAGGCCGTGCCCGCATCCGTTATCTGTCATCGGTATCTGATCGATGGAGGTTCTGTTGATGCTACTCGAGACATGGCGAAGAGGTTTGGCTGGACCGTGGCTATCGCGCGAAGACGCGGGATTCCATTTCAGGCGAACCAAGGGCTAGATCTTGTCGATACTCCTGTTTTTGCATCGTTTGAGCAGGATGTGGGGCTGAATCCTGCCTGGTTCAGCGCGCTTATGCCTAGGCTTGTCTCGCAGCCGGAAGTGGCCGTGGTCCAGGGGCTTCGGGCTGCGACTGGTAGCAGATATTTGGAAGCCATTGATGGGTATGTTGTGCGACACGGCCTTGTCCCTACCTGGGTTTACTCAATTGATAACAACCTGTATCGGACAGAGGCTGTCCGGTCTGTCGGGGGTTTTCCTGAGGATTTTCCGATGAGTACTGATGGTGCGTTGAGGAATAATCTCTTTCGAAATGGTTGGAAGTGGAGAGTCTACAATGACATGATTTCTCGACATTACAGGGACAGTTTCGTCGGCCAAATGAGGCACTCAGTCATGCAGACGGCCGTTGGAAAGGTCTTGTGGGAGACCTATCCGGAATATCCCGCGTCTAGCAAGTTTGGCAGACTCCTTGCTACTCCAATAACTGGTGCTAGGATGGCTTCTGAGGCTCACTGTCCGGGCGTGTTTTTCGGTTATCCTCTGCTCCGAGTGGTGAAGGTTTTCGGGCGTCTCATCGGATCAGTGTCCAAGCGGTATCGTTGGATCGAGGTCCGCTCTCAATCCTAATACGGGGACACAATCGAAGTAATGCTTAGTGGGAGCATGGTTAGCGAAGCAATCCAGAGGCTAGCCACAGGGCACTGCGTGCCATGTGATAGCTCTAGATCGATAGCCGCTGGTGATGCTGTCAGAGCTCTTGAAGATCTGCCTGGGTGGGTGCTCGGGACGGGTCGCATCGAGAAGGAATTCCATTTCAAATCATACCTAGCGGGTCTCAAATTCGCATATTCAATTGGAAAGATCGCGGAAGAGCAGAATCATCATCCTGACATGCTGATCGGCTGGAGACGAGTGAGATTGACATTCTCGACGCATGCGATAAAGGGTCTGAGCCAGAACGACTTCATAATGGCCGCGAGATCTGAATTGGAATACTCGAAGACCAATGGTCCATAGGCGGCGCGATTGTCAGCGTCGTGTTTTGAGTCGTTCTTCTATTGTTTTGAGTCTGTTTTCTATCAGTGTTAGTTTGTCTAGTATTTCTTTGAGTATTCTTCCGAGTTCTTCTTCTCGTGGGCCGATGTACTGTCCGGGTCTGAGGGGTGAGGGCAGCGGCTCTATGGGTCTGGGTCGTAGCGGGTCCGGGAGGTTGGGGCGTTCCAATAGGGGTCCTGTTGATCTTCTTGGCTTCTCTGTTTTCAGGGTTTTCATCGGTCACGACCATACTTTTTCGAGTAGAAATAGTAGGAGTTCGGGATTCAAAAACTACTTTTAAGAGTAGAAACAGTAGCATATTCCAGTTGGCAAAATCGCTCAGAATAAGCCCGGATCGGCAATCCGGGACGGGGTCTCATATGATGCCCAGTTCACGCTTGCATGATCCAGTAAACGCCCGTATCGAAAATGGCTGATTCGGCTGTTCTGCGCAAGAAACCGGTAATCTCGGCAGGAAAGGCTTCAGCCAGCGAATGAACCCTTTCTAGAATTTACGAAAAAATTCTTTCCCGCGACAGAAAGCCGCTCCTTAAAGGACTCTTCCTCTGTGTGTTCAGTCTGCTATCTTTCGTTTTCCGTTATCTTCTCTTTTCTACTAACTATTTCTCGACCTCCAGGGGGGTATGCCAAAGCAAAAAAGTCCTTCACACTGTACGCGGCGCTCGTAGCCATCGACCGGTGAGACCCTTTTAGAACGGAAGTTAGGTCATTCAGTGACGTGAATCAGTTCTTTCAATAATCCCGGCTATTCTACTGGTATGGGTCGTGTGGGTTTCTTCTCATCGCTCTTCGCGAACCGGACCTCTAGCACTCCGTTCTTGTAGGTGGCCTTCGCGGTCCGCGGATCAACCATGTGCGGCATTTCCAGCTCCTTCAGATACCGCCTCTTCGCCGAATCTACGCTGATCTTCAACGCCCGGTCCGTCGATTCTAGTTTGATGTCTTCCTTCTCCACCCCGGGCAGTTCAGTCACTACGACCACCTCCTTTCCCGTGTCCATGACATCCACGAGCGGCTCTCTCTCCTCTTTGACCTGGGGACCCCGCGCGCCTGGCTCTACGTTCCCGAACTCGCGTATGATCGGCTTCCCGTCAGGTCCGACGGACATTGAGAACCCGTAGACGAATGGTGAGGCTCCCTCTTGCGCTTTGGGCATCTCGACCGCTTTCCGCATCATGTCGTCCAT
>WNGL01006366.1_pt1 | contig 13931 bp, 12 predicted proteins | sample 5400591 | NCBI WGS metagenome assembly WNGL01 (sample SAMN13153377, study PRJNA577476) | soil metagenome | isolation source: 80 cm soil or saprolite under Garry oak tree replicate 1 | place: USA:California | collected 2016-06-15
GGCGCGGACGCCGCCGACTTCGCGGAGAACCTGATGCGGATGTACCTGCGCTGGGCGGAGCGGCACAAGTACCCGACCGAGGTGTACGACACCTCCTACGCCGAGGAGGCGGGGATCAAGTCGACCACGTTCGCGGTGAACGCGCCGTACGCGTACGGGACGCTGCGCGGCGAGCACGGCACGCACCGGATGGTCCGGATCTCCAAGTACGACAACCAGGGGCGCAGGCAGACCTCGTTCGCTGGCGTCGACGTGATGCCGGTGGTGGAGCAGACCGATCACATCGAGATCGGTGAGGACGAGATCCGGGTGGACGTGTTCCGCTCCAGCGGACCCGGCGGCCAGGGGGTAAACACCACGGACTCCGCGGTCCGCATCACGCACCTGCCCACCGGGATCGTGGTCTCCTGCCAGAACGAGCGCAGCCAGATCCAGAACCGCGCGTCGGCGATGTCGGTCCTGCAGGCCAAGCTGCTCGAGCGGCGCAGGCAGGAGGAGGCCGAGCAGATGGCCGCGCTGCGCGGTGACGGCGGCCGCGCCTGGGGGACCCAGATCCGCAACTACGTCCTCTACCCGTACCAGAACGTCAAGGACGTGCGGACGGGAAAGGAAACAGGGAACGCCGTGGCGGTCCTCGACGGCGAGATCGACGAGTTCATCGACGCCGAGATCCGCTGGATGCGCCAGAGCGGCCGGTAGACCAAGGGGGCCGAGGGAGTCTGGGGGAAAGGTTTCCCCCCAGGAGCGGGGGGTCTGGGGGGCGTCCCCCCGAGGGTATCTGCGCTACTTGGCCAGGTGCGTGGCCAGCAGGAGCAGGATGCTCAGCACCAGGATGGCGGCAATGATCAGTTGCGGGCTGGCGCCCGAGTGCTGATGGTGAACGTGGTCTCGCGAAGCCCTGCAGGCGGGACACCGGCCTTCCACCACCGGTCCAGCGCATTGAGCGCATATCAGGTGTTCACAGCTCATCGGAACCCCTTCCGGCCGGCGCGTACGCTGGCAGTTACCGCGATGTAGGGCCTCAACTGCCAGTTTCCATCTAGACTGTTCCCTGCTCACACCAGGTTACCCGCAAGTCGCCGGGGTTGGCGGCTAGAGCCGCGGTCCTTGTCCACCTACACCGCTTGTGATGGTCCCGTGATCAACTTCGATAACGTCACAAAGGTCTATCCGAATCAGAACCGCCCCGCGCTCGAGAGCGTGAACATCGAGGTCGCCAAAGGCGAGTTCGTTTTTCTCGTTGGCCCGTCGGGGTCGGGGAAGTCGACCTTCCTCCGGCTCGTCCTGAAGGAGGAGCGGCCGACCGACGGCAGGATCCACGTGGCCGGGCGTGATCTCGCGCGACTCACCAACTGGAAGGTTCCGTACCTGCGGCGGCGGATCGGCTGCGTGTTCCAGGACTTCCGCCTGCTGCCCAACAAGAACGTCTACCAGAACGTCGCGTTTGCCCTGGAGGTCATCGGCAAGCACCGGCGTTTCATCCGCAAGGTCGTGCCCGAGGTGATCGACCTGGTCGGCCTGGAGGGCAAGCACGACCGGATGCCCGACGAGCTGTCCGGCGGCGAGCAGCAGAGAGTCGCGATGGCCCGCGCGTTCGTCAACCGGCCGATGATCCTGCTCGCCGACGAGCCGACGGGGAACATCGACCCGGCGACGTCGATCGGCATCATGAAGGTGCTCGACCGGATCAATAGGACAGGGACGACCGTCGTGATGGCCACGCACGACGCGGCCATCGTCGACTCGATGCGCAAGCGCGTCATCGAGCTCGAATACGGCAAGGTTGTCCGAGACCAGTCGCGCGGGGTGTACGGCCAGGCATACTGACCTGTGATCGCCGGGCCGCCGCGCGGCGCCGGAACGCAAGCCCTTAAGACCAACGACTATCGAGGATCAGCCAGCATGCGTTCACAGTTCGTCTTGCAGGAGATCTGGATCGGGCTGCGCCGGAATCTCACCATGACGATGGCGCTCATCGTGGTCGTGGCCATCAGCCTGTCCCTGCTTGGTACCGGCCTGCTGTTCGTCAAGCAGGTGGACAGGACCAGGACCTACTGGCAGGGCAAGGTCGAGCTGTCGATCTACCTGTGCATCAAGACGAGCCCGCAGCCGCAGTGCCAGAACGGGCCCGCCACCGACGCGGAGCGGGCGCAGCTGAAAAGTCAGCTGATGTCCATGCCCCAGGTCCAGGCCATCTACTACGTGACCCAGCAGCAGGCGTACTCCGAGTTCAGGCAGTACTTCTCCAACGAGCCTGCCATGGTCCAGGACATCCAGGAAGGCGAGATTCCCGACTCCTTCCAGGTGAAGCTGAAGAACCCCGAGGCCGACTACAACATCGTGGCCAGCGCGGTCACCGGCCGGGCCGGGGTGGAGACGGTGGTCGACGAGATGACCATCCTGGACAAGTTCTACAGGCTGCTCGACGGGGCCAGGAACGCGGTGATCATCATCGCGCTGATCCTGATCGTGGCGGCCGTCCTGCTGGTGGCCAACACGATCAGGCTGTCGGCCTTCAACCGGCGCAGGGAGACCTCCATCATGCGCCTGGTCGGCGCGTCCAACTTCTACATCCAGCTGCCGTTCCTGCTCGAGGGGATGATCGCCGGCCTGATCGGCTGGGCCATCGCGGCGGGGCTCCTTGTCGCAGTCAAGTCCCTCATGCTAGATAGCCTGGAGCAGTACTTCTCATTCAACGTGGGTTTGTCCGTCGCCGACCTGGTCGAGGTCATTGTGTTCTCGATGGTGGTGGGGGTCGTATTGTGCGGTGCGACGTCGTTCCTGACACTGCGCCGCTACCTGCGTATCTGAGTGGCTGTCGGCGTGCTGACGGGAGGGACGTGGCTCGGGAGGAAGGGCGGAAGGTCATCGCCCGCAATCGCCGCGCGTACCACGACTACCGGATCGAGGACACCTACGAGGCGGGGCTCGTCCTGACCGGGACCGAGGTGAAGTCGCTGCGCGCCGGCCGCGCGTCGCTCCAGGACGGGTTCGCGCAGATCACCGACGACGAGGTGTGGCTGCACAACGTCCACATCCCCGAGTACGTCCAGGGCACCTGGACCAATCACACGCCCAGGCGGATCAGGAAGCTCCTGCTGCACCGCAAGGAGATCGACCGCCTGGTCAGCAAGACGTCCGAGCAAGGTTTGACGCTGGTCCCGCTTTCGCTGTATTTCAGGGATGGGAACGTCAAGGTGGAGCTGGGTCTCGCCCGCGGTAAGCGGACCTACGACAAGCGCCAGGACCTGGCGAAACGTGACGCGACCAGAGAAATCGACCGGGCCCTGAAACGGCGAAGGTGACGGGCAGGCGGATCGTGTCCTCTCCTGCGAGCGAGCGCGGCGGCCACGCCAGGCCGCGGGGCCCCTTCGCGCCTAGGCCACGCGACGGGGCGGGCCCGTCGCGGCCCGCCGACCCCGCAGCCACCGGCCCGAACGGCGCGATCCCCGGGCCGAACGGGCACGTACCCGGCCAGACAGTCCCCGGTCAGACAGCACCTGACGGCACAGTGCCCGACCAGCCCCGGCCCGACCAGCCCCGGCCCGGGCAGACCGGCGCGCTGCCCGGAGCGCGCCCGGCCAGGCCCGCACGCCAGGCACCCGGCCGCGGCCGGCCGGCCCGCCACGTGGCCGCCGGCTCGTCGGGCCGGCCCGCCCGCAAGGCCTCCCCGGCCACCCGCCGGGCCAAACGGTCCCGCATTGCCGCGCTCGGCATCGTGGTCGTCGGCGTGCTGGTCATCGGCCTGGCCACCGGTTTCGGCTCGGAACTGTCCGCCGAACCCACCGTCCAGGCGTTCCTGTTCGACTGGCAGCAGCAGCAGTACGCGGCCGCGGGCACGCTGACCACGGCCGCGCCGGGCACCGTGTCCGCGGGCTTGCGCGGAGCCTTCGCGCAGCTCGACGCGGCTCAGCTGATCCTGTCCATGAAGTCGGTCGTCGAGCACGGCGACACCGCGGACGCGTCCTTCACGGCGACCGTCGATCTGGCCCAGCAGGGACGCGTGTGGACCTACGGTGGCTCCTTCGCCCTGCGCCGGGTCGACGGCGACTGGAAGGTCGTGTGGGCGCCGAGCGTCGTCAACCCGAGCCTGGGCCCGGGTGAGCGGCTGGCCGTGGTGACCCGGTTCCCGCCCCGGGCCAGCGTGCTCGACGCCAAGGGAAACCCGCTTCAGGTTCCGGCTCCGGCCTACGTGCTCGGCGTGTGGCCGGAACGCCTGTCCAGCCAGGCGGCGACGGCCCGGGCCTTCGCGAACCTCACCAAGCTGCAGTCCGCGCAGGTGCTCGGCCAGATCACCGCCGCCCCGCCGCACCAGTTCCTCGCGCTGGCCACCGTCGACTCCGGCACCTACGCGAGCCTGCGCGGTCACCTTCACGACGTGCCCGGCCTGGTGGTCCGGCCGGAGTCCGCGCGCCTGTTCCAGGCCAAAGCCAGCGGGCTGGTCGGCCAGGTCGGCAGTGAGATCGATCGGCGGCTCCGTGCCGATGGCGCGCTCTACGCCCCGGGCACCACGGTGGGCGTGTCCGGGCTCGAGGCGACGCACCAGCGTCAGCTGCTCGGCACGCCGACGACCGAAGTCGTGGTGGTGAACGCGGCCGGCACGCAGACCGCCGTCCTGGCCCAGTGGGCGGGCGCGGCCGGCACGCCGGTGCGCACCACGATCGACCCGACGGCGCAGAACGCGGCCCTGGCCGCCCTCGGCGGCGTGCCGGGCACAGGGGAGATCGTCGCCGTCCGGGCGTCGACCGGCGAGGTCCTGGCGGTCGCGCAGCACCAGGGGTCCGGCGCCCTGCCCGCGGGCGACCCGCTCGACGCGAAGCTAACCCCGGGCACCGCGTTCACCATCGTGTCGGCCGGCGCGATGGTCAGCCACGGGATGACGGCAGCCACCCAGGTCTCCTGCGCGACCTCCTTCTCGGTCGGCGGCCAGACCTTCACCAGCGACGGGACCGGTGTGCAGAAGCCGCTCAGCGCCGCCTTCGCCGAAGGCTGCGCCACGGCGTTCGCCCAGCTGTCCGAGCGGCTCTCGCCGAGCCAGCTGACCCAGGTGGTCAAGGAGTTCGGCATCGGCTCGGACTGGTCCCAGCTGCCGGTGCCTGCCTTCTCCGGGTCGGTGCCGCCCGCGCCCGCCGCGGACGACGGGGCCCTGGCCGCCCAGATCATCGGCCAGGGCAACGTCCGGATGAGCTTGCTCTCGATGGCCATGGTGGCGGCGGCCGTAGACGTGGGCAGCTGGCATGTCCCGCAGATGGTCCAGGCGTCCCCCGATCCGCCCAGCGCGCCGGGCACCGCGATGAACTCGGACATGATGTCCGCGCTGCGCGGGCTCATGCGCGACGCGGTCCGTTCGGGCGCCGCCAGTGCGGCCAGCACGCCGGGAGCCCAGGTGTACGGACAGGTCGGCCTGGTCCACAACGGATCCGGCTGGACGAGCTGGTTCGTCGGCTACCGCGGCGGCGTCGCGATCGCCGCGATCGAGTCCGGCAAGACCCCGCAGCTCTCCGCCGCCGCCCTGGCCGGCGCCTTCTTCTCGGCCGCCGCCCGCTGACCTCGGGCCACGCTGTCCCTCGTGACTCTATGTTATCCAGACGTGATCGAAATTTACTCACCGTAAGCAACCATGTGACCACCCGCTGGCGTCTTTACGTGTGACTGGGGTTCGCTTGGGGGGTTGCGGCCCAGTCAACGTAAAGGTCCGGGTCTCATCTCGGGGGAGACCCGGCCACTGGACCGGCTCCGACCCTGCCGGTCGGCCCCTGCGGGCGCGTTTCGGCCACCGCCAGCGCCCGCAGGGGCCACGTTTCGTATCCCCACCCCACCCCACCCCACCCCACCGCACCCCAGCGCTCGCTACCGAGCCTCAGCCTCAGCCTCAGCCCTGGCCCAGCGCTCGCTACCAAGCCCAGCCCCAGCCCAGCGCTCGCTGCCGGTCACCTCGCGTGCCTCGGACGCATCACTCGTCACGGTTCGCGATACCTGGCATGGGGTGTGTGTGGCCCCGCCCCCATGACCCGGCCGCCGCTCGCGGCCCCGCACGGGAATCCGGCTTGGCTAACGCGCGTTGTCAGAGTACGGTCAGCTAAGGCGGCATCGCTCAGCCTTGCCGGCCGGACAACTCAATAGGGGGTGATCGGTTTCGACTTCGGTGGTCGAACCAGGGGAAGCGGGCCGAGGGTTGCGGTTGTGACCTCGTTAATCCTGTGGCCGCAAACCAATAAGTGCCAATGCAAAGAGCACTGACTTCGCTCTCGCCGCCTAAGGCGAGTTAAGGAAGTCTGTCAGCCCGGGGATGCCTTCGACCCGGTGCCTGGCATCAGCTAGAGGGATCCACCGCCTGACCCGGTCGCGGGGCCAGGTGGGACATCGAACAGCGGCTGAGCCTGTCGGCGTCTAGCTTGCGTGGTCGCCGGGGCTGAGAAAAGCAGAGCAAGCTGCGCCCGGAGAAGCCCTGGTGAGGTACTGAAGGACGCGGGTTCGATTCCCGCCACCTCCAAGAGTGCTCAAGAGAGGTCTTGAGCATTGTTGGAGGTGTCCGAAACCCCTGCATATCGAGCAAGGATTTCTTGCGCCCACACGATGGCATCGCTCACCCTGATGCCGGTCGGCTGTGGGCGTGTCCAGAGTTCCAGGTTCTCTGGCCGGTTGTCGTCACGTACCCCGTTGCGGTGATGGACGGATTCCGTTGGCAGCAGAGAGCGGCCGAGGATCCGCTCCATAGCGAGTATGTGTTCGAATACATACTGCCCCTTTCCGGCGCGCGGGTGGTCGGGTACCCGCAGCATGACGTAGCCCGCCTTGTGCCGGGTGCGCCCGCCCCTCCAGTGGCCATTCGATGGGCCGGCCACACTCCGGCAACTGGCGCATGTGGCCGATTTGCCCTGCTTCGGCTCCCCGCACCGGCACAGGTCCTTCGAACGGCATGCCGGGCAACGCAGGTGCCCGCTTGTCCGGTTTGCCGCCGGGGCCGGGGACGTGGCGGTGCTTCGCGATGCGTTCTATCAGCTCGCGGGCGGCGAGCCGGCCATGGCCATCGAGGGCCTGGAGCTGGTCGGCCTGTTTTCGATTGAGTTCCGGCAGGGCACTCGCGGTGGCCTGCATTCCCCGGCCCCCGGGCGGCTGGTTTTCGATGGCGACCGCGCTCAATGGGAGACACGTGCCCGCCTGCTCGACCCGCTGACGCAACCAGCGGGGGGATTCCAGTACCTGGACTACGAAGGCGGCGGCGAGCTGGGCGCGGTCGTCACCACCTACCCTGACGGCAGCTTTTAGCGTGATCAATAGTCCACCGAAGCCCGGCGACCTTCACCAAGACGGCCAGCGGGACGCTATGGCCAGCGGCCACCGCACGATCATTGTCAGTCCTCACAAACCGGCATGATCAACCGGTGGCCGCCCTGCGTCCAGCCGTCTCACCAGAAAGTAACGATCTACGGCTGGAGTACTAGGCTGGTGCACCCTCGGCCGGACTGCCCTCGGCCGCCGCGGCCTCGTGCTGTCCCGGCTCCATCCGCTGGCGGCGGAACCCGGGCAAGACGCGCGCCAGCACCAGGGCACCCGCGATGCACGCCAGCCCCCCGGACACCACCGACACCGTGTTGCCGAACCCGGATGCCACCGCGCCCGCCTCCAGGTCCCCGACGCGCGGCCCCCCGGTGACCACCGCGATCTGCAGCCCCGCCAGCCGCCCGCGCAGCGCGTCCGGCACGGCGAGCTGGATGATCGTGCTGCGGAACACGGCCGAGATGACGTCCGCGCAGCCCGCCAAGGCCAGCAGCACCAGGGCCAGCGGTAGCCACGACACCAGGCCAAAGGCTGCCACAGCCGCACCCCAGGCGATGACCGCGACGATGACCGCGAGACCCTGCCGCTGGATCCGCGACACCCAGCCGGTGGTAAGCGCGCCGGCCAGGGCGCCCGCGCCGGGCGCGGCGTAGAGGAACCCGAGCGTCGACGCGCCCCCGCCGAAGACCGACGTGGCGAGCGCCGGGAACAGCGCTCGCGGCATGCCGAACACCATGGCGTTGATATCGATCAGGTACGCGCCCTGGATGGCCTGCCGCCCGCGCACGAACGTGAGGCCCTCCAGGATCGAGCGTAGTCCCGGCCGGTGGGCGCCCTCCCCGGGCGGCTGCGGCGAGATCAGGGACACCGCCAGCAGGGCGACCCCGAAGCTGGCCACGTCCATCCAGTACACGAACCGGACTCCCGCGCCCGCCAGCAGCAGGCCCGCCAGCGCCGGGCCCGCCACCAGGCCGAACTGGAACAGGGCCTGGAAGATGGCGTTCGCGGTGGACACCTCGGACCGGCGGACCATGTTCGGTACGATGGCGTTGCGCCCGGCGCTGTCCAGCCCGCTGAACCCGGCGGCCAGGGCCGGCAGCACGAACAGCGGCCACAGCGCGGGCCTTGACGGGGCCAGGTCGGCGTTGACCGCCAGGCCGGCGCTGCACGCCGCCATCAGCACCTGCGCCGCCATCAGCAGCCGGCGCCGGTCCATCGCGTCCACGACGGAGCCGCCCAGCAGCGACCCGGCGATCAGCGGAACGAGCTGCGTCACCGACACGAGCCCGACGTCCAGTGACGAGCGGGTCAGCTGGTACACCTGGTACGGAATCGCCACCGTGGTCAGCTGGTTGCCGAGCACCGACACGAGCCCGCCCGCCACCAGGCGGCGGAAATCGCGGGACCGCCGCAGCGGCGTCAGGTCGATGAGCAGGCGCCGCGCGGTCCGAGCTCGCCGCCCGGCGGGCTCACTCACCCGGTTCCCCCTGCCACGACTGACGGTCATCCAATGGGCTAGCGTACCGGGCACGGCCACCGGACCAGCGGCTGGCCGGTCAGATCACGATCAATCATGCCGAACGGGCCGGGTCGATCGCCCTGCACACCAGCCGGGCCAGGCGCGCCGCCGCGGCGGCCCGAGGGCGACGGACGCGACGCGCCGGCGCGACACATATGGCTGGCACCAAACGGCCGGCGCCGAACAGCCGGTGAAAAGGGCGATGCGCGCGCATTCACGGCCGCCAGCATGGCCGATCATTACCAATCTGCTTCCGAACACGGGATAATAGGGCGACGGATAGAAACGATTGTGGCGGGTCGGTTCCACCCCCGGGAGCCAGGGTTATGGCATGCCCGGTACCTGACAGGGCCGTGCCCTGGAAGGCAGTGTCCTAGCAGCTAGTGTCCTGGAAGCTCAGCGCGGTGGAGTCCGGAGGAAGGGGATGGGAGAATGGCGGCGATGAAGCCGCGGACGGGCGACGGTCCGCTTGAGGTCACCAAGGAGGGGCGCGGTATCGTCATGCGTGTCCCGCTTGAAGGCGGCGGCCGGCTAGTTGTTGAGCTTACGGCCGACGAGGCGGCCAGGCTTGGTGACGCCTTGAAGTCTGTGGTTGGGTGACTTTCATCAGGCCGCTGCCTAGTCGCTTCTCTTGACCGCGGCCAGCAGGCCATCTCCGATTGGTATCAGCACGGGCACGAGCCGCTCGTCGGCGCGTACCTGGCTGGCGAGGTCGAACGCTGGAGTGTCGTCCAGGTCATCGTCTCGGGCGTTCCCGGACGCCCCAGCCAGCAGGGCGTCGTTGAAAGCCACGATCCCGCCGGTCCGCAGCAGGCGCAGCGCGGCGGACAGGTAATCCGGGTAATCTCGCGGATCCGCGTCGCAGAACACCATGTCGTAGGCGCCATCGGACAGCCGGGGGAGCACGTCCAGCGCCCGGCCGAGAATGAGCCGGCACTGGTTCGGCGCGAAGCCCGCCTGGACGAACGCCTTCCTGGCCATCCGGTGGTACTCGGGTTCGGTGTCCACGCTGGTGAGCGTGGAGCCCGGGCGCATCCCGCGGAGCAGCCAGATACCCGAGCTGCCGCAGCCGGTGCCGATCTCGACGGCGGTCCTGGCCCCGACCGCGCAGGCCAGGAAGCGCAGGGTGGCGCCGACCGCGGGCGGGACCGGCTCGGTGCCGCCGAGGTCGGCCGCGTTGGCCCGCGCGGCGAGCAGCGGCTCGTCCTCGGGCAGGTACTCGGCGGCGTACTCAAGTGGCCCCACCTGCAGCAGCCTAGCGCCAAGAGCGCAGGTCCGGGAACTCTCCCGCGGCCAAGGCCGTTAGCCAAGGGGATGACCGGACACGAACTGGCGCAACGGAAGAATCCAGGGCACCATGGTGACAGGCGCGGCACTCTGTGACCCGGAGGGCAGATTGGTGGAGGAGGCCGGCCGACTGGACAGCCCGGCCACGCGACCTGCGCAGCCCGAGCGGACCGCTGACGACGCGCACGCACAGTGGAATCTCCCCACGTGGGAAGACATCGTGCGCATCCACTCCGCCCGGGTGTACCGGCTTGCCTACCGGCTGACCGGCAACCCGCACGACGCCGAGGACCTGACGCAGGAGGTTTTCGTCCGGGTCTTCCGGTCGCTGTCCAGCTACACCCCCGGCACGTTCGAGGGCTGGCTGCACCGCATCACCACGAACCTCTTCCTCGACTCGGCGCGACGCAAGCAGCGGATCCGGTTCGAGGGGCTGGCCGATGAGATGGCGCACCGGCTGGCGGGCTCGGAACCGACGCCCGCTCAGGCCTTCGACGACAGCCACCTCGACGACGACGTGCAGGCCGCGCTCAAGGCACTCCCGCCGGAGTACCGCGCCGCGGTGGTGCTGTGCGATATCGAGGGCTTCTCCTACGAGGAGATCGCGGCCACCCTGGGGGTCAAGCTGGGCACGGTGCGCAGCAGGATCCACCGCGGGCGCGCCCAGTTGCGCTCCGCGCTCGAGCACCGCAGGCCCAGTCCGGTCGGGGTCGGCCATGGCCCGGTAAACAGCCCGGTGAGCCGCGAGCCGGCCCGGGGTTCCGGGCTCCGCCGGCCTGGCCTGGTCCCGCGGCTGAAGCGGGCGGGTGAGCCATGAGCCATCTCGGTAACCGGCTGTCGGCCCTGGTCGACGGCGAACTCGACGGAGCCGAACTCGACCGGGCCCACGCGCACCTGGCCGGATGCGAGCAGTGCCGGGCCGAAGCCGCCGAGCTCAGGGCCCTGAAGCGGAAACTGCGCGGGCTACTGGACGGGGCCCCGGCCGAAGCCGCGATGACCAGGCGCCTGATCGCCATGACCGGGCCGGGCGGCCCGCTGCCTCCGCGGCACCGGCTGCTGCGGGTGCTGCCCGGCCGCAGGCCCGTGAGGCCCGCGGCCGGCCCGCCTGCGGCCCGGCCCGCATCCCGCCGGTCCTGGGCCGGAGCCAGGCGCCGCCGCTATCTGGTGCTGGGCACCGTGTCCCTGGTCGTCAGCCTGGGCACGGCCGCGTTCACGGCGGGCGGCGGCGGGGACGCGGCCCCGGGGCCCAAGATCACGCCGCAGGTCGAGATGTACAGCGTGGAACACGCCATCACCACCGGCGAGGTCCCGTACCCCGGCCCGACACCCCAGCCCCTCGCGCCCGACTCCGACACGCCATCACCGTGAGGCTCGCGTGTTCACCCCGGTTACCCGCCCTGTTCGTCAGCGCGAGCCCCGTCACCACGGGCGGGACGGCCGGTCGCCGTTGCTGCTGGCGGCCGCGCTGGTGGTCGCCGTGCCCGGGCTCCTGGTCAGCGCGTGCAGCGGCCAGACGGGCTCCGGCGCACCGGGCGGCGACGCGGTGGCGGCGGGCCGCGCCGCCACCGCCGGGAAGGCGCCGGTGGCGGCCCGGCGGCCGAGCGCGGTCCGCGCCGTCCGGCTGCTGGCCCAGGCGGCCCAGGCGGCGATCGTGACGTCCTACCAGGGCGAGGAGGTGGTCACCCGCTGGAGCGGCGGCAACGGGAGCGTCCTGGTGTCCAACGTCTGGCACGTCAGCGGCGGTCAGACCGTCACCCAGACCCTCGACGCCGAAGCCTCCTCCGGCAGCCAGCCTTATATGTCCGCCGACTCCAACGGCCGGGCGCCCGAGGGCGTCCTCGGGGTCACCTTCCCGCTCGTGCAGCTGCTGGAGACGCACTACGTCATGGCGTACGCGGGAACGGGCTCGGCCGACAACCGGACCGCCCAGGTGGTGGAGGCCTGGCGGGCCGACGGCAGTCTTGCCGCGAGGTTCTGGCTGGACGACGCGACCAGTCTGCCGCTCGAGCGCGAGGTCTACGACTCGGGCACGCACGTGACCGGCCGGGACGTGTTCATCAACCTCGGGCTGGCGAGCCAGGGCGCGGCGTCGGCCCACGCCCGCGCGTCGGCCGCCGTCCAGAAGCCGTGGACCGATCCGCTCTCCCAGGCCCAGCTGCTCGCGCTGCGCGCCCGCGGCTGGCAGGTCCCGCCGCAACTTCCCGGCGACCTGTCGCTGTTCACCGGCGCCGAGACGGAGGCGAGCACCGGCACCGTGCTCGACCTCTGCTACTCGGACGGCCTGGCGGTGGTCTCGGTGTTCGAGCAGCGCGGCGGCCTGGCGGCCACGCTGGCCGGATGGCGCAAGACCACGGTGAATGGCCAGGTGATCTTCGTCGCGGAGCCGGACGGGCGGTCCCTGTCGTGGTCGAGCCGCGGCATGGTGTACACGCTGATGGCGGACGCGCCGCCGCAGACCGTCAACGCGGTCGTCGGCGCGCTGCCGCACGACGGGCCGACGGGATTCTGGAAGCGGATATCCCGGGGCCTGGTCCGGCTGGCGTCCTGGGTCAATCCGTTCCACTGACTCCGGCCCGGGTCCCATCCCCGCAAGGCCGTGTTACGAACTACAGTAGACAATGTTCACCCGCCCGAGAGAGCCCACCCGAGAAAGCAGAGCGTTGTTCGACCTGTCCATCTCCAAGCTGCTGATCCTCGCGGTGATCGCGCTTGTCATCTTCGGGCCGAACGAGCTGCCCAAGATCGCTTCCCAGGCCGGCCGGGCGCTCCGCGACCTGCGCAGGATCGCCGAGGGCGCCAAGGCCGACCTGCGGGAAGGGCTGGGTCCTGAGTTCTCCGACTTCGATATCGAGGACCTGAACCCCCGGCGGTTCGTGCAGAAACACCTCCTCGACGACCTCAACGGGGATACCGCCGCGGCGTCCAGGACCGCCACCCAGTCGCAGCCCCAGGCCAACGGCACGCTGCTCGCCCCGGGCGAGCGCCCGCCATTCGACCCCGACGCGACCTAGGCGCCGACCGCGGGCTCCTACCGCGGCGTGAGGCCGAGGTGACGTCCGGCCAGGCCGCGGCCGCGCGCGCCGATCTCGTCGGCGATCTTCCGCAGCGCCAGGGCGGCCGGTGAGTCGGGGTCGCTGAGCACCAGCGGAATCCCCTCGTCGCTGCCCTCGCGCAGCCTGACGTCGAGCGGCACCTGGCCGAGCAGCGGCACCTGGGTCCCGGCGAGCCGGGTGAGCGCGGCCGCCACGGTCGCCCCGCCGCCCGAGCCGAACACGTCGGTCTGCTCCCCGCAGTGCGGGCAGACGAGATACGACATGTTCTCGATGACCCCGGCGACGCGCTGATGCGTCTGCGAGGCGATGGCCCCGGCCCGTTCGGCCACCTCGGCCGCGGCCAGCTGCGGGGTGGTCACCACCAGCAGCTCGGCCGTGGGCAGCATCTGGGCCACCGAGATGGCCACGTCACCGGTGCCCGGCGGCAGGTCGAGCAGCAGCACGTCCAGGTCGCCCCAGTACACGTCGGCGAGGAACTGCTGCAGCGCCCGGTGCAGCATCGGCCCGCGCCAGACCACGGGCGTGTTGCCCTTGGTGAACATGCCGATCGAGATGACCTTCACGTCGTGCGCCGACGGCGGCATGATCATGTTCTCGACCGGCGTGGGCCGGCCGGTGACGCCCAGCATCCGCGGCACCGAGTGCCCGTAGATGTCGGCGTCCACCACGCCCACCTTCTGGCCGGAGGCGGCCAGCGCGGCGGCCAGGTTCACCGTCACCGACGACTTGCCCACGCCGCCCTTGCCGCTGGCCACCGCGTACACGCGGGTCAGCGAGGACGGCTGGGCGAA
>WNGL01008951.1_pt1 | contig 13930 bp, 18 predicted proteins | sample 5400591 | NCBI WGS metagenome assembly WNGL01 (sample SAMN13153377, study PRJNA577476) | soil metagenome | isolation source: 80 cm soil or saprolite under Garry oak tree replicate 1 | place: USA:California | collected 2016-06-15
TATAGCCGTCAATGATCAGTTCCATTGGTGTTTAGAATTCAGCATCTTACGAGATTTCGCAAGACACCGCCTTTAAAAACTGGTTGTCAAAAGTCAAAAAAACAGGTAAAACCAGAGCGATTTTAGTACGGAGGTTCGAAGGAGTTGAGTCTAAGTATAAGAAAGGCTAAAAGAATCAACGCGTTACCACCGTACCTTTTCGCGGAGATTGATCGCCGGAAGCGCGAAGCGTCGGCTCGCGGAGTCGATCTAATCGACCTTGGGATTGGCGACCCCGATATTCCCACTCCAGCCCCCATTGTCGAAAAACTTATCGAATGTGCGAGTAAACCCGCCAACCATCGTTATCCTAGCAGTTCCGGAATGCCGGAATTTCGGGAGGCAGCCGCCCACTGGTACCGACGCCGTTTCAACGTGCCCCTCGATCCGGGCAAGGAGGTCGTCTCCCTCATCGGTTCAAAGGAAGGCATTGGCAATATGGCCGTGGCCTTCGTCGATCCAGGAGATATCGTGTTGGTGGCGAGCCCCTGTTATCCCGTTTACCATATCGGTACGGCGTTTAACGGAGGAAAAAACTATTTTTTGCCATTAAAAAAGGAGAACCAGTTTCTCCCCGATCTCGACTCGATTCCGGTTGATGTCGCCAAGCAGGCTAAACTTCTATGGATCAATTATCCCAACAATCCGACGGCCGCCGTGGCTGATAGGGCCTTTTTTCAGCGAGTGATCGACTTCGCGAACCAAAACAACGTGATCGTATGTCACGACGCGGCTTATACGGAGATGGGATATGACGGCTATCGGCCCATGAGCTTTCTTGAGCTGGAGGGAGCGAAACAGGTCGGCATTGAATTCCATTCCCTGTCAAAAACTTTCAACATGACCGGCTGGCGTATCGGTATGGCCGTTGGAAATGCCGACCTTGTTGGCGGGCTCGCGCAGGCCAAGTCCAACTTGGATTCCGGCATCTTCCAAGCCGTGCAAGAAGCCGGTATCGAAGCTCTCAAACTTGGCGACAAGATCGTCGAACCGTCAAGAAGGATTTACCAGGAAAGACGCAACATTCTGGTGGATGGTTTGCGAGCGGTCGGTCTGGAATGTGAGAAGCCGCGCGCGACTTTTTACGTTTGGGTGACTGCCCCCAAAGGGATGTCATCCGCCGAATTCACGGCCAAATTACTGGATGAAGCTGGTGTGGTAACGACGCCCGGAAATGGATTCGGAGCAGCCGGAGAGGGTTATGTCCGGTTTACCGTTTGTGTTGACAAGGAACGACTCAAGGAGGTCGCGGAAAGAATCCGGCAGGTTAAGATTTAGGAATCTTTTCAGCACAGGGCACGATGGCGAATGCTATAGCCCACCAAGTTTACCTCGGCATCGGTTCCAACGTGGGAAACAAGAAAGAAAATTTCTTGGAGGCCCTCAGCCGATTGGCCAAGCTGCCCGATACGAAAATTATCAAGGAATCTTCGCTGTACGAGAGCGAACCACTGGGCGATTCCAAGGAATGGTTCGTAAACGGCGCCATCGAGATTGAGACCAAGTTCAAACCTGATATCCTGTTAAAGAAATTTAAGAATATAGAACGGGCCATGGGTCGCAAGAAAGTGAAGAAGCGCTGGGGAGCGCGCATCATTGATTTGGATATCCTACTTTATGACGCTCAGGTTGTGAAGAAAAAAAATCTCCGCATCCCGCACCCTGAAATGCCAAACCGTAAATTCGTCCTTGTCCCCTTAAGTGAGATCGCCCCGCAAGTCATTCACCCAGAGCTGGGTGTGACGATCTCCGAGTTGCTGATCAATGTTAAGGACGACAAGAAGGTTCACTTGTATCATTCTTAACAGACCTCGTTTGCGTCAGCGAAGAGGACTGAACTATTGCTGCTCAGGCTGCTATTCCTTTTTCTCATTGCTTATATCCTTATTTCAGTTGTCAAGGCCTATCTAACCCGGGCCAAATCGAGCACGGACGGCAGCAGCGACTCTCGCGGACGCAAGAGCGAAGAAGAAATGGTTCTGGACCCCCAGTGTCAGATCTATGTGCCTAAAAGCGAGGCTTTCTTGCAGAACGGGAAGTATTTCTGTAGTCAGGAATGCGCCAGGCTTTTTCTATCCCGCTAACGCCTGCAATATCTTTTCGTGAACGCCGTCAAATCCGCCGTTCGACATCACGAGCATGATATCTCCCGATACAGCACCCTTTGCAACGTACGAGGCGATCTCCTGAGCGCTCTCGATCATTACGGCTCGACTATCACCGCACAGCCGGTTAATCGCGTCGATCACTCTCTCAACCGACATACGATCTTTTTCGGGAACTTTTTCGGCCTGATAAAGGCCAGCCATAACCACGCGATCCGCTCGCGCTAGCGCATCGGAAAACTCCTGCTCAAAGATATTCCGTCTGCTGGTGTTGCTCCGCGGTTCGAAAATCGCCCACAATCGGCGACCCGGATACGCCGCTCTCACCGCATCGATGGTTTCCCTAACTGCCGTCGGATGGTGCGCAAAATCGTCGATCAGCAAAACTCCCCGTCTTTCCCCTTTAATCTCCTGGCGCCTTTTTATGCCGCTGAACGTGGCAAACCCTTCGAGCATCCGCTTGCGGTCGATGCCCAATTCCTTGGCCAGTGCATAGGCCGCCAGTGCATTGTTAACGTTGTGGCGACCGATCAAACCGACTTCAACCGTTGCGTCGGAGTTGCCGCGGTAAAAGGCGTCAAAGAACCCCTTGCCGGCGCTGAATCGGACGTTTCTCGCAGTCCAATCGCTGGATCCATCGTCACCGTAGGTGATCACCTGCGAGCACGCCCTCGCGGCAACTTCCATCGCCGCCGGATAATCGCGGCACACGACTAATTTTCCCTCGGTTGGAATAAGTTCCATGAGCCGTCGAAAGGCGTCCTTAAGATGATCGAGGTCGCGATAGATATCCGCATGATCGAATTCCACGCTCGTCAATATGACATGCTGGGGACGGTAGTGAAGGAACTTCGGCCCCTTGTCAAAAAAGGCACTGTCATATTCGTCCCCCTCTATCACCACGTAATCTCCTTTTCCCGGGTCCCATCCGCTGCCAAAATTGATCGGCACTCCGCCGACAAAAAAGCCGGGGTCCAATCCTGCCCGTGCAAGAACCCACGCCGCTAGCGCGGTCGTGGTGGTTTTGCCGTGGGTACCAGTGATCACCAGCGATTGCCGCGATCCGATCAGGAATTTTCCCAACCCCTGTGGAAACGAGATGTAGGGGATTCCCTGATTCACCACGGCCTCCGCTTCGGCATTATTCCGGGAGACCGCGTTTCCAATGATGACTAAATCCGGCCGATCAGAAAGGTGTTCAGGGCTAAAGCCGGCTAAAATATCGATGCCGATCTCCTGCAGATAAGTGCTCATCGGTGGATAGATATTCTGGTCCGAGCCCGTGATGCGATATCCCTTCGACTGTAAGAGCCCTGCGAGCGAGGCCATGCCGACTCCACAAATGGCGATCAGATGGATATGGCTTCCGGACGGTGGCGTGTCAGTCATGGAAAGAGAGCCTTCATGATAAGATCGTGAATATACGGTCGGAAGTCCCTGATCTTTTCGTTCTGCCGCGATGGGTGAACGCGATTCGTGAGCAGGATGATATGGCAACTCTTCTCAAGATCCCACCAAATCGAGGTTCCGGTGAAACCGAGATGGCCGACGGATCGCGGCGAAAAATAGCTCCCACTTGCAGACTTCCCCTGTGACGGCGTATCCCAACCGAGTGCGTGAGTAGAGTCCTTGATGGTTTGATCTTTGGTGAGAAACTCTTGCACCAAAGATTGTGGCAGGAAATTATCCTTTCCGTGGAAACAGTGGTTGAGGCGAACCATGAGAGTGTGAATGTCTCGCGCCGACGAAAAAAGGCCGGCATGACCCGCCACCCCACCCATAGCATAGGCATTGTCATCATGCACCTCGCCGCACAGAATCCTTTTTCTCCATGGGCAATTTTCCGTGGGGGCGATCGTCTGGTTCACCGGTTGAAGGCGGCGATTTCGCAGTTTGGTGAGATCGACGAATGCAGTGGAGCGCAATCCCAACGGCTTGAAAATCCTATCCTGGCAGAAGCGGTCGAGATTGAATCCGGTCAGAGCCTCCACAATTTCACCCAAAACCATAAAGCCAAGATCGCTGTAGAGAGCCTGTGTGCCAGGGGGAGTCAAAGGCTTTTCGCGGTGGATCTCTTCCAACACATAACCCTTTGCAGCTCGACTCGCAATGAAATTGATCCTGCCAGATTTTTCCATCTTCACCATCCCCTCATAATACGGTTTCCAGGCAGGCAACCCGGAGGAGTGATTCAAGAGCTGACGAACGGTTGAAAGGTGTTTGCCGAAAACACCAAAAGTCGGAATGAAGCGCGTCACTTGGTCGTCGAGGCGGATCTTCTTCCCGCCAATCAGCAGCATAATCGCCACCGTGGTCGCCAACGGCTTGGTCAGGGAAGCCAGATCGAAGATGGTATTCAATTGTAGCGCCGTCTTTTCGGGAATCAGCGAGCGATAACCGAAGGCATTCTCATAAACGATTTCCTCATCCTTGCTGACAAGCACCACCGCACCGGGAAATACTCCTTGCGAAACTGCTTCCTCAAACGCGCTCTCGACGGAAGGGAAATCCATGACTAATAATTACCCGACTACCCGACAATTAGACTTAAGATCGATCAAACGGCTCAGGGACCGACTTGCAGCTCAATGGTATTGCGTTTGGAGCTTGAAGCAAAATATGAGCAAGGTTGATTACGCTACTGGAGATTCGATCAGGGACAACACCCCTGCGTTACCATCCAAGATCATTTTGACGCCGAAGGGCAATGTGAGATTTTCTTGCCCGTGACCCGCGGCCATTCCCTTCACCACAGGATACGGCGCGTCATGAAACAATTCGAAAATGATTCGCGACACATCTCTGGAATCATCTCCCTCGCACTTGGTAAAATCGCCGAAAACTACGCCAGCCAGATCATCTAATTTCCGCGCCATCTTCAGATGGGTCAGCATACGCTCAACTCGGTAAGGCTTCTCACCCACATCTTCCAAAAAAAGTATCTTTCCAGCCGTGTCAATTTCGTAAGGCGTCCCGAGCGTCGTTACGAGAATCGACAAGCAGCCGCCCATCATTTCCGCTTCTGATTTCCCCGGCCGTATGATTTCACCCAAGGTGACTCGCCAGCTCCTCATCTCTCCCGTCAAAATCCCCCAAAAATGTTTCTTGGTACGCGCCGTCAATCCTCGCGCGATTTCCATGGCTACCATCGGCGCGTGAAATGTCACCATCCCACACTCCTGAAAAAGCCAGTTTAGCAGGATGGTAATATCGCTATAACCGACAAAAATTTTTGCCTGGGATTGAACCTTGGCAGCCGCGAGATGGGGAAGAAGCTGAATCGACCCGAAGCCGCCGCGCGCGCAGAAGATCGCATCAATGTCACTCCTTTGAAAAAAGTGCAAAAGGTCGCGCGCTCGCGGCTCTGCGTCGCCCGCCAAATACCCTTTGTGTTGGTGGATTCCCGCGGATAATTCGACCTCAAAACCCTCCTTACGGATAGCCTCGATGCCCGCCGTAAGAGATTCATCGTCGACGCACCCCGCAGGCGCCACTATGCCGATTCTTGCGCCCCGCTTTAGCGGCGCAGGTTTATTAACAGCCACCCGGTTTCTCCAGCACACCCGCAACCGCCGGTAACATCAAGACCTGTGGATAACTTCCAAAATGAGACCCTTTCACTCGACATCCTCCTCTTGTCAGGACCATCATTTTGTCAAAAAAGCCTCGGCTGTACAAGCAATTTTTTCGTATTGGCGGCGGCCGTTCATGATTGATCGGCGATCCTGTCATCGGTTGACTTCAAGGATCAAGCTGGATAGAAAACATAAGGAGCTAACAGTCTTGCCCGATCTTCGCACTGACTCTTCGCAGGTTATCCACAAGGTTTTCCACAGTCGATGAAGATCAAAAAGGAACAACTCGACAGGCTCGCGAGCCTACTGGTGGCGAGTTACAAAGCCAAGGAGCTGATGGTCACGAAAGCCGCTGACAATGAAGTTAAAGCGAAGATCGTGGGGATCATCGGCCAAAACTTCGCTGAAGAGGAAGCTATCGAAGAAGAAGCGCGTAAAGTGCTGGCCTCGTACGCCAGTGCCGCCAGAGATATGGACCCTTACAAAATGTTTCTCATCGCAAAACAAAAACTTGCCTCCAAAAAAGGTTTCATCCTGTGAGTCGTCTGTCCGAGAATCGGATCTCACACCTGGCCCATCTCATTCTGAACGGGCTCAGGAAGGAAAGCTTCGCGAATTTCCCTAACGAAGGCCGCGCGCTTGCCGACACGAAGCAAGTGTTGCAGGAATTCTTTCAAAGCGAAGATCATATCGATGACGTGGTGCGTCAGAAAATTATGTCTCTCTCCCGCCAGGTACCGCCAGGCAGTCGGGAGTGGGATGTGCTTTATCGCAAATACTTCGAGGAGGAGATGAGAAAGCATCGAAGGTAGCAATTTTCCATGCTTTGATTTCAATGTCGGTTGAGTAGGGTCATCATGCCGTAAGAATTCTCATTGTTAAAACCTTGACATAGCTGGATTGATGCTTAGATTTACGGCGCTTTGTGCATTCAGGTCCGATCCTTGTTAATCCATTAAAAATTAGTTAGTTAGGTCAAAAAAGAAAGGAGGCAGGAAGTGAAGATTAGGCCGTTACAAGACCGGGTTATTGTAAAACGGATCGAGGAAGAGGAGAAAAGCAAGGGCGGGATAATTATTCCCGACACCGCGAAAGAAAAACCGCAGGAAGGTAGAGTGGTTGCTGTCGGTAAGGGAAAAGTAAACGAGGACGGCAAAATCACGCCGTTGGACGTTAAGGTCAACGACCGCGTGCTTTTCGGGAAATATTCCGGGACGGAAATAAACATTGACGGCGAAGAACATCTAATCATGCGAGAGGAAGATATTCTCGGTGTGATTGAGAAGTAATTTTGAGCGAAACGTGAGGAGGAAACACGATGGCAGCAAAAATGGTTAAGTTTAATCGGGATGCACGAGACGCCATTCTCAAGGGCGTCAACATACTGGCGGACGCAGTAACCGTTACCTTGGGGCCCAAAGGACGAAACGTAGTGCTCGACAAATCCTTCGGAGCGCCCAACGTAACGAAAGACGGCGTCACTGTTGCGAAAGAAGTAGAGCTGGAAGACAAGTTTGAAAATATGGGCGCGCAAATGGTCAAGGAAGTTGCCAGCAAAACTTCCGACGTCGCCGGAGACGGGACGACCACGGCCACCGTCTTAGCGCGTCAAATCTATGCCGAAGGCATAAAGTTAGTCGCCGCCGGTCACGATCCCATGTCCCTCAAACGGGGAATTGATAAAGCGGTCGAGGCGATGATCGGCGAGCTCAAGAATTTAAGCAAGCCTACCAAGGACCCCAAGGAGATCGCCCAAGTCGGCACCATCGCCGCCAATACTGACTCCACCATCGGCGATGTTATCGCCGAGGCGATGAACAAAGTCGGTAAAGAGGGCGTGATCACTGTTGAAGAAGCCAAGGGCCTTGAAACGACTCTCGATGTCGTTGAAGGCATGCAGTTCGACCGCGGCTATCTGTCGCCTTATTTCGTGACGGATCCGGAAAGGATGGAGTGCGTCCTCGAAGATGCCTATCTGCTCATCCACGAGAAAAAGATCAGCAACATGAAAGACATTCTCCCGATCCTCGAGCAGATCGCCAAGTCCGGCAAACCTTTCATCATTATCGCCGAAGACATCGAAGGCGAAGCATTGGCGACTCTCGTCGTCAACAAGATTCGTGGCACCCTGCGTTGCGTCGCGGTCAAAGCGCCGGGGTTTGGCGATCGTCGCAAAGCCATGCTTGAAGACATTGCCATTCTCACCGGCGGCAAACTGATTGCCGAAGAGTTGGGGATCAAACTCGACAACATAGCGCTACAGGACCTCGGACGCGCCAAAAGAATCGTCGTCGACAAAGACAACACCACCATCGTCGATGGAGCCGGCAAGAAGTCCGATCTGGAAGGCCGCATTAAACAGATTCGCGCTCAGATCGAAGAGACTACTTCGGATTACGATCGCGAGAAGTTGCAAGAGCGGTTGGCCAAGCTTATCGGCGGCGTGGCGGTGATCAACGTCGGCGCAGCCACCGAAGTGGAGATGAAAGAAAAGAAGGCTCGCGTCGAAGACGCGCTCCACGCGACTCGAGCCGCCGTCGAAGAGGGAATCGTTCCTGGCGGTGGTGTGGCGCTTCTGAGATCATCTGCGGCGTTGGAGAAGCTCAGGGTCTCTGGAGAGGAGAAATGGGGCATCAATATCATAAAGCGCGCAGTCGAAGAGCCCCTCCGTCGTATTGCAATCAATGCGGGCGTGGAAGGATCTATTGCCCTTCAGAAGGTCAAAGAAGGGAAGGGCGCTTTTGGTTTCAACGCAGCCACTGAGGAATACGAAGATCTCCTCAAGGCAGGGATTATCGACCCAACAAAAGTTGTTCGGACGGCACTGCAGAATGCGGCATCGGTTGCCGGCATGCTTCTTACTACCGAAGCCATGGTGGCGGAAAAGCCGGAGGACAAGCCGGCCATGCCGCCAATGCCTCCGGGCGGCGGAATGGGTGGGATGGGTGGTATGGGCGGCATGGGTGGCATGATGTAACCTTCACTCTATTCGAAAAAGCCCGTTTGTGCATGTCGGCTGATGTGCATAACGGGCTTTTTCTTTTCTATCCAGCTTGACACTAGGTTATTTTCATAATAGGCTTCTTTAGTATTTTCCTCTGTAAATATAAGACCTTAGCCTCCTAGACCCATGTTCGAGTCCTTAACCGATAAACTTGAGCTGACCTTCAAAAGACTGAGGGGTCAGGGAAAGATCTCTGAGAAGAATATCGACGATGCGCTGCGCGAAGTACGCCTAGCCCTTCTTGAAGCCGACGTACACGTCAAAGTCGTTAAGAACTTCATCGAGTCGATAAAGGCAAAATCTCTCGGTCAGGAGGTCCTGCAAAGTCTCACTCCTGAGCAGCAGTTTATCAAAATCGTCCGCGACGAGCTCATTGGCCTATTGGGCGGGGAATACCAAGACCTTGACCTCAAGACCGCTCCCCCCGTCGTTATCATGCTGGTCGGGCTGCAGGGCTCCGGAAAAACCACGACTCTGGCCAAGCTTGCCCGACACCTGAAGAAAGATAGGAAACGAAGTCCCTTTTTGGTTTCCGCCGACATCTATCGTCCGGCAGCCATTGAACAATTAAAGATCTTGGGCCGGGAGCTTGATTTGCCGGTGTACGATTCTAACCCTGACGCCTCTCCCGTTGCGATCTGTCAACAAGCTCTCGATGAAGCCAACAAGCGATTCTGTGACGTGCTGTTGATCGACACGGCGGGCCGGTTGCACATCGACGAAGAGCTCATGCAGGAACTCGCCTCGATTAAGGATGCCTTGCGGCCGCATCAGATTCTATTCGTCGCTGATGCCATGACCGGTCAAGACGCTGTCAATCAGGCCCTGGGCTTCGACGGCAAACTTGGCCTCTCAGGAATCATCCTTACCAAGTTGGACGGGGATGCGCGCGGCGGAGCTGCGCTTTCTATTCGCGAGATGGTCGGTAAACCGATTCTCTTTTCAGGTGTGGGTGAAAAATTGGATGCGCTGGAGCCGTTTTACCCTGATCGTCTGGCGTCGAGAATCCTCGGTATGGGCGACGTTCTTTCGCTCATCGATAAAGTACAACAGAACATCGAGCAAAAAGAGGCGGCCCAGATACAAAAGGCTTTTCAAAAGCAACAATTCACGTTGGAAGAGTTTAAGTTGCAGCTGCAACAGATCAAACGGATGGGCTCCGTGGGTAGCCTGCTCGAGATGATTCCCGGCGGCAAGAAGATCGCCTCCCAAGTCGATACGGAACAGGCCGAAAAGGAGATCAAGCGCGTGGAGGCGATCATTAATTCCATGACGCTTGGCGAGCGGCGCAATCCGGCCATCTTGAACGGCGGTCGGCGTCGACGGATCGCCCAGGGAAGCGGAACCACGGTTACTGACGTTAATCGACTCATGAAACAATTCATGGAAATGAAAAAAATGATGCAAAGGGTAAGTAAACTGGGAGTACGATCAATGCTCAGTAGAATGCCCAACCCTTTCCAATAGAGGAGAAAGTAAGAACAAGTATGAGTGTAACCATTCGCCTGAGCAGACACGGGGCCAAAAAGAGACCCTTCTACCGGATTGTCGTGAGTGATAGGCGTTTTCCGCGCGATGGCCGGTATATCGAGCAGGTCGGAACCTATGATCCAAATGCCGCCAGTGGCGGACTCAAACTCAATCGCGACAAGATAGAGACCTGGATAAAAAAGGGCGCGAAGCCCAGCCAGACGGTCTCTGAGCTAATCAAGAAAGAGAAGAAAGCCAGCTAATCTTACCGCTAGGAGGTGAACTCCTTCATGAAGGAACTGGTTCAATATCTGGCAAAATCCTTGGTGAACAAACCCGATGCCGTTGAGGTCAAAGAGACTGAAGGAGACACCGCCTCGGTTCTCGAGCTGAAAGTAGCCAAAGAAGATCTAGGGCGGATCATCGGGAAACAAGGCAGGACGGCGAAATCTATCCGCACGATTCTCAACGCTGCGGCTTCGAGGACCAACCGAAAGGTCGTTCTGGAGATCATCGAGGAAAAGTAGACGGATTTCGTCTGCTACGCAGGTGACGGAGCGGCTTGTCCCGATCGGGGAGATTGTCACCACTCATGGCCTTGATGGGTGGCTGAAACTCAATCCTTTCAACCCGGAGACCACGGTCTTATCTTCGGCCCAAGGTGTTTTTCTAGAGAAGGAGGGGCATCGCTCGGCCTATGGGCTCGAAGCAAGCACACCCCATAAGAGGCAGTTTTTGGTTAAGCTACGCGATGTCAACGCAATCGACGCGGCGGAGAAATGCGTTGGGGCCATTCTCTACGTCGATGAAGCAGCTCTTCATTCGCTGAAGGCCGGCGAGTATTATCATTACGAAGCGGTGGGCCTTGAAGTTTTCGATCTGAAGGGCGATCGTGTCGGAGTCATCACTCGGATCTGGTCTACTCGCGGCGGAGAGCTTTATGTCGTGCAAGGAGCCACCAAGGAATACCTTATCCCGGCGGTAAAGGACATTGTGGAAAAAGTGGACTTCACCAGCGGGAAAATGATCATCAACCCCCCTGAAGGGCTCTTAGACCTCTAGCCTTTCCAATCTTGTTCGTCCCCGCAAACCGATGCTCAATTTTACGGTCATTACACTGTTCCCGGATATGTTCACCTCCCTTCTGGACCACAGTATCTTGAAGAAGGCTCAGGAGAAAAATCTCATCGCCGTGCGTCTGGTGGACCTGCGGGCTTACACCACCGACCGCCATCACGTCACTGACGATTACCCTTACGGCGGCGGGCAAGGGATGGTGATGAAGCCGGAACCGCTGGTCGCAGCGGTCGAGGACATCCGCAGCAAGTTCAATAGTGCCCGGGTTATCCTCCTTTCGCCGCATGGACGCGTCTTCAATCAGCAGCACGCTGTTCGACTCGCGCAAGAAAAAGAATTGGTCTTGATCTGTGGCTGCTACGAAGGCAACGGGTCAAATCGTTTATCGATGAAGAGCTGTCCATCGGTGATTACACATTGAGCGGCGGCGAGCCGGCCGCCAACGTGGTCATTGACGCAGTGGCTCGTCTGATTCCCGGCGTCCTCGGTAATGAAAATTCAGCGGCCGATGAATCCTTTTCCAACGGACTTCTGGAGTATCCGCAATACACGCGTCCGGAGGATTTTCGCGGCCTGAGAGTTCCCGAGGTGCTGCGTTCGGGGGATCATCAAAGAATCAAGCAGTGGCGGCGCGAGATGAGCCTTCGACTCACGCGGGAGCGCCGACCGGATCTCCTCGCCAAAGCTTCCCTCTCTCGGGAGGAAGGCAATCGATTATTGACGGTCGAATCCCGAGTTTACGTCGCTCTCCTGCACTATCCCGTTTACGATAAAAACGGTCAGGTTGTGACGAGTGCCGTTACCAATATGGACATTCACGACATTGCCCGTTCAGGCAAGACTTACGGGATCCGTGGCTTTTACGTGGTGACGCCGGTAAAGGCGTTGCAGAAGCTCGCCTTAAAAATCATCGAACATTGGGAAGAAGGTTACGGCAGCCAATACAATGTCACTCGCAAGGAAGCGCTAGCGTTGGCACGCATTCGAGACCTGCTGGACGACGTACTGATCGATATCGAGCGAGAGTGTGGCGAGAAGCCGACGATAGTCGCCACCACTGCCAGGCCGGGCGGAAATCGGACCTCTTTCCCAGAGCTCCGCGACATGCTATTAAAGAGAACTCAGCCCTGCCTGATTCTTTTCGGTACAGGATGGGGACTGACCGAAACTATAATTTCACAATCAGATTACGTTCTTCAGGCGATCCAAGGTCCGACGGACTATAATCATCTTTCAGTCCGTTCGGCTGCGGCCATTGTGCTTGATCGCCTCTTGGGACGACCCTAAAGAACAGGAGCAAGCCATGGATGTCGTAAGTCAGATCGAAGCAGCACAGTCCAAAAAAGACTTTCCGACCCTCCGGCCGGGCGAAACCGTCCGCGTCCACGTCAAGATCGTCGAAGGAGAAAAAGAACGGACTCAGGTGTTTGAAGGAATCGTCATCGGTCTCTCGGGGGGCAGCAACCGTGCCACATTCACCGTGCGCAAGGTTTCTTATGGCGTCGGAGTGGAGCGCATCTTTCCCCTTCACTCTCCACGGATCGACAAAGTCGAAGTGGTTTCGCGCGGCCAAGTACGCCGGGCCAAGCTTTACTACCTGCGGGAAAGATCCGGCAAGGCCGCTCGTCTTTACGGTAAAGAGCGGTCGGGCGATTAAAGTTGCGGCTTAACCGGCGCCCAAAATTTCCCCCTTGCCTTCGAACACGGCTCCGGGGTGAACCTTCAGCTCACCCGCTCTCGCTTCGCCCTTGAAATATCCCCCGGGCATAATTTCAAAGCAGCCAATCACCTGAACATTACCCGTCAACTTCCCTTCCAACTGGAGTTGGCGGGCGGAGATATGCGCGTCAACTTGCGCGTTGGGCCCAACCACCAGGAGATCACTCGCTTTCACCTCGCCGTTGAAACGGCTGTCGATTTTAATCGGTAGATTATAACTGAGCTTGCCGGAAACGGCGGAATCGCGGAAGAGGACCGTCCTTGGTGTAGTAGGTTGAATGAATGAAGGATTGTCTTTATCCGGCGGGTTGTCCATTTGGAAAGTGCCCTTGCAAATGGGTGCTAACATACCACCCCGGCCCTGATAACAAAAGCCGCGCGTAAAGGTATCTGTAACCTAGCCGTTCAGTTGTGCTAGCATGCTCATATGGATCTCTTTGGTTCAACGCCCTCGGAACACCGGCGAATAATTCGGCCACTCGCGGAAAGGATGCGACCCAAATCCCTCGATGAATTCGTCGGCCAGGAGCATCTTCTCGGGCCCGGCAAGCTTCTCCGAGGAATAGTCGAAGCGGGCAAACTGCACTCCTTGATTCTTTGGGGCCCCCCCGGAAGCGGCAAGACCACGCTGGCCCGGATCCTCGCCAGCGCGGCTGGCGCAACTTGCGTGCAGTTCTCCGCCGTCACGTCGGGAGTCAAAGATCTCAAGAAGATCATCCAAGAAGCGGAAGAGCTTCATCGCCTGGGCAAACCCACGGTCCTCTTCGTCGATGAGATCCACCATTTCAACAAGGCGCAGCAGGATAATTTCCTTCCCCACGTCGAGTGCGGAACCTTGATTTTGATCGGCGCCACGACGGAGAACCCCTCGTTCGAGGTGATCTCTCCCCTGCTCTCCTGCTGCCAGGTTTTGGTGTTGAATACGTTATCTGCCGACGACG
>WNGL01015989.1_pt1 | contig 13929 bp, 13 predicted proteins | sample 5400591 | NCBI WGS metagenome assembly WNGL01 (sample SAMN13153377, study PRJNA577476) | soil metagenome | isolation source: 80 cm soil or saprolite under Garry oak tree replicate 1 | place: USA:California | collected 2016-06-15
GCCACGCTGCTGCCGCTTGTCTGGAGGCAAGCCCTCATCCGGCTGGGGCAAGGAGTCTCCCTGGAGGCTCTCCTTGCAGTAGGGCGATGCGGGCTGGACGAGGCCATTTTCCAGTTCGACTATGCGGAGTCGTATCCGCTGCTCACCTGTGCGCTCCCCGCGATCACACTCGAAATGGAGCAACTGATTGCGGGTACCTCGGCTTCCTATCCCGAGATGCGGCATAGGAAAAAACTGCGACTCTACACGCGGATCGCCGATGCGAGCCGCCGCCTCGCCCGGCAGCTTCGTCACGCACCAACCGTCGAGGCGGTGGCTGCGGCGCTTTCGCTTGCGCCCGACCAGGTAGAGAAGACCATCCGTTTCATCACCGAGGCTTCGCGGGTAGACGGAGAGGGCGAAGACGCGGCGAGGCGGGGCAGGGAAAAAGTCCCCGATGTCCAGTTCGTCGCCGCCTTTATGAAAACGCAGGGCCAGAACTCCAGTGCCATCATCAAGGAACTGGCAGCGGCCCTGCCGCTGACCGCGCTCACGGTCCAGGTGAAATTCTACTCGCTCCGCCTGCACACGCGCATTGACGAGCGTGATCGGCGACGGGAGCTGACCCGGTTGCGCATCGAGGCGAGCCGGGCGGCGGAGCCTCTCCACCTGCTGAGAGGACACTTCCTCTGGGATGTGGTCATCGATGGCCACACGCAGCGATGGGCGCTCGATGTGCCCTATGGGACGCTCGCGGACACCGTCTCCACCGGCTCGCAGCTCTTCTTCGAGGAACGCTTGTACGAGGCAGCGTGCGTGTACTACAGCACGCTGGTGGTCCACAGCGTCGAGGCTGAAGTCACTTCCTAAATAACGAATTTCCCGCAACATTATGGGGAAAAACTGACAGCTATGCGCTCAATTATCTGCTACACTGCTTTTGATGGGTGGGTGAGCGCGTGCCGTGTGAAGCGCGACGCGAGCAGAGTGGCGGCGGAAAGTAGCGTGAAGGAAACCATACCCATGACGACAACACAGACACAAAGGCCTGGCACGCAGGCCAGGGATGCCACTCGGCAGGGCCTCTATCAAACGACCGAGCAGCACGATATCTCTCGTTGTGAACGAGGGCTGGCCCCAATCCTGGGAGCCACCTGTCGCTGCGGCGGCACGCTGTTCGGCAAGCAGCGGGGCAACGGCTACGCGTTTTTCGCGCAGTTGCCCCCGGCAGATCTCCACAGCTTTCACTTTGGAGAGGAGGAGGCTGGCCAATGACAGCAGACAACGCACCCGGCGCCCCCTCCTTCTCCACCTCTGGCCCCCACCCTGCGAACGGGGAGCTGCGGCGTAAGGCCCTCCTCGCCCTCCTGAATTACGCGACACACGAGCCGGGGCCGATGGGCCGCTGCGTCTACGACACCATCGAGGACCTGCAGGAAGATATCGGCCATCCGTGCGCCCCGGAACTGGCCGTGGATCTCTACAGCGCGCTCCTGGGTGTCGGGGTCGAGCCAGATTATGAGACGTGGTGCGAAGTGGAGCGCGGCGTCTGCGAGCAGCCAGCCATCGCGGAGCTGCGCCTGCGCATCCAGCGAGAGGTTCTCGTTGATGATAGTCCGATGGGACAGGCCACTACAGACCATGATCACTCTCGAAGAGATGGATCCTGACCTGGTCGTCTTTCGGACCCCTCAAAATGGGGAAAGGAAAGCATGTTGATCCTGGCCTGCCCATGTGAATCCAAGCATATCTGTTGGATCTGAAAAGATCAAGTGCGCCTCTCTCAAGGAGAACAGAAAAAGGAGCCAAGAAACAACCTGTAGCGAACTGACAACAGAAGGAATCACCATGCAACATGCACTTCTTTTTACAAGATCCATCTTGGGAGCCGGTATCCAGTCAACATTGAAAGGCATCCCCGATTGGTCCGTCTGCCACGCGACGACGCAATGCCCTGAGCAAATGGTCGACCTGGCCCAGCGCGAGTGTCCAACAGTCACGTTCTTTGATATGACCTGTATGCCCGTGGGGGATCTCTTCCAATCGCTCGGGCAGAAAAGAGTCAAGGAACTCTTTCAGGGGATCGTCGTCGTCACCTGGTCGGGACTCGACGAGGAAGACCTCTTCTACCTCTCCATGTGGGGGGTCGCCGCCCACATCAGTGGCGACACCGAGCCCAGCGAGATCGCCAGCATCCTGCAAAGGGTGACGCTTGGTGAGTACCTGCTGACCAGTGACTGCCTTCACAAGGTTCGGATGCCCCCTCCTCGTCTATGCAGCTCACCGGTTATCGTAGAGCCGCTCGCCCAAACGCGTGATACGCCGTCCGTTGTCGTGAAGGTATCATCCCACCCCTCGCCTCTCACCAGACGTGAGGGAGAGGTCCTCTGCTGCATCGCACAAGGGATGACCAATAAACAAGTCGCCCACACCTTGGGCATCGTTGAAAATACTGTCAAGAACCACATTACTGCGATCTTCGAGAAGCTGCAGGTGTACGATCGCACCTCCGCAGTCGTCAGTGCCATGAGGCAGGACTTGATCCAGGTGCAGGAGGTCGAAAGCACCAGGGTTCCCACGACGGCGGCAGTCGCCTGAAGGCGGGTCCTGACCTCGCCCGTCCCGTTTTCGACTCATCAGCCAGTTCTACCCATCCTGCTTTCGATCATCCTTCAGAGTGGGAGAAGCTGTGCCCCGACTCCCTCTCCTGTCTTCTCACATTGAATGTCTTCTCAGCCTCACAAGCCTGGAGAATAAGCTATGATCAACCCACTTGTCCGCTATGGTGTCGCAACGGTCCTCTGTCTCGGCATTACGGGTGTTTTCTTGCTCTGTACCAAATACGCAGAGCAACATCCATACACGAGGATTTATCGAACTGTCCCACTGACCCTGACCTGGGCAATGGGAGCATGCAGCCTCTACTTACTCTTGCAGACGATATTCCCTTTTCTCGATACTCCCTGGTTCGATACCCTGGGAGTCTTTCTCCCATTCAGTTTTGCCATCCTTGTCGCCATTTTCTTCCTCTGGCGGCGCACCCGCTATATCGAGGATACGGCGACCCTACTGGTCCTGCTCTTCGCGTTGTTTGTTCTCACGCTGATCAATAGCGCAGGAATCCTTCCACATCCGAGCTCTCCTCCACCAATCATTGCGTTCTACGCAACCTGGTGCGCAATCGGCTCGGTGTTTCTGCTTCCGTGCATCTGGTTCGACCGCTGGCTCCTGCGCCATCTCGGGCCCGTGCTTCCACTCCCCGCCATTCTCCAATCCACATGGGCGCGGCGACGAACTCCCTTGCGCAGGCTGCTGCGCCCGATTGAGATCTCTATTGCTGGCGCGATCACAGCGACTTTACTCGCGGTGGGGCTTTTCTTGCATCACCAGTTGGACTCCTTCGTAGCCGCGCTGCCCTGGACCGCTGGATTGATGTTGGGGATATACCTTCTGGGTACCGCTCTTCATTGGGGCCTGCGATGGCTCTTCCTGGGAAAACCCGTCTACAGTTCATCTCTTCAACCAAAGGCCTCAAGTGTTACGGTTACTGTCGAGCCTTCCGACGAGCATCTGGCTGGCTGGCAACTCTACCAGGGTCCGACGGCAGATGGGTCCATCCCCACTGAGGTGCAGGCGCAGATGGACGCACAGTTGCAATCTGGAAGAGCAGCCTGCATCCACTATAGATTTGACAATGGGATACAGGGATCGCAACACCTTCCATCCTATTGCACAGCGCAGTGGCCCCAGTGCCAGACGTGTACCTGTCGCGAAGCGGCGGCTCAACTGCCGCTCGCCGCGCAAGGAAGAGAAGAGTAACATGATTCATACCATGCACTTCATCGGCTTTGGTCGTTCCCACGACGAGGCCATGCAGATGGCCGAGACCATTGCGAACCGCACATTCCCCGCCATTGCCCTGCTTACCGGGCAGCGGATCTCCAGGATGAGTCCGCTTCTGCTGCCCGATCTTGCCCCGGCCACCAAACAGGTCGCTGTCGTCTATGCTCTGGATGTCCCCGCCGGTGGCGGCGAACTCCTGGATGCCAGGCGCGCCGAGGTCGAGCAGGAAGTTCGCTCTACGTTCCCCACGCCATCGCTCGACCAGTTTTCCTTTCCATTTCGAGCCGCCATCGGCCTGAGTCCCAGGCATCGCGCGACGCGTCAGCTCGGTCCATATACCATCATCGCGGAACAGGAGCCAACGACCATGTACCGCGTCCTGGTCCAGCTACGCAGCGAGGAACCACATCTCTCCGAACTCTGCGGAAACCTCGACAAATGTGAGGACCTGCTCCGGGGCAAAGGGATTCCACTCGACGGGTGGCTTGCAGACGAGACATCTGAAGGGAAACAGGAGACGGACACGTAGCGGGGAACGATTGGTTGTTGTGCTTGTAAGTGCCTCTTTCTTCGTGCGGCCACACTTCAGATTCCACTCACAAGCGATCCCTCGCCCGCGTGGGGACGCCTTTTCATCACCATCTAGACAGGAGGTCCCATGGTTGTTCACTTACGTTCCACTTTCCGCCATTGGATGTTATTGCCCGCGGCTTTCCTCTTGCTGATGTCGATGCCGATCTTCGCCTATATCGCCTTCGCCCTCTGGACGGCGGATCTGGGTCGGCTCTTCCTCGGCGGACTCGTCCTGGCCGGGTATTGCCTGGTTGCGGCTTTGGTCGTGAAGCTCGGTATCGCCATCGACGAGCAGATGTTGCGCCACGAGCGCCTGAAGCCTGACGCGCGCGGGAACTACGAACGCCCCCTGGAGCAACAGCCTGCGCCAGGTATGCAGTTCGAGATGACCATCGTTGGAGAAGAGACAGATTCCACAGGATGTGCCTTCCACAACGGCCTTCCACGAACGGATTGCACAGGATATGCTGCACGCCCCGGCGTTCCACACAGTGAACCTCTTTCACAGGAACCGGGGTATGTTGCACGGGGCTGAGCCGGGGAATTCGGAGCGCGTCCATTGTCTCTCGATCCGAGCCTATCGAGCATCGGGAGGCTCGCAGTGGAGAGAGGGTGGCTCAGCCAAATGCGCAGAGGTCTGCGCATTCCCAGCCAATCCATCCACCTGGTGCCTCTACCGGCACCGCTCTTTTTCGGGTATTCCACAGAAACAAGAGTTACGTCTTGTATTCGCTGCGGTGGCGACGGGGGTTCTGGTCGTCTGCCCGGCGCAGCATTCTGGCCGCGCAGGCACTTTAAGTTGCGAGCAGATGATCCCACAACTGCTCTTCGCGTCTTGCGGATCAGAAGCCGTTCCCTAAAGCCGAGAGCAGTAGCACGTGGACGCTTGCGTTTCAACCCACACGCATATTCCCGGCTGATCTCCGCGAGGGTGCATGCATGTAACGATTGACCTCCAGTATTACGGTGATGGCAGATACCGCCCTGTGTGCAAGCCGGGCGGTCGCCTCCCATCGAAAGGAGCGGTTCCGCTTTATGGCAGAAGAAACCACACCCGCAACTTCCCTCGACGAGCAACTTGACGGCATTCTCCGCCCGCTCGGCGTGCGCAGGGAAACATCGATTGATACGGTAGACCGGCCCCCCCACGAAGAAGAGGATGGCACGCTGCGCGTCCACCTCTACTTCATTTCGGTCCTGTGCGAATGGCCAGACGCTCCACACCTCAAAGAGCGGCTGGAGCAGCTCTTAGCAAGTGCGGAGGCTACCTCCGCCGACGTGCTGCCGGGGATATCGCAGCAGCGGCGCTGCTATTTCATGATCGTCGCCACTTCGACGAGAGCGATGGCGCGGCCGGTGGTGTCTAGCAGGCCCGTCCTGGGGGTCTTTCCGACACGGGAAAACGAGAAGATGCGTATGATGCTACCGAGTACCGCGAAACAGGGACGCTATCGCCTGGATGCGTGCATAGCGGGTGGGCAGACCTACAGTCGGGTCTACCAGGGCCTCGATACGACCGATGGGTCAGTCGTCGCCATTAAACAGGCCAAACGAGACGCGCTCTCGCCCCGCCAATGCCGCTTCGCCGACAGGCTTTTCCAGCGCGAGGCAGCTCTGCTCGCGGAACTTCACCATCCTGGCCTTCCCTGCCTGCGCGACGTGTTTGAAGAGCAGGGCGTGCTGCACCTCGTCATGGAGTATATCGAGGGAGAGACTTTGCAGCAGCGCCTGGATCGACTTCGTCGGTCCGGGAAACGCCTCTCTCTTGACGAGAGCTTGTTCATCGGCACCCAGCTGTGCCGCATCCTGGCCTACCTCCATGGTCAGACGCCACCTGTCATTCATCGCGATCTCAAGCCTGCCAATGTCATCCTGGGGCCGGGCTCCCGCATCTACCTGATTGACTTCAGTATCGCGCGGCGGTTCACCCAGAGTGCCGCCCACCTGCTGGTCACCCCCAATCTCCGCCAGGCGCGGGGGCTAGACACCATCTACAACGTCGGTTCGCGTGGCTACGCGCCACGGGAGCAATACGGGGAAGCCGCGTCCACTTCTCCACCGGCTGATATCTACGGCCTTGGAGCTTTGCTCCACTACCTCCTCTCCGGAGTAGATCCTGCAACCAGGCCGATTGCCCGGCTCTTTGCATTCGCGCCACTGCGCCTCTCCCATCTTCCCGAAGGTTTCTCCCTCGCGACACTCATCGCACGGATGACCGAGAGTGAGCCGGCTCGCCGACCAACGATGAGCGACGTCCGTGAAACGCTTGAGGCATGCAGCAACCGGAAGACCGGGTGGAACGAGGAGATCCCGACCAGCCAAACGACATCGATCTCTGTGGAGGCCTGGTAGCACGTATGGAGCAAGCGGGTGCGGGCGGGCGGGCTGGACCCTCTCGCCCGGCAAGCGCGCACCATGCTTCATAAGAAGAGAGGAACGCCTATGAACGATGAAACACTGCGAGCCGATGGAGCAGCCGCCACACCCGCGAAAAGTCGCAGCGAGCCGCTCGCGCAGTGGTTATTGCGCCTGATGAGAGAGCCACGTACCGCATCTTCCCCGGCCCCCAGATCTTCCGGCGAAGGGGGAATGCTCGCGAACCCCCTTCGGGAGGAGGGCCACCGCCAGTTCTACCAGCAGTTGCCCGATTTCGTCACAGCCTTGCTCCTCCAAGATGAAGGAGCTACCCTGCGCTACGCGCCACTGCTTTACCATCTCGTGGGATGCGACAACTGTCACCAGGCCTATCTTGAAATCTACGACGCGATGCGGGCCGCGCTCTCCTCTCAAGAAGAATCTATCGCCTGCCTTGAGGATGGCGCGCCGCCCGGCGGGTAGCTCGGATGAGCCTTTTCCCTCTCTCGCGCTGCTGCGAGAATCACCGATTTCCAGGAGGTGCCTATGACACCGGATACTGAACGGGTCCCCGCGCCCAGGGTCATCGAGGCCCCCGGCACTCCACCCTTCCAGCACATGCCTTTTCGCGCTTTCTGCTATTCGCCGCTGGCGCGCCGCCCGGGCTCTCCAAGGGAAACCGGCGAGCCTCCAGGATTTCTTCCGCGCCCATGGCTGCTGTTTGACCCGGTTTCGGTACCAGGCAGCAGTGTATCTTTCGCGAAGGCGCCTGGCACATCTGCTGCTGCCCCGACTGTGGAGGATCGGGAACATACACCGAGCGCGCCCGGGAGCAGCTTTTCCCCGTTCAGATTTCTCCCCGTTGAGCGGTCGAGCACACGCGCTCTGACCGCATTGTCCCTCATAGCGACCGACAGTCCGCTGCAGGACTGCTCGTAGTTTGTTTGAATGAAGGAGTCGTCTATGTCTCATCGCCGGATCTACGTCCTGACCATCCCTCTATCAGAGGGGTCGCTTCCTGGCTGCCGCACCCTTGCGCAGATCATCCTGCGTCGTCGGTCTGATGGGCCGATCATCGTCCGTGATGAGGGCAAGGGCCCGCTCACCGCGAATTCCCCGTCCATCCAGGCCATCTTTCCCGACCAGCTTACTCTTGACACGGTCAAGGGTGAGCTGCGGCGCTTGCTTCCGCATGTCCCGATGCTGGTACGCCTGGAGGATCGGCGATCTCACGGCAGGGGCGACCCTCCTTGCTCCTGCGTTCTTCTGGGCGTTCAAGGCGACCGTCCCTGTTACTATCATCAAGAAACGTGCCTGCGCCACTGCGAACTTTCCGGAGGATACACTCCGCCAGAGTCAGGCAGGCGAAAGGCCCAGGTCACTGCGATTCTGCGCCAGACCTCCCATCCGGGCTGGGCAGTCGTCTCACCGGATGGGGCTCCGCTTGCTCCCTCCTCGACGATTGGGCAGACAGGGCGCTCCTTCAGGACTGCGTCCACATCCATTCCCAATCCCAGGGAAAAGCGCTATCAACCCGCCGCGCACTCATAAGAAGGAACTCCCGTTCCTGTTCCCCCACCACGCCTCGCCATCGGAAAGACGCAAAGTGCAGATGAACTGCGGACGCAAAGGGCCATGTGCCCACTTTTCCCGCAGAAGCTTGCCTTTCCTCGTCCGGTCTCAAGGGCGCGGTGGGAACAGCAACCCCTTCGCCATGCGAGTGCTGGCCACTCTCTCTATCATCCTGGCGGAACGAGGACTCACTTCTTCTGCCACCCTACACGTACAAGGAGGTTTTTCTCATGCAGAAGCATACGACTCGACCTCGGCACTATTCCCGCGCCGCTGCGGCGGATACGACAGCACAGAACGCTACCACGAACAACACCGGGAAGAAGCAAAAAACAAGCAGTTGGCCGGATCAGACGGTCTTCACTCCTCCGATCTGGATGCTTTTCCTCGGCGCTATCGGGTTCTTCGCCGCGTTCGGCGCGAACTGCTGGCAGGTCTACACCTCGTTCAGCGCGTTCCAGCACATGTTCATCACCGGGAGCGTCTACAAGGCCATGAGTCCGGGCGACCAGGAGCGGTCGCTGACAGTCGTCAACCTGTTCTCGTTCATCATCGCGTTCTCGTGCCAGCTCGCGCTGGTCTTCCTCATCTTCCGCATCGAGCGACGCTGGAAGGAAGAGCGGGCTCAGGGCAAATCCACGAGTAAAGTTGAGGCGGCCAAACATACCGCCGTCGAAGTCGTCAATCACATCCCGCTCGTTGTCATCTGGGGCGTTCTCGGCCTGGTCGCCGATACCCTGGGCGACGTCGTCTTCGAGGGACTCTACACGAACGACTGGTTTCTTCTCTTTATGTACGGCGCGTGCCTCTACGCACTCTCGGGCATTGGCCTGCCCCTCTCGCTCGAATGCATCTGGTCCGGCTGGATCTCCTGGGAGAAGTTTGCCATCTGGAAGCAAACGGCCCTGGAGTTTGCCCGTGGCCAACAAACACCGAACAACACTCAGCAAAATCAGGGAGGAGCTTAACTTATGAACATGCACAAAAGCGGTCTAGCTTTTGTGGCCTTCTTCATCGTCCTGGCCCTGGTCGTCTCTGCGGCCCGGCAAAACGGGTGGGGATACCCCGGCATCTTTCTGGCGATCATGCTCGCCATGGCTGCCGCGGCCATCACGCCGCTGCTCTTCAAGCTGTTCAAAGGCAGGATGAGCGAGCGCGGCATCTCACTGCGCGAGGCGGGCAAGGCCCTTGCAGGCGTCATCGATGTTGAAGACCCCACCTCCCTTCGCGAAGCATCGTCCGCTGCCCAGACCAGGGCTGTCGTTCCGTTTGCTTCACAGGGCGCCGCGAGCTCAGGGTATGGCAACCAGTTTAGAGGGCGAGACGATGAGGATGAGGATGAGGAAGACGACGAAACCGACGGCGAGCAGGATGGATACCAGCAGGGAGGATCGCGCCGCACCGGTGGGTACGGCAGCTATCCCGCAGGGGCTGCTAGCTATTCTGCAGCGGAAGCGCAGGAACGCGCCCTTTCGACGATGGGAGCGCGCTTCCCATCTCAACTCAGGCAAGAGCATCAATACCGACTGCACCTGGGGTCGCATACCCTCGACTTCGATACCATCCTGGACCATCTGCTGATCCTGGAGGCCCTGCCCGAGGGGGCGAAAGGGGTCACGCGGATTCTGGGCGAGGAATTGGGTGGGAAGCTCCGGGTTCCCTATCTGCTCGTCGATTTCACAGACGGGTTTCAGTCGCTGCTCTCCGAGCTTCCCAAGGGCTACCTGATCAGCAGCCCTGAGCGGCACAATGAATTGCCGGCGCAGCTTCGGTCCCGATCGGTTCCGCTCGCGCGGAGCCAGCAGGCGATCAAACTGGGGCGGGCACTGCTGCACGAGGGCGGGCAGGCCGTTTTCCGCTTCGCCTCCTACAGTTCGCCCATCGAGGCCTGCTCAGTGCTGCTCCTGATCTTGCAGGGAATGTATCACTGGGAGCGAGAACACGTCGAGCAGGGGAACCACCCGATGCCGTGCGTGATTCTCCTCAATCAGGCACACCGGTTCTTGCCCTACAGGGATGCCTACAGCGTCGCGAACGCCGATCCGTCCCTGGCACGGCTGCTGAGCGGGAACCTGCTGCACTACCTCGCCATGCATGGGGAGTTCGGCATGTACTTTTACCTGGTCACCGACCAGGCGACGCGCATGAATCCCGCGGCGCTCCAGGAGCTTGGCCTCTGGCTGATCAAACAGCCGCAGCTCGACGAGTTGCGCTACCTCTCCGAGATCGTCGCGCTGGATCTGTCGCAGGCGATCCATGAAATGTTCGCCGACCAGGTCCTGCTCTTCGATATCGTGGGCCGGACCTCGTTCCCGGTCACGCTGCGCATGAGCAGGAGCGCACTCGAAACCGATACGGTCCTGCTTCCCATTTCCTATACGCTCGCCCAGGCCTCGGAACTGACTGCCCCAGGTCTCCTTCCCGAAACGTCGCTACACGCCGCGGCACCTGGGTTTGGGCAGAGAGTAGCAGCCCATCAGTCGAGAACCGATGCCATGCCGAAAACCGATGAGCTGAGCGACGAGGAGTCTGCGAGTAGCGCCGGCCCGGGCGGCTTCTCTGAGGCGTGGCTGGCCTACGCCTCCTACCTGTATGCCACGGGCAGGCTGACCCCCACCGCGCTGCGGCGCATTCCCGACCCGTTGTTCGACCTTGCGGCGGCACTCGGCCTCAACCCGGTCCGGGGCCAGGACGCGATGAACGGCAAACGCGCCATACGCCTGGTGGGGATTGTGCAGGGCATGGGGAAGGACAAGCGCGGGAAGTACACACGGCTGGCACGGCAATACGCACCGACGCTGCCACAGTCAACATTGGGGGGGGTCTCTAGCCTGGGTCCTAGCCCGCCAGGACGCGCAGGCGAGGCCTCGTGGGTACTTCCCAGGCTAGAACTGCTCAAGCGATCGCAGAAAGTCGCGGCCATTACCAAACAGGAACTGAGCGAGACGGCCCAGCTGATCAGCAGGCTGCTCGCCGAGTACGATGTCCACGTCAATATTCGGCCTGAAGAGTGCAAAATCGGGCAGACCATCACCCGTTACGCGGGACGCCCTGGCGGGAAGCCCAAGCTGAGGCGGAACGCCACTACCGGGCACATGGAGGGTGTCCGTGGCCCTGGCGGACTGCTCCTCTATGAAAAGATGACCACAGTCGACCAGATCGAGGCCAGGGAGAAAGATCTCGCCACCAAGCTGGCGGTGGATTCGGTGCGCATTGCGCGTGTTCCCGGCAAGCCGTTCGTCGGCATCGAGATTCCTCACCCCGAGGAGAAACGCATGCCTGTGAGGCTGCGCGACATCGTCGGATCCCAGGCCTACCAGCAAGCGCTCGTCAGGTCCAAAGTCCTCTTCCCAATCGGAATGGACGTGGCAGGCGAGGTCAGGTTCGTGGACCTGTCCAACCCCGATCACCCGCATCTGCTCGTCGCGGGTGTCAGCGGTGGAGGGAAAAGCGTCTTCTTGAGAGCTGGGATCAGCAGCATTGCGCTGCAGGCGACGCCGGAAGAGGTGCGAATGTGGTTGGTCGACCCGAAGCGGGTCGATTTCAAGCCCTTCGTCGGGCTACCACACCTGATCGAATCCATCGTCACCGAGGTTGATGCCATTCCCAGCGTTGTCTCGGATGCGCTGGCCGAGGTGCAGAGGCGCTACACCTACTTCGAGCGCCTGAGCGTCACAGACCTGGGGGAATACCGCCAGCTGCGCGCCAAACGATCGGAGTCAGGCGATACCTCGCTCAAAAACCTTCCGGAACTGCTGCTCATCATCGACGAGCTGGGGGACGCGCTGATGGTCTCCCCGCAAGAAGTGGAAGAGGATCTCTGCCACCTCGGACAGCTCGGGCGCGCCGCCGGGTTGCATCTGATCGTGGCCACACAACGGCCAGAGGTCAAGATCGTGACCGGTCGCATCAAGGCCAACCTGCCCTACCGCGTGGCCTTGCATGTGAGTTCCACCGAGGACTCCAAAGTGATCATCGGTCGGGGCGGAGCACAGATGCTCCTCGGGCACGGAGATATGCTGGCAGGGACAAGTGGTCGCCTCGAGCGGCTTCAGGGGGCTCTCGTCGAGAAGGACGAGGCAGAGAGCGTTGTTGCGCGCTGGCGACAGCAGGCAACTCGGCTGCAACCAACGTCTCCGTTCATTATCGAGCAAAGCCAGTCCGGCGAGCCGTTAGATCAGAGTGACGAAGCTAGCCTGCAAGAGGGACACGAGGAGGAGGGAGAAGCGTTGCTCCAGCGGGTGATCAGCGAACTGCCCCAGAAAAGAAAGGTCTCCATCAACGAAATCAAAGAGGAATACAACGTCAGCCACCAAACGGCCAAGCCGATCGTCGATCAGCTCAAGGCGCGCGGGTTGATCGGCGATTACAATGCCTCTCTCAAAGGGTACCCCGTCCGCGTCATCAATCTGAAGCCTCGGACAGAACGCGGGCAGGACCGGGATAACGGAGAGGAGGAAGAAAGGAGTCAGACCTCGTGAGGGTTGGGGCGAGACATTGCTCCATCTGGTAACCCGAGCGCATGTCCCTGCTTAGACCTCGAATCCTCGGCAAGGACACGCCTCTCTCGCGGCAAGGCCGCCATGCCCATTATAGCACACGCATGGTTGAGGCTTTCCGCAGCGCACCCCGAAAGGGAGGAAGGAAATCCTATGCGTGATTTGCTCAAAGCGTTGGCACTCATCGCGCTGCTTCTCGCTTGTTGTTGCGGCCTCCTGTATTCTACAGGACACGGTAAGGTCGTTTCAGACGTCGCATCCGCGCTCAATTCTTTTGTCAATCCCTCCACACAGAGCAACCCCTTAACCCAGAACGTCTCAAGTTGCAAAGGGGGCAGCTACTACGTCACGCTTGCATGCCAGGATGCCCTGGAGGCGGGCATTCCGCCCGATCTTTTCATCAGGCAGATACGGCAGGAGAGCAACTTCAATCCCAGCGAAAGCTCCCCACAGGGAGACGAGGGCATTGCACAGTTTCAGCCCGGCACCGCCGCGGGACTCGGCATCGACCCCTGGGATCCGGTAGCCGCGCTCAAAGGTGCGGCGCAGCTCATGTCCCGCTACTACAAGAACTATGGGGACTACGCCAAGGCGCTGGCCGCCTACAATGGTGGCTCTGGCAACCTGGCGGCGGCCATGAGGAACTGCGGTTCCAGCTGGCTTTCCTGTGAGCCCCCGGTGACGCAGGCCTACGTCCATATCATCATGGGCAGCTAGTCCGGGAGGAAAAACGATGAAGCCAAGATACTCCTGGGCATACCCCCACTCCCGGAGAATTCAGGAGGCGCAAGCATGACCACGAGCGCAGGAATGTGTGTGGAAACAGGGTTTCAGCAGGGTATGCTACCGCCGACACTGCTCGGAGCGGGGCCGCCCGATGAGCTTCTCAACACCACCAGAACCTCCCTGGCTTGCCTCCCAACGCATATGAACCGCCTGCAAGCGATTCAGTCGATTTGCGAGAGTCCTGCTGCTCTGCCAGGGTTTCGTCTGACAATTGCCGAGGTCTCGCTCGCCATGCTCGGGCTCGATTGGTATTTCGCGCCCCTGGCAGCGCTCCGGCAGGTCACGCTCCACGAGATCCGAGAAACAGTGCAGTGGGTACGTG
>WNGL01007093.1_pt1 | contig 13927 bp, 13 predicted proteins | sample 5400591 | NCBI WGS metagenome assembly WNGL01 (sample SAMN13153377, study PRJNA577476) | soil metagenome | isolation source: 80 cm soil or saprolite under Garry oak tree replicate 1 | place: USA:California | collected 2016-06-15
CGCCGCCGCGTTCGCGGCCGCGGTCGCCGAGGAAGGTCCGCTCTCGCGCAAGCGCGCCGCGGGGAAGCTCAGCGCGAGGGTCCAGGTGAAGGTCGTGCATTGCGCGCGCTGCGCCGCGGGAGAGCTCCAGGCGTCGGTCCTGACGGGACAGGGGAAGACACTCAAAGCGACGCCCCTCGCGACCCAGCCCCTCGAGAAGGGGGTCGCTCCGCGCCTGCTGGCGCGCCGCGCGGTCAGTTGAAGGTCGCGGAGAAGCCGAGCCCGCCCGTGTACGTCTTCCAGGTCGGGGTCCCTGCGCCGCTCTCCTTGTTGAAGCTGAACGCGAACCAGCCGGAGAGCCCGAGCCCAAGACGCGGGGCTACCCACCACTCCTTGCCCACGGCAAATCGGGTCCCGAATCCCGCGGAGGTGTCAAAAGTATTCAAGAAGTCGCTGAACCTCACCCAGGTCAGGGATGGCGTGACGGTCACGTAGACGTTGTGCGGCATGAAGTAGTAGTCGAAGCTCGGCCCGATCCCGAACAGCGAGACCGAGAAGTCGCCACCGGCAGGGAACGAGGCACCGCCGGACGTGACGGTCGGCGAGAAGATGCTGGTGCCCCAGAAGTGAGCCCCCAGCAGCACGTTCTCGACCACGGCTCCGCCCAGGGCCAAGCCCAGCTCGCCCGCGCCGCCGTGGGCGGAGTCGAAGTTGAAGCCGGTCGCAGACGCGGACGTCGACGACCCCATGTACCCGAGACCGGCGTCGAACCGCAGGAAGAAGCCGAGGTGCCGGAGTGCGCCGGGATCGTAATAGGCTCTCGCCGGGTAATAGGCTCGCCGCCTCGCGGGCGGCGGCGGTGGCGGTGGCGCTCCATAGCCGGGGGGCGGCGGAGGCTCGAAGGCGGGCGGCGGAGGCGGTGCGGGAGACGGCGGCCGCACGGCAGCGAGCGTCAGCTCCGTCTCCTCGACGTAGCCCGTCCTGCCGTCCGGGAGCCGCACCTTCCTGAACCCGTTCACCGCGTCCTCGGAGACGGATACCCGGGTGTTCTCCGGGAAGGAATGCACGACCGGGGATGACCGGTCGGGCGATGCGTGGACCCGCGCCTCGAACACGCTGATCGTCGCGGGTGCGGCCAAGACCGTGGACGGCAACGAGAGGAGCACGAACGCCAGCGCAGCGGTCCAGGTTCGGATGCTCATGCTCACCCCCTCACCCCCAAGGAAACCCCGGAGCAGCATCTGTGGTTGCGCCTGTCCGGGGCTTGACCCCAGACGGGCGTGGGACGGGGCGCCTCACTCACTCGGCCGCTGGAGCGCACATACGATCGAGCGATCGGATACCTCCCCGCTGAACCCACAGGCACCCGTCTTATGCATGAGGGGAACGGCGAACCTGTGCAAGACGAGCACCGCGTCAGCGCTGCGCCACCGCTTCGCGCCGCTCGAGCAGTCCGCGGAGCTGAGCCCACAACGTGTCGTGCATGTTGACGCTGAGATAAGGCTGGTAGGTGACGAGCCTGTGTGTCTCGTCGACGATCGCGACCACGGGACGCACGTCGGTTCCGAGCTCTCCTGCGAGCGCGTCGTGCTGGTCGACGAGAACGGCCGCGCGCAGCCCAGCCTTCCGGATGAGGTCGCGGACCGCTCCAGGCGCATATGCGCTGGAGGCCACGGCCACGAACCGAGCTCTCCCTGCGCACTCCCTCTGGAGCTGAGCCACCTCGCGCAGCGTCTGCAGTGACAGGTCGTGATTGGTGCGGAACAGCACGAAGACGGTGGCCTGACCCCGGCCGAGCAGCGTTTGCCTCACGCCGTCGAGCGTGGGCATCTCCCGGTCGCGGACAGGGTCCCCGACCGCGACGTTCCAGAACGCGAGCGGCCGCGCCGGGGCGAGCGCCGCCGCGGCCGCGCCTGCCAGCAGGAACGCGCGCGCCCAGCGGCCGTACCGCCCGGGAGGATTCAGATCCTGGTGTGATGGGGCCATGTCGCGTCACCTCCGTCAGGCCACCCCGATGGCGACCGATATCGGCGTTGCAGCCTATTCGGTACCTGGTGGTTGTCACGAAAACGTCCGCGCGGAGCCGACGGGAGCTCACAAGGACAGGAGCCCTCGTACCCCGTCGCGCTCCATCTCGCTCGCGTCGCCCTGCCTCACGATCTCGCCGCGCTGCATCACCAGGTAGCGATCGGCCAGCGTGCGCGCGAAGTCGTAGTACTGCTCGACCAGCACGATGGCCATGCTGCCCTCCGCCGCCAGCGCGCTGATGGTGCGCTCGATCTCCTTGATGATCGACGGCTGGATGCCCTCCGTCGGCTCGTCGAGGATGAGGAGCGAAGGCCCCATCGCCAGGGCCCGGCCGATCGCGAGCTGCTGTTGCTGCCCTCCGGAGAGGTCGCCGCCGCGCCGGCCGAGCATGGTCCTCAGCACGGGGAAGAGCTCGAAGATGCGCGCCGGGATCGCCGTTCCGCGCGGCCGGGAGGCCAGCCCCATCATGAGGTTCTCGTGCACCGTCAGGCGAGGGAAGATCTCCCGCCCCTGAGGAACGTAGGCGATGCCCGCGCGCACACGGTGGTGCGAGGGGGCGCGGGTGATGTCCTCGCCGCCGAACGCGATTCGACCCGAGGTCACCGGGACGAGGCCCATGATGGCCTTCAGCAAGGTGGTCTTCCCGACGCCGTTGCGCCCCAGGATGGCCGTGACCTTGCCCGGCGCGGCCTCGAACGAGACGCCGCGGAGGATGTGGCTGCCTCCGTAGAACTGGTTGACCGTCTCGACCTTCAACATGCGCCGCTCCTCGGGGGCACGGGGCGGGTCAGCGCCCCAGGTAGACCTCGATCACCCGGGGATCGTTCTGGACGGCCTCGAGCTTGCCCTCGGCCAGCACCGAGCCCTCGTGCAGCACCGTCACGCTCCCGCCCAGCAGGGCGACGAAGTCCATGTCGTGCTCGACCACCATCAGGGAGTGCTTGCCGGCCAGCGACTGGATGAGCTCCGCCGTCCGCTCGGTCTCCTCGTCGGTCATGCCGGCCACCGGCTCGTCGAGCAAGAGGAGCTTCGGCTCCTGCATGAGCAGCATGCCGATCTCCAGCCACTGCTTCTGTCCATGTGAGAGCAGCCCGGCCTGGCGCCCCGCGTGATCGCAGAGGCGGATGAGGCGCAGCGTGTCGGAGACGCGGTCGCGCGCCGCAGCGTCGAGCGCGGTGAAGAGGGTCTTGCGAACCCGCTTGTCGGCCCTCGAGGCCAGCTCGAGGTTCTCGAACACCGTGTGCCGCTCGAAGACGGTGGGCTTCTGGAACTTGCGCCCGATGCCGGCGTTGGCGATCTCGGGCTCGCTCATGCTCGTCAGGTCCACCGTCTGGCCGAAGTAGGCGGTCCCGGAGTCGGGCCGCGTCTTCCCGGTGATGACGTCCATCATGGTGGTCTTCCCGGCGCCGTTCGGCCCGATGACGCAGCGCAGCTCGCCGACGTCGATGTAGAGCGTCAGCCCATCGAGCGCGCGGAAACCGTCGAACGAGACGGTGATGTCCTCGAGGTACAGGATCACCCGGTGCGAGGCGTCGAGCTGGCCGGGGGTGACCATGTGGACGCCGCCACTCGGATGGAAATCGGGAGGTAGTTCGGAAGAGCGTTGCATGGCGCTCACGCGGAGGCCCGCCGTCGCGCCAGGCGGCGGGCCAGTCCCACCACGCCATCCGGCAGGAAGAGCGTGACGCCGATGAAGAGGAGCCCGAGGAAGAAGAGCCAGTACTCGGGGAACGCCATGGTGAACCAGCTCTTGGCCAGGTTCACCAGCGCCGCGCCGAGCACCGCGCCGAGCAAGGTGCCCCGCCCGCCCACGGCGACCCAGATCGCGATCTCGATCGAGTTGGCCGGCGACATCTCGGACGGGTTGATGATGCCGACCTGCGGCACGTAGAGGGCGCCCGCTACCGCGCACAGCACGGCCGACAGGGTCCACACGAAGAGCTTGTACGGCAGCGGATCGTAGCCGAGGAACATGGCCCGCGACTCGCCGTCGCGGATGGCCGCCAGCACGCGGCCGAAGCGAGAGGTGACCAGGTAGCGCCCGACGAAGAGCGTCGCGGCGAGCACGGTGGCCGTCAGCACGAAGAGCCCCGCGCGCGTCGCCGGCGAGGTGATGGGGAAGCCCAGGATGCGCTTGAAGTCCGTGAAGCCATTGTTGCCGCCGAAGCCGGTCTCGTTGCGGAAGAAGAGCAGCATGGCCGCGAACGTCAGCGCCTGCGTGATGATGGAGAAGTAGACGCCCTTGATGCGGGAGCGGAAGGCGAAGAGGCCGAAGACGAAGGCGATCGCGGCCGGCACCACCAGCACCAGCGCGAGCGCCCACAGCATGTGGTCGGAGCCGCGCCAGTACCAGGGCAGCGCCTTCCAGTCGAGGAAGACCATGAAGTCGGGCAGGTCGGACTGGTAGACGCCGTCGCGCCCGATGGCGCGCATGAGGTACATGCCGAAGGCGTAGCCGCCGAGCGCGAAGAAGAGCCCGTGGCCGAGGGAGAGGATCCCTCCGTAACCCCATGCGAGGTCCATCGCGACCGCCACGATGGCGTAGCACATGATCTTGCCGCCGACGGTGATCACGTAGTCGGAGACGTGGAAGATGCTGTCACGCGGCGTGAATAGGTGCAGTCCCGGCAAGACGACCCACACCGCGAGCCCGACGGCAGCCACCGCCATCCAGGCCCGCCCGGGCACGATGGCCTGGAGGCGCGAGACGTGGGCGAGGCGTGTCGTGTCGTCCATCTCAGTCTTCGACGAAGCGGCCCTTCAGCGCGAACAGGCCCTGCGGACGCTTCTGGATGAAGACGATGATGAAGGCGAGCACCAGGATCTTGGCGATCACCGCGCCCGCCCAGCCTTCGAGGAACTTGGCGAGCACCCCCAGGCCGAGCGCCGCGCCGACGGCGCCGGCGAGCTGACCCACGCCACCCAGCACCACCACCATGAACGAGTCCACGATGTAGGCCTGGCCCATGTCCGGGCCGACGTTGGCGATCTGCGAGAGCGCGACGCCGCCCAGCCCGGCGATACCGGCTCCTACGGCGAAGGCGATGGTGTCCAGCCGGCCGGTCGGCACGCCCAAGCAGCCGGCCATGGCGCGGTTCTGGGTGACGGCCCGCACGAACATGCCGAGCCGGGTGCGGTACATGAGCAGCCACACCAGCGCGAGCACCGCCAGCGAGAACGCGATGATGACGATGCGGTTCCACGGGACCACCGCGTTCGCCATGAGCTCGACGCCGCCCGACATCCAGGACGGGTTCGCGACGCCGACGTTCTGCGCGCCGAAGGTGACCCGCGCCGCCTGGATCAGGAACAGGCTCGTCCCCCACGTCGCGAGCAGGGTCTCCAGCGGCCGCCCGTAGAGATGGCGGATGACGGTCCGCTCGATGACGGCGCCCACCGCCGCGGCGGCGACGAAGGCGACCGGGATGGCCGCCACGAGGTACCAGTCGAGCGCGCGGGGGAAGAACCGGATGAAGAGGCTCTGCATCGCGTACGAGGCGTAGGCCCCGATCATCAGCAGCTCGCCATGCGCCATGTTGATGACCCCCATGACGCCGTAGGTGATGGCCAGCCCGAGCGCGACCAGGAGCAGGATGCTGCCCAGCGACAGGCCCGAGAAGACGCGGCCCGCGATCTCGCCCAGGTACGTCCGCAGCTCGACGCGCTGGAGGGAGGCCTTGGCCTGCGACCGCACCTCCGCGTCCGGCTCGGCCTTCGGGTCGACCATCGCAGCCAGGAGCGATTTCACGGCGGGGTTGCTGCTCGAGCCGAGCGCCTTCACCGCGGCGAGACGGGCGGCCGGATCGGGGCTCTTGAGGTTCGCCTGAGCGTACGCCAGCACGAGCAGCGGCTTGATCTGCGCGTCGGTCTCCTTCTCCAGCGCTCGGGCGAGCAGCGGCGCCAGGTCCAGCTTCGCACCGGCCGTCAGCTCGAGAGCAGCGGCGAGCCTGACCCGGCGCTCCCGGTCGAAGAGCCTGAGGGCGGCCAGGGCGGCGCCGAGCTGGCGCCGCACGCGGTTGTTGACGGTGATGCTCTCGAGCTCCTCCGGCGGCGGCTCGAGCCTCTGGCCGGTCACGGCGTCGAGCACGCGCTCGCCGTCCACCACGACCACCTTGCCGCCGGCCGTCTGCAGCGCGTCCTCCGAGAGCGCCTGGAGGACGCGCACCGCGGCCGGGTCCAGCGACTCCGCGAGCTGCCGGATGGCAGCGATCTTCTCCTCGGAGTCCTCCGCGGCCAGCCCGTTCACCGCCTTCGCGTCGAGGGAAGCCAGGGCCGGAGCCGGCCAGCAGGCGAGGGCGAACAGGAGGTGGAGGATGCGGCGCATGGGCGTTTCCCGGGGCGGGCCGGCGCCTCGCACCGGCCCGCGGGAGCGCGCGGTCAGAAGTTCTGCTTGCCCTCGTTCCCCGCGACGAACGGGCTCCAGGGCTGGGCGCGGATGGGGGCCTTGGTCTTCCAGACCACGTTGAACTGGCCGTCTGGCCGGATCTCACCGATGAACACGGGCTTGTGGAGGTGGTGGTTGGTCTCGTCCATCTTCAGGACGAAGCCGGACGGTGCGTTGAAGGCCTGGCCGCCCACCGCAGCGATGACCTTGTCCGCGTCCGTGGTCTTCGCCTTCTCGACCGCCTGCTTCCACATGTGGATGCCGACGTAGGTGGCCTCCATCGGATCGTTCGTCACGACCTTGTCGGCGTTGGCGAGGTGGTTCTTCTTGGCGTACGCCCGGTACTTCTTGATGAAGGCGGTGTTGGCGGGGTTCTTGAGCGACATGAAGTAGTTCCAGGCCGCCAGGTGGCCGACCAGCGGCTTCGCGTCGATGCCGCGCAGCTCCTCCTCGCCCACCGAGAACGCCACCACCGGCACCTCGGTCGCCTTCAGGCCCGCGTTGCCGAGCTCCTTGTAGAAGGGCACATTGGAGTCGCCGTTGATGGTGGAGATGACCGCCGTCTTCCCGCCCAGGGCGAACTTCTTGATGTTGGCGACGATGGTCTGGTAGTCGCCGTGGCCGAACGGCGTGTAGACCTCCTCGATGTCCGCCTCTGCGACGCCCTTCGACTTGAGGAACGCGCGCAGGATCTTGTTCGTGGTGCGCGGGTAGACGTAGTCGGTGCCGAGCAGGAAGAAACGCTTCGCGCCGCCGCCCTCCTCGGACATGAGGTATTCGACGGCCGGGATCGCCTGCTGGTTGGGGGCCGCGCCCGTATAGAAGACGTTCTTCTCCAGCTCCTCGCCCTCGTACTGGACCGGGTAGAAGAGGACGCCGTTCAGCTCCTTGAACACCGGCAGCACCGACTTGCGGGACACCGAAGTCCAGCAGCCGAAGACGACCGCCACCTTGTCTTGCGTGATGAGCTGGCGTGCCTTCTCCGCGAAGAGGGGCCAGTTGGACGCCGGGTCGACCACGACGGGAACGAGCTTCTTCCCCATCACGCCGCCCGAGGCGTTGATCTCCGCGATCGTCATCAGGGCGACGTCCTTGAGCGCCGTCTCGGAGATCGCCATCGTCCCTGACAGTGAATGCAGGACGCCGACCTTGATGGTCTCCTCCGCTGGAGCGATGCGCGGCAGCACGAGGACGGCGAGGGCCACGACTGGCCAGAGGAAACTCACGACTCTTCCGCGCATGGCGCCCCCTTTGGAGCATGTGATGGAATGTGACGCTGCGCCTACACCCAAGCGATAAGCGTGCCAGATCGTCGCCTGGCGGGCGCGGCGAGGTTCCCGCGCGCTGCCGCTTCCTGGGAGCGGAGACGAGGCCGCACCTGGGCCCCGCCTCTGACGCTCAATGCGGCAGGCACTGCCCGTAGATCGCGCACCGGGCCGCCTCGAGACATCGGCCCCGTCCGGGCTGAGAGCCAGCGGGCCCCCGCCTTGTACGTATGTCACCACCAGTCACCTCATCGACTTGCGGTGTCGATGGCTGGTGGTAAAGAATGCTCCATGACCCTCCTAGCGACGTTCGCCCAGAACATCCGGCAGATCCGAGCCCGCAAGAATCTCTCGCAGCGAACCGTCGCGGATAAAGCCAAGGTCTCGGTCAGCTACATCTCCATGCTGGAGCGGGGTCAGCGGTCGCCGCCGCTGGAGAGGTTGGAGGCCATCGCGAAGGCGCTCGGGGTGCCCTCGCTGAGCCTCCTGCAGTCCGACAAGGCTCGCACGCGCAAGTAGAGATCCCGCGCCCGCGTCACGCGGTGGGCTGCTCGGCGTCGGGCTCGTCGAGGACTGTCCAGTCCTGCTCGCGCGCCCACGCCCGCAGGTCGTGCCAGCCCACCTCGGGGTAGGAGGCGCGCAGGCCGGCGAGGTCGCAGTCGTATCCGACCCCAAGGAACCATTCCCACATCTTCGCGAGGTCCTCGCTCTGCTCGCGCACGGCTGCGAGGGGTGTCTCCGCGTAGCTGATCGCACTGCGCGTCACCGCGGTCAGGGTCTTCGCGGCCTCGGTCCCGGTGAGCTGGTCCGAGGCGAGGTCGATGCGCCTCCCCTGGTGCTCGCCAGGTCGCTCGAGCACCAGGCGCACGAACGCCGCCAGGTCGGTGAGCGCCACCATCTGCAACGGGCGGTCCGCGGAAAGTGGCATGGAGAGGGCGCCGGCCCGGAGTCCGCGCAGGAACATCGGGCCGAGCAGGTTCTCCATGAAGAAGGCCGGCGCGACGATCGTGTAGGGCACCCCCAGGCCCTGCACGTACCGCTCGACCTCGCGCTTGCTCTCGAAGTGCGGGATCCCGGTGTCCCGGTCCGCGCTGGCCACCGACGAGTAGACGAGCTGCTTCACCCCCGCGCTCTTTGCGGCCGCGGCAGCGTGCTGCGCCTGGCGGACCTCCGCTTCGACGCCCTTCTCGTACGGCGTCGCCATGAGGAAGAAGGCATCAGCCCCCTCCGCGGCTCGCTGGATGGAGGCGGCGTCCTCGAGGTTGCCCTCGTGGATCTCGGCGCCGGCGGCGAGCAGGTTCGCCGCCGGCTCGGAGCCGGGCCGGCGCGTCAGGGCACGCACCCGGTGCCCCTTGTCGAGCAGCAGGCGCGCGACGGCGCCGCCCTGCTGCCCGGTTGCGCCAGCGACGAGCACGGTGATGGGCTTCGGCATGGGACGACCTCCGGCGAGAGCACGAGCCGGCATACCCCCGGCAGACGCCGGTCGCGCGCCTCTCCTGGGTGCCGGCTCAGTCCTGGCCCGCGCCGCGCAGCTCCTCCGACAAGACGCGCAGGAGCTCGCCGGCGGCGAGCTGCCGAACGCGGGAGACGCCCTGGCCGACCCACAGCGACAGGCACTCGGCGTCGCCCTTCTGCGCGGCGGCGAGCCGCATGGCGCGGGTGAGCTGGTTCTGGAGCGGGTACGGCAGGATGGCATCCGGCTGAGCGTCGACCGCCGCGATGAACTCGTTCGCCAGGCCGCGCGCCCAGCGGCCGGAGAAGGCTCGGGTGAGGACGGTGCGGTCACGGCTGGCCGTGATGATCGCGTGCTTGTAGGCGAGCGACGCGCCCGACTCCGGACAGGCGAGGAAGGCGGTGCCGAGCTGCGCCGCGGCGGCTCCGGCCTGAAGGGCCGCGTGGATCTCGCGACCTTCCATGATCCCGCCGGTCGCGACGATCGGCAGCGAGACCGCCCGCCGAATCTCGGCCACGAGCTGGACCGTCGGCGTCAAAGCTTCCTCGGCGCTCGCCGCGAACGTCCCCCGGTGACCGCCCGCCTCGGCGCCCTGCGCCACGATCCCATCCACCCCTGCCTCCGCCAGCAGCTTCGCCTCCCCCAGCGTGGTGGCGGTTCCGAAGGTGAAGATGCCGCGCGATCTCAGCCGAAGAAGCGCGTCCGGGGGAGGGATACCAAAGGTGAAGCTGAACGCGGCCGGACGCTCGTCGAGCACCGCCTCCAGCTGCTTCGGGAAGGGATCGGGCGGCACTGCCGGGATCGATGGCGCTGGGATCCCGAGCCGCTCGTGGAACCGGGCCAGCAGGTCGAGCATCCGGCGCGCGTCGGGCGCTGGCCCGTCCGACCACCCGCCCGCGAACAGGTTCGCCCCGAACGGCTGCGACGTGAGGGCCCGGATGCGCCGGATATCGCCGGAGATCTGATCGGGCGACATGTAGCCCGAGCCGAGGAACCCGAGCCCACCCGCGTTCGACACCGCCGCCACCAGCTCGGGGGTGGAGGGGCCGCCTGCCAGCGGCGCGAGGATGATCGGGTGCGTGATGCCCAGCCGCGTGGTGAGCTCGCTCTGCATGGACGCCTCTCCTCGAGTGGCGGCGCTCCGCGTCCGCCCACGCCCCATGCGGTGGCTGCGGCCGCGTCGCCGGCGGCATGACCATAACGGCAACGCGGTGCGGCCGGGGCCAGGGCGTTGTGTTCCGGGGAGGGGGCAGGTTACGAATCGGGACCCCGCCACCAACGGCGCACCTCCTGGGGAGCACATGGCCGACGAAGTCCACCTCGACTCGAACATCCCGGGCAACCCGGCGTACCACTTCACCATCGTCCCGGCCGGCTCGCCGGCGCGGGCAGGTTGGGTGAAGCGCGGCGCGCTGGTGCCGGGTGCCCGCCTCGGCACTCAGTGCGTCCACGCCGGCGTCCAGCCCGACCCCGCCTATGGCGCGGTGATGCCGCCCATCTACCAGACCTCCACCTTCGCCTTCCGCGACGTCTGCACCAACGCCGGGTACGACTACACGCGCAGTGGGAACCCGACGCGCGCCGCCCTGGAGGAGGCGATCGCGGTGCTGGAGGGTGGCGGCGGCGCGACCTGCACCAGCACCGGCATGAGCGCGGTGGTGGTGGCGCTGAACCTCCTCCCCCACGGCAGCCACCTCCTCTGCACCGTGGACTGCTACGGCGGCACCTTCCGCGCGCTGGAGCACGCCAAGGCGACCTACGGCCTCGAGGTCACCTACCTCGACCTCGCCGACCTGGACGCGGTCCGCGCGGCCTTCCGCGCCAACACGCGCATGGTGTGGATCGAGACGCCCTCGAACCCCCTCCTGCGCCTGACCGACATCCGAGCCATCGCCGAGCTGGCCCGCGCCCGCGACGCGCTCACCGTGGTCGACAACACCTTCCTCTCCCCCGTGCTCCAGAAGCCATTCCTGCACGGCGCCGACCTGGTGGTCCACTCCACCACGAAGTACCTGAACGGCCACAGCGACGTGGTGGGCGGGGCGGTCGTCGCGGCGCCAGGGCGGACCGCGCTCGTGCAGCGCATCCAGAGCATGAACAACCTCCTCGGCACCTCACAGAGCCCGCACGATTGCTTCCTCGTGCTGCGCGGCCTGAAGACCCTGCTCATCCGGATGAGGGCGCACGAGGCCGGCGCGCAGAAGGTGGCCGCGTTCCTGGCCGGTCATCCCGCCGTGGCCGAAGTCTACTACCCCGGTCTCGCCACCCACCCGCAGCACGCGCTGGCGCGTTCCCAGCAACGCGGCTTCGGCGCCATGCTGAGCTTCGAGCTGCGGGACGGCCGGCGCGAGCGCGTCGAGCACGTCCTCAAGACGCTGCACTGGTTCACGCTCGCCGAGAGCCTGGGCGGGGTGGAGAGCCTGGTGGCGCACCCGGCGTCCATGACCCACGCCTCGATGACCCCCGAGGCGCGCCGGCGCGCCGGCATCACCGACAGCGTCATCCGGCTCTCCATCGGCATCGAGGAGCCGGAGGACCTCATTGCCGACCTCGACGACGCGCTGCGGACCCTGCCGGCCTAGCGCTTCGAGGCGGCGGGGGACAAGCCCCCGCCCTACATCCGCGGCGGCGTAGGGCGGGGGTTCATCCCCCGCCGCACCTCCGCGGCGGCGTAGGGCGGGGGTTCATCCCCCGCCGCACCTCCGCGGCGGCGTAGGGCGGGGGGTCATCCGCCGCCGCACATCCGCGGCGGCGTAGGGCGGGGGTTCATCCGCCGCCGCACATCCGTGGCGGCGTAGGGCGGGGGTTCATCCCCCGCCGCACATCCGTGGCGGCGTAGGGCGGGGATTCATCCCCCGCCGCACCTCCGCGGCGGCGTAGGGCGGGGGTTCATCCCCCGCCGCACATCCGCGGCGGCGTAGGGCGGGGGTTCATCCCCCGCCGCACCTCCGTGGCGGCGTAGGGCGGGGGTTCATCCCCCGCCGCACATCCGCGGCGGCGTAGGGCGGGGGTTCATCCCCCGCCGCAGATCCCCACGGTCCCGCTCAGTGCGCCTCGCCCCGCGCATGCCGCCAGGCGTGGAGCACCTCACGCGCGACCTCCTCGACGCCGGCGCCAGCCGTGATCTGGCTGAACACGAACGGACCTGCGCCGCGCATCCGGCGCGCGTCGCGCTCCATCACGGCGAGGTCGGCCCCGACCGCCGGGGCGAGGTCCGTCTTGTTGATGACGAGCAGGTCCGACTGGGTGATGCCCGGACCGCCCTTGCGCGGGATCTTGTCGCCGCCCGCGACGTCGATCACGTAGACGGTGAAGTCGGCCAGCTCGCGGCTGAAGTGCGCCGCCAGGTTGTCGCCGCCGGACTCGATGAAGAGCAGGTCGGGCCGGTGCGCCTCGGTGAGCGCCTCCAGCGCGGCCAGATTGGCCGACACGTCCTCGCGGATGGCCGCGTGCGGGCAGCCCCCCGTCTCGACCGCGCGGATGCGCTCGGCCGGGAGCGCCTGGTGCCGGACGAGGAACTCGGCGTCCTCGCGGGTGAAGATGTCGTTCGTCACCACCGCCAGCGAGATGGTGTCGCGGAGCGCGCGGCAGAGCGCGAGGACGAGCGCGGTCTTCCCGCTCCCCACCGGGCCGCCCACGCCGACCGTGAAAGCGCGCCGCTCGAGGTCGCGCCGGCGGGCAGGCTCGCGCCCGGCGAAGTGTCCGGGGGACGCGGCGTGATCGCCGCCCCCGTGCAGCGAGAGCCCACCTCCCTCGCCCCGCGTCAGCGGCGAGAGGCGACGGGCCCCACCTCCCTCGCCCCGCGTCAGCGGGGAGAGGGTCGGGGAGAGGGGCCGGGTAACGATGTCTGGAGGGTGCACGGTCAGCTCCGGAAGAGGCGCGAATAGAGCCGGTCCTGATGGCCCTGGTAGAGGTCGAGCAGCGGCGTGGTCTGGGCCGCGTCCTCGGGGGCGGTGGCCTCGCCGGCGGCGGCGGCCTCGGCTTCGGCCCCCAGCCGAGCCTGAACCCCCTGCGCCTCGAGCGGGCCGACGAGGCCGAGCCGCACCGCCGCCGAGACGATCCCGCGGCCCGCGCCGCGAGCTCCGCCGCCTCGCCGCCGAAGGCAGCCGCGGCGGCGCGCAGGAGCGCCTCCCCCTGCGCGCGGCTGGCCCGGCTCGCCACGTGCGACGGCGTGAAGGCGTCGCAGCGATGATCGAGGTCCGGCAGGGCCTCGGGCGAGGCGTGCGCGGCGCTGACGAAGGGGAGCCCGAACCCGGCCGCGTTCCAGATGGCCTCCGCGGCGAAGCGCGCCAGGCCCTCGCCCCCGGTGACCGCGCCGAGCTGGACCGCCGCCTCGAGGCCGCCGGCGTGGGCGAAGCCGCCGGTGGGGAAGGCCGAGTCGGCGAGCTGCCAGAGGAGGAAGGGGTTCACGGCACCTCCGTCCCTAGAACAAGAAGTAGCGCTGTGCCAGCGGCAGCTCCTCGGCCGGAGCGCAGGTGAGGTGCTCGCCGTCGGCGGTGACCCGGTAGGTCTCCGGGTCGACGGTGATCTTCGGCAGAGCGTCGTTGAGCTTCATGTCGCGCTTCCCGATTCCCCGGCAGCCGCGCACCGCCTCGACGCGCTTGCCGAGCCCATAGCGCGCTCCCACCCCGGCCGCCGCAGCGGCGGCCGAGACGAAGGCCACGCTCGTCGCCGCCGCCGCGCTGCCATACGCCCCGAACATGGGGCGCATGAAGACCGGCTGCGGGGTCGGGATGGAGGCGTTGGGATCGCCCATCTGCGCCCAGGCGATGAGCCCGCCCTTCACCACCAGCTCGGGCTTCGCGCCGAAGAAGGCGG
>WNGL01016903.1_pt1 | contig 13923 bp, 11 predicted proteins | sample 5400591 | NCBI WGS metagenome assembly WNGL01 (sample SAMN13153377, study PRJNA577476) | soil metagenome | isolation source: 80 cm soil or saprolite under Garry oak tree replicate 1 | place: USA:California | collected 2016-06-15
GAGCCATATTCAATTATTGTATTCTCCCCTGAATCGATACCAATTTTTATATGCACTTCTGGAAAATCAAATTGTTTGAAAATGGCGTTTATTCCGTGTTCGACTACAAGTAACATTTGTAATGCACACACAACTGCTCTTTCACTGGATACATTAAAATCAACAGCGGTGTCGACCGGAAAGTATACTATAATGGCATCTCCGACATACTTCAAAATATAGCCGTGGTTATTTGCAACAACGACAGTCATTTCTTGTGCAAATATTTGTAAAATGGTGGTTAGCTTCTCAAGTGGAAGCACAGTGCTCATACGAGTAGAATTGACTATGTCAGCATATAGGATTACCAAATGCACTCTAGAACCTAGATGAGAGCGAAGGAATTTGTCTGAACTTTCTAGATATGAATGAAATAGCATACTTTTTTCTTTTAATGCTTTAGCGACTCTGCCCCTACTTTCTGCAATAACTTTGAATGCCTGTACGTCCTTCATGGCTGTCTGTTCTTCAAGCATCATTTCTCTTAGCTCCGCAGGTATGATATTGGAAATTTTATTGCCGTCATCCATTAGCAATAATTATTAAAACGTTCGATAGTTAAATCAATCCCGATACCAAAGATTTATCATGCATTAACGTTTGGAATCAGTTGGTATCGCAGAAAAGATACAGAGGAGTAGGTGCCAATTGTTGACTCATGCTCATGGAATGCTATAGCATGGACATAGCATACGACATCTTGTACACATGTCGTTTTATTATGGATTTTATTCATTCCCACGACTAGCGCAACTCCCACGTCCCGTGAAGCTAGAGCCAAGAGTAGAATGACTTGAACTTGTTGAACGACTACAAAAACTAGCTTTCGCAAAGTTCGTAGCTGTAGCCCGTATCAGAGCGTTCCTGTAAAAGCAATTAAATCAACCATCGGGCTAGTTCATTCATATGCTCTTGAAAACATACTACCATTGTACTAATAATTTCTTGATCTGTTTTATTCGTTAATAATTTCCTTTTCCAACGTCTCTTTATCTTATCTAAAAACGAGGTATGGGTAATCATACCTCAATTCTGAAAAAACCGATCTTACCAAATACAACACTTTTTTGCCAGTAGTGCAGACGTTTTGAATACAACGGACATACTCGATTTCTTGAAAAATCTGGTGATAAACCCTCTTTTTCGCAGCTGATCTACAGCGGTATTGAAACTACCAGTCCCCTGAGCGTGATCCTGTCAAATTGCGCACCAAAAGTTTTTAATGTAAATAACGTAGTAAATATGATAATATTTTGAGTGGAGATAATGATGAAGATCTTAAGAATACATCCCCTCAGAACGTCATACGGCTAATCGATAGCTTTATCGAACAAATGCGCCAAACGAGAAAGACGCTGGCGCTAGCGCTATCCCTATCAATTTCTTCTATAGTTTTAGCTCCTGTTGCTATAGGACTCTCTATCTTCTTGCTACAACACCCATCATTTTTTGCCATTCTCGAAAGAGAAAATGAATTTGGACTGGTCCTTGTTGGGTTGTTACTTGGAATTATCATACTCTCATCGATATGGTTTGTAGAGGGAATTAGACAGTACCGCTCAATTAATTCTTGGAATAAAAAGTATATGATGTATTCAAAGAAAAAGGAAGAACTAGACAGTAATATTGCATCCGAGTATGGCTTAGATCAGGATTAGCATAAATGCCAGGTTGTCTGTCCCTGAACGAGGAAACATTATCTCATATGGCTCTAAAATATGCCTAGAAAATTCTATCCCTTGTTGAGTTGGTTTATATTCGGTAACTGTCCTTTTTCCAACTTCAATTTGCTCTTTGCTTATCAATCCCTTTGTCTCTAATTTGCCGAGAATCGGTGAATGTTTTTTAAAATTCAATCCACAGCAACTAATTAAAGCAGTTTGATTCAATGCACCGTATTCGACCAGTTTGAGGATTATGTCTTTGACAATGTATATTCTCTCTCGATATAGGCGCTGCGTAGTCATTACTGGATTATTACTGATTGACGATTGCTAAAACTAAAATATAATCTCTCTTGTTGATGTAATAGTGTTACGTAACGGATTCTAAGGACAATAGTTCGTGCAACGGACTCTAGCAAAAAAGACTGAAGCTGAGAGTCTACACTTTTCGCTAGCTACATAGGAGAATGGCTCTGTCCATCACAAAATTCTAGGTAGCAGTCCCGTTCAGCAGTCTAGGTGCACACACCTGAGTGTTGTGTTGGCGCCGAAATCATTAGCTCCTTGTTTTGGGTGTTTTCATTTACACCAGCAATGTAGTTGTGGTGGCGCTCGGCGCTAATCAGTATCTCTTTGATCTTGCTGTTTTTTATCAAACCATCAATGATCTTGCTAAGTTCTGCAGCTGGAAATTCTGGTGTTTCAATAGAGTCGATTGCCTGGAGTTTCGAATAGTATTGAACAGCCTTTCCGATTAACTCTTGAGCTTCATAAACTACTTTGCCCAATGAAGTAAGAAAATACTTGCCGTTCTTTCTCCGTATGACACCCGCGTTAGTCAAGTCAGACATTCTCGAATAATACTGCTTACGCGTAAGATTTAATCTACTTATTAGAATGCTGCTATCTCCACTTGCTAAAGCAATAGTATTAAAAAGTACCAACGATTTGTCATTGGAAATTGCACTTAGGGTGCCTGAGACTGAGACCATGTTTACATTATCGCCTTATACAGTATCTGCGTGTTGCAGGATTAATAACGCTTAGGTAACACTATTATGTTATCTACAGATACGTCATCATTATCCTTTCTAGTGCTCAAGATTATGCGCGCAAATATTAACAATGATTAAAATTTGGGCCATAATAAGGAGTAATTTGATCCTTACTCGCAATCAATCCGAGGAATCTGATTTGTCATATCTAATATCAGGAACGGGCATACTGCAAAAATTATAAGTGTATTCCTCACAATGTAACACGATAGTAAATGAAGAAAGACTGTGTCATTTCAAGAATTGAAGCCTCTCAAGATGGAAGCCCTTACGTGTATGTCACATTTGTTGATCCAAATGATTACAAGCCTGGTGCGGAAAAGCCGCAAAATCCTTTTGGTCCAAACATGATGGCCTTTACTTCACCAGAGGACATGATGAAGAATTTGCCAAAAGCGATGGGAAATTTATCTAGGGCTATGGGTGGAGGGGGTATGCTTACGGATTCCCCTACATTTAAAATCAGTATGAGGGAGTACGAGGATATGGCTATAAAAGTTGGGGATAAGATCACCATAGAAATTAAGAAACCTGATAGCAGTGGAATATAGATGAAGTAACAGTTTTTCAAGAATATTTTTTTTCCTTCTGTTGATGCGTAACAAACGTAATGCTCCATAAAGTCAATGGTATGACCCCGCCTTTGAAGAGTTCATGAACAAGCAAGGAATCGCATATGTAGAAAGAGAAGTTAGATAGAAGAACCACATACACAAAGTGCATTTGCTCAAATAAAGCTATAATTCTATCATTCAAAGACTGAATTGACAGGGTAAGGTGAAGAAAAAGAAGTGACATGTGAAATTAAGCGAAGTAAGAAATATTGCTCTGAAGAAGGATGGGTTGATATGGCAGAAGCTTATTACTTTAAGGATGAAAAATAAGCAATGAAAGTTAAGCCCTTACGATGTCATTCATGTGGCGCTCCAGTGGCTTGGTACGATGTGGACGACGTTGGCGTACCAATAGTATACTGTTACAACTGTTTTGAGAATGAACATATGGAACAGGGAGAATAACAAATGAGACAATGAAGATATTAGAAGGTAAACTATAGCCAAATACGGCTGCAAGATCCATACTTTATGAAGATGCTGAAAAAGGTGGAGAAAGGGGTAACAAGTTCAAAGGTGTGTTTGTCAAATGATTGCTAGAGCATAAAAGTCTCCAATACTGCCAGAAGCTGAATATGATATTATCATCGCCCGTCCATTATATGATTCTAAGAATATTAAGGATATAAGTGATTTAAAGATTCTATGTACCGATAAGTAGCTATTCCTTAACTTTTTTAATTCAATCTGTTTCCGTTGCTGTCCACACTATACATCCATCGTTAATAGGCATGTATGCTGCGGCCATAGCTACTGAACCGAAAATACCAGTCGCTAAAACAGCGAGTGTTACGGCTAACGTTGTCATTCGAAACATTTTTCTATCTCCATATTATTATACATGATTCTAGTATGTAAGTCTTTTAAAACAATGGACCACATTGTTGATTTATTATATCCAAGAAAGAAATTACTGAATGAATTGTGCGAATGAGTGTTAATTAATGAAAATTTTGTCGTGGACTTAAACGCACAACCGCATCTACGGGCTTTGCCAAATTCTATTTTATTTCTGTGCTTCCCCTTGCACTTGGCTAGTCAAGCTTTACATTTGACTTAGTTGTCTAAACGCTTTAGGCATAAGGCTTTCAATTTGGTAGGTCAGTGTTAAATTTATTTGCTATATGATTAGTCTTTTTTTCAGATGGTTTTATATCTTTGAAGAGGAATATATTACATATGCGAAACGGTGTAGCACACAGTGACCACAGGTCAACCACACTCCAACAGCCTATAGTGATCATACTTGTAGCAATAGCATTGGTAGCAGTAGTATCAGGATTCATTATCATATCAACCTATGTTATGCCGAATATCCATCAAGTCTGTCAGAGCAAGCTAGGTGCACTACATTGCTATCAAATCCAATATCATAAAATCTTTTGATTCAGATAAAAAGCTCAGCTCAGTACTGTTGTATTAGCAGCCTGTGATGTTGTACTGTTGAGCTTTCCCCAATCTACTCTTACCTCGCCAATGTGTGAGAAATACCTCATTGCAGTATGGCATGTAAAGCATTCAAACACAATTGAAGTCAGCTAATGCTAATGAAAGATAGTGTTTGATAATCAAGGCTGCGGCCGCCTACCCCCGATGATCGAGATCTTAATTGACTTTCATAATTTACAATGATTGGTTACTTTTGGGAGACGGGACAACATGCTTCCACCTTAGATAATCCTTGCCCCTATTCTAAACCCGGAAGAAGCCATGGTGTAGATAATCGGTTTGATTCTTTGATCAGGATATTCGATTAATTTTTGTAGCTCTTCTATAGTAGGAGCTCTATCATTAGCGGCGTTCCTTCGTTTTGGTAACATACGTGATATCTTCTTCCAATTTAGTAGCAAGTAATTCATTTCGCAAAATAATTTTGCTGCTTTATAATAATTCGGGATGGTTGTCTCCGAAATCTCTTTGCGTTGGACCCAATCTGGGTTTTATCTAGTCATTATTACGCATTTTTTTGCTTGTTGTTCGAGGGTCCCTTCTAGGTGTAAGAAATCGAATAATATTTTTTAATCTCTGTGGCCACTACCTTTTTGTTTCCGGGGCCTTTAGAGCATACATAAAATTCGTCAACGGGTTTTGTTCTTCAATGAGAGCCTTAATTTCTTAACACAATATAGAAAGCGGGCCTAAATAAACCGACAAGATTGATCTGGGCCCAAGGGGGTTTGAACCCCTGCCCGACCGGTTATGAGCCGGTCGCTCTTCCAGACTGAGCTATGGGCCCGTAAACAAAAAGACGATAAAGCACAAGGTATAAAGGTTTTGAGAATTCGCTTTACATCCAGTTAAACAAAGTTGTACCCGCTAGGTCGATATTGAGACTATTGTTTGTGCTAATAAAATTGGCGCAGGCTTAGCAGTACTGGCCAACATACTTCTCCTGTATAGAATCCAGCAACTTGTTTTGTGCGCGCAACGACTTAAAGCCGGCCTTGAACACTGACTGGGCCATGTCTGGAGAAACGTTCTTCAGAATATTCGTCCACAACCCTGCATGTCTTATGTCTGCTTCTTCATGTATTTCAAAGTAACGGGTAGCATCGCCGTTGTCTATGCCGTAATATTTCTTTAAGCCGTCGATTTTTGACCTACTAATCCTAGGCAATTCCTTTTCATACCCATACATCGCTGCTGCCGCTTCCTCGAAGGACAATTTTGTCAGGCTGATTAAAGTACGAACAGCTTCTATTGTCTTGCATGTGGGTGTATAATTCAATAATTCATCTCTTGAAACGCCCATGGATAGTGCAAACCCCATCCAAGCTTCAATATGATCAGACTCTTCCTTAAAGTTTTGAGCAAGCTCGCGTTCCAGAGAGTAATCATTCGTAAGACCATAAATATTTCGAACAAATTCAGGGACTTGTCTTACTATGTGAAAGTACTCCTTAGCGTAGCCTTGAAGATGATTGGAATTCAGCTTTCCTTCAGACCACATCCGATAGAATGGGTGCTTGAGCAAACTCTGCCTCTCGATTTCAATATCTATTCGTTCTACAACCCCAGTCATGTCAAAAACTAAATTAACGATGCTGGTGTAAAAACCTTGTGAATTCGGTTATTCAATTGTGCAAATTGGAGTGAGGTTTGATTACTTTACAACGAATTTTAGGATAGCAACTAAGGCCAGTGCGTAAAGTTGCTAAAGCATGAAACAGGATTATAAAGATGGATTCATGCACTCCGCACATAATAAAGGCTCCCTTTTCTATTTTTCTCTTGCTCTCCAAATCACAAGAAAAGATTTTATGTAATGTGAATTCCAACAAGGTTCACGCGAGCTCCGGTGGTGTAGTAGCTAATACCTGCATAATCCGGTCAAGCATTGTGGCCTTTCGAGTCGCAGATCCCGGGTTCAAATCCCGGCCGGAGCAACAGTTATTATTATCTTGTTCATTGGCCTATACCCGCTATTTAATTAATTTTGTGAAAGCATTAATATTCTCTGTATTTCAAGAAAGTAAGGGCAAGAGCGCAGCTGAATAGAAGAAATATGGAGGTTAATCCTTTGATGGAGTTATTTAGCCAATATTTATTGAAAATAGATGGCGCCCTTAGACGAGAACTAGATCTCTATTCATGGTCAGAATTTTATGCTCCATTGAGGTATGCTTGCGATGGCGGCAAACGAATTCGACCACTGATCCTGTTGTTATCTGCTGAAAGTATAAAGACAAATGCGACAGGCCTAATAAGCATCGCTGAAAACGATAATGCGTTTATGGCCGCTTCTGCCATAGAACTCCTTCATACAGAGTCTGTAATTCATGATGATATTATAGATGATGAAAATACTCGTCGTGGCAAACCATCTTTCCATGTGAAGTACGGCTACAACAACAGTATCCTAACTGCTGATTTTGTTCTAGGAATTATTCTTAATATTGGATCGAAGATGCATGACTCCCGTGTATCGGGCGAACTTTCTAAAGCTGCAATAAAGATGAGTGAGGGTGAAATAATGGAGATTAAGTTAGGTAAAGACAGTAAAATCAAAGAGGATGATTACATAAAAGTCCTTGAACATAAAACTGCGTCGCTTTTTGAAGCATCGGCAAAAATAGGAGCTATCTTATCAGGGGGAGTGGAAGATGAGATTCATGCCATGGCCGCATTCGGTAGCCTACTTGGAATTGCCTACCAAATTCATGACGATTTAATGGATTGGAGTAATGAAGATAGACTTTTTAATCTGCTAGTAAAGAATAATGGCCAGTCCAGAGAATTTGTTGAGCGCATGGAAGGTCTATATTTATCATACTCTACAAAAGCCAAAAATGAATTGCGAAAGATACACGACAGTACGCCTAAGAGGCATTTAGAACGCCTGACGGATTTGGCTTCACTTCGGTTATGAATAGAAATCGCACATATCACTACTTCCCAGTTCAAGAAAGAAGGAATAGAAACCAGGGTAAAATATATATTCTCTCCAAATGAGTATTTAGGTTCTAATATCCGCCTAACTAGAGAAATTTTTTTCAGGTCCGCATAAATGTGAGCAGGCTACTCAGGTCATAGAGAAGACCAAGCTAATGATTATTGGACCGAACAACAATGGCGACTGCGTGGAGACCTGCAGCAGAAGAATTAGAAGATAGTGCAGCCGGTCTGACAAGATGTGACGATGACGATGACGAGGAGGAAGAGCTATTAGATATAACGGAACCAACCTTGCCAAAATGCGGCACGGCCATGGATGCAAACTCTAAAACAGGCGCATACCAGATCCCAAAACCTACCATAAATATAACGGCGAATATTAATACGGCAGCTATAGCCCTTTTACTCCAAAAACCAACGAGCGGAGGAACACCGGCAAGTGAAAGCAAGGAAATTGATAATGCAATAGCAGTAATTGGCATGCGATGACCAAGCCCTCTGTATCTTTCAAGACTGTAGCCAGCCAAAGCGGTAGCAACAGCAGCCGCAGCTATGAATCCCGCAGACTTCATTACTGCATGATTAATTATGTAAAAAAGAGAACCGGCTAGAGCTTGATTGGAGTACGGAGCCAGTGCGAAACCTATCAGGATATATCCAGCCTGCGCGATGCTAGAATAGGCAAGAATTCTTGGGACACTTTTCTGAACCAAAGCCGCAAAGTTGCCGAGTGTCATAGTAAATACTGCTATTACCGCCAGAGTGAATGTCCAGTCTGGATGTAATACGAACATACCGAGCACAATTACACGCAGGGCTGCCGCGAATCCAGCTTTTTTCGTTCCTGCAGCTAGGAGAGCACCTATAGTAGTAGGCGCACCCTCATATGCATCAGGCAGCCACATATGAAATGGAACAAGACCTATTTTAAATCCAAAACCAGCTATAAACAACGCAATCGAAAGAAGTCCTACAGGAATTAGGTCTTTTTGGAGATGGGCCAAACCGGAGATTGCTCCACCTATATTGGTTGTTCCTGTAATCCCGTAAACAAGCCCTATGGCAAAAACTAGGATCGCAGAAGATAATGCACCAAACATAAAGTATTTTATCGCAGCTTCATTTGAGATCGGGTCTCGTTTTGAAAACGCAGCGAGTGCATAGGTAGGCAGTGACATTAGCTCCCATGCAACAAACAACATTACTAGATCAGTAGAATATGCGATAAGTACCATACCTATGCTTGAAAGTAATATGAGTGAATAATACGCTGCAGGGTTTGCTCTCCCTTTCATATAATTCCAAGAAGAAGCAGTTACCATGATTGAGACAATCAACAGCGCTACTGCAAAAAATGCACCAAAAAGATCATCTGAAAGCACACCTGGCCCAAATGCAGCTGCAGGCATCACATGCCCAGCCAATACACGGAAGATCACGATTCCTATTGTTATGATTAAGGCACCAAAAGCAATCGCACAGTACAGTTTGTTATTAGAACCCCTTTCTTTTTTAAGCGCATCTAGAACAGGGATCCCAAGTCCTACGGACCCGAGTACGACTGTCACAAGAAGGGGCGTCGACAAAAAATCAACCATTCTTCAACAATCCCTTCCTCTATAGCAAGAGCAGCATTATAATAATCATAATGCCTGCTCCGAATACGAACAAGTAAGTTTGTGTTATACCGGTCTGTCCTGCTTTGATAAACCTAGAGAATGATGCCATCGAGAATTCAAAGGCGTGACTTATGCCTTCCATAACAGTAAATTCAAAGTATCTCCAAATTACACGATAGATTGCTACGGGCCCGATAACAGTACCCCAATATATGGCTGAATTAAGGTACCATCTATCGTAAAGGAACTTCCATATTCCCCTAGTAACAATATTCTTAGAGACAATCTGCGGATCAATTTTTCTGGCAATGTAAAACATGTACCCCAAAAAGCCTCCTATTGCAAAGGCTCCAAAGGATGCAGCTCCAGCATAAGGATTTAGACCGAGGAATAGCTTGGTAGGCGTCTGTGGCTTAACCAGCTGAGTGGTTGTAGCAGGGTTTTGAAGCAGCTGTAGCTGTTTTTGCGGCGTAATTCCAAAGTAATTAGCTAGATAATCTGCGAATATATGTTGGAGCTGCCCTCCAAAGGCAAATCCGATCACTCCTATAGCTATGGTTGCTACTGCAAGAATTCCAAAAGGGACCCATACTACTGGGCGGACCTCGTGAAGAGAGTGTCCTGCTTTCTCTTGCTCTTCCAGATGAGGGCTCTTCTTACCAAAGAATGACATACCAATCATTCTAAATGTATAAAAGGCAGTCATTATCGCCACCACAAAAGCCATTATGAAGAGTGGTAGTGAATGAACGTAGCCTGATCCTAAAACAGCTGCAAATATAGCGTCCTTGCTCCAAAATCCTAACGTGATTAAAGGTGCAGCTGCGAGAGACAGGGCTGCAAGAAACATAAAGACGTAGGTTTTTCTCATATATTTGCGCATCCCGCCCATGTCAGTCATAAACCTGGAACCAACAACGTGAAGCAGCGCCCCAGCGCCCATGAATAGTGCGGCTTTGAACATCGCATGGCTTATCAATTGAAAGAATCCTGCAGTATAGCCGTCAACAAAGTTAGTGGAAAGCCCCGCAATGCCTATGCCCATCATCATGTAACCAATTTGAGAGCCAGTGGAATAAGCAAGAACTTTCTTAATCTCTGGATTTGCAATAGCCTGTGATGCGAGAAGAAATGCAGTAAAAGCGCCTACCCATGCAACCACTTCAAAGAATTGTGTCATACCAAATGCGGCAAGCGCAAAGAACAAGGGAGCTATCCGGGCTACCAGAAATACACCGGCCTTGACCATCGTAGCAGCATGAATAAGCGCCGACACAGAAGCTGGACCTGTCATAGCCTCGAGAAGCCATTCGTTCAATGGAAATTGTGCAGACTTGCCTATTGCGCCACCAAATAGCAATATTGCTGCAGGCACCAGCAGGTTCTGATGCGCCATTTGTACTGCCCATCCTTGATTTTGGAGTAATTCCCGAAACCCGAATGTTCCTGAATATGCAAAGATCAGGAACATTCCTGCAAGCATCATGGTATCTCCTGCTTTTGTCATCAAGAAGGCTTTCGCCCCGGCGTGGGAGGGAGAGGCCCACATTGCAATTCCTCCAGCTCTGTGGCCTTCTCTTCCAACAAAGTCCTTCTTCCTGTCATAATACCAAAAGCCGACTAGAGCATAGGAAGCAAGACCTACGCCTTCCCAACCAAAAAAGAGCATTAGCAAATTGTCTGATAAAACAACCAATTGCATAGACCCGATAAAAAAGAGCATAAAAAACCAGTATCTTGTAAGGTCTCTTTCACCATGCATATATCCTGTGGAATATACGAATATCAAAAATGAGATCCACGCCACAAGATTGGCCATTATTACAGACAACGGATCGGCCAACACACCGGCTTTGATGTGCAAGACTGAAATCCAATTTACCTGACTATGTACTTCATTGCCAGAGAACGCTAGCGGAATTAAGGTTGTAGCTGAGACTGCACTGGCAAGAGCAAAACCAACAGCAGTATAGTCCCTTATCCTGATGCCAGCACGAGCAGCTGCGGCAATGATAGCAGAACCGATGAAAGGAAGAATCCACACTAGCCAAACATTTACTGCGATTCCCCCAAAACCTGTTATTTCGACCACTTTTTATCAACCTACCATGTATACTTGTGATTTCATTACTTTAGTGACCCGTGGGTGCACCACCGGTGTTAATTCTTTCCACAGCTCCAGCAAAATTTGGCACGGAGTTGCTACTGAATCCATAGCTTGATTTGAACATTATGTTCTTAACAAGTGGAGCTGCAATTCCAGATCCTCCTGAGGATGGCAAGGGAACTACCGCAGGTGAATTATGGAACATTCCTTGAACGTAGGTAGTGATAGGAGTTAGGAATGGATCCGGATAGACTCCGATGATAAGCGTCAATCCAGCTAGCGCAGCCATTGTTATTGTCATATACCTCCCCGAGTCTCGGACGTTAACCAATTCTTGCGGCAGCTTGCCAAAGAAAATACGCTTGTACATCCACAGTAAATAAGCGGTAGATAACACAGTCGTCAACAGACCAAATCCAAATAATGCAATCCTTAGCGAATTCGCGTCGTGAATACCTGTCTGTAAGACACCGTTGAAAAGTATCCATTCAGACATAAATCCGCTTGTGGGAGGAATGCCAAAAAGAGTGAGCAGCCCGATCATTGCCACAACGGCAGTGTATGGCATCTTGCCGGCGAGACCGCCTAACTTCGACATGCTAGTAGTGCCTGTCTGATGACTGATTGACCCCGCCATCATGAAAAGGATTGCCTTACCAAGCCCACTTGTTACATACAACAGCGTTGCTCCAGTGACCCCAAGAATGCTCCCAGAACCAAGACCAAATAAAATATAACCCATATTGCTAATAGTTGAATAAGCAAGCACTTTTCTGATATCGTCCTGCATCAGTGCCATCGCTCCACCATAAATCATTGTGGCAAGACCCCAGATGTTGATATAGAGACTGTATTGGACGTAGTTTCCACCCAAAAGGTCTAACCATATTCGTAAAATACCGTAGGTAGCAATACCTACTAACAAGATTGAGACCGGAGTAGGTGCTCCGGCTACGGAGGATGGAACCCAAGAGTGCAGCAAAAAGCCACCCATCTTTACCCCAAGTCCCAATACGACAGCAAAAATTATAATCGGCAGCCATTGCGCAGGAATCTGTGACACATGGGCCCTGATTGTACTGTAATCAAAACCTCCCGCAAAGAATCCAATCGATAACAAACCGAGCAACAGCACTACTGAGCCTGCGTGCGTCCAGAAAAAGAACATTAGACCAGTTCTCTGTCTTGCGCCATAGCCAAAAAATGAGATAAGAAAGAACGAGGGTACGAGGACTAGTTCAAAGAACACATAGAACTCAATCAAGTTGGTCGCAAGGACCATGCCTAGGGTTCCCATCGCAAATACCATGAATAGTGCAAAGTAAAGGCTCAGTTGTGAGTTTACATAGCGCTGTATTTCGACCGTTGTTGTAGCAGTTGTTATAGAGCCACTCTGAATGTTAGCAATGCCAGAAGTATCGTCTGGTCTTTCGTCATCTGCAACATGGGCCTGGCCACGACCTGCTGATGTGCTTTCCGTACTTTCTCCGCCTCCAAAACGACTACGAGCTTCGTCAACTATTTTGCGATTCATATACGGCTTTGAATAGATAATAAGAACTGTGAACCATATGTAGTTGATAATTGCAAATGGGAGACTGAGGCCATCCAGTCTAAGACCAAAATTCCCAAATTGGCCCCAAGGATAACTTTCACTGTATGCAGAGTGTCCTCCGTTCAACATAGACGCAGGAACGAAAAGCAGGCCGGTTGATATGAACAAAACGCCAAAGGAAAACCATGTCAGTGCACTTAGACCAGCTCTTCTACCTAGGAAATAAGCAACCGGCGACAATAGCAGAGGCATGAAGGTCGCTGTTAAAAGGAAATACGACTCTACCATCCTTTTGATACTTACCCCTTCATACTCCTAAATTCTTCAACATCGATCTCTTTGTATAACCTATACGCAATGATAATGATGCCAAGGCCGACAGCTACTTCCGCAGCAGCGACGGCAATAGAAAAAAGCGCGAACATTTGACCTTGGGCATTATGCAAATTTCTTGAGAAAGCAATCAAATTTAAATTAGCCGCATTCGCGATAATTTCTATCGAAAAGATCATGCGTATGGCATTACGCTTGACGACCAGGCCATATATACCAATTGCAAAAAGGACAACGGCCACAGTAACAAAATCAATCAACTCGTTCATTTTTTTGTTCTATATCCTCCCTTCGTGCCAACGCTAGCGCGCCAATTACCGAAGCAGCTAAAGTTAGTCCTAACAATATCAAAACCGGAGCGTAATAAGTCACCATCTGCTTACCTATCGCAGCGACATCAATTGCAGGTGTATTGGGACCAGGAGGGTCGTTATCATTACATTGACATCATCATCACCATCTTCATCTTCATCTTCGCCCTCCTCACCTTCACCTTCGCCATCATCTCCACCTTCTTTCCCATCAAAATCAAAAACACCAGC
>WNGL01021672.1_pt1 | contig 13919 bp, 12 predicted proteins | sample 5400591 | NCBI WGS metagenome assembly WNGL01 (sample SAMN13153377, study PRJNA577476) | soil metagenome | isolation source: 80 cm soil or saprolite under Garry oak tree replicate 1 | place: USA:California | collected 2016-06-15
AATGAAAGTACTCGTCAAACGGCCCGCCCGCAAACTCCGAGCCGCGAGGCCGCCGGAGGTCGGCGTACCCTCCGGGGGGTGTTCCGGTGAACCGGCCCAGGAAATCGCCCGGCTTGGGATCGAGCCCGTGCCACGCGCGCGCCAGCCGGCGGAACTCTTCCACCACCACCCCATCCCAGCCCGTGATATCGCTGATTAGTTCTTCGAGCACGCGAACCGTGCCCTTGCGGCGGCGATAATAAATGGTCTTGGCGACATCGATTCGTCGGCCCCGCAGATTCAGCGCCGAAACCAGCCGCGTGCCCACCAGGTCGGCAAGGTAAGGAACCACCCAGGAGTTGCAGAGATCAATGAACTCGTCATCCCACAGATGGTCGTTGCTGCGGCGCAGAGTGGCGGCCTGCTTCGCAATGATCTCCACCAGGGCGCGCAGCACGCCCGGATTGTCGGCAAGACCGTCCTCTTCCCGGTAGAAGGCCGGGATCATTTCCCAGATCTTCTCGGTGAAGTAGGTTTCGAATTTATCGTTCGGGGTGATGCCCATCAGCTCGCCGCCTTTCCGTTCAGAAGAAGCGAGCCCTTCTCCAGATCGAAATACTTGCCAGAACCCGCGCTGATTCCGTACTGGCTGAAGGCGCTCCCATTCCACATCAGACCGGTGACCGCCACCGCGCCGGGAACAGCCAGGACAGCATCAAAGATGCGGCTGCGGAACAACGCCAGCCCGATGCCGATACGCTCCGGCGCCAGCAGACCTGTGTCAGTATTCATCAGGGCTTGACGGACGGCGGCCAGCACGTCGGCTTCGATCCGTTTCGGGTCGATCTCGATCGAGAGCGACAACGTGGCGGGAACAGAGGTGGCCTGGTCGGCTTCGATCGGCGTTACCGAGTCGCTCAGGCCGTTCAGTTTCGCGATCACATCCTTTTTGACGGTTGCCGCGCCGAGGTACCACACCTGCACGAGCGGCCTCTGCCGGAGCTGATTCCAGCGCCATTCCGCGCGCACCGCGCGCACGCCGGGGACGCTCGCCGCGGCAGCTTCCAGGTCAGGAATTGAAATCGCACGGCCCAGGAGAAGGGCGGAGCGAGGCGCGTAGGTCCTCAATCCGCTCTGCGGCTCGGCGTCATCTCCTCCTGATGCGGCCACCGGGTTGCGCACGCCGGTGATGCCTTTCACCGGCTTCGACATCTGATGAATCGATCCGGCGGGCGGGCTTGCTTTTCCGGCGCCGAAACGATACGTCGCGATCACGTTGCCGACGCCCGATGTGAGACGGCGTCCGCGAATTCCATCGCCGAAGGTGACCAGCGATTCGCCGTCGTCGGTCTGGCGCACGATGTAAACCTGGTCCTCCGGCTGGATGCCGAAGAACGAAGGCGCCTCGGTCCACTGCAAGCCATCGACATAGATCTTGAGGGTGCTGGTGACGCCGTCGGCGGCAGGGAAGTAGGTCAGCGGACTCTTCTTGAGCTTGAAGGTTTGATTGGAAAGCGAGGCGTCGCCGTTTCCCAATACCTCGCTCGGCACGGTCTCGCCGCGGCTTGCCTTAACGATGTTTCCGTAAGCGGTGACCGGCGCGACCAGCGCCTCCGCGAGCGGAACCGTGGGAGTGAGCGTCGCGGCGCCGAAATTGATGCTGGCCTCCAGCTCGACACCGACCGAGTCCTTGTCTTCGAGCAGAAAGCTGCTGGGCGCCTTCCCATCTTGCGGCGCCTCCACGGGCGGCAGCAGCTTCATGGGAGCGCCCGGCTCGAGCGTTGGATCGGCAGGCACCACTGGCGTACCGGCCGGCTTGAAATCGAAGTGGACCTTGATGTAGGAAACGTCCGCAGCGGTCCAGGCGGGTGAGATCGAGTCTCTCCGCGAAGCGTCGTTGAAACTGACATCAACCTGGACCCAGGTCACAAGCGTTTGCGCCGGAGGCGGAGACACCGTGGATACTTTGCCGCCCGAATCCGTGATCGTCGTGTCACCGGCGGCTGGAAGATCGGCGAACAGCTCACCGGTATCGACCACTCGAAACCAGCGCAGTTCGCCGGATTTTTCGAGCACCAGCTTGTCGCCCAATTGAATGTCGCGGCGGAGACTGTCGAATACGATAAAAGCGCCGAAGAATTCGACGAGGCCGCTCGGGAAGAAACCCAACGGCTGCTTCCAGATCGTTCCCGTCTGTCCCGGCGCCGTCAGCCGCACACTGGCGACTGCGGTGGAACCCGGGATCGGCACGGACGCCGAGAGAGTAAGTTCCTTGTAAGTCACCCCGTCGACCGCGGACACATCGTCGAGGCTTTCCACCTTGCGCGCTCGAGTCTCGCTCTGATCGGCGAGGTCCTCGGCCAGGACCACCTGATCGGTCTTGAGGTGCACGCTCTTCGGGTCAAGCAGGAACGCACTTCGCGACGAAGACACGAACGGTCCAGGCTCGAACGTCGCGCCGCGGGTGCGCGCCAGGGTCCACTTGTTGGTGAACGGGTGCGCGCGGGCGTCCGCGTCCATTTCGAAAACCTGCGGTGAGCCGCCCGGAAACGCGCCGGATCGGAACCCCGTGCCGGCAAGGAGCGCGACGGGCTGTCGTCCTTCCGCGAGCATCGCGAGCTCTACTTTCGCGGCGACTGCCGGACGGGGCAGATAGCCGAGCAAGGCGACCAGCTTGCGCAGAGAAGGCCGCAGCTCGGCGGTGCGGAGATAGTTTTCGCAGGCAATCGCTTCGTCGTAGAACGAAATCGAGTCGCAGACATAAGACCACATTTCCAGCACCATCACGCCGAAATCGTCAACGCCGCGCGCACGCCAGTCTTTCACCGCTGCTTTGGCGGGGATCGCCGAGAGCATGGCGGCGCGAAACTCCGGGAACGTGGCGACCTGGCGCGGAAGGCGGGAGAGTCCGGCCGGAATCACCAGCTTGGGCGGGAAAATCAGTTCATCGCAAGGACAGTTCATGCGCCGCCTTCCATGACCAGCCGCAGCGAGCCGCGCTCGGGAAGGAGCGTGTTGTTTTCGACTCGAACGACCTCATTCGATGCCACGGGGTATGTAAGCTCGGAAAACACTCTCCACGCGAACCAGCCGCGCCGCCGGACCAGAATCCGCTCGACTGCCTTCACGCCTTCGACCAGTTGAATTGCGGTTTCGAGCTGCGAGCGTTCGAGCGGGGCTCCGAAAGTGAAGTTGTCGGGATCGAAGAACCCGGGTTTGGGACGCAACCCCTTTCGGCCGAACAGGGCTTCGAGGACCCGCTCCTCGACCTCGCCTTTGTAGGATGAGGTCGCGACGCACACTTTGATGACCAGGTCGAGATCGGCGTAGCGCGGATTCAGCAGGTAAGCGGGCCGGCCCGCCTGGCGGAAACGATCAAGCTGCGCGACGCCTTCGGTGCGGTGCTGTGCAGTCACCGTGAACCCGCCTTTCGGATCTGGGGTGGCGAAAGCAGTCAACCAGCTTCCTGTCCAGCGAAAAGACGCGCCGGCGCGCTGCACCCACGGAAGCCGTTCCACGGCTTCGGCGTAATCCTCGGGCCGGACGGCCCGGAACGTGAGCTGCCGAAACGCGTCCGGCGCGACCTGACGAACCTGCTGTGGAGTTTCCGGATCCACGCCGCCGTCGGCGGGCAGCGGATTGGTCACACTTTGGACCAGCGCCAGCGCGCATCGTGTCAGCGTTCCGGCGGCGACGTTGCCGGCCGTACCGTTTCCCAGCCGGTATGTCACTTGAAAAATGACGCCGTCGGCCGGAACCTCCCCAAATTCACCATCACCGAAACGAATCGTTTTGCCGAGGCCGGTCGCATAATCCTGATGGACGATTTCCGTGCCGATCCGCTGATATCCGACGACCCGGCGCCAGAACCCGTCGTCGAGACGAAAATCCGTGCTGGTGGGCAGCGCCGAATTGACCCCCAGCAGCTCGCGACGCCAGGTCCATTCGCCGTTCGGAACCGCCACCCAGGAGCCGACGATAAATTGGACGGCGGTCAGCCGGATCTCCGGCGCGGCAACGTCCGGCGCAGTTCCCAGGTACACGAGGTCGGTTTCATCTGAACCGGGAAGGCTGAATAAATGAGCGATGGAGCCGTCGGGACCCTCCCGCTCGAGCGCCGGGGGGCGATCGGCTTCGTCGGTGGAAGGTCCAATGGTGAATCGTTTGACGCTGGTGAGACCCGCCGTGGCGGGGAGGAGATTGCCGTGGACCTCGAGAACGGCGAGGTCCATCTCGAACGGAGTGGCCTGCTCCTGCTCCCACCGGAGGCGCGTGATCGGATGCGGCAGGGGCGGCAGAACAGGATCGAACGTATCCTCTGCTTCAATCACCCGCACCATCCAGGCGCGCGCCTTCACGGCCGGGTCGGTCGGTTTGGTGATCAGCAGCAACCAGCGGCCGGGTGGTTTGCCGGGCGGCGAATCGTCCAGCGGAAGGTCCGCTGCATGTGCGCCCTCGATGAACAATTCCGTGGAATCGGAGGCCAGGCACACGTCATCTTCGTCCCATCGATGCGGCAGGAGCACATTGCGCGCGGGGTCGACCGCGTAGGCTTTGGGCAGAGCCGGCGCGATGGCGAAAGACTCGGCCAGGCCGCGGCCGACCTCGAACTGGACGCGACCCGAGGAGTCGGTGATCGGCGTTCCCGCGACGATGTTGCCCGCGGCGTTCACCTGGAAATCCAGCCACGCAGTCGCGCCGAGGCCGTCGTGAATGTGGTAGTCAACCAGGCTTGCGTGACGCCGCAGGGAGCGGCGCTCAGTGGCCGTCTCGAAGTACGCTTCGCGGCCGATTCGGTCCTGGTTATACGCGAACTCGTCGCCGAGCGCGCTCAGCACCTCGGCGAGCATGTTGCCGACGTCGGCTTCGAGGCGATCCTGCCACTTGGGATAGCGCTCGGATGCGAAATCGAGCAGCGCCCGGCGGAAACTCCAGAAGTCGCGCGCGCTGTAATCCACCGGGAAATCCACCGGAGCGTCGGGTGCGCACTCATGCGGAGGCGTCTTGCAATCCAGGTCGCTCGGGCAGTTGGCCTTGAAACTGAACGGAACATCATTGAAGAAACGGTCGACGCGCGCGTCGTTGATGAACAGGCGATAGCGCGAAAAATCCCCGGAAGTGAGGGTCTGGATGCGGAGCACATCGCGGCCATTGACGACGGTCCATAGAATGGACTGCACGGCGACTTCGGAAAGCGTCTCGCCCCCGGACGGACTGTAGATGCGGATGGCGTTCTGAGGGAGGCTGCCCACCAGGGGGACGGCGAGCGTCGCCGGCGAGCGCAGGAAGTACACGTCAAGCGTGGTCTGGTTCGCGTTCACATACACGAAGTCGATGCCGGTAACCTGATTCTGCGCCTGCAGTGCGACAACGCGCTCCGGAACGGCCATCAGGGAGTAACCTCCAGGTTGAGATAACGCCGTTCCTGCCGCGCCTTGAGAACATAAACGATCTGGATCTGGAGCACTTCGTTCAGCGCTTTTACCTTCACGTCGTTCACCGTAATCACCGGATCGAGCCAGCGACGCAGCGATTCGAAGATAGTGACCCGAGCCAAATTGGCCGAGATCTCACTATTGGGAGCGAACACCAGCCGCTTGATGCCGCAGCCGAAATCCGGGCGGTTCACGCGCTCGCCCGGGCTGGTAAAGAGCACCTGCCGGATGAGCTGGTCCACGTGCTTGGCGTAGTCGGTCTCCTGCGCCAGGCGGCCGAGCGGCGCGTCGATGCCGATGGGATACTGAATGCCGGTGAAGGGCGGCTTCATTGGCTGGACACCCTGGCTTGGGTTGAGCCGATCACTACCGGCCCTTGCGGGATCTGCTGCGCGCTGATACAGAGGCCCACGCTCGACATGCTGAGCGTGGGCGCCCCGCCGGCCGTCGACCTAAGATCGGTGACGATCCACTGGACCTTGACGCAGGGACTCGGGGTCGGCGGAGTGGTCGGAAGCTGGAACGGGCAGCCTACGACGATGAAAGTGTCGTTAGCAGTCGCAATGGCGCCGCCGCCGGCCTGCACGCGCGGATTCGATGGGATGATCTGCACGGTTCCACCGTGCGGACATTGCAAAGACGCGGAAATGTTAAGCGTGTTGCCCGCCATCACACCACCTGCATTGCGCCGTTGTTGACGCTCACCGAGGCCTGAGTGACCTCGACTTTTCCTGCGCCGATCTCGCTCACGACCCCATCGCTGCCAACGCTGTGCGTGGCGCCGCCGCTCTCCGTCTTCACGTCGTCACTGTAAGTGGTCTTGGAATTCCTGCTGTTCTGAATCAACAGCTCGCCCGAGGAGTCGTCCAGTTGAACGGTGAGCGAATCGGTCTTCCAGATCTTGACGTCCGGACCGGAGGAGGTCGGCAGCTCGTTGTCCGCCCAAAAGCAGCCGGTCCAGACGGGATAAGAAGGATCACCCGCTTCAAATTCCAACCACACTCCGGAACCCACGGGGGGCAGGCTGTAGAACCCGACATTGGGCCCGGCGTAGGGCACGCACGGCATCGCCCAGACCTCTTGGTCGACCAGGACGGCCGGGATCTTTACCTTGAGCCGTCCGAGGGAGGCCGGGTCCTGATTGTCAGTCACCGTGCCGCGATACTTACCGAAGTAGTGGCCGCGGACGTAGTCCAGCAGCAATAGTTCGATCGCACTCATGGATTCCCCCACGCGTTGCGGATCAGCTCGATTTCCATGTTGTGGGCCGAAGGATCGATGGTGTGGCGCACCGATTTGACGTAGTACTTGCCGCTGTGGCGAGTGCCCACGCCGCGTAAACTAACCAACGAATTGGCCCGGATGATGGCGCTCATGGCGTTCACGCTGGTCTGGCAGGTCGCGCGGATGAACCAGCCGGAATCGATCAGCGCGGCTTCTCCGCGGGCCGTCAGGTCGCCCGAGTCGTCGACCGGCATCAGCACGTGAATTGACCGCGTACCGGCAGCGATCGCAGACAGCGGCTGGGCGCCGAGCGGAGTGAGCGGCGATTGCTCCACCCCGCCGTCGATCGCCGATTTGTCGCTGAAGTGCGCCGTTTCGATGCCGTTTTCGTCACAGGTGATCCAGAACAGAAATCCGTTGCGGCGCGCCAGCCGGCGCACGAAACTCAAATCGCTTTCACGCTGCACCAGCGTGTGTTTGGCTTCAAAGTGCCCGGCCTGCGTCGCATCCACGTCGGGTGTGTAGCCGTATTGGCCGAAGATGGTGCTGACCGCGTCGCTATCGGTGAGGTCAGTCCACACGGTGGATTTGGTTTCGCGGTCCATGGCGATGGAAGTGTCCGCGCCGCTCACCTCGACGTAGCTGCCGCCGCCGCCGTGCACGAAATGGATCTGCTGCGCGGTGACCGGCCCTTTGACCAGATAGTTGTTTTTGTCGTTCAGCGGTGCGATGACGGCCACTTCACTGCCGGGGTCGAGACGCGCATCCACCAGGGCGGGGAAATCCCCTTCCTGAATGGCGAGGTCATAGCGGATTCGAAATGTGGTCATCTCGCTCATGCTTTCGAACACCTCAACCGAGACAGCGTCGGACAACTCGGTATCCGGCGTTCCCCCGACCGCGATGACAATACCCAGGCCCATTCGATGCGGTTACCGGGCCCTCCCGGCGGGAATCGAAATCTCTGGCTGTTCCGTGATGGCTTCCGCCAGCATCACGCCGTTGAATTCACAGATCCGCCAGAAACCGGCGGGATTATCGAGATAGCGATAGGCCAGATGGTCGATGCGCTCACCCTGCCGCAGCACGTGAATACCAAGCAGCGCATCGGCGGGCGGAGGCGGCGCCGGCACGACCATCACCGTGCGCCCGCGATGGTCCGTCCTGGGGTACGTTGTCAGCTTGGCGTAGCGGCTCTTGGGATCAAACATTGTCGTCTCCTAGAACGGCAGCATCCCCATGATCGACTCGACGCTGTTGGCCAGATTGGCGAGCGCAAGAGCTTCCTTCTGCGCGCGCGTGAACGTGTAGCAAGCCTTGGCGATTTTGGCGACCGCGCTATCGTCGTCCTCAAAAGTGGCGGCGTCGAGAATTTTCAGGCCGATGCTGACCTTGGCGCGAATCGGATAGAGGATGGGCGAGAAAGCCTGCTCTTCCACGGCGAAACTGGTGATGCGCACCGGCACGATACGTCCCGGGCCCCAGAAAAACAGCACCACTGGAACGGTCTTGCGCTCCGCCGCCACAACCGTGGGCGAGCTTCCTGCGAGTCCCAAAGCTCCGCTCAGCAGATTTCCCAGCGTGCTGTCGCCCGGCGGGTAGAGAAGCATTTCCATGGCTGCGATCCGATCGGCCACGCCCGCGACCACCGCAATGGGATGGCTGTCCGGCTCCTCCAGCGCGTCCGCCGCGTCCAGCTCCAGGGTGAGGCTGAAAGCCTCTTGCGGATCGTAGGGCTGCGCGAGGCTGGCTTCGATTTTCGGATCGACCTTGCCCTGATCGTCTTTGGCCGGCGGAGCCCACGGCGTGAATGACCGGCTCATCGATTCCGGGTTGTACTGAAAGATGATGATGTTCGGAATCGGGATCAGCAGCGGCGCTGAGAATTGGATCAGCGCGCCTTTGAGCAGCTTGGGGCTTCGCGAGTATCCGTTGGCCATAGACTCGTCTCGCTACTTGACGTCGTAACCTGGCAGGTCCGCGACGATGTTTCCCTTCCATTCCTTCTGCTTGTCGGCGACTGCGCCATGGTGAGTGTCGGTGTCGTAGTCGTCTTGCGCTTTCTGCAGCACATCCCCCCCCTTCTTGATGATTCCGTTGAGCGTATCCTTGGGATTCAGGGCGTTCCAATTCTTTCTGGCCGCGTTCTTGGCCGCTCTGTCGCCGCATCCCTCGCCCTTGCCCAGATTCTGGATTCCCCACATCGTCAGAGCCCAGTCAGTTTTTCCGGCCATGACGTGGCTGATGTCGTAATGGCCCTGTTCGTGGGAGAGCAGGTCATCGCTTTGCTTTCCCGCCTTAACCCAGGACCGCTTTTCTTCCATGATTGTCTTTGCGTGAAGATTGGCGGGCGAAATATCCAGGCTCACCGTGGCGCTGTATCGAGTCGTTTTCTTGCCTCGCGCGGTGCACGGAGTGGGGTTTACAGGACTATCCGGAGAGGCTTCTTCTTGAGGTTGCCAGCTTGCATTAAAACCACTCCTCGTGGCGGCATCGAACTGCGATTTGGTGTCCGGGGAGCCCTGAAAATCCGCCCAAGTCAATGTCGGATGACTGTCCCAGGCAAGCGTCCGCTGCACAAGACCCCTGCTGGTGCGCGAAATGTTACCGACGGCTCTGAAAGGCGGAGAGACAACGACGGCTTGGCTTACGGACTCAGCTTCGCGTTCCGATGAATGATCCGGGGGAACAATGCGGCTCCCAAGGGTTCGCGAGCTGGCAGGGTCAGCCTTCGCCGCAACCTTGGGCTCTTCGGCCTGCGCCGCGTCCTCGGAGTGCGATGCCACACATTTTGAGTCGTAAGTGTTTTCGATCGCTTCGCCCTGACCTTCGGGCTCGACATCCGCTTCGTCGCCGGCGTCCTTCTGCTCGGGAGCCTGTTCCTCGGCGGGCGCGGCCGCCTGCGGCGTGGGGGCATTCTCGGTAGGATCCTGATCAGGCTGCCGATGGATTACACCCGAGGCGCCCTGCTGGACCACGTGGGTAAGCTCGTGAGCTAGCAGCCGCTGACCTTCGGAAGACTGCGGCGCATATTGTCCCGCGCCGAACACTACGTCATGCCCCACCGTATAGGCGAGCGCATGTAGAGCGCGCGCGGACGCCGCGGCCTGGCTGCCGGTGTGAATCCGCACATGCCCGAAATCGTGGCCAAAGCGCGGCTCCATGAAAGCTCGCGCGGCGGGATCGAGCCGCCGGCCCGGTTCGCGGAGCGCTTTGGCAACGGATGGCGGCGCCTCGGCGGGTTTCGCGGAGCTCGCCGCGCTCCGTTGCAGGAGATCGTCTTCGCGGCACTTGTCGCATTTTTCCGATCCGCCGCAGGAACACTTGCGCTGGACCGGACCGGGACTCGCCGCAATCACGCCCGCCGTGGAGATCTGCATCACGCGCTCCGCAACCTGGTCGGCTTCCTCTTCAAACGCATCCGAGGCATCGCCGATCTCGAGCTTGGGCTGAAGCGCACGCAGGATGCGATGGTTCGCCACCGCGGGAGCGGGCACGCGGCTGCGCTGAGCCACACGAGTTTCCTGCGTTTTACCCGCCGGGATTCGCTGCTTACGGCTCATACGATGCGCCATGGCTTTCCTCCAACGTCACCCAATGTCTTCAACGACTTCCTCCGAATCGCCCTTCTGTTCCTCGCTGCCGACCTTGGTCATTTTGTGCTTCCATTGATCGCCGTCCTTGTAAACCTTGGACGTAATCAGGTAGTGAGCGAATGGGACCCAATCGCTTCCGCAGCCGGCGCACTTGTAGTCATAAGTCTGGGTGACGGTAAACGATCCCTCGGATCGCGGTGGGTTGCCGACCCATTCCGAGGGGGCCCGGTGGGTGTCTTTGCCTTTCCCGGTAACGGGAACCTTCTCCTTGCTTCGCTCGGTCGTGCCGCTCTCTGCCACGGGTTGACCATCCGCCAGGCCGTAAGGCGGATTCGGGATCTTGGAATACGTGATGTTTTCAGACATCGTGCAGTCCTTGAGCCCCGCCAAATCGCCGCTCGACGACTTCCAGGTATGGATGGTGACAAACCCGTAGCTTTGACCGCCTTCGAGGTGTCCGATGGTATGGAGTCCTGTGGGATGCGGCGCGGAGCACTCCTTCTTGGGCGCGGGCGCCGGTTCCTCTTTCGAGGGCGGACAATTGCGCTGGCAGACGCTGCGCGCGGCCATGCAGCTCATCGGATTGTCGCTGTGCTTGATGCAATCATTGAACTGGCTCTCGCAATCGTCCAGGCACTTCTTTGAGTCGGTCATCTGCTCCGCGGGTTCGGCACCGGCGGCAACTTCGGGAGTACCGGAGGTGATCTCGTTCCGGGCCGAGCGCAAGCGGACGTGATTTGCGGTTACACAGCCGGGTTTCGTGCGGCGCTCAAATAATGAGGACCGCGCGGATGGGGCCGGCGAGGTCCAGGATCGTGTTTTCGACGCGGTGCGGTGGCGCATCATAGGAATCCGGCTCACATCAATCCAGCGAGAATCTTTTCCGCAACGGCGCTGGCCAAACGGTCCTTCGGTGTGCCTTTGGGCAAAACGACGCGCAGATCGAGCAGGCCGATCTGCTCCTGGCGGCCTGAGAGCGGGAGTCCCTCGGCCACGCGCTGCGCGACCTCTTCCGCGAAACTTTTCGCCTCTCCGGCGCTCAGGCCCGGGATGCGCAAGTGCAGCTCGTCAATATGGACGGTTTCACCGGGCATGGCTCAAAATCCTTTCGCGCTCGCGCGCGCCCAACATGCGTCCTTCTTTGGCCAGTTCCCGTTCGAGCCCGCGGAGCAGGTGACGCAATTCGAGCGGGACGCCCTCGCGCTTGGCGCCAAACATTGCGCCGAGAATGCCGAATTTGATCTGTGCCCCCGTGGTATCGATGGCTTCCGACAAGGAGCGGAGCGCCGGATCGAGCGCCCGCATCCGGTCTTCTCCGGCGAGCGCGCGCACGACCTTGCGCCAGATTTCGAGGCGCTGCGCGAGATCGGGCTTGGCGAATTCGAGGACGTAACGCAGGCGGCGGATGAAGGCCGGATCAATGTTGCCTTTCTGATTCGTGGCGAGCAACGCGACGCCCGGATAGCTTTCGATAGCCTGGAGCAGATACGCGGCATCCGTGTTGGCGAACCTGTCCTGCGCGTCACGGATCTCCGAGCTGCGTTTGCCGAAAAGCGCGTCGCATTCGTCGAACAGAAGCATCGCGTGCATGTCGGCCGCGCGCGTGAGAATCCGTTCGAGATTCTGCGATGTTTCGCCCACCCACTTGCTGACCACGCCCGCCAGATCCACGCGGAATAGATCGTAGCCGAGCGACGCGGCGGTCACCTGGGCCGCCATGGTTTTGCCCGTGCCCGGGGGGCCGCTGAACAGGGCCATCAGGCCCTGACCTTGCGGGAAAAGGCGCCGCGGCTCGCTTTGCTCCCAAAAAGCGACGCGATGATTGGCTTCAAAGACGATGTCTTCGAGCGCTTCGCGCACCTGCTCCGGAACCACCAGGTCATCCCAGTGGAAAGGGCAATGCAAGAACTGGGCGAGGTTGCCGAGGCGGCCGCGGCTGGCTTCGCGCACGCGTAATCCCGCCTCCTCGGGGCCGGCGGCGCCGCTCGAAGCGACGCTGGCGATATCGCCGATGTGCACCCGGTAGCGTTCCGTCAATTGCCGAAATCCGGCTTCCGGCCACACCTGTGCGCCGGGGAGGTGGTGGCGCCAGAGCTCGGAGCGCTCCGCTACCGACAGTCCCGGCATGCGCACCTTGCGCTCCACCAGATCGGAGCACGGCGTCGCTTCCCGGGCCGGCTCCACGATGACGAATTGCAACGGGAATGGTTGGATCGCGGCCGGCCAGGGCCTTTGGGTGAGGCTTTCGCCATGCCAGGCCAGCGCCCGTCGATCGAGGTATGCCTGCCGCTGCGCGAGCCGGTAGACGCGCCGCCACTGCGCATCGTCAACTTGGTCGGCGTCGAGCGCGAGAAGCGTCAGCCCCAACTCCGCGCTCACCGCGGCGGCGAAGGTCCGGCGGCCGCTTCCGCGCGCGCCCTGCACCGTCACACGGACGCGCGCCGGAGTTTCCGATTCGATGAGACGGCGGATCCATTGAGAGGTTTCGGCCAGCGGCCAGGATGCAATCGGGGTCCGCGAGGGGCATGGCTGCGCGATGCCGGCCAGCGCTTCATGCAATTCATTCCCGCCGCGCAACCAATTCCGGATCAGAGGGTCGCATGCGAGGGCTCTGGGCTCGCCCGGACCGGAGTCGCAGGACGAGATCAGTTCCCATCGGTACAGCCCGGATTCGCGGGTCCAAACGCTGCATCGGCCGTAGCCGTAGAGCGCGGCCGCCAGATCTTCTGTCATGTAGGATCGCGCCACGCGGTCCTGAAGGTAGGCGCATACGCGGGACAACGCGGGATCGAGCGCGACGGCGGCGCAGGCTTCGAGCAGATCGCTTTCGTCCTCGCTCAAGCCGAAGGTCTGCTTGAGGCGCGCCAGGCGCGAGCCGGTGTCGTGAGCCAAAGCATCTTCCACCTCACGAAGATCCGCCGACCATTGGGAGGCCCACGATTGCGCCGAGATCCAGCGCGTCTCCGCTTCGGATGAATCGTGGTCCGCAAGAATCGCGGCGACTTCGCCGTGCGTGACGGCAGCGGCGCCGGCCGGTTCGCCTTCCTGCTCCCACACGTGGCGCAGCCAGGCCGCGCGGCGGCGCCCGAGCAACCGGAAACGCGCCAGCATCCAATCGAGCGCGGAGGACGTGCTCTGCCGGACGGCGGCTTGTGGCTGCGCGATCATGGCACGGTCACCCAGTTCGGCGCGCTTTCCGCGCCGTTGACGATCAGGCGGAACGGCACGATGGTTCCCGGATTCAACCCGACGATCGGATAACGGAATCGCAGATTGCTGGCGTCGAGGACCTCGAATTCGCCGGGATTCAAGACCGCGCCGGCTTTGACCGGGATTTTCACGGGTCCGAGAAACACTTCGACGGCGTCCGCGGCGATTCCAGGGTCCTGAAAAATGCCTCCCTGCACCACCACGCGCTGGCTGATATCCGGCGGCGCAATCGCCGTAATGCGCGGAGTCACGACGAACGGAGTCTCGTTAGAGGTTTTCGGAAAATCGCGAACCGTGTTGTCGGGCATCCGGCGGCGCTCGATGACCTTCGCTACCGCCGAATACATGCCCGGCACGACAGCCGCCGCCCCCGCGAGCGGCTGGACGGTGGTGACGATCTGGCTTTCGCTCGCGACCACTCCCCAGTCAGCGCCAACTTCGATGGGATCGGCGAAGCGGCGGTTCTTGAGCAGCA
>WNGL01006377.1_pt1 | contig 13915 bp, 10 predicted proteins | sample 5400591 | NCBI WGS metagenome assembly WNGL01 (sample SAMN13153377, study PRJNA577476) | soil metagenome | isolation source: 80 cm soil or saprolite under Garry oak tree replicate 1 | place: USA:California | collected 2016-06-15
GTCACCTGCGCGGAGGCGCTTCCGGCAAGCAGGACGGCCGCAGCGAAGCCGGCAAGGGCATCCCAGCGCATGACCCATCTCCTCCCGGCACCGCGTCATGCCCCGCTCTCGCAGGGCATGGGCCATGTGCGTCGCCGGCTCTAGGCCCGGCGCACCATCGCCGGCACGAGCTGCTTGAGCGAGGGCGCCCCGACCTGCTGCATGGCGGCAAGAAGCTCGGCGCGCAACAGCTCGAGCACGCGCTCGACGCCGGGCTGGCCGAAGGCGCCGAGGCCCCACAAATAGGGCCGCCCGATCGCGACCCCTTTCGCGCCCATGCAGAGCGCCTTGACGATGTCGGTGCCGCGGCGGAAGCCGGAATCGATCAGCACCGGCATCGAGCCGGAAGCCTCGATGATCTCGGGCAGCGAATCGATGGTCGAGCGTCCGGCCTCGTCGGAGCGCCCGCCGTGGTTGGAGACGATGATCGCGTCGATCCCGTTCTCGGCGGCGATCTTGGCATCCTCCCAGGCGAGGATGCCTTTGAGCACCATCTTCAGCTTGGTCGCGTCGCGGATCCGCTTGAGGTAGTCCCAGCTCATGGCCGAGGACTGGATGTTCCTCAGTCCCGACAGGTCGGCGCCCTCGTACATGGGCTTGTTTCGCTGCTGGGCCGCGAGACTGCCGGTCTCATGGCAGCTCATGCAGTCGCGGGTGTCGATTTTCGCGAGCCGCAAGAAAGTCTCCTGGTTGCGGCCGCCGCTGCGATCGACGGTCACCGCGACCGCGAGCGCGCCCTGTCTTTCCGCGCTCTGCACGTGGTGCTGGGCGACCTCGAACTTGTTGGTGGCATAGAGCTGATACCAGATCGGCTTGCCGCGCGCGGCGATCACGTCCTTGATCGAGGTCGTCGCCTGGGTCGAGAGGATTTGCAGATGGTCGCCGATCTTGGCGGCCTTGGCGACACCTTCTTCGCCGTCCGGATGGTAGCCTCTGTGCCCGCCGGTCGGCGCGATGATGATCGGGCTGTCGAACTTCACCCCGAGAAGGTCGGTCGACATGTCGACCTTGCTGACATCGACCAGCCGCCGCGGCCGCAGCTGAAACTTCAGGAAACCCTCGCGATTGGCGCGCAGCGTGACTTCATCGTCGAGGCCCGAGGCCATGTAGCCGAAATGCGCCGGCGGCACGTTCTTTTGCATCACCGGCTCGAAATCGAACACATTGATGGCTTCCTTCGGCGACGAGATCAGCTTGTCCAGGGTGCGCGGCGCCCACACCATCGGATCGGGCAGCCGCGACGGCTGCTCGCTCGCAAAAGCGGCGAGGTCGGAGGCGGCGAAGAACGGGCTGGCGGCGAGGAATTGCAGGAATTTGCGGCGGCTCGCGGCCTGGTCGACGGTCGATGGCATGGCGGGATCCTCCCCTGGATTTGAGAAGTCCCAACGCCCGCGGGCTCTTGCATGGGCCGCATCGGGCTGCACCTGTCCCGATCCTAGCCGGTCGGCTCGAGAATGTCATTTCAGCCGCCTTGCTGATGACGTAGAAAACGCGCCATGCCAGTCCGCGACCCCAGCAAGCTCGCCGTCGATGCGCTGACCGAGGCGCAGGCCAAGGCCGAGCTCAAGCGGCTTGCCGCCGAGATCGGCGGGCACGACCGGCGCTACTACCAGGAGGACGCGCCCAGCATTTCCGACGCGGCCTACGATGCGCTGCGGCGGCGCAACGAGGAGATCGAGGCGCGCTTTCCCGGCCTGACGCGTGGGGATTCGCCCTCGCAGCGGGTCGGCGCCCAGCCGGCGCAAAAATTCGCCAAGGTGCGCCATGCGGTGCCCATGCTCTCGCTCGGCAACGCATTCGCTGAGGAAGACGTCCGCGATTTCGTCGACCGCATCCGCCGTTTCCTCGGCCTCAAGGAGGACTCCATCGTCTTCACGGCCGAGCCGAAGATCGATGGGCTTTCCTGCTCGCTGCGCTATGAGGCCGGGCGGCTGGTCAACGGCGCCACCCGCGGCGACGGCTTCGAAGGCGAGGATGTCACCGCCAATGTCCGCACCATCGGCGACATTCCGGAAAAACTCGCGGGCAGGAATTTGCCGGAGGTCTGCGAGGTGCGCGGCGAGGTCTATATGAGCCATCCCGACTTCGCCGCGCTCAACCAGCGGCAGGAGAAGGAGGGGCGGCAGATTTTCGCCAATCCGCGCAATGCCGCGGCGGGCTCGCTGCGCCAGCTCGATCCCTCGATCACCGCGTCGCGGCCGCTGAAATTCTTCGCCTATTCCTATGGCGAGATGAGCGCGCTTCCGGCCGACACCCAATCGAGGGTGCTGAAATGGCTCGCCGCGCGCGGCTTTACCATCAATCCGCTCACCCGCACCTGCACCACCGTCGAGGACTTGCTCGCCTTCCATCACGAGATCGAGCTCAAGCGTGCGACGCTCGGCTACGACATTGACGGCGTCGTCTACAAGGTCGACCGGCTCGACTGGCAGGCGCGGCTCGGCTTCGTCTCGCGCAATCCGCGCTGGGCGATCGCGCACAAATTTCCGGCCGAGAAGGCGACCACCATCGTCAAGGCGATCGACATCCAGGTCGGCCGCACCGGGGCGCTCACGCCGGTCGCCAAGCTCGAGCCGGTCACCGTCGGCGGGGTGGTGGTGTCGAACGCGACGCTCCACAACGCGGACGAGATCGCGCGGCTCGATGTGCGCATCGGCGATACGGTGACGATCCAGCGCGCGGGCGACGTGATCCCGCAGGTGCTCGGGGTCGCTTTGGAGAAGCGGCCGCGGGACGCCAAGCCTTACCGGTTTCCGCTCCGCTGTCCCTGCCACCTGCACACGGAGATCGTGCGCGACACCACCGCGACCGGCGAGCAGGGCGCGGTCGCCCGCTGCACCGGCGAGTTCGCCTGCCCCTATCAGAAGATCGAGCACCTCAAGCATTTCGTCTCCCGCCGCGCCTTCGACATCGAGGGCCTGGGCGAGAAGCAGATCGAACTCTTTTTCGAGCAGGGCTGGATCAAGGAGCCCGCCGACATTTTCACGCTCGAAGCGCGCAACCCCGAGATCAAGCTCGAGGAGCAGGAGGGCTTCGGCGAGCTCTCGGTGCGCAACCTGTTCGGCGCGATCGCGGCCCGGCGCGAGGTCTCGCTCGAACGCTTCATCTATGCCCTCGGCATGCGCCATGTGGGCGAAACGACGGCGCGGGCCCTGGCGCGCGGCTACGGGTCATGGCAGGCGTTCCACGATGCCGGCCTCAAGCTTTCCGCGGGCGATGCCGAGACCCGGGCGGAGATGGACGCCCTCGATCAGATCGGCGACACCGTGATCGAGAGCGTCGCCGCCTATTTCGGCGAGGAGCACAACCGCGGCATCGTCGAGCGCCTGACCAGGCAGGTGCACATCCTCGATGCCGAGCGGCCGCGCGCCCATTCCAGCGTCGCCGGCAAGACCATCGTCTTCACCGGCTCGCTCGAAAAGATGACGCGCGACGAGGCCAAGGCCATGGCCGAACGCCTCGGCGCCAAGACCGCCGGCTCGGTTTCCAAGAAAACGGATTACGTGGTTGCGGGCCCTGGCGCCGGGTCCAAGCTCGGCAAGGCCAAGGAATTGGGCGTCACCGTCCTCACCGAGGACGAATGGTTCGACCTCGTCGGCGAGCGGCGCTGATCTCGGCGCCGTTCTAAATATAGCCGGTCAGCACCAGCACGAGCAGGATGATCAGCAGCAGACCCACGCCGCCGCCGGGGCCATAGCCCCAGTCCCTGCTGTAGCGCCAGGTCGGCAGCGCGCCGATCAGGACCAGGATCAACAGGATGATGAGCACGGTCGTCAGCATGAACGTCGCCTCGCAGTTGTTGCGATCTCGATGACCAACGCGAATGCGTGCCGCGAGTTCCATCGCGGCAGAACCATCCGACCGGCCAGGCGTTGAAATTGCGTCCTTGCCCGTCCGCCGCGAAGGCGACACATCGGGAGACCGACCATGATCCGCAAGCTCAAGTCAGGCGGCTATCGCCTCTACTCGCGCAAGAAGGATCCGCGCACCGGCCGGCGGCGCAACCTCGGCACCTTCAAGACCCGGGCCGGGGCCGAGAAGCATGAGCGCGCGGTGCAATATTTCAAACGCCACGGCTGACTTGGCGAACCTCGGTCCCGGCGACCAATGCCGGGCCCGAAGAGGCGCAGGCGCTGTCGTCAACTTAAAGCAGCGGCGTAGGGCGCAATAGCTTATTGCGCCGCTTCGAAGCAGCGGCGTCGAAGAGGCTTGCAAGGGAAGTGCGATTGGTTTGCGAGCCGCGAGCCCCTGAGCCAAGACGGCGCAATGCGCTTCGCTTATTGCGCCCTACGCGCTGCGCTCATGCGCCCGCACGCTGGCGGGCGCCTTCGTCCCATCAAACGAGCAGATGCAAATCCGCCAGCACGACATGCACCGTGCCGGTGACGGCATTCCCCTCATCGCTGTTCGCCACCGCCTCGTTTTCGAAGTAGCCCTTTCCGACGTCTTCATTGTTGATGACGTGAGTGCCGTGCCAGTGCGTGCTGTCCGACGCGCCCGGTGCGAGCGACGCGAGGGGCCCGCCGGTTATGGCCACGCTGCCAGAGCCAGCCGGGTCGGACACGCCGATATTGGTCTGCGTCACGTTGCCGGTGTTGGTCAGCATGAAGCTGTAGTCGATCGTATCGCCTGCATCCGCGGTGCCATCCGAATCCCCATCCGCGTCGGTATCGTGGAACCCGAGCGCCGTCTCGGACAATGTCATGGATGCGTGCTGCGCAGCCGGGACCGAGGCGCTGCCGCTCGCCGTGGCGCCCTCATGCGTCGTGACAGTCGCGGTGTTGTTGATGCTGCCTCCATCCAAGTCCGATTGCGTTACCGTGTGGCTGGCCGTGTATTGCCAGGTCTCGTTGACGCTGAGCTTGCCGTCGAGATTGGTATCGCCGTCGTTGAATCCGTCGGAGTTGGCATCAACGCCGGCCAGGTTGTTGACCGACGGATCAGTCACCACCGGGTTGGTCAGCGTCATGTTGCCGTCGTTGTGCACGGCGATCGTATAGTTGATCACATCCCCCGGCGTGTCCGCCGAACCGTCGGCAACCGTGCCGGCCTTCGCCAGCGTCACGTGCGGGTTCTGCACGATCGGCACCGACGCGCTGGCGCTCGCCGTGGCATTCTGGCCGTCCGTGAAAGTCGCGGTGTTGTTGTAGGTCAGATTGGGATTGACCACCCCGCCGTTGTCGATGTCGCTCTGCGTGACCGTGTGGCTCGCCGTGTAGTGCCAGGTCTCGCCGACGCTGAGCTTGCCGTCGTTGTTGGTGTCGCCGGAAGTATACGCGAGGTTGCTCACCGACGGATCGCTGACCGTCGGGTTGGTCAACGACATGTTGCCGTCGTTGGTCGCCGCGATCGTATAATTGATCACGTCCCCGGCTGCGTCCGCAGTACCGTCCGCAACCGAGGCGGCCTTCGCCAGCTCCACATGCGGGTTCTGCACGATCGGCACCGACGCGCTGCCGCTCGCCGTGGCGTTCTGGCCGTCCGTGAAAGTCGCGGTGTTGTTGTAGGTCAGATTGGGATCGACCACCCCGCCATTGTCGATGTCGGCCTGCGTGAGCGTGTGGTTGGCCGTATATTGCCAGGTCTCGCCGACGCTGACCTTGCCGTCTTGGTTGGTGTCGCCGGCATTGAACCCGCCGCTCATGACCGGCGCGAGGTTGCTTACCGACGGATCGCTCACCAGCGGGCTGGTCAACGACATGTTGCCGTCGTTGGTCACCGCGATCGTGTAGTTGATCACGTCCCCGGCCGCGTCCGCGGTACCGTCCGCGACCGAGGCGGCCTTCGCCAACGTCGCATGAGGGTCCTGGTCGATCAGCACCGCCGCGCTGGCGCTCGTCGTGGCGCCCTCGCTGGTCGTGACAGTCGCGGTGTTGTTGTGGGCCAGATTGGGGTCGACCACCCCGCCATTGTCGATGTCGGCCTGCGTCAGCGTGTAGCTGACCGCGTATTGCCAGGTCTCGCCGGGGCTCACGGCGCCGTCATGGTTCGTGTCGCCGGCATTGAAGCCGCCGCTCATGACCCCGGCCACGTTGTGGTCGACGTTGAATTGAAACGTCTCGCCCGGATCCTGGACGCCGTTATGGTTCGTGTCCCCGGCGTTGTAGAATTGGAACGTTTCGCCGGGGTCCTGAAAGCCGCTGTTGTTGGTGTCGCCGACGTTGCGGGATTCGGTGATGGTCGTGAATTGAAACGTCTCGCCGGGGTCCTGGATGCCGTTCTGGTTGGTGTCGCCGGCATTGTAGTCGCCGACCAGAACGGGAACTTGAAATGTAACATCGTGCTCGATCGGGGCATCGAAGTTCAGAACCGGGAAAGAGTGGGTGATCTGTGGATCGGTCACCGCCGGGTTGGTCAGCGTCGAGGTCCCGGTATTCGCGACCGTGATCGCGTAGTTGATCACGTTGCCGGCCGTGTCCACGGAGGTAACGTCCGGCGTCTTCGTCATTTGCACAGCGGAGCTCGGCACCACCGGAATGGACACCGTGGCAGACTGCGGGCTGGTCTGATTGCTGGCCGCCGTTGCGGTATTGGAGATGACCCCCTCGCCGCCGCCCAAAGTATCGAGGTCGGTTTGGGTGACCGTGTGGCTCGCCGTGTATTGCCAGGTCTCGCCGGCGTTGAATTGGCCGTCGTGGTTCACATCGCCGATGTTGAATCCGCCGCTCAGAACCGCGGCGAGATTGTTCACCGCCGGGTCGGTGACCGTCAGGCCGGTCAAGGTCGTATTGCCGACGTTGTCGACCTTGATCAAGTAGCTGATCACCTCGCCGGCTCGGTCGGCAGTGCCGTTATCCTGAGTGGGGACCGAGGCGGTCTTGGCGATCGCCAGAGCCGGCGTCGCGACACCGGGCCCGTTCGGAGTGGCCAGTCCCCATTCCTCGAAACCGCCGTCCGAGGCCCAGCCGTCACCCTGCAGGCCAAAGGCGGAATAGAGGACCACAAAGCGGTGGGCCGCGTCATTGATGAAGTCGCTGTTGGGGATCAGAATGCGAACGTCGGTTTTGCCGCTGCCGCTCGACAGGGCGGCGTTGAGCGCAACCCAATGGTCGCCGCCGGCGTCGAGATTGTAGGCCAGATAGTTGGTATGAGTGCCGCTGAATCCCGTGCCGGGCGTGAAGCCGGTGAGACTGCCCGACTCTTCCTGCCAGAGCTGCAGCGCATCCAAGGACAGGAATGACTTGTCCCCATTTGATTCATTGAGATCGAGCTGAAACTCCCGATAGGCGACCCCGTCCGCTGTTCCGAACGATCCGTCACCGATAACGATCGGAATTTGGGCCAACAGAATCGAATGATCGGGCGCCTGCTGCGCGGTCTGCGCATCGAACTGCGCAGGACGGGCGTCGCCGTTGTATCCCTGCTCCGTCCCGGAGTGTTGAATTTCCACAAACGTGTTGAAATTGCCTGTCCCCGATGAGAAATCGGGGTTGTCAGTCATGAAAGAGGCATCGTTGATCGAGCCGGAATTGCCCAATGCAGTCAAATCGACGGTAGGAGTTCCCGGTGGCCGGAAAGGCATTGTTGATTACTCCCCTGGTGTGTTCTTGAGTGGCGGCAGGACACTTATCGAAAGCTTATCAGGGGCCATCGTTCGACGCCAGAACATTATTGGAGGTAGGACAAAAGTCGCACGCCGGCCGGATCGGCGTTGGGCGTTCGCGTCCGGCGAGATCCATCGAGGTATTGAAGTATTTGGCTTTTTCTTAAATCGAGCCGCGCTGGCCTCCGCCACAGTTCCCGTAGTTTACGGGATCTGCCGCCCATTCGGTGCAACCTCCTGCAACCGACATTACGGTGACATCGTGGCACACCGCGGCGTGTCACAATTCGGTCGATGCAGCGGCCGCGCTGACCAACAAGGCCGCAACGCTTACAGCGGCTTCTGGAACCTGAGCACGAACTCGTCGGCCGGCTTGGTGGGCGGCTGGGTCGTGAAGTCGCGCGTGTCCTCGGGGTGACGCCAGAAATCGCCCTCGGCCGTAAGCTTGAAGCCGGCCGCCTCGACCTCGCGGCGCACGACGCTCTCCTCGATGCGGTGGAGGGTGCGCCCGACCGAAACGCCCTCGCCGGGCTTGGCGGAATGGTCCGCAAGCAACAGAAACGCGCCGGGCTTGAGCGCCGCAAACAGCTTGCGGTTCATCAGCGCGCGGTCGACCAGCATGTAGGTCGTATCGTGGTAGAAGAAAAAGAAGGTGACGAGATCGAGCCCGGTCACGTCCGCCGGCAACGGGTCGTCGAACGGCCGCGACAGAGCGACGATGATCTTGCCGGCCGGGGTCTTCGCGCGGGCCTCGAAGGCGGCTTTGCCGCGGGCGCCTTGATCCGGAGGGTTCTGCCCATAAACGACGCCCGTGGGACCGACCGCGCGGGCCATCAGTTCGGTGCTGTAGCCGCCGCCCGCCCCCATATCGAGCACCTTCATGCCTGCGCGCGCGCCGGTGAAGGCGAGCAGCTTCACCGGGTCGCGGCGCTTGTCGGTCTGCCGGTCGGCTTCGCTGCGGTCGGGAGCGGCGATGAGAGCGGCGTAATCGGGCGTGCTGCCCTGCGCCGCCGCGCTGGTCGCGCCCAGGCAGGCCGAAATCATGGCGGCGCATGCAAGGATCGCAGCGCTGTAGGATCGGGGTGCGGCTGATTTGGTCATGCCGTATCCTCCGAATTTGGACCTTTGTTGCAGCACGGCCCCCTGCCCGGAAAAGCGGTCAGTTCGAGCATGTAAACGAAATGCAGCAAGATTGCGAGCGGCTGGCGAGGTTCGGAATCGTCACGCCGCGACGCGGTGCATCGCGGCGCCCTTGTAGGCGCCGTTGATCGCCTGCACTGATTTGTCGATCGCCGACCACAGCGCGGAGATTTCGGCCGCCGCCTCGGAACGGCCGTCATGCTCGGAGGCGCCCTCGCCTTCGGCCAGCACGAGCGAGTAGCTCGTGCGCTGGGTGATCTGGCCGGCCCAGACCGGAACGTTGAGGCTGGAGAGGACCGCGCGCGCCTGGCGCACGAACGGGGACTCGGTGTTGTCCCGCCGCGCCGGCACCCCGTTGATCACGATGGCGTAGGGCTTGCGGAGCTGGCGGGCGAGATCCATGGTTTCCTTGATGGCGGCGAGATCGAACACCGTGAGCCGCGCCGGGATCACGACCAGGGTCGCGGCGTGGATTGCGTCGGTGACGACCGCCGACGTGTTCGGCGGCGTGTCGACCAGCACCCACTGGTAGCCCTCGCGCTTGGCCGCCTTGACGACGTCGCTGACCCCGTCGGTGCCATTGCGCAGCGCCGGCTCGCCCGATTCCCGCAGCTTCTGCCACAGCGTCAGCGAGCCCTGCACATCGGCATCGATCAGCAGGACCGGAGGCGCGGCCCTGTGGACATGCGCGGCGAGATGGGCCGCGAGCGTGCTCTTGCCCGAGCCGCCCTTGCGCGAGGCAAACACGACGACGTTCATGCGAGGGCCCCTCCCGGAGCGACGTGGGGTCGGTCCCGAAGCTTAGCACGGCCAGTGATTCGCCCCTACGATTTGACCATTGGGCAGACCAGACCCTTTCGTCTATGCTGGCGGCAGCAACCGAGAGGAACGTCTCATGCCCCGCACCATCCGCCTCCAGAGCGACAGCAATGCCCATGACCGCCCCTGGCGGGTGGCCGTCGAGCAGGGGTTCTTCGCCGAGGAGGGGCTCACGGTCGAATATCACGAGGACAACCCCAAGGGAGTCGAGGGTCGGGTCGAGAATTTCTCCGAGCGCTGGAAGGAGACCCAGCTCCGCGACGGCGCGCTCGAAGTCTACCCGGTGTGCGAATGGGGGGCGATCGAGCGGGTGCAGCAGCTCGGCAAAGGCAAGATCATCGGCCTCGACACCACGGTGCGCACCGGCGCGATCATGGTGCGCAAGGACTCGCGGGTCACGAGCCTGAGCGAGCTGCGCAACGTCCCGATCGCGGTCACTTGGCACGCCGGGACCTTCTATGCCGCCATCGAGGCGATGGAGGCGGCGGGCGTTGCGTTCGCCGAGATCAAGCTGGTGCACGCCAACGACCGGCTCGAGGCGCTGCTTGGCGGCCAGACCGAGGCCGCCGCCCTGATGGAGCCGCTGGTGAGCCGCGCCTTGGACGCGGGCTGCCGCACGATCGCCGATTTGCGCTGGCGCGGCGGCATCGTCGCCGGCGACGATGTCGACGACGAGACCGCGCAGAAGCTGATGCGGGCGCTCAACCGCGCGGTCGCATGGCTGCGCGAGAACGAGGACCGCTCGCGGGCGGAGCTCCTGCGCGACCTCAAGCCCGAGCTGCGCAAGACCGGCATGCTGCCGGAGCTGACCGGGGTGCAGGGCTACAAGCCGGCCGAGTTCCAGGAAAAAGTCGACTGGATGATGGACCGCGGCTTCCTCGACGAGAAGCCCGCCTACGACGAGGTCGTGCGCGGAAAGTAGGATGGGTTGAGCGCAGCGAAACCCATCATCTCTCGCCAAACCCTGCTCCCTCCTTGTCACCGCTCCTTCGTCGCCATGATGCGCCTGATCAGCGGCGTCCAGCGCTCGATCTCGCGTTGCGAAAATTCGGTGACCTCGTCCGGGGTCATGGCCCTGGTCTCGATCGCGTCCTGCTCGATATGCTTTTTCACCTGCGGCCGATCCATCGCCCTGATGACCTCGGCGTTGATCCGCGTGACGATGTTCTTCGGAACCCCGGCGGGAGCAGAGAGCGAGAACCAGGTCGTGGCGACGAAATCGGGATGGCCGAGCTCGCGCAGCGTCGGCAGGTCGGGCATGTAGGCCAGCCGGTTCGCCGACGTGACACCGAGCGGAAGGAGAGTCCCGGCGCGCACGTGCTCGGCGATGCTCGACCAGCTCAGCATGCCGACCTTCACGTGGCCGGCGATGAGATCGACGAGCGCCTGCGCGCCGCCCTTGTAGGCGACATGGGTGAGCTTGATGCCTTCCGCCGCCGCGAGATATTCCGCGACCCAATTGCCCATGGTGCCGAAGCCTGCCGACACGTAGTCGAGCCCGCCCGGCTGGCCGCGCGCGAGCGCCAGAAAATCCTGATAAGTCCTGACCCCGAGCGCGGGATGCACGACCAGCACATTCGGCGTCCCGCCGAAATAGGCGATGTGGGTGAAGTCGCGCATCGGGTCATAGCCGACATTCTTGTTCATCGCCGGGATGATCACCTGGATCGGGACGCCGGTGACGATGAGGTTGTAGCCGTCGGGCTCCGCGCGGGCGACCGCCTCGGTGGCGGGCAATCCTGCGCCGCCGGTGCGATTCTCGACCACGAACGGTTTGCCGAAGGCGGCGCTCAAGGCATCGGCATAGAGGCGGCCGGCCGCATCGGCGGCGCCGCCGGCGGCAAAGGGCACGATGATGCGCACTGGTCTCGTCGGCCAGTCCGCCGCGCCCGCTTCGGCCAAGGGCAGCGCGAGGGCGGCAACGGCTGCGAGGATGGCGGCGAACAGCCGTTGCATGATTCCTCCGCGAGGTAACGCATGTTATCGGAGCAAACGCGCGGGTTCCACCCAAGCCGGGCTCCGCGGCCTGTCGCCTCAGCCCGAAATCGATCTTTCAAATTCGCCGCCGAGCCTCTAGATTACGGCCATCGTCAACAACCCGAAAGGAGGTGATCCAGTGTCTCATTGTCTATCGCCGTTGCCGGCCCGCGTGAACTGGATCCTTGCCTCTCGCGAGGTCCGCTTCGCGTAACGCGACAACACCGCGTCGGCCGGACCACGGCCTGACAATGGAAGGGCCGCCCGCGAGGGTGGCCCTTCTTCATCACGGCCGCACGCGTTGCCCGTAGGATGGGTTGAGCGCAGCGAACCCCATCATCTTGCCGCATGCAGCGAGCTGCTGGTGCTTGCCACCGACCAATCGTCGGGGTCCTCCTATCGCGATGGGTTTCGCTTCGCTCAACCCATCCTACAGCCGCCTACCGCTCGGCCTCCCCGACTCCGCTGGCAGCGGCCCGGTTGACGTAATAGGGCAGCGAGCGCGGCGGCAACAGGCCCTGTTCGACGAGCTTGGCGGCTGCATTGGCGACGCAGGAAATGTATTTGCCCTGCATAAGCTTCTCTCCGGGTTTCAACAGCCCGAGCCTGGCCCAGGCTTGCGCAATGGTCTCGCGCTTGTCGCGGGTCCCGTTGCCGTTCATGTCGACGACCTTGCCGCGGCCGTCGATCGGCTCCGGATTGATTCCATCGAAGGCGGCAAAGGCCGTTTCCTGAAAGGCTCTGCGCGACGTCCCATGGGCGAGCGGGAATGTGTAGTAAACGCCCAACGGACAGGCGACTTCAGGAAGCGCAATGGCCGGATTTTCATTCACGTTGTCCCGGTCGGCGTCTCCGAGTTCCAGGAGATCGGATCTGGTGGGCGGAGGCGCTTCGCCCTTCTCCACCCAGCGATCCAGAATATCCAGGAAGGACGCGGCAAGCCCGCCGAGATCGAGCGTTTGCGGGACCAAATCGGGCAGCGACGCCTGCCCGGCATCGAAGTGGCTCACCCCTCTGATCTCGTACATCCGATGCTTGTCCGCGAGCGCCTTTTGCTTGAGGATCTTTGCGTTCTCGCGTTTCTTCTGCAGGAAATCATTGCTGTCGCCGAGATAGAGCTGGTGCGTGAGATCGATCTGGGGAACGAATCTCTTCCTGTCATCGCCGGCAAAGAGCGTGTCCTTGCCGCCGACCATGAGGACCGGAAGCCACATCCCGCCTCCGGCGTCGTCGAGCAGGAACCCGTCGAACACCGGTCGTCCGTCATCGCCCTTGTTGAGGCCGGGCTGATATTGAACATGGCGCCCGAGCATGGCGCCCGCCGAGAAGCCGTAGAAATAGGTCCGCTCCGATTTGCGGCCGAGCTTCTGCTGCAGCACGTTCTCCGCGGTCCTGGTCAAATCGATGAGGAAGCCCGCATGGGAGCTGATGTTGTTCTTCGGCAGGATGGTTCCGTCGTCGAGCGTGACGGCGACATCTCCGCCCGCGAGCTGCGTCGATCTCAACGTATGCGCCACCGCATAGCCTCGATCCAGCATGAGGCCCACGTACCGGTTGAGATTGGCGAGCGGATTGAAGTCGGCGTTCGGACTGCGCGCAGCAAGGGTGCCGATGGCGCCATAGGGGCCGGCGCCATGGGCGGTCACGAACAGCTTGCCGTTCCAATCCGCCGGGTTTTCCGGGACGAACAGCGACATGCCGTGGCCGGTGGCGGCGTCATAGCGGCCGATTCCCTTGAACCTCGGCCCGCTGTTTCCGGACTGGGTGAAAATCAGGTCCGGGGCGTCATTGAAATAGTTGGTCCTTGCGCCCTGCTTGACCGCCCATCCCTCCAGGGTCCCGCTGATCCTCAATTCCAGGCGCTGGAACTTCTGCCCTTTGATATTGAAGACGACCTCATCGGAAACGATCCTGCACTGCTCCGGCCCGACGCTTCTTTCACCGACTTGTTTCTTCGCCGGCAGAAATTGATCGCATGACGAAACCAGCGCGCTGTCTTTTTCGGAAGCCTTTTCGCGCCCTTGGGCATGAGCCGTCGCAGCCCAGACGACGATCGTGAAGAGGCAAACGAGGATGAGAGAAAGCGGCATCTTTGAAGCCCCATTTTTGATCTCGGACCTGTCCGGTCGTACCACGGAGGCGCATGACGAACCAGACTTGGTGCGTCGAATGGGTTGAGCTTCGCGAAACCCTACGCTTGCCAACTCCCTGGCGGGGCTGCCGCGAATGCACTAGCCTTGCGGCGAGACAACGGGAGGACATGCCATGCTCGGAAAGCTGATCATTGCCGGCGCGGTCGGCGCGCTCGTCGGGGCCGCGGTTGTCGCCACGGCTGCGCCTGAACTGAATTTGAAAGGCGGCCGCTACAAGCCGCTGAGCTACGCCGAGCTCAACCCC
>WNGL01009712.1_pt1 | contig 13908 bp, 13 predicted proteins | sample 5400591 | NCBI WGS metagenome assembly WNGL01 (sample SAMN13153377, study PRJNA577476) | soil metagenome | isolation source: 80 cm soil or saprolite under Garry oak tree replicate 1 | place: USA:California | collected 2016-06-15
AATCGGTCAATTATCGGCTTTTCGTCTCCTGGTTTCAAACTGCATATTTTGGGCTGCTGTTATATCTTAACTGTGGGATAATACTTGTCCTTCGGCACGGGCTTTTGATAAGTGAGATCAGTTTGTTGAAGACACGTACTCGAGCAGGAGGTAGCAAAGGGGAGCACACAGCACAATATATGGAGGCGCCTAAACGAAGGCAACAATACTTCATCTCTCCTTCGATCCTTAACGGTTCTATCGCGATAACAAGGCTAAAAATACATTCTGGCAACGGTCGCGCGAAAGCCTTTTTCAGCTTTTTTATTTGGCGTATCAAGGTGTCTGCGACAGAATCTCGAACAAAGAAATTGTTTTTTTGTGGCATGGATATCAGTAAATCCCCCATATTTCGATAAAAACCGGCCTTCGATTCGAATGAAATTCGGAGTTCTCGTTGACCCCTTTTTGGTAATAGAAACGGAACAGGGTTTTGAAATGCATTCAAATCAAGAGAAGTTAGAACATTTAATTTTTCATACATTCGACTTTGGTTAATAGTACCATAGGAGGTACAAGGTTTTTTATCATCATTTGCTTGTAATAATGTAATGGATACCAAAGTAGATGAAGAAATAATGACGACACCGCAGCAAGGAGACTGGGCGCCAGATTTTAGTTTAACAGATTTAGAAGGCAATAGTATTAAACTATCCGATTTCCGGGGCAAGAAGAATGTTGTAGTGTACTTTTACCCCAAGGACTTTACTCCTGGTTGTACCGTCGAAGCGACTGAATTTACAAGAGACTACAAGAGGTTCAAGGACATTGATATCGAAATTATAGGCATCAGCCCGGACAATACCCAATCGCATTTAAAATTTAGAGAGAAAATGAAAATTCCATATTTACTTGCTACTGACTCTCACAACCAGATTTCAAAAAAGTATGCAGTCTATGGTCCCAAGAATTTCATGGGTAGGGAATATTTTGGTATTAGTAGATCAACATTCTTGGTCAATAAAGAGGGGAAAATCATCAGAATATTTACTAAAGTCAAGCCTGCTGGGCACAGCCAAGAGGTATTTGAAGCCTTCAAGTGATGAACTTCAAATGTACGCAAACTTCTCATCCACTATATGCGAGTGCGGGAGATGGGATTTGAACCCACGAACCCCTGAGGGATAAGAGCCTCAGTCTTACGCCTTTGGCCAAGCTGGGCGACTCCCGCTTTTTATTTTATTTAATGGTTTTCGAGGACTAATTTGAATATTCGGGTTTTGAGAATACTATGAAGGTGTTGTTCTAATATTATATGATAAGCTTGAGTCGCTTGATGGCTAACAGGGTAAAAGCAGGCGAAGAACCGGCTAAGGTGAGCGATTCGTTGAATATAAAGCGTTATTGCTGTCGAAGAATGTTCGTCTCCACAGTCGAAACAATATATCAAGTAATCCCCTATTATGAAGCTTTGAGACGCAGAATGTCCGAGATTCAGTCAGAATCTGAATGAGCAGGTTTTATGCCTTCAATTACCGGGCTTAGGAGTAGAATCGTCTTTGATAGCAGAGGAACCAAAACCATCGAAATTGACGTCACAACAGATAAAAAATTCTTTGGTAGAGCTAGTGCGCCATCGGGAGCGAGTGTAGGAAAACATGAAGCCCAGAGTTTTCCAAGTAATAGTCCTGAAAAGGCTTTGGAGGTTTTCAAAGCCAATGAGCCAAGATTTATTGGACTAGAATGCGAGAACCAAAGGGAAATCTTCGATGCACTAAGATCGATTGATGGTACTGAGACATATTCTGTCGTTGGCGGTGCAGTTGCTTATGCTCTAAGCTTGGCATCAATTGAGTCTGCATCAAAGGCACTGGCCACGCCGATATTCATGTTGCTAAAACGACATAAGCCATATAGGTTTCCGTTTCCATTAGGCAACATTCTAGGAGGAGGTGCCCATGCTGGACCAGGTACTCCTGACATACAAGAAATTCTTGCTTGTCCTGTCGGCGCGAGAAACGTCGGTGAAGCCTTGGAAATGAATTTCAAAGTTCACAAAGAGGTTCGGTCAGCCATTCAAGCTACCGACGAAGATTTTACCTTCGGTCGTGGAGATGAGGGTGGATGGGCACCTAACGCAGATAATGATCATGCATTGGAGATCACTGAGCTCGCTGTGAAAAACTGCGGTTTTAAGATAGGTACCGATATGTCACTAGGGATTGATTTCGCAAGTTCATCGTTTTGGGATGAAAAGAGCCGGGTGTATAATTACAGAAGACAGAGAATCACTCGAGACAGGGAAAAACAAATCGAATATGTTAATCAGCTGATAAAGAAATACAAGCTCATCTACGTGGAGGACCCAGTTAATGAGGAAGACTTCGAAGGCATGGCGCGTATCACGAAAGATAATACAAATTGTATTGTTACCGGAGATGATATGTTGGTTACAAACACACTGCGTGCCAAAAGGGCAGCACAGCTAAAAGCATGTAGTGGAGCAATTTTGAAGGTCAACCAAGCAGGAAGTCTTTATGAGGCCATGAATTTTGCCCAAGAGTGTACTGCAAGCGGCATTAAACTTATAACGTCACACAGATCAGGAGAATCTATCGATTCTCATCTGTCTCATATCGGAATTGCGACCGACTCAAAAATGTTGAAAGCCGGCATCCTCGGGGGCGAGCGAGTAGCAAAATTAAACGAACTTCTAAGACTAACAGAGTATGGTTTAATAGATGGCATGGCTGAACTGTCCTCTAATTAAAATGAGTGACGAGGCACAGGATTCCGAGGGTGTCATCTCCCCCGGTGTTGAAGGACCCCCCACCAGTACTGATTCCAGTAGCACAAGTAGTAGTAGTATTAATTCTGAAAATAACAAAAATAGCAATAATAGCGAGCCACCATCGTCGCAAACAAATTCCGAGAGACAAGAAGTGGAGAGAGAAAAAGTAGGCAGCGATCTGCCAGAAGGAGAGAACTTGGAAAAGATGATCCTTTCCACCGGTATTCGTGTGGGTACGCCGGTCAAGACTAAATACATGACACCGTTTATTGTTCGTGCAAATCCGGAAGGCTTGTACATACTTGATATCGGTAAGACCCTCTCACGAATAGACGTGGCAGCAAAATTCATTGGTCGCTCAGCCATATCAAAAGTTGCAGTCACGTCTGCGCGAGAATATGGCAAAACTCCTGTAGAGAAATTCTGTGAACTTACAGGTGCCGCGTATATACTTGGACGATTTATGCCAGGAACTTTCACTAACCCTTCCTTACCAAAATATATGGAGCCAGAAATAGTAATCGTTACCGATCCGCAAGCGGATCAACAGGCAGTGATAGAGGCTACCAGAGCGGGTGTTCCTGTCATAGCAATCTCGAACAGTGACAATGTTACTTCTAAGGTAGATCTTGTGATTCCTGCAAACAATAGAGGAAGAAAAGCCCTCGCTACTGTGTACTGGCTGCTTGCAAGAGAAGTTTTGAAGAAACAAGGAGCGATCAAATTAGACAGCGACATGAAGATGCCAATCGATGAATTCGAAACCAAGTTAGTCGAGGAAATTTCTTGATCAAGGGGAATAGAAGAGCGCCAGCTGTTGCGGGCGTATTCTATCCCTCAGATGCAGGTGAGCTCAATCAAATGATAGAGCATTCATTTAACGAACAGCGTTTCGGTCCAGGTAATCTACCTCCCTCTAAAGAATTCAATCGACGGCGAATCTATGGAATCGTGTCACCTCATGCAGGATATATTTATTCTGGGGCTGTAGCAGCAAACGGATATTATGAAACATCATCGATGAATTTCGATCGAGTCGTGATGATAGGTCCTAATCATTATGGAATTGGAACAGGCCTGGCAACTGTGAGGAGCGGAATCTGGGATACTCCGTTAGGCCAGGTTGAAATAGATACCGAGCTGGCCTCAAGGATTTCTGAAAAGTCAGGGATCCTAGATTTTGATGAGCTCGCACATAGCAGGGATCATTGTCTTGAGGTTCAACTTCCATTTCTCCAATATAGCAAAAAAAATCAATTCAAAATAGTGCCGATTATAATGATTATGCAAGACAGAATTACGGCATCAGAATTAGGCGAGTCTATAGCCGACTCTACGCGAACTCTTAACTCGTTGCTTATTGCCTCTTCGGATTTTACCCACTACGAACCAAATAACGAGGCCCACAGAAAAGATGGCGAGTTAATTGAGGCCATACTATCTCTCGATATTTCCATTTTTTATACTACTTTGGAACGACTTAACGTGTCTGCCTGTGGTTATGGTGCTATTGCATCAATTATGACAGCAGCCAAAGCGCTCGGCGCGACCAAAGGAGAGTTGCTGAGGTACGCCACAAGCGGTGATGTAGTAGGCGACACAAATAACGTGGTTGGTTACGCATCAATTATTTTTACATGAGATTAAGACGAAGCTCTGCAAGAGCCTCCGCGCCAGGAAAAGTTGTTTTGTTTGGCGAACATTTTGTAATTTATAACAATCCGGCGATCTTGGCGGCTATCAAAAGACGTGTCAATGTAAGCGTGCATGTGAACGATACCGCTAGTATCACTATTAATTCAGACCTTGGACTCGTCGGTTCGCTTAAGGATTCAAGATTTAAAGTTCTGAAGGGTACCACAGAGGCAAAAACGATTTTGGCACCTTTGTGTGAATGTGCAAGAAGGGTCCTTTCTGAGCGAGGTTGCAACCTTGGACTAGATATTGAGTTAGTTTCGAACCTTCCAGAGAGTGTGGGACTCGGGTCGTCTGCAGCCTGCTGTGTAGCCATAACAGCTGCGGTAGATTCATTGTTTCACAACCCCGATAGGTACTGGATATCTGCCAAGGCGGCAGAATCGGAACGTCTTATCCATAAGGACTCCTCAGGGGCGGACTGCAATATTTCAACCTTTGGTGGTCTGATGTATTTTATCAAAAGCAAAGGATTCAAAAAAATCCATTCAAAAAAGGAATTGTCATTAGGATTAATAAATACAGGAAAGAAACACTCGACTGCAAATTTAGTGTCATCTGTCAAAGAATTCAAGGACAATAATCGATTCTCATTTAAGGTCTTAGCCATACTTTCGAAAAACATTTCTCAGAAAGCCTACGTCGCAATCAAAGAAGGAGATGAAAAAATGCTGGGGAATTTAATGAATCAGAATCAGGTATTACTCCAAGAGATCGGCGTTTCAGATAAGAAAATCGATGGCCTGGTTGACAAGTGTTTGGCAAATGGGGCGTGGGGAGCCAAACTAACCGGAGCAGGAGGGGGAGGAAGTATTATCGTGCTGATTCCTCCAAATGAATATAGTCTGAAAATATTTTTTCATGGCGTTGGTAAGAATATGTGGAGTGGTGAATCGATTCCGGTGAAGGTCGATTACAATGGAGTTCTAGTAGCCTAATACCAACCTTTAAATCTATACAAAATTATGGAGTGAAAAAGATGAAATCTGCGCTGCTGCTAATGAAACTAGGCGGCTCCGTTGTAACCTTTAAAGAAAAACCTCTTTCACCAAACTTTAAGGCAATAAGGAATCTATCCCGCGTGCTGGCTTCAGTCAAGATGCCGGCAGTCATTGTCCACGGCGGAGGTTCATTCGGACATTACTGGTCACTCAAATACAAAATGCATACCAAGCCTGACTGTTATGACATACGCGGTATTTCAATAGTTCATGAATCTATGATTGCTTTAAACGAAATCATCGTCAATTCTTTGATTGAAGAAGGAGCGAATCCATATGCCGTCATGCCTTCGATGTTCACAAATGGTTTCGGACCAATTAAGACTAAAATCGAACAACTTAGAATCATTGCCAAGGGGGGAATAATTCCTATAACCTTTGGGGATGTTGTTCATGTAAAGGGTCGAAATTATTCAATTCTCTCTGGAGATGCCCTAATGACAATTCTAGCAAAGGCACTATTGCCTACAAAGACTATATTCTTAGTGAATGTGGATGGACTTTACAAAGATGTGAAGACTCGAGAAATTATCCGGGAAATGAATTATGCGACTTACAAATCAATAGACTTTTCAAAAATACCTACGGACGTTACTGGGGGGATGAGCAGAAAAATTGGGGAAGCATTTAAGATAGCAGCGTCGGGAATAGATGTATTGCTGCTTAATGGATTAAAGCCTCAACGGATTTCGGATGCTCTTGCGGGTATCGATTTTGATGGTACGGCAATTAGAGGTATAAAAAACAGGGGGTAGATAACATTGTCGAATGCCTCTGACATACCACCGGATCTAAATATCATTAAACAGCGGAAGAAAGAGGGGATTGACATACCTCTGCATAAAGATGTTCAAGCGAAGACCACTTCTACGTACTTGGAAGACGTTAGATTTGTACATAATGCAGCACCTGAGCTTGATTATGAAGATATTGAGACTTCTGTCAAATTCTTGGATCATACGTTTTCTGCCCCTATCATCATAGACTCAATGACGGGCGGAACTCCAGAAGCAACCGTAATTAACTCTAGACTGGGTGAGCTTGCAGAAAAGTATGGTTTCGGAATGGGTCTTGGTAGTCAGAGAGCGGGTCTCCATAGTACGGAGCTTGCACATACATATTCTGTAGCAAGAAAAAATGCTCCCAACGCATTTCTGATAGCTAATATTGGTGGTGCACAGATTGCAAAAGGCCTTTCTGTTGATAATGTTAGAAAAATTTTGGAAATGATACGGGCGAATGCTCTTGTGATTCATCTCAACCCGTTGCAAGAACTTATCCAGCCAGAAGGAGAGCCAAAATACAGAGGAGTGCTTCAAAAAATTTCAGAACTAGTAAAGAGTCTAGATGTGCCTGTCATGGTAAAAGAAGTAGGGTCAGGGATTTCTAGAGAAGTTGCAATCAAACTGGAGTTGGCTGGCGTTTCGGCAATCAACGTGGCAGGAACAGGGGGAACTAGTTGGGCGGGTGTAGAGAAATTGCGTGCAGAGACACAAAGAGACAAAGTCAAGATTCGTTTAGGCGAATTGTTTTGGGATTGGGGAATACCAACAGCTGCCAGTCTTATCGAAGTTAAAAAGGCAGTCCCGCAGATGCCGTTGATTGCTTCTGGTGGTCTGCGTAACGGATTAGAGGTTGCCAAGTGCATAGCATTAGGTGCTGACATCTGTGGCATGGCCTATCCTTTTTTGCTTAAAGCAGCAGAGTCGAAACAAAGTTTGTTTGAATTTGCAAATATGATAACAGAGGAACTTAAGAGCACAATGTTTCTGGTCGGAGCCAAAAATATCAAAGACTTGAGGAGTTCAAGGTATATATTGACTGGCTATCTAGCAGATGGATCTAGTAGCAACCGATGAAGGCAATCGATATTAAGGACGAGCTAGAGTCTAACGCTTCCAGCGTGAACCAATACATTCTTTCTTCGTTAAAGGGTGAACCAATTGAATTGTACCGCGCCTCCTCGCATTATATAATAAGTGGAGGCAAACGTCTGCGTCCTTTTATATTAATAAAGTCAAGTGAGATGTTTGGCGGCAACCTAAAAAGGGCTATGCCTGCAGCTGCTGCTGTGGAGCTTGTCCACAATTTCTCACTTGTACACGACGACATAATGGATAACGATGATATGCGCCACAGTGTTCAAACAGTTCACAAATACTATGGGATGCCATTAGCCATATTGGCAGGCGATATTTTGTTTTCAAAGGCATTCGAGTTGTTGGCTGTCCAAGGAAGAGCCAATGGCGTTTCGGAAAAAGCAATCTGTGAGATGGTCGCTAGGCTATCTTCAGCATGCATACAAGTATGTGAAGGGCAAGCCACCGACCTCATGGCTTCGACTAACAATGCATTCTCTATTGACTCACCTCAATACATTAACATGATTACCAAAAAGACAGCTGCGTTATTCGAGCTTTCTTGCGCCTTGGGGGTATTATCCGCACCGAATTCGAGCGCCGTTGATGTGCAGAGTCTCTCATGGTTTGGAAGGAATATTGGCATCGCGTTTCAGTTGGTAGATGACTTGATCGGCATCACAGGAGATCCTAGCCTTACTGGCAAAGCAGTAGGAAACGATTTGCGAGAAGGAAAAAAAACATATCCGATTCTTTTAGCACTGAGAAATGCCAAGGGTGAGAACAGAAGCAAGATCCTCAAAATTTTTGGCAGAAAGAATGCATCGGTTAACGATCTGAAGGAGGCGGTCAGAACCATCTCCAGTATAGGGATAGATCGAGAGATCAGAATGGCCGCACGAACACATGTAGAAAAAGCAGTACAATCATTAACCGATTACGCTGATTCGAGAGCCAAAAGAGCACTTGAATCTTCTGCCTCCTTTATAGTAGAAAGGAGCCTATAGCGTTATTGTCCTTGGCCTCATCCTCGTCAGTTGATGAAGGCACTAGGGATATCATTAAGACTATCGTTTTAAGAAATGCCATACAGTATGGCGGAAAAGCCAGAAACGAAAATGTTATTTCCAAAATTATTGCGCAAAGACCAGATCTTCGCAACAACTTAAAGAATCTGATTCCTGAAATCAAATTCACAGTACAGGAAATAAATTCATTAACGTTAAATGAACAAAAAGCACTTTTCGCGCGCATAGCGCCCCACGAATCTGCAGAAAAGAAAAAGGTTACCGGAGATCATGATACAAACCTGCCTGCTCTTCAAGGAGCGCAAATGGGGAATGTCATCACAAGATTTCCACCGGAGCCAAATGGTTATCCTCATATAGGACACGCCAAGGCTGCGATTATCGACGAAGAATACGCGCGCAGGTACAACGGAAAGTTAATCCTACGTTTCGACGATACGAACCCATTAAACGAAAAAACAGAATATTATGAAGCGATCAGAGAAGGCCTAGAATGGCTTGAAATAGAACCAGATATTGTGAAGAACACATCCGACGATATCAAGTTATTATGTGATTACGGTAAAAAATTAGTCGAGATCGATGGAGCATATGTTTGTAAATGCACCCAACCTGTGATGCGAGATCTCCGATCAAAAGGATTGGCGTGTGATTGCAGAACGGATTCAGCACACGCAGGAGACCTAGTAAGAAAATTCTTCGATGGTTCTTTTGAACCAAATATTGCCGTCCTCAGATTCAAGGGTAACATGGCCGATCAAAATACAGCAATGAGAGATCCGACACTTTTTAGAATAATCGATGGCCACCACCCAAAACTAGGTAATTCCAATAGAGTGTGGCCGACATATGATTTTGCAGCTCCCATAGAAGACAGTCTTGATGGCGTGACACATGCACTTCGAACAAAGGAGTACGAATTACGTAATGCACTCTACTTTGCTATACTCGAAAGGCTCTCCCTTCGTCAACCTGCGATGTTAGAATTTTCGAGATTGGAATTCGAGGGTATGCCTGTTTCGAAGCGGAAAATTAAGCCCTTGGTCGAAAAGGGCCTTGTTCAAGGCTGGGACGATCCTCGACTTCCGACTTTGGCAGCAATAAAACGGAGAGGTTTTTTACCACAGGCAATTCGCAAATTTGTGCTTTCTTTGGGTCTGACCTTGTCTGAGACTAAGCCACCGTTTGAAGCACTCGAAGCATTCAACAGAAAAATTATCGACCCTCGATGCATCAGATTATTTTTCGTTAGAGATCCCGTTCAATTGCAGGTGCGAAATGGATCTTCGAAAGACGTAACCTTAAGCAACCATCCTAGCATAAATTTAGGGCACAGAAAGATACGGGTGTCAAATTCCTTTTACATCTCCGGCGACGATGCAGCTAGTATAAGAGTAGGAGATGAAATAAGGCTGATGGAGTTATACAACATAAAGATTGCTGATATTAAATCCCCGGAGCTCAGTGGCTCGGACAATAGTAATAATGGAACTAGTACCGGTAATAGCAGGGGTGGGCCAATGCATGCAAGTGATCGCAATAATAGCGGCAGACTAATAATTGCTGAGCAGACCGGCGACGAGATACACCAGGATATGCCGAAAATCCAATGGGTAGCAAAGGCTGATGCATTACCGTACAAAGTGGTGATTGCCAGGGAACTCTACATCGGAGAAAATTACAACACAAATAGTCTCGAAACCTGTGACGGATTTGCCGAATCATTCGTATCATCCCTGAATGAAGGTACGATGGTCCAACTTGTGAGATTCGGCTTCTGCAGGATAAATGGTGACAATACCGCAATATTCACGCACAGGTAGAAGGAGACAGGAAGAATGAATGAAATGAGATGAAAATTGCACGAATAAGGAACGCCAGTCTGGTCGAGACATACGCCATTGTCTCCGAAGACGGAAAAAGACTAATCACCAGACTTGAAATTCAAGACCAGACAGGCATACCCATACCGTTCAGCATAAAGGAATTTATGTTCAAGGGTTGGCTAGACGAGGTTAAACAATATCAAGGAAAGTTAGAATATGTTCATAAGGTAGAAGAGCTCGAGCTTTTGGCTCCTCTGCCAAACCCCCCAAAGATAATCTGTCTAGCGTTCAACTATTATGATCACGCTAAAGATGCAGGTTTGACTCCATCTGACGAACCTGTTATCTTTATGAAACCAAGGACCACGTTGAATTCTCCCTACAGTAACATTCTTTGTCCTTCATTTGTTAAACGCCTGGATTACGAGGCGGAGATTGCGGCAATAATTGGTAAGGATACAAAAAAGGCATCGATAGATCAATCTGTCGATTCGATTTTTGGATATATGATCCTGCACGATGTGTCAGCAAGGGATATCCAGTTTAAAGATAAGCAATTCACTAGAGGGAAGAGTATCGATACCTTTGCCCCCTGTGGTCCATGGATTACAACGAAAGACGAGATCTCCGATCCGCAAAATTTGGAGATCATTACTAAAGTGAACGGGGAGTTGCGGCAGAAATCCTCTAGTGTAAATATGGTTATTCCTATAAAAAAAATAATTTCCAGCCTGAGCTCCATAATGACTATGGAGGAAGGTGACATCATTTCGACAGGCACTCCTGCAGGTGTTGCCATGTCGATGAGGGAACCAAAATATCTGAAGGACGGTGACATTGTAGAAATTTCTATTGAAAATCTAGGTACCATTAGAAACAAGGTCGTGTTTCAATAAGGATGGTATTAAGACTAAATTTAGGAAAAACGACTGAAGTACTTTTTACGTAGCAGTAGTGTTACCAGTAGTACTTCTGGTAGCAACATTGGTCTTATGCATGCATGGAATGGAATTTGGCGACTTCCTAGTCTGCTGGAGGATCATAGAGCTTATGGTCGCCCATTTCGTGAAGCAAAAGAGCAATCCATATCAAAATCTTCTGGCTTCATAGTACGTAGTATCAAGTTTAATCGGCGATGATTTAAGATTTGCTATGAGAATGATGATTGGCCGAAGCTGCAACTACAAACAATCGATTATCTAGCAATCATTATTTAGATAAGTCAAAGACACAGACCGAAAAAGAAAGAAAGAAAGGAAAGATTGTAGTGAATTCCTTTGCTTTAGTCCATTATTTAGTTGCTTTTGCTGCTCCTGCTGCTGAACTCATCATTTTCATTGCCGCTGGCTGCTGATCACCGCCAACGAAGGGGCTGTCCTTTGCAGGTACCCAGGTTGCTGTAGGCTGGTCCCCTGCGGTAGCGTTGTTAACTGCCAATACAGCGAATGCTCCACCCTTTAATACATGATTCATGTTGTGGTCCACACCAACATATACACCTGGTTGTGGGAATTTGGATTCAACTGTTATGCCAGCACCTGGTGGAATCCAATTGGTCTGGTCATTCTGATCCTGCGTCACTACTGATCCTGTGCCATTGACAAAACCGAATTTCGCAGTCTGATACCCACCTATGAAGTGGAAAGCAACACCGTCGTTGGGGCCTGCGTTGAAAATATACCATCTTGTTAATTCACCTGGCTTTACTTTGAAGATTGTGGCATTTGCGTTGATGGGTATCTTTACTATTTTGCCTATTGATGGCACGTATTTATGAGCCATGCCATTAGTCAATATTAAATCTGGCTGATCGTTAACGAACTTGCCAATATCAAACGATCCTGTACTATTTGCACCCTTGAACAATCCTTTGTCGGCGGTGTTAAATAGTTGCCCAAATACCATGTAGAACTCCTTGGCTGGTTGTTCACCTGTCGGATGTACTACAGTACCACCGTACATACCATTAGCAATGTGTTCCCATATACCATTAAGGGCATCTGCGCTGCAGTGATTGAAATAACTGGTCCCGGGACTGTCCCGTTAAAAACCATTGCATTATACTTTATTCCACCTGGATGGAGCGGATCATCTGGAGCAACCTGCACCACCTTTTCATTCGCGATCAAGAGGACTTTTTTGGTCTTCCCTGCTGTCGCTGCTTGCACTAAGTGGGACTGTCCTATCAAGATAGGACTAAAAATCAATCCCGTGAGCAACACGCCCGCAACTAAACCTGCGAGAACTTCCTTATTCATTAATCTCAAGATAGAGTCGACTATTAAAAACATTTTGATTATTTATCAGTATCTCTGTTCAATTATCTTAGGATAAGATAAGATTATAGATAATTGAATTTTTCCAGTTTACAGGCTGGAAATCTAATTCTTTTTATCTTTGGATATAGAATTGGTAAATAAATACGGCTTTTTCAGGTTTTGAAGTTGTATCTTCTATAAAGTGGTAGTATCTTTCAGGCCGTCTGAAGAAACACAGACTCTAGGTTTTTGCCGGCGTTCCGTCTTTTCTGTTTAGCCTTACTATTTCTCTTTCTAATAGCCTTGCATAATATTCATAACATTCAACTAACTTGCCCCTGATGTTTGCTATCTGCATAGAGGCGTTTAGCGCCTCAAGACAGCTCTCAAGCGATCTTTCGGAAGCAAAGTTGTTCATTGCTTTATTAAAAGAATTGACCATTTTTCTTTGTTCAGAGCTCTGCTCGTTAATTGAATTCGCAAGTTCATCTATATCCCCAAAATGAGAAGGAGAATTCTTATCCTTAAACCAACTTGCCATATGTGTAATTAGCGATAATGGTCAATTAAGATTTTCTGCCAGGCATTAGCCACACAGTGATGTGCCACATAATACTGGCTCAGGGTGCTCTATTTTTGAAATCTCAATCCGAATCATGATAACAAATATATTCATTTATAAGCGACGCAATTAAATCTGGTGAGAGAGTTGTATGGTAGTCGATAACAAAGGCAAACTTACTTTTGTCCGTGTTCTAAAAGAAGATCTTTCTATTATCCGGGTTTCAACTTTGGATGGGCAACAAATTCCAGACTTTAAAGCAGGTCAATTTGTTACTCTGGGTAGTTTTATTCCAAACGAGAAAAAGGTGATACGTAGAGCATATTCAATTGCCTCGCCTCCGCATCAAAAAAAATACTTTGAATTGCTTATCAGATGGGTACGAAAACCACTTCCAGGCCGATTAACTAGTGATCTCTTTAACAAAAAGGAGGGTGAGGAAGTTATCTGGGTAAAACCGGTAGGAATGTTTACTATTAACGAAAAAATGCATGATGGCTCTCCGGATAACAGAAGGTTGGTTCTTATGGGAGGGGGTACGGGTTTGGCACCATTTATCGCATATTCATTGCACCTAAAGCAGATCCAAAGTCACCGCGAGATAGTTGTCTTACATGGAGCGAGCTACGTAGATGAACTTAGCTACAAAGAGTTATTGACCGACTTGGAGGAAGAAAGTCTAGACAAGGGAAAGGACAAATGGAACTTTCGATACAGAGCCAGCATCAGTAGGCCGCAAGAGTGGTTCAATCGATCGTGGGGTGGGCTGAAAGGAAGAGTCGAATCATTCTTGAAATTGGACTCTGGCAGCGATCTCTCTGTTCTAGAAGAACTTGTTGGTGAAAAGATAACTCCTGAAAACACTTCATTTTATGTTTGCGGCTGGCAGGGAACAATTGACGGAGCCTT
>WNGL01015820.1_pt1 | contig 13907 bp, 12 predicted proteins | sample 5400591 | NCBI WGS metagenome assembly WNGL01 (sample SAMN13153377, study PRJNA577476) | soil metagenome | isolation source: 80 cm soil or saprolite under Garry oak tree replicate 1 | place: USA:California | collected 2016-06-15
CATCACATCCTGGGGCTGGAGAAGGTCCCAAGGGTCCGGCTGTTCGCCGGTTAAAGTGGTACGCGAGCTGGGTTCAGAACGTCGCGAGACAGTTCGGTCCTTATCCACTGTGGGCGCAGGAGAATTGAGGGGTTCAGACCTTAGTACGAGAGGACCGGGTCTGACGAACCGCTGGTGTTCCAGTTGTTCTGTCAAGAGCAGTGCTGGGTAGCTATGTTCGGAAAGGATAAGCGCTGAAAGCATCTAAGCGCCAAGCCTGTCCCAAGATGAGTTCTCCCTGAAGGGTCGTGGTAGACCACCACGTTGATAGGCTCCGGGTGTAAGCATGGTAACATGTTCAGCTCAGGAGTACTAATAACCCGTTCGGCTTGATCTTTTACTTTTCCAATAAGCTGTCCCGAAGGGTTTCGGGGCAGTAATGGGAAATGAAAGATCTCAAAACAAAACGAAGCCTTGAAGTTGCGTGATCCGTTGAAGCGTTAAAGCGCTGAAGCGAGTCACGAAAATACTTCCTGTATGTAGATGCCAGCGGATCAGCTAATCAGTTGAGAGTTGAATGTTGAGAGTTCTTTTTAAATCCGATTTAGGTAGGGGCGATTGACCTCAATCGCCCGAGAGTCCCCAGAGACTCGGCCTCGCGCCTGCGTCGCTGCGACAGCAGCGAAATGCCGGTGCGGCTCCGCACTCTGGTGACAATAACGCAGTGGCCCCACCCGTTCCCATTCCGAACACGGAAGTGAAACGCTGCAGCCCCGATGGTAGTACGGCGATAGGCCGTGCGAGAGTAGGACGTCGCCAGAACTAAAACCCCAGTGAGGTTATCTCATCGGGGTTTTTGCTTGTGGCGTCGCCTACTCGAACAGAAAACACGGCGAGCTAGGAAGCCGCCGGGTAAGACGGTCAAGCTCGCGAGGGCCGCGGGCGAGTGTGTGGGAACACACGAGTCAATAGGACGTCGCCAGAGCAAAATGCCCGGTGGTTCAATCCATCGGTCATTTTATTTCTGGTTTTTTTGCGCACGCGCCTCGCGTCTTGGTGAAGGCGCCCCCCGTCACGAACTTGCGATTCTTCCTTTGACCCGCTACAACGGCGAGATGCCCGATGAAATTCCACTGTCACCTCCGCCTGTCCCTCAACCACTTCCTCCTACTTCTCCCGCCGCAATTTGGAGCCTCGTTTTGGCAATTCTTTCGTTCTTTTGCGGATGCCTCATTACCGCGATCCCCGGTGTCATTTGCGGTCACATCGCTCGTTCGAAAATTCGTAAATCCGGCGGTGCGCTCGGCGGGAAGGGAATCGCGACCGCAGGACTAATCTTGGGTTACATCGCGCTCGTGCTTGGTGTAATGGGCATTCCGTTACTCGTCAGCATGATCCAATCGGATCGCGAGCGCCTGCATCGCCTTGCCACCGAACGAAAGGCAATCGCTTCTGACGATGGCAAAATCTGGGTCACGGTCACAGGGATGTGGACCAAAATGCCAGAGCTCAACAAGCAAGCGTCACTGCAAGTGGGTTACAAGAGCAAAGAAATGTATTTGATCGTGATCACCGACGCGAAAGCTGACGTCACCGATCTAACGCTCGAAAAACATCATCAACTGACGCGTGACCGGATGTTGCAGAAAATGAAGAACGCGTCAGCGACTGAACCCGTCCCGTTGACGATTGATGGTCATGCCGCTCTGCAAGATGAAATAAGTGGAACCGAAAAAGGGACCAACGTTGTCTTTCTTCATACCACCGTGGACGACGGCGACCAGTTCCAACAGATCCTCGCGTGGACGCTTAAGTCGCGCTGGCAACAACAGCACGAGTTGCTGCGCGAAATTACCAGAACCTTTCGCAGCGAGAAGTAGACCTGGTTTTGCTGGCGTGGCAAGTCACCGGAACCTGATGACAACCGCGTCGCCACGCGCGGAGTGCTGTTTCGTCGAAATCAGTATGTGAGTTGTGGCGGCAGATTTTACACCGACATTCACAGCTCAATGATTGCTTTGCCACGCTGTGCCGCCTCGTGCATTCCAGCGATGAGACCGCTTGCTGTTGTTTTCATTATCCTTTCAGCCGGCATCGCGCCAACTATCGCCAAACAAGAACCATCCTCTTCGTTCGAGGTGGCAAAGAATGATTTTGCCAAGGCGCAGGCACTAGCCACGCAGCTCGCGGCTCTTTCACTGAAAGTCGATCCGAAAGAAGCGAAGGCCGTAGCGGAGTGTGCGTACGCCGCTGCTCGCCGGCTCAGGAGCCAGTATCACATGTTTGGCACGCCGATCTTCAATAATTTCCTCGTGTATCACGGCTTCAGGAAACGCGGGTACTGTTACCAATGGACGGCGGACCTGCTTGTTGCGCTGGACGCGCTGAAACTCAAAACTCTTGAGCTTCACTGGGGCGAAGCATACGCCGGCACGTACCGAGAGAACAATTGTTTGGTGGCGACGGCAAAAGGGCAGCCGTTTGATCATGGGATGATCCTGGAGTGTTGGCGTCATATGGGACACCTCCGTTGGAACCTTGTCCCGTCCGACGAGGACCGATACGTCGAAAACAAAAAGTACGCGCAGCGCGTGCTGGGCGGATCATCAGATCCAAGCGCTTCGAATTCTAATCATCGCGTCGCGTTCGAGAAGAGCACCATCGCAAAGACAAAAGCCGGCGATTAGCGGTCCTCAGAATCGATCGCGCAGAAATTTCTTGCGCAACACGCTTGGCGGTCACAAGCTCGGGACGCAATGAGCATGCTCGCGCGTTCAAATAATTACGGACGCGCCTTTGTCGCGGCATTCGTTTCCACGGCATTTCTCTGCGCGCTTGCGCTGAGTGCTTCGCCGCAGTTGCACCAGCGCGTGCACAAAGATGCAAATCGCGCCGAACACACCTGCGCGGTGACGATGATCGCATCGGGGAATTACGATCACGTCGCTCATTCGCCATTGGTCAGCGCACCGGCACCCGCCGTTCAGTTTTCCAAAATTCCGGCGTTGAGCCCGTGCTGGGTTCAGTCGCCGTTCCTTGGCGCGCACATCTTCGAGCACGCGCCGCCCGCGCGCGGTTAGCGCGTAGCCTGTAGTCGTCGCCCTGTGGGCGACGCGACGCCTGGCTAAGTAACAGCTCGATGCTGCGCGTCGCACAGCGACGCGACTACAGCCGAATCCAACCCAATAGGCGTTCGCCGAGGCGAGCGTCTCTACAACCACCACTTTGCAAAATTCAATTTCCCAATAATAACCAATGAAAAAATTTCTGATCGCATCAATTGCATCGTTGCTTATGCGCAACATTGTTTTGGGTCAAGACGCCGCTCCGGCATCGGCAAGTCCAAGCCCTTCACCTGCGGGCACGGAAGAAACGGAGCGTGTGATCGTCCAAAGTCAGGAGTTCGACATCTCGCGTGAGCAAATCGTGCCGAGCCTCGGTGCGACGCGTTACACGGTAGGCCCTGATCGTCTGGATTCACAGGCACAAGGCGAGAGCGCTCCATTTAACCAAACGCTCCTGCGTTTCCCAGGTGTCACACAGGATTCGTTCGGGCAGCTTCATGTCCGCGGCGAGCATGCAAATTTACAATACCGCATCGACGACGTGCTTCTCCCGGAAAGTATTCCGGGTTTTGGCCAGGTACTGGAGACTCGCTTCGCGGACAACATTTCGCTCATTACCGGCGCGCTGCCGGCGCAGTTTGGATTTCGCAATACAGGCGTAATCGATATCCACACGAAGAGCGGCGCCGTTTTCCAACAGGGCGATGCATCGGTCTACGGAGGAAGCTTCGACACAATTATGCCGAGTCTCGAGTACGGCGGTGTGGCGGGGAAGATGAATTACTACGTCACCGCGAGTTACCTGCACGACGGCATCGGGATCGAAAATCCGACGCGCACCGCCAACCCGATTCACGATGACACCGATCAATATAGAATGTTTGGGTACTCTTCGTACATTCTCGACGACACCAGCCGATTCGTATTGCTCACCAGCGGCTACCACGGTGATTTCGACATTCCGAATAATCCCGGGCAAACGCCACAGTTTACCGACATGGGAAGGTCGACATTCAACTCGGCCAAGCTCGATGAGACCCAGGTCGAGCAAGATGCGTATGCCATTCTTGCCTATCAAAAAAAGATCGACGATTTCAATCTGCAGGCGTCGGTTTTCACCCTTTATAGTTCGGTCCTGTTCCGTCCCGATAATGTGGGCGATCTAATTTTCAACGGCGTTGCCTCACGCGTTGATCGCGATATTTTCTCGAATGGTGTCGAGTTCGACGCCAGCTACAAGCTCACCGATCAACACACGCTTCGCGGCGGATTCCTAATAAACGCGCAGCATGCCACCGTCGGAACGGCGACACTGGTTTTCCCGGTCGATGCCAATGGCAACCAGACCAGCGACATCCCACTGCGCATTGTCGATAACTCCGGCAAATACGGTTATTTCTACGGATTGTATTTACAGGATGAATATAAGCCGTTCGAACAACTCACGATCAATTTCGGCGGTCGGTTCGACATCGTGGACGCGTTCGCGCACGAAAATCAGCTCAGTCCGCGGATCAACATAGTTTGGGAGCCGCTCAAAGGCACGACGTTGCACGCGGGTTACGCACGCTATTTCACTCCGCCGCCGCTGGAAAATGTCGAACAAGGCACGATCTCAAAGTTCAACGGCACAACCAACGAATCCGCGATTCAAAAGGATTCCGTCACGAAATCGGAGCGCGCGCATTATTTCGATGCGGGCATGACGCAGCAAATTGCCAAAGGTTTCAGTGTAGGCATCGATGGTTTCTACAAGAGCGCGCACTCGGTCTTGGATGAAGGGCAATTCGGCGAGGCGCTTATCCTTTCGTCGTTCAATTACAAGCGCGGCGAGATTTACGGAGGCGAATTCACTGCAAACTATAATCAGGGTGGGTTCTCCGCGTATCTGAATGCGGCCTACGAATGGGCGCGCGGCACGAACGTCAGCTCCGCACAATTCTTATTTGATCCAGATGAATTCGCCTTCATCAAAAAGAACTGGGTCTTCCTCGACCACGATCAGCGTTTCACCGGTTCCGCCGGGATCTCTTACACGTGGAACGATTGGCAAGCGGGGATCGACGGACTTTACGGCAACGGGTTACGCCGGGGTTTCGCAAACACCCAGAAGAACCATCCCTATGAGACATTCAACGTCAACCTGTCGCGCCGGATCAAGATCACAGAGAAGACCGCTGTCAAAATCCGTTTCGATGTCGTCAACATTCTCGACACAATCTACGAACTTCGCGACGGCAGCGGCATCGGAGTCGGGGCGCCGCAATTCGGCCACCGTCGCGGTTTCTACGGCACGGTCGCCTACGATTTTTAGCAATCGGAATTTCTGAGGTGAAAATATTACTCTGTCTTGTTGCGCCCTTCGGCTTCGCTCAGGACAAGCTCTGCGAGACATCTCTGATTTGTGCTCGGTTCAGAAATGATCAGAGATTCTTCGCTTCGCTCAGAATGACATTATAAGTTGGCTGGTAATGCATCGGACTGATCATTCACGCTTTCGCAAGACGCACGATTTCGTTCCGGATTTTTCGCATGCGGAGCGGCGGACCCGCATCGTGATCGGGGTGACTGCGGTGATGATGATTGTCGAAATCGTCGCCGGTTTGATGTCGCGCTCGATGGCGCTGCTAGCCGATGGCTGGCACATGAGCACGCATGTCCTTGCGTTTGTAATAACAGCCGTGGCCTACTATTTCGCGCGAACGCAAGCCGGCAACGCACGCTTCAGTTTCGGCACGGGAAAGGTCGGCATTCTTGGAGGCTTTACGAGCGCAGTGGTGCTTTCGATTGTGGCGCTTCTAATGGCGGGCGAATCGGTGCATCGGTTGTTTGTGCCTCTTGAAATTCATTTTAACGAAGCAATCGGCATCGCGTGCCTTGGATTGCTGGTAAACCTCGGTTGCGCAGTCCTACTCGCCGATCGTCACCACGACCACGGCGGCGGCAGCTCACATCGTGAAGATTTGAATTTGCGCGCGGCGTATCTGCACGTGCTGGCCGATGCATTTACTTCGGTTCTGGCGATTACTGCATTGACCGGCGGCAAATTTTTCGGTTGGGCATGGCTCGACCCAGTCGTGGGAATTGTAGGGAGCGGCGTTGTCTTTTCATGGGCTTACACACTTTTGCGCGACACGAGCGGCATCCTGCTGGATCGCACCCCGGCATCGTCCGATTTGCCTGACGAAATTCGCCGCGCGGTGGAGAGCGATGGTGATTCGCTCGTGAGCGATCTGCATGTTTGGCAGGTCGGCATCGGAAAATTTGCGGCCATGATCTCTGTTGTGGCGCACGAGCCAAAGAGCTGCGATGTCTATCGGGCGTTGCTCCGCGGGCACGACGAACTAGTTCACGTCACCATCGAGACGCATCTTTGCCGCGAAGATCATCCCGCGGCTGCGGGAAGCGCGAGCCCGTAAATGGCGAACGCACTTTGGCAGGTTATTGCGGCTTATGCTTTCGCCCTTGTCGGTGGATGGATCAGCGCGTCGCTGCAACTGTCGCACAAGCCGCTTTGTGCGCTGATCAGTTTCGCCGCCGGAACGCTGCTGGGTGTAACAATCTTTGCGATCTTGCCGGAAAGTTTTGGCGCGTGTTCCTGGTGGACGGTGTTGCTCGCTCTAGCTACTGGATATGCGCTTTTCTTTTTCATTAGCAAACATGTCCATCACGTTTGCCCTGCCTGCGCGGCCAGTCATTTCGACACGGACGCGACACGCCATTTCAGCGAAATTGCGACTGCGTTGATCGTCGCCTTGTCAATTCACAGTGCGACCGACGGTTTAGCTTTGGCTATTCAAGGCGAAATTCCTGCGATCAGCGCGACAAAATGGTCGCTGTTCTCTGCTCTCTGTATTCACAAAGTTCCCGAAGGGCTTGCCCTCGGCAGTCTGTTGATCGGCGCCGGATTGCATCGCAGTGCCGCGTTCGGTTGGGTAGCCGCAGTTGAAGCGACCACACTGCTTGGCGGCGTGATCGGCTATTTTTTCCTGTCGCATATTTCGACGTTTTGGCTCGGCTTGATAATGGCCCAGGTTGGCGGCGGATTCATCTATCTGGCTGCGCACGCCCTCCTCGGAGAAATGTTGAGGCACGGAAAGAAACTTGTGCTGATAAGCTTTTCTGCAGGAGTCGCATTGATCGCGGTCCTCAACATCGGATTGAGGATGCTTGGGTAGCGCGTTGCGCTTCGCACAGCGAAGCGGCTACAGTGATTCGTGCATTTTTTTCAGTATCGCGACGGCAAACTTCACTGCGAAGATGTCGATCTTGCAGGCGTCGCCGAAAAACTTGGCACGCCACTCTACGTTTACAGCGCGGGGACAATCCTCGATCACTACACGCGGCTCGATGCTGCCCTCGCGCCGCTGGATCACCTGATTTGTTATGCGGTTAAAGCGAACTCGAATCGCGCGATCTTGAAGTTGCTCGCACACGCGGGCGCGGGGTTTGACATCGTTTCCGGTGGCGAGCTTTATCGCGTGCTCGCGGCGGGTGCCGAGCCGACAAAATATACGTTTGCCGGGGTAGGGAAATTAAGGGAGGAAATCGAGTACGCGCTTGAGCAGCGCGTGTACAGCTTCAACGTCGAGAGCGCGACCGAGTTGGAATGCATTGATCGCATAGCCGGTGACAAAAATTTACGCGCACCGATTGCGTTGCGCGTTAATCCCGATGTCGATCCGCACACGCACAAATACATCTCCACCGGATCGGGCGAGAACAAATTCGGCATCGGGCTGAATGACGTCGCTTCTGTTTACGAGCGCGCCGCGAAAATGCGCAACGTCGAGATTGTCGGCGTGCAGATGCACATCGGCTCGCAGATTACTGAAGCCGCGCCATTCGCGACTGCGATCAGCAAAGTATTGCCAACCGTGCGCCAGCTGAAATCGAAATACGGAATCAAGTTTTTCAGCATCGGGGGCGGGATGGGAATCATCTACCGGCACGCACTCGAGAGCGGATCAGGTAAATGGTGGCACGACCACGGCGGCGAACCGTCCGCCTTTAGCGTCCGTGATTACGCCGACGCGATTGTGCCGCCGCTGCGCGACCTTGGCATTCGGATCGTAGTCGAGCCTGGCCGTTTTCTTGTCGGTAATGCGGGCGTTCTTTTGACACGCGTGTGTTATGTCAAAAAATCGGGCACCAAGAAATTCGCTATTGTCGACGCTGGAATGAACGATCTGATTCGACCGGCGCTTTATCACAGCTATCACGAAATCGTGCCGGTAAAAGAGAGGAAGAGTGAGCGGAAGAGGAAGACTAGCAAGATCGACATTGTTGGTCCGGTGTGCGAGTCGGGTGATTTCTTTGCGCTGGACCGGGGAATGCCCGAACTGCATGAGGGCGATCTGCTGGCGATCCTGAGCGCAGGCGCGTACGGATTTGTCATGGCTTCCAATTACAATTCGCGACCGCTTCCGGCCGAAGTCTTGGTGCCTGCGGCCCGCATAAATACTTCTCTCTCGAATATGATGAAACGCCTGGTGCTCGTTTGCCTTTTATCGATGCTCGCGTGCGCCTCGCAGGGGGCTCCGCCGCCGACCTCGGGTGAATACATCATTCTGATCGGCGGGCCATCGATGTATCAGTGGGAAAAATACAAGGCTTACCCGCACGATCATTGGTGGGCGAATTTTGTGCGGGCTGCGCGTCTGCGCACCGAACAACTGCAAGCCGAACTCGGCCCGGACGTGAAGATTACCTGGCTTGTTTACAGGCAGGGTTACGAGGACCGCGCGAAACAGGAGCACCAGGATCTCATCAGCCTGATTGGTACGGTTCGCGATAAGTTTAATCTCCATCTCGTTTGGTTTGGCCCAGGCCAGGAAGTGATCGATTATCTCAACCACGGCCAGCCGCGAGATCAGCTAAAAGTCATTGGGTTTGAATATTTCGGGCACTCGAATCGGGCCTGTTTCATGTTCGATTACAGCAACAATATCGACAGCGCTTGTAAATCGTGGCTGCACGATAGCGAGCTGACCAAAATCAATCGCCGCGTTTTCGACCGCCACGCTTACGTCAAAAGCTGGGGCTGCCATACCGGCGAAGAAATGTCGAAGAAATGGTACGCCGCGACTGGCGTCCGTATGATTGGTGCCATCGGTAAGACCCAATTCATGATGGAAGAACTGCCGATCCTTGTTTCTGAGGGCGGCAGGTGGGTCAATTAAGATTGAGGAAGCCCTCGCACTCATAGACTACGCCGCGGCAGGCGAATGACCCGTCTTCGCGAAGGCTTCGGCACGGCGGCGAATGACGAAGCAAGTCCGAATGCCCAAATGACGAAAGTGCAGCGCCATTATCGGGCAACACCACCGTCGTTCCTGGCTGTTCAAATTTTGAGATCGACACGTCGACGCGGTTTTGCGATGAAGACTGCCGGGCTTGTTGGCAGTCCACAAAATTAACAACAGAGACATCTTATGAATTGGACAAAATTCTTCATCGCATTCATCGCAGCCTTCGGTTTCATGTTCCTGTTTGGCTTCTTGTGGTACGCGAAGCTGATGAATGGCGCGCATCAGGAAGTGCCGATACTCTGGCGAACTCCAGCTGATTTTGGCAATCACTTCTCGTCCCTCGTTTTCGGACACATCGTGATGGCGTTGTTTCTCACGCTGCTTTGCGCGCGTTTTGTCCCGGCAGGCGGCGCAGGCCCGTGTGCGACGCTGGGACTTCTGGTAGCGCTCGTATATGCCGGCGCCAACATGATCACGTTCGCAGTGCAGCCGCTGACAACGAAAATTCTATGTGGCTGGATCGTCGGCGACTTAATTCAATTCACCATTGCCGGCGCAATCATCGGCGCCCTCTACAAAGCGGCCCCAGCGCATGTTTCGTTCGTGAAAGAAGGGCCTCGCCAAGGAGTTTGATTAATTTTCTTCATCGAACTTGTTGTGTGCTAGTTCCATGAAGCGATTCAGCCTGGCATTCATCGCCGCCTATATTTTCATATTCTTGTGGGGCTGGCTGCTTAACGGTGTTCTGCTGAAAGATATTTATGTTCAGACGCCAAATCTCTGGCGATCGCAAGATGAGATGATGAGTTTGTTTCACTGGATCATTATTGGGCAGGCACTGATTGTTTTTTCATTCGTGATGATCTACGCGAGCGGTTTCGCTGCTGGCGGAGTGATTGCGGGAATTCGCTTGGGCGTCCTGCTGGAAATCGCGGCGATCGGCATGCGCATGGGCTTTTACGCAGTACAACCGATTCCCGGGAAGTTGATCTTCTACGGGAGCTTAAGCGGCGTGATTGAGATGATCATTGTCGGCGCAATCGTCGGCGCGATTTACAAGCCGGCAGCTGCACGGACGTCTTAGCGACGGACCTAAAAATTGGGCGTTGGACGTTCGGCGTTGAGCATTGGACGTTCGTTTTATGTTATCGCAAACTCCAGCCGCGCTTGGCTATCGCATGCCTGCGGAATGGGAACCGCACGCCGCGACCTGGCTCTCGTGGCCGCGACGCGAAGGGATCAGTTTTCCCGATTCATTCGATCGCGTTCTACCAGCATTACGGGCAACGGTCGAGGCGCTGGTCGAATCGGAGAAGGTCTGCGTCAATGTTTGCAACAGCGCGCATGAATCCGAGGCCCAGGACGTTCTGCGCGGATTACCGACGAAGCGAATCTCGTTCTACCGCATTCCAACAAACGAACCGTGGTGCCGCGATCACGGACCGGTTTTTCTCACACGCGATCTCGATCCGAAACTCGCAATTGTTGATTGGGATTACAACGCCTGGGGAAACAAATATCCGCCGTTCGATCTCGATGAAGTCGTGCCGACGCGTCTCGCGCAAATCCTCGATGTTCCGGTGTTTTATCCGCGCATGATTTTGGAAGGCGGCGCGATCGATGTGAATGGCGCCGGCGCGCTGCTCACGACTGAATCGTGTCTGCTCAATCCCAATCGCAATCCGAATTTGCGCCGCGAGGAAATCGAACAGCGGCTCCGGGATTTTCTCGGCGTGCGCGAAATTCTATGGCTGGGCGACGGCATTGCCGGAGACGACACCGATGGTCACATAGACGATCTCACGCGGTTCGTCTCCCAGCGGACCGTTGTGACCGTTGTGGAAGAAGATCGCGACGACAAAAATTGCAAGCCGCTCCAGGAAAATCTCGCGCGTTTGCGCGAGATGAAAATCGATGGTCGCAAGATCGACATCGTCACACTGCCGATGCCGAAGAGGATCGTTCGCGAAGGACTGCGGTTACCGGCGAGTTACGCGAACTTCTACATCGCAAATACCTACGTGCTTGTGCCCACATTCGCCGATCCAGCCGACGAAGTTGCGTTATCGATCCTGCGCGAATGTTTTCCAGATCGCCGGGTAATCGGAATCGATTGCCGCGAATTGATCTGGGGACTGGGCACGTTTCACTGCCTGACGCAGCAACAGCCGGCGATCAAATAAATCCGCAAACGGCCAACGTCCGACACCGAACGCGGAACAGGAGAGGAAAGCAAGAACAGAATTAGCCCCATTTTTGCGGCATCCCGTCGATTTTTCCATTGAGTTCGCGGATTGCGGATTCGCGAACTTCAAATTGAAGATTTGGGAGCAGCGGAGCAGTCGAGCTGCGTAAAGGGCTTCAAAAGATGCGCGTGCGGTCGTTAGACTGGCGGTTGGTGAAGAAATGGATTTGGAGAGCAGTCAAGGGAGGGCTTCTCCTTGCGTTGATCTTGGTCCTTGGCCTGACGATTGCACTTATCACCCGCCCATGGTGGCGACGCGAGTGGGCACCCCGCCATTGTGAAGCGAATCTGGTCTCGCACTGGCCGCTCCTGAAACTCGCCGATGTAAAGCGTGATAGTGCATTTGATTTGCTGCAGCGCGCCGCAGATGAGCAGCCAAAGATTTCCAGTTCGGCGGCGGCAGAGAATTTCAAGGAGCTGAAGCGGTCGAACGTCGTTCCGTGGTCGGCAGCCGCGTTTCCGAACTTAACGCGAACCTTGGCTGAGGGAGCAGGCGCACTGGTGCTAGCACGGTCGGCCGCTTCGGCCCCCAATCCGCAGGTACCAACTTACACGTCGCCAACAGATCGCTTCGATTACCTGATTGGGGTGCTGCGTCTTACCCAACTGTTCTGCGCTTCCGCCGCACAGCGTGTTTCGACGGGAGATATTGCTGGAGCCTATGCAGAGCTGGAAACCGCCATCGCTTTTGCGCGGATCCTGTCACGCGGCGGCGCGCCTATTTCCGCGCTGGTGGACATTACGTGCAACTCGCTGGTGTGCTGGAGGATGCGTCTGATCGCGCTGCAAAATGACGTTCCACCTGAAGTGGCAGGTAGAGCCATCAGTTGTCTTCTGGAATCGGATAATTCGGCTGAGCCGTTGGCCGAAACTTTCCGACAAGAATACAGGGCCGTTGCGACAACCGTGAAAATATTCTTCGATTCGCGCGGCCAAACGTTGTTTGGATTCGACGAGAAGAAGGCCAACTCGGAACGGCAGGCGCGTTGGTTAGCACATCCTTTTGAAAAGCTGCTGGGGATGTCGCAAGAAAGAGTGACGGCGGATCTGGCAGATGTTTACCGGTGCTTGGTGAACCTGGCCGACAGACCTTACGATGTTGAACACTTGCAGCGGTTCGAGGACAGCGTCGTTCCCTCACTGAAGCGTGGCGGACTAATCCGCCTGGATGACCCGGTGGGGTACATCATGGCGAAACTAACGGTGCCAGTTCTCGCTCCGATAATCGTTCAATACCGTCGTCGCTCCGTAGAGTTACGGGCCACGGCGGTGGTTCTCGCGTTACGGCAATATCAACAGGCAGAGCAGCACTCGCCGCAGACGCTACAGGATCTCGTGCCGAAATATCTTTCGGAAGTCCCGGTTGATCCCTTCGATGGCAAGCCGTTGCGTTACCGTATGCGCACCGATGGGTGTTGGATCGTTTACAGTGTTGGGCCGAACCAACTCGATGAAAACGGGGAGCAGCCGAAGGGAGATCCGCGCACATATACCGATCCGGGAGATGTGATTTTTTGTGAATGTGAACCGGAAAAGGAACGGGAGCGGCTGAAGATGGAAGCTACGTCGAAGTAAAAGGCCGATCCGAAGAAGCTATTTTCGGTTGTCGACACAAACGCCAAACATCCAACGCCGAACACCGAACGCTGATACAGAGATCTGAATTCGATGTTCGACGTTCTTCTCTTCCTCTACTCGGCTCTTAGGCCGGGTTTGTAGCCGCTCTTCAAGATTGCGTCGTGAAGATCGGGCGGGTGCGTTTTGCGTGTATCGAACGTGACAATCACACGCTCGTGCTCGAGATCCACTTTTACGTCGTGCACGCCTTTAATTTTCATGAGCGGCCCGCGCAGCTTTCGCACAGCCTGATGGTGATTCTCGCCTTCGGTGGCGATCTCGATCGTCTCCATGATCGCGTGGTCGGCGCGTTCCGGGAAAAACGGATCGGCGGGATCGGGATCAGTTGGTCGCGCAGGGTCCATCGTTTTTTATTTTACTTATCTAACGTGCGACAGCGGCGTTGCGGTCGCCTGTTGCATGCTGTCATCCTGAACGAAGTGAAGGATCTCACGCTCAACTGTGGACCACACAAGCTTACCTGTGTGATCGAGGATCATCGGTGAGGTCCCTCGCTTGCGCTCGGGATGACTGCTATCTCGCGCGCGATTGGTTCGAGCACGCGCCAGACGTTTTCGGCAAGAATTTTTTGACCGGCCGCGTTAGGGTGAATGCTATCCGATAAGTTCAACGAGGGATCGCCTGCCACGCCTTGCAGGAGATACGGAACGAGCGCCGCGTTGTTCCTGGACGCCAGATCGCCGAACATTTTGCCGAATGCGGAGACGTAATCGTCCGCCGCGTAATTGG
>WNGL01006383.1_pt1 | contig 13904 bp, 10 predicted proteins | sample 5400591 | NCBI WGS metagenome assembly WNGL01 (sample SAMN13153377, study PRJNA577476) | soil metagenome | isolation source: 80 cm soil or saprolite under Garry oak tree replicate 1 | place: USA:California | collected 2016-06-15
TTGCGGTCGAAGTCGGCGAGTGCGAGGAGAAAGTCGGCCATCGCCACCTGCTCGGCGCGGAGTAGGTCGGCGAGGCGGGCGGAGAGCGCTCGTGCGTTCGTGATCATGACGGAGAGTGTCGCACGGGTCTTTGGGCCCTCCGGAAACGCACGAGGACGGGCGGTGAAGCGCGGACGGAGACTGGGGGCGGGTCGCCCCCTCGATGCCTCGGAGCGGCCCTGAGCGGCCGCGCGGCGCGTCGAGGCGGGCCTTCCCTGCACGCCCTCGCCGCGGGAGCGGGCTTCGGGGGTTACCGTGTCAAGGGACGGCCGCGATCCGTTGGGTTCGCCGCTTCGAGTCATTCACGGTGCGTGGACTCGCCAGCCGCGGGGCCGGCTCTCGTTGAGGAGGCCTGGCTTCTTGCGAGCCGACCGCGCAGGACCGGTTCCGGCAGGCGGGACGGGTGTAACCGCCCGGAAACGGACGCGTTGACGGCGAGGGGGAGTCCACGTTCAGACGAGGTATGCTGAGCGGACGGAGCCCGCATGCGCGTGAGCTTGGTCCTGATCGGTGTCGTTCTTCTTCCGTTCCTGTTCACCTCGTTCGCGGCATTCACGTCGCTCGTGAAGTTGGAATACGCGAGCTATCGGGCGGAGTGGGAAGCCGATGGGCGGCCAGGTGGCTTCTCCTTCTGGAGGCCTCCGATCTCGGGATTCTTGGCAACTCTGCGGTCGGGCTTCTCGAGGAACGTGCTTGCGATGAAGTGGCTCTTCATCACCCCGTCGTGGGCGCGGGCTGACGCGCGTGCGCAGCAGTTGCTGCGGCGCCTTCGGATCTGCGTCGCTGTTTGGAACGGTGGGATCGTCGCAGCGTTCGTCGCGGCGTTCGTCGCGGCTGTAGTTGGGTTGATCCCGTTCCGCCGGTAGCACGGCGCGAGCCGCGCCTGCGCCTGCGCCTGCGCCTGCGCCTGCGCCTGCGCCTGCGCCTGCGCCTGCGCCTCTCAGGGCGAAGCTGCTGCTGGTCGCGGCGTCCAGTTGTGAGGCAGCAGTTCGTCGATCCGCGAAGCGGAGTGCGTCTGGACGCGGATGAGCACGTCTGCCAGGTACTCGGCAGGGTTGACGCCGTTCGCGCCCCGCAAGTCGCGATGAGCGAGTAGAGGCCGGCTCGCTCGCCTGGGAGCGGAAGTCACGCGCCGATCAGGCCCGGCGCGGGACGAGGTCGGTCCGCTCGAGCAGCGTCTCGAGCAGCTCGCGATGGCGCTCGAGCAGGCTCGTGAAGTGCACGAGCCCGCGGCGCGTGAACACCGCGACGACGCGCCCCCCCAGCCCGTCCCGGACCACGATCTCGAGGATGTCCTCGAACGCGACCGGCCGGCGCGCGAGGAGCGTCGACGAGACGATCCCCCGCGGGCCGACCGAGATCCAGGTGCGGGCGTAGAGCAGGTAGGACCAGACGAAGAAGACGGCGAACCCCGCGGCGCCGGCCGCCGGGAGCGCGCGTCCGCCGGGCAGGCGCAGCACCGCGAGCATCATCCCGGCCCAGAAGAGCGCGGCGAGCGCGACGGCGATCCGGAGCGAGCGCCTCGTCCGGTAGGTGCGGCCGGGCTCCATGCCCCAAAGCTGCGCCTCCGGCGGGCGATCGGCTACTTCAGCTCTTGCGCCCGCTTCGCGGCGGTCGCGCGGAGGTCGTCCCGGACGTCGGCCGCCGTGGACTTCGCGTACTTCTCGTACATCTCGGCGGCCTTCTTGTTCTCCCCGAGCACGCGGTGGCACTCGGCGAGCCCGTAGAACGGCGTGGCGAGGTTCGCGTCGAGCGTGATCGCCTTCTGGTAGTCGTCGCCCGCCTCGGTGTAGCGCCCGAGCCCGAAGAGCGCGCTGCCGCGGGCAGAGTAGGCGACCGCGAGCTGCGGGTCCGCGTGGATCGCGGCCGTCAGCTCCATCACCGCCCCCGTCCAGTCGCGGTTCCCGAGGAGCCCGATCGCGATCCGGTAGCGCTGCGCCGCGGCCTCGGGATCCAAGACCGGCGCGGGGGCCGGGGCGGGCGCGGCGATCGCCGCCGTCGCCGCCGTGAAGGAGCGCGCGCCGGTCGCGGGCTTCGGGTCCTCCGGGGGCGGCGTGAGCTTGTAGGTCTTCGGTCCGGGACGGGACGGCGGCGGGGTCGCCGCCGCGCCGGGCAGCGGCGCCGCGATGGCGCTCTCGCCCGGGGTCGCGGCCTGGACCCGGGCCTCGTCGAGGAGCTTGCGCGCATCCGGCGCGGCCGCGTCCTCGGCGAGCGCGAGCTCCGCCTGCTCCATGGCCTTGTCCGCGTGGCGCAGCGCGAGGTAGGCGCGGCCGAGCCGGACCCGCGCCGGCGCGTACCGCGGCGCGAGGAACGTCGCGTCCTGGTACGCGAAGAGCGCGTTCCGGTAGTCGCCGGCGAGGTAGAGCCGATCGCCCTCCCCCATCTTCTCGACTGCGGCCTGCGGCGGCGAGGCCGGCGCGGCCTGCACCGGGGCGGCCGGAACGGGGGCCGGCGCCTGCGCGAGCCCGAGCGCGGGCGCGAGCAGGAGCAGCAGCGGAGCGAGCGGGCGCATGGCTACGGGTGAGCGGCTCAGCGGCGGAACGGGTTCTCGCGGAGGATCGTCTCACCGCGATCGGCGCCGACCGAGACCCCGATCACCTTCACCTCGGTCAGCTCCTCGATCCGCTTCAGGTACGACCGCGCCAGCTTCGGCAGATCGTCCCAGGTCCGGAGGTGGCCGACCTTCTCCGACCAGCCCGGCAGCTCCTCGTAGACGGGCTTCGCCCGCTCGAGCTGCTCCGGGTCGGACGGCATCTCGTCGAGCCGCTTGCCGTCGACGTCGTAGGCGACCGCGATCTTCACCTTCTCGAACCCATCGAGCACGTCGAGCTTCGTGATGGCGAGCGCGTCGAGACCGTTCACCCGCGCCGCGTAGCGCAGCGCGAGGGCGTCGAGCCAGCCGGTCCGCCGCGGGCGACCGGTGGTGGCGCCGAACTCGTTCCCGATCTTCCGCAGCCGCTCACCGGTCTCGTCCGAGAGCTCCGACGGGTACGGACCGCTCCCGACGCGGGTCGAGTAGGCCTTGGAGATGCCGAGGACGTAGTCGACGGCGCGCGGCCCGAGGCCGCAGCCGATCACGGCGTTGCCGGCGACGGTGTTGGAGGAGGTGACGAACGGGTACGTGCCGTGATCCACGTCGAGCATCGTGCCCTGGGCGCCCTCGAACAGGAGCGACTTCCCCGCCTTCAGCGCGCGGTGGAGCCAGAGCGAGACGTCGGTGGCGTAGCGCGCGACGCGCCGGCCGTACTCGGCGTACTGCTTCACGATGGCCGCCTCGTCGAGGTCGGGCGTCGCGCCGAGCCGCTTCAGCTCCTCGCGCGCGGCGGGCAGGCGCTCCTTCACCTTGCGCGCGAGGCGGGCCTCGTCGAGGAGGTCGCGGACGCGGACGCCGCGCCGGGCGACCTTGTCCTCGTAGGTCGGCCCGATGCCGCGACCCGTCGTACCGATCTTGCCCTGGCCGGCGGCCTGCTCGCGCGCGATGTCGATCGCCTTGTGCCACGGCATGATCACGTGCGCGTCGAGCGAGATCGCGAGCTGGCCGTCGTCCTTCATCCCGCCCTTCGCCTTGAGGCGGTCGATCTCCATCACGAGGACCGCCGGGTCGGCGACGACGCCGTTGCCGATGACGCACGCCTTGCCCGGGTGGAGGATGCCCGCGGGGATGAGGTGGAGGACGGTCTTCTCGCCGCCGACGACGAGCGTGTGCCCGGCGTTGTTCCCCCCCTGGAAGCGGACCACCACGTCCGCGTCCATGGTCAGGAGATCGACGATCTTTCCCTTGCCCTCGTCGCCCCACTGGGCTCCGACGACGACCACGTTCGGCATGCTTGGACTCCCTCACCGCCGCGGCCCGGGAAACGGGCTCCACGCAGCGCGCAGGTGCGGCACGATAGCAGGGCTGTCAGTGGTCCGCTAGCGTGCGCGCGCCGCGCGGGAGGCCCGCCCGCGCCCGCGCGCCGGACCGGCCCGCGCCCGACCTCGGCCGGTGGTGCGCTCGAGCGCCTGGGTCGCGAACTCGAGATCCACGGCGAAGCCGATCGCCGGGCCGGGGCGGCCGAAGCGGGCCAGCAGGCCGTCGTACCGCCCACCGGCCGCGACGGCGCTCCCCGCGCCAGGAGCGTGGCCCGCGAAGGTGATGCCGGTGTAGTACCCGAGGCCTCGCGCCTCGCCGAGGTCCACGGCGAACGGACCAGCGCGACGCCGCACGGCGGCGCGGATCGCGGCCTCGACCTCGCGGAGCGGCTCGGCGGCGGCCGGGACGACCCGGGCGATGGCCCGGGCGCGCGCGAGCGCGTCGTCGCCGTAGAGCGTAGCGAGCTCGGCGAGGACCGCGCGGACGCGGGGGGCGCCTCGGCCTCGGGCCGAGAGCGCGCGGAGCGACTCGGCGTCCTTGCGGGCGAGCGCCTCCCAGGCCTCCCCGCGGAGCCGCGCGGGCAGCCGGACCGCCTCGAGCACGGCGGTCGCGAAGCGGGCGTGGCCCACCTCGACCACCGCGCCCGCGAGCCCCACGCGCTCGAGGGACCGCGACAGGAGCACGAGCATCTCGGCGTCCGCCGCGGGCCCGCCCGCCCCCAGCATCTCGACGCCCGCCTGGTAGACCTCGCGGGACCGGCCGGCGCGCGCCTCGCGGGCGCGCAGCACCGGGCCGTCGTAGCAGAGCCGCGCCGGGGACGGCAGCGCGTCCGGGCGGGCCGCGTAGAGCCGGGCGATCTGCGGGGTGATGTCGGGGCGGATCGCCACGACCTCCCCCGAGCCCGGCTCCACGAACTTCATGACGTCCGCGAGCGCCGCGGCCGAAAGGCCGCGCTCGACGACCTCGAGCCGTTCCAGCGTCGGCAGGAAGACGCGCCGGTAGCCGAAGCGCGAGAACACCTCCTGCAGCCTCCCCGAAAGCTCCGCGAGGTGGGCGGAGTGGTCCGGCAGGAGATCGCGGAGGCCGGTCGGGAGGGAGAGGTCGAGCGTCATCGCGGCCCGGGACTCTACTACACAGGGGGACGCTCACTCCTTTACACAGGGGGACGCTCACTCCGCTTCCACGCCCCCGAGCAAGAGAGGGGGCGCGGCGTCGCCGCGGCCCCCTCCCTCCCGGCGCACGCCTCCGGTCAGTGGTGGTACGGGTCGTGCGGCGGGGGCAGCTCCGACTCCCCGAGGCCGGGCGAGGTGCCGGCGCCGTGCGAGGGCATCCCGGTCGTCCCTGGGTACGTCGCCGCCCGCCCGCGGTCGCCCGCCGTCGTCTCCTCGTGCCGCTCGAACCGCCACGTGCCGACGCCGAAGCCGCGCCCGCGCCGCGCGCCCTGCCGGCGGCTGGAGATCGCGGCCCCGCAGATCCCGCCGAGGAGCCCCGCGATCGCGGCGAGCGCCCCGCCGCCCGCGCCGGCCGCGGCCGCCTTCGCGGCCTCGTCCGACCCCCGCGCCTGGGCCCCCGGGGCTCGCGCCGCGCTGGTATCCGCGCGGAGCTGCCGCTGCGCCGCCCCGAGGTTCCCGCTCGCCGCGGCCCCCGCGCTCAGCGCGCCGGTCGCCATCGTGCCGGTGAGGAAGAGCGCGCCGGCGACGAGGCCGATGCACCACACCAGCACGCCGTGCAGGCCGGCCGCGCGCGAGTCGTACTCGGCCTCCGCCATCCGGCACGCGAGCCATGCGCCGAGCAGCGTCGCCACGAACGGCGTGACGAGCGCCCAGATGGCCGCCGCGGCCCCCACCGTCCTCGAGTCGGACGGCCCCGCCGCGAACCCGAGCGCTGCGCCGATGAGCCCCAGCACCACGTGCGCCGCCAGCGCGAGCAGCACTCCCGCGATCACCGCTCCCCAGTGAAGCCTTGGGAACATTCGCCCGCCCGTGGCCTCGGTCGTCATTGCCATGCATGCCTCCCCGGCGGGAACCCGCTCCCACCTGCAACGGAAGGTGGAGCCGCTCCGGGTGAGGCACAACGGTCGGACGGCTCGTGCCGCGGGCGAGCCCCCGGCCCCCGGCTAGAGCTTCAGGGCGCGCACCGAGCGCACGTGGGGCAGGACACGCAGGCGCTCGAGCACCTCCGGCGCGGGCGCCTGGTCCACGTTCAGGAAGGAGAACGCTCCCGAGCGATCCTCCATCCGCGACAGCGAGATGAGGGCGATGTTCACCCCCGCCGCGGCGAGCGCGGTCCCGAGGTTCCCGACGACGCCCGGCGCGTCGTCGTTCTCGACGACGATCACGTGCCCGTCCGGCACCGCCTCCACCCGGAACCCGTTCACCCGGACGATGCGGGGGTCGCGCTTGCCGTACACGGTGCCCGCGACCCGCGCCTCGTTCCCGGCCCCGCTCACCCTCACCTTCACGAGGCTCGCCCAGTCGTGCGACTCCGCCGAGCGCACCTCGCGGACCTGGATGCCGCGCTCCTTCGCGATCGCCGGCGCGTTCACCTCGTTCACCGGCGTGTCGAGGTAGTGGCGGAGGAGCCCGACCAGCGCGCGCGCCGCGATCGGCCGCATCGGCATCCCGGCGAGCTCGCCCGAGACCTCGATCGTGACCTCGGTCGGCCCTTGCGGCCCGAGCTGCGCCGCCGCAGCGCCGAGCTTCTCCGCGAGCGGGAGGTAGGGCGCGAGCTGGTCGAGGATCTCCTTCGGAAGCCCGGGCACGTTCACGGCGTTCTTCACGATTCCGTCGCGCAGGTAGGCGACGAGCTGCTCGGCGATCGCGACCGCGACCGCGGACTGCGCCTCCTCGGTGGACGCGCCGATGTGCGGCGTGCACACGACCTGGTCGAGGCCGAAGAGCGGGTGGTCCGCCGCGGGCGGCTCCTTCTCGAACACGTCGAGCGCGACGCCCCCGAGGTGGCCCGCGGCGAGGGACTCCGCCACCGCCCGCTCGTCCACGATGCCGCCGCGCGCGCAGTTCACGAGGATCGCGCCCTTCTTCATCTTGGCGAGCGTCGCGGCGCCGACGAGGTGCCTCGTCTGCTCCGTGAGCGGGACGTGGAGGGAGATGACGTCCGCCTCGCGCCAGAGCGTCTCCAGATCGACGAGCTCCGCGCCGAGCTTCGCGGCGGCCTCGGGCGTGATGAAGGGATCGTAGGCGAGGACCTGCATCTTCATGGCGAGGGCCCGGTCCACGAGCACCGAGCCGATGTTGCCGATCCCCACGACGCCGAGGGTCTTGCCCGCGATCTCCCGCCCCTGGAACCGCTTCTTCTCCCACTTGCCGGCCTTCACGCTCGCGGTCGCGCCGGGCACGTGCCGGTAGAGGGAGAGGATCATCGCGAGCGCGAGCTCCGCGACGGTGATCGACGACCCGCCGGGCGTGTTCATCACCACGACGCCCCGCCGGGTCGCCGCGTCGAGGTCCACGTTGTCCACGCCGACGCCGGCCCGGCCGATCACCCGGAGCCGCCCGGCGCGCTCGAGGAGACGCGCGGTCACCTTCGTCGCGCTCCGCACGGCGAGGGCGTCGTACCCGCCGATGATCGCCTCCAGCTCCGCCGGCGGAAGGCCGACCTTCACGTCCACCTCGAGCCCCGCGTCGGCGAGGATCCGCACCGCCTCCGGGGAGAGGTCGTCCGAGACCAGCACACGCGCCATCGATCCCTCCTCGGGGGAGTTAGCGGCGGCTCCCCGCGCCGTCAAGGCGCCGCTGGAGCCTGGGCCCGCAGCCCCCCGAGGACGAGATCGGTCGTCTGGCGCTTCACCCGATCCACCTCCTCCTCCGTTCGGGCGGGGACGAGGCCGACGACCATCCCGGAGACCGCGAGCTCGAGCGCCCCGAGGATCGCGGTCGCGGCGATCACCGGGTCGACGTCGGGCCGGAGCTCGCCGCGATCCCTCCCCTGGCGGACCACGTCGGCGACGAGGTTCACCGCGTGCTCGAAGGTCTCCCGGGTGGAGCCCGCCCGCAGGGCGTGCGTCGTCCGGGTCACCTCGAGGATGAGGACGCGCACCGCCGCGGGCGCGGTCTTGTAGACGTCGAAGACGAAGCCGTAGATGCCGGCGATCTTGTCGGAGGCCGTCCCCGGCCCCTCGTCGACCGCCTGGATCGCGTTCATGAGGATCGCCCACTGCTCGGCGAACACGCTCTCCAGCAGCTCGTCCTTGTTCCGGAAGTAGTGGTAGACGAGCCCGTACGCGACGCCGGCGGCGCGCGCCACGTCCGCGATGCGGCACCCGTGGTAGCCCTTCTCGGCGAAGACCCGGACCGCGGCGTGGAGGATCGCGCGGCGCTTCTCCGGCTCGCCTTCGGGGCCGCTCTCGCGGGGCGGCTTCTGCGCCCTGGTCACGTCCTCGATTCTCCCGGGGCGCGGGCCGGGGGGCAACCCGTATCCAGTGGCACCCCCCGCCGGGGCCGTTCACGGCGGGTCGATCGGCACCTCGCTCAGGGGCTGCCGAACGCGCTGCCGTGGCTCCCGAGCCCGGCGAGATCGATCATCACCCCGTACCCGAGGCTCCCGCAGTCATCGAGACGCACCTCGGCCGAGAGCCGGAAGCAGTGGCACGGGGAGTCCCAGCTGAAGGTGGCCTTGTGCTGCTGCAGGTGGAACGAGGAGACCCGGCGCTCGCCGGTCCCGGTGCAGGCGGGCACGTACGCCGCGCGTCCGTAGACGTTCGCGTCGTAGCCGAGCCGCGCGCTGGCGATGGCGGCGCGCAGCCCGATGTTCGCGGTCCCGCTCGCGTCCAGCGCCGGCGCCGCGCGTGGGTCGAAGAGCGGGTCGAGGCCCGCGACGAGGCGGCCCGAGCCGCCGGAGCCGATCGCGGCGTAGCCGAGCTGCACCCCGTCCCCGCGGCCGTCCTCGGCGGCGAACCCCGCCCGCAGCTCGGTGAATCGATCGAGCGCCGCCGACGGGATGCGCGGCGGCGGTGCCGGGTCCTCGCGTGGGACGGCGAGGACCCGCGCGCTCGCGCTCGCGTTCAGATGCGGCGCGCCGAACCCGATCGCCCCGAACGTCTCCGCCAGCCGTCCCGCGCGCAGATCGGTCTCCTGGCCCAGCTCGGCCCGCAGCACGGTCCGCCCCGGCGCCTCGAGCCGGGTCTCGAGCGACGCGCGGAGCTGCTGGAAGTCACCGGGCGTGGCGGTGAGGAGCCCCGAGGTCGAGCGATCGAGGTGGTCGTAGGCCGGGAACGCGAGCGGATCCCCCGCGGGGCGCGTGGCCGCGCGCCACTGGAGCCGCGGCGTCACCGTGTGACGGAGCTCCCCGAAGCGGCGCGACACCTCCGACTCCACGGTCGCGCCGGCGACGGCCCAGGCGATCCCCTTCGTCTCGCCGCCCTCGGGCGCATAGCCGAGGGCGGCGCCCCTCACCCACGGCGCGAGCGTCACGGCGTCGCCGAGGAGGAGCGGCACCGCGAGCTCTGCGCGCGCGTCCCCACGGGTCACGGCGAGGCGCCCGACGGCGTCGCGCCCCGTATCGCCGAGCCCGACCACCGGCGCAAACCGCGCGACGCCGAGCCGTCCGGAGAGCTGGAGCGGACCGGCGCCGGCCGGCACGAGCGACACCGCCGCGGCGCCCCAGCGGCTGGAGAACGAGCGATCCGCGCCGAGCCTGCCGTACGGCAGGACCGTGGACACGACCGTGGGATCGAAGGGCTGCAGGTAGCTCGCGACGCCCTCGGCCACCGCCGGCCCGGCGCGGACGGACCCGAGCACGTCGGAGCGGCGGTACGACACGGAGCGAACGAGCGCGTCGGCGTCCTGGTCGCGGAACCAGAGCGGGTCGCTCGCGAGCTGGAGCCGCGCCTGGAGCGAGCCCGCGTCCCCGATCTGCTGGCGGTGCCCGAGGACGAGCCCGAACCGGTCTCCGCTCGCGCCGCCGGGCTCCGCGTCGAGGTCGTGGAGCCAGGTGAGCTCCGCGCGCCCCTCGGCCCGCTCCGCCGGCGCCCAGCGGAGCTCCGTCACCGCGGCCGGGCCACGGACGGATGGTTTACTCTTCGCGACGTCGTCCCGCGACAGCCCGAAGGCGTAGATCGCCGTGATCGTCGCGTCGGCGCTCCGGCCGAGCGTGAGATAGAGGGGCTGTCCGATCGAGACGCCGCCCGTGACGGACCGGTTGTAGGTAGGGATGAGGAGGCCCGACTGCCGCTCGCTCAGGGGGACGTAGAGCCAGGGAGCGATGAACACGGGCACGGTCCGGTCCACGAACGGCGGCGCGATCCGCAGGACCGGCCAGTGGAGGATCGCGCGGTCGCCGGGGATCACGTCGGCCTCGCTCGCGGTGATCTCCCACGCGGGCGGCCGGCCGCCGGGGCAGTCGCACACCGAGAGCCTCGCGCCCCGGAGCTTCATGCGCCCGGCCTCGTCCGCTCGCAGCGACGGGGACGAGAAGCTCAGCCGGTTGTGCCCGGCCCTGGCCGCCTCCTCGACGGAGCAGAGTCCGGAGAGGTCGGCGGGCTGGTCCTTCACGAACGCGAGCACGCCCTCCGCCTCCGCCGCGCCGCCGATGACGGCCCGGACCGCGTCGGCGGAGACGACCCGGGTCGGATCGGTGAGGAGGACGTTTCCCGTCGCCCGCACCTCGCCCGTGGTGGGGTCGTACTCCGCGGAGCGCGCGCGGATGACGATGTTGCCGCGCCGCACCACCGCGTTCCCGCGGAGCGTGACGCGCCCGGTGGTGGGGTCGTAGGTCACCTCGTCCGCGGTGACCTTCACGTCGCCGGTGACCGCGGACTTCGGGAGCGAGGGGACGCTGATCGGCGCGCCGACGGCGGCGCGCGCGAGGAGCACCGCAGCGACCGCGGCGAGCGGCCGGAGCGGGCGCGTGACGCGGCCTCGGCGCCGGTCGGGTCGCGTCGGGGTGGAGGGCTGCACGGGCGGCGGATTCTATCCCGTCGCGCCCGCGCTCTGGCGGCGAAGGATCGCGTTTCCTCGGCTGGCGACGCCTTGCGAACGCCTGCGACGGCCTAGCGACCACCGGTCGGCGCGGGCTCCCCGGCCGGCGCGGCCGCGGGCTCGGCAGGGTCCGGGGCCGCTTCGGCGGCGGCGGGCTCCGCCCCGGCAGGCGCGCCGGGCACCCCGGGCGCTGCGACGGCGGGGGGCTCGCCCTTCGCGGCCCCCGGGCGCTCGAAGTCGATCGCGAGCATGTCCCCCTCCACCTTCTGCTGGTAGGGGACCTTCTGCTTGAGCTTGATCTCGAGGACGTACGCGGTGCCGCGCCGCATGGGCGTGATCATCGCGACCGCCGTCGGGAAGAAGGACGTGTCGAGGAACCGCAGGTCGTTCCGCCGCGCGGCCCGGGCGTTCTCGAGCTCGACGCGGATGAGGTTCTCGCCCGCGTCCTGGATCGTGAACCGCGGCGCCGCGCTCGTGCGCAGGAAGACCCGCGACGCGCCCGGCAGCTGCTTGAAGCCGACCTCGCGCACCTGCGACGGCGCGGTGGCGGCGAGCGACTCCTCGCGGGCGCGCTTGGCCTCGGCCTTCTTCTCCGCCTCCGCCACCTTCTTGGCGGCGGCCTCGGCCTTCGCCGCCGCGATCGCCTCGCCGCGCTGGCGCTTCGCGTCGGCCTGCTTCTCGGCGGCCTCGCGCTTCTTCCCGTCCTTCTCGGCCTTCGCGGCGGCGAGGGACTCGTCGCGCGCGCGCTTCGCCTCGGCCTTCTTCTCGGCCTCCGCCTGCTTCTTGGCGGCGGCCTCGGCCTTCGCGGCGGCGATCGCCTCCTCGCGCTGGCGCTTCGCCTCGGCCTTCTTCTCCGCCACCTCGCGCTTCTTCCGCTCCTTCTCGGCCTTCGCGTCCGCCTTGGCGTCGGCGGCGAGCGCGCCCAGGGGTTCCGCGGTCACCTTCGGCGGCTCGGCCGCTGCCGGCGCCTCCGCGGCGGGCGGCGCCGCCCGGGCCTGCGCCTGGAGCTCCGCCTCGGTCTCGGCCTTCGCCCGCGCCGCGGCCTCCGCCGCGGCCGCCTGCTCGGCCTCGCGCTGGGCCGTCGCGCTCGGCGCGGCCGCGCTCGCGGCCGCAACCGCCGTCGCAGCCGCCTCGCGCTCGCGCGCCTCGGCGGCGGCCTTCTGCCCCGCCTCGGCCTCCGCGCGGGCCTGCGCGTCCGCCTGCTCCTTGGCGCGCTGCTCGGCCTGGGCCTTCTCCGCCGCCGCGCGCTCCGCCGCCTCCGCGTCGGCGCGCGCCTGCGCGTCCGCCTTCGCCTTCGCGTCGGCTGCGCCCGCGGCCGCGACCGCGGCACCCGCCGCGGACGGCTTCTGGATCGTGACGACGAGGCTCGAGCCCTGCGTCTCGACGTCCGGCGGGTCCACGTCCGCCGCGAACGCGATCATGATGCGGGCGATCGAGGTCTGGTCCGAGCCGTAGGAGAGGTTCTTCACGACGAGGATCGTCCCGTCGTTCACCGGCATGTCCTCGGAGACGCCCTGGAACTTCGCCTCGGAGAGGTCGATCACGAACCGCGGCGGATCGGCCATCGAGAACGTCGTGAAGTTCGGGGGCTTCGAGCCGGCGACGGTCATCACCACGGTGTTCCCCTGCGCCTTCACCGTGACGCCGGTGATGACGTTCAGGGTCTGAGCGACCGCGGGCGTGGCGGCGGCGAGGAGCGTGGTCGCGACGAGGTGACGAAGGCGCATCGGAAGCTCCGGGTGGGAGAGACCGGTGCCGAGGATAGCACGGGGGTCTCGACCCCCAAAAAAACCGAGGTCTTCCCGGGCGATATCTCTCCTACCCGGGGGGCGCGCCCAGCAGCGCCCGCGCCTCTCCCACGAGGTAGAGCGACCCCGCCACGCAGACGAGCGCGCCGTCCGAGGCGGCGCGCCGCGCACACGCGATCGCCTCCACGAGCGAGGCGTGCACGTCCGCGTCGGCGCCGAGAGCGCGCGCGTCCTCGCGCAGCGACTCGACCGGACGGGCGCGCGGCGTCGCCGGGGCGACGAGGTGGAGCCGGCGGGCCGCCGGGGCGATCGCGCGCAGCATCCCGGCGTGGTCCTTGTCGGAGAGGACCCCGAAGACGAGCTCCACCGGGCGGCCCGGGTGGAGCGACGGGAGCGCCGCCGCGAGCGCCGCGGCGCCGTCCGGATTGTGCGCGCCGTCGAGCAGCACCCCGCCGACCTCCTCGAGGCGTCCCGGCCAGCGGGCGCGGGCGATGCCGCGGCCGATGGCGTCGTCGTCCACCGCGACCCCCTCCCGCGCGAGCGCGCGGAGCGCCGCCGCCGCGAGCGCCGCGTTCCCGCGCTGGTGCGGGCCGCGGAGCGCGACCGGGCCGTCCCAGGACTGCGCCGCGACGAGGAACGGGGCGCCGCGGCGGAGCGCCTCGGCGCGCAGCGTCTCGAGCGCGCCGGGCGGCTGGTGCGCGTGCACCACCGCCGGGACGCCCGCCTTGAAGATCCCGGCCTTCTCGAAGGCGATCTGCTCGAAGGTGTCCCCGAGGAGCTGCGTGTGGTCGAGGTTGATGCGCGCGATGGCGGTCACCCGCGGACGGATCGCGTTGGTCGCGTCGAACCGGCCCCCCAGGCCGACCTCGACCACCGCCACGTCCACGCCGGCGCGGGCGAAGTGGACGAGCCCCGCGAGCGTCGCGAACTCGAAGTAGGTGAGCCGCTCGTCCGCGCCCCCGTCGTGCCAGGGGCAGGCCCGCCGGATCTCGTCGATGGCGTCGGCGAGGGCCGCGTCGGAGATCTCGACGCCGTCCACCGCGATCCGCTCGTTGAACCGGACGAGGTGGGGCGAGGTGTAGAGCCCGACCGAGTGGCCCGCGTCGGCGAGGGCCGCCGCCGCCATCGCGCAGGTCGAGCCCTTCCCGTTCGTCCCGCCGACGTGCAGCACGGCGAACCGGCGCTCGGGGTGCGACAGCGCGTCGAGCGCCCGCTCCATGCGCTCGAGCCCGAACCGCATCGCGAGCGGCTGGAGGCCGGAGAGGTAGCGGTGCGGATCCGTCACGTCGCCTAAATAACCGAACGACTTGGACTTGGACTTGGACCTGG
>WNGL01006618.1_pt1 | contig 13902 bp, 9 predicted proteins | sample 5400591 | NCBI WGS metagenome assembly WNGL01 (sample SAMN13153377, study PRJNA577476) | soil metagenome | isolation source: 80 cm soil or saprolite under Garry oak tree replicate 1 | place: USA:California | collected 2016-06-15
TCTGGGGTGGCGACCGAAGTTGTCGCGTCCCACTGTTTCGTTCTGTCGTTCGTCATGGCGTCCAGTGTCTCGATTGGCTCCGTTCGTTCCTTCGGCCCTTCGCTCGAAACGCCTTTTCGTTCGTGCGTTCCTCAATCGCTACTATGGCCTCTGCTGACTTCCCCGCCTCTCTCAAGGCGGGGATCTCCCCGGGTCAGGGTCTGTTCTTTCCGTTCGCGCCTCTGGGCTCTACAGAATGCCGTCAGTGGCTCTTGGGCTTCGTGGTTGCTAGCACACTCGCCCCCGACATCCTGCCTCACTGCCCATTTGTGTTCCTTCGGTCGAACGTTTGCCTTCCACCCTTTCGCGCCGCCTCCTTGCGGAGACGACCTGGCGGTTCGGCTACGGTTGGCACCACAAGCCCCCGGCGGGAACCTTTCATCCCGCCAGACCAGACCCCTGCCGGGCACACTAGCGCCGCGCTTTAGTGCTCGATAATCGCGTCGTTCCTGATTGGGGCAGGATGCCCCAAGAACCGGCCGGCTGGAAGCCCGCCCTACCTGCTCTCCCGCGCATCGGCCGGCCGGGACGGCGCGCGCAGAGGCGTTCAGGCTCTTTTCCGCGGCGAACGCCGGAAACGATTCTGAAGCAATAAACGCCACACCATCAGCAGCGCTTCCAGGACGATTTTGCGCGACATCTTGGAGGTGCCTTGAAAGCGGTCGGTGAAAATGATCGGCACCTCGACGATCCGCATGCCCTGGCGCCAGAGCTTGTGCGTCAATTCGATCTGGAAGCTGTAGCCATTGGAGCGCACCGCCGCAAGGTCGATGCTCAACAGCGCGTCGCGGCGAAAACATTTGAAGCCGCTGGTCGGATCGGAGATGGGCATGCCGGTGATCACCCGCACGTACTTCGCCGCGCACAGACTCAGCATGAGGCGCTTCAAGGGCCAGTTGATTACGCGGATGCCGTCGCGATAGCGCGAGCCGAGCACCAGGTCGGCCGCCTGCGCGGCCTGGAGGAAGGCCGGAATGTCATCCGGATGGTGGGAAAAATCCCCATCCATCTCGAAGATGAATTCGTAGTCCCGCTCCAGCGCCCAATGGAAGCCGGCGCAATAAGCGCGGCCCAGGCCGTCTTTTTCGGCGCGGTGCATGACGTGGAGCCGGGGATTTTGCCGGGCGAGTTCGTCCGCCAGCTCGCCAGTGCCGTCGGGCGAGCGATCATCCACCACCAGCATCTCCACGGGGACCGCCAGGCCCATGACCCGCTGCGCCAACGAAGGCAGGTTGTCCTTCTCGTTGTAGGTCGGGACGATGACAACAGTTTTCCGGCTCATGCTCGCAGCGTGGACGCGCAAACCAGTACGCGACGATCACACCCCACTAGGTGCGCGCGTACTTTTCGATCATCTCGATGACCTTTTCCACGCTGGCCGGCTTGGCCAGGCAGGGAAAGTCGCAGATGATGCCTTCGTGCTCCTCGACCTGATGGGGCCGCACGGCCGCGGTCAAAAAGACGATGGGCGTGTCCTTCAACTGCGGGTCTTTCTGGATCTGCGCCGCCACGTTGCCTCCCGGCATGCGCGGCATAATGATGTCCAGGAGCACGAGGTCCGGCCTGAATTCCCGGGCGGCGCCGCAGGCATCCTCGGCCCAGTTCTCCACGCGCACTTCGTAGGCGCCAGTCTCCTCGAGATTCAATTTCAAGAGGTTGGTGAAACTCTTTTCGTCGTCCACGAGCAATATTCGCTTCTTTGCCATGCGATCAATTCCGCTGCGCCTTGAGCATAATGGTGACGCGCACCCCGCCCTCGCGCAGATTTTTAACGTCGAGGGTGCCGCCGTGCAACTCGATAATCTTGCGCGAGACCGGCAGGCCCAGTCCCGTGCCCATGCCGGTCGGCTTGGTGGTGAAAAACGGATCGAAGATCCGGGCCAGGTTTTCTTCCTGGATGCCGGCGCCGGTGTCGTCCACTTCGGCGATCACGACGGTATCCCCCAACCAGAGGTGGTCGGCCTTGCGCGAGCCTTCGAAGTGCGTGGTCTCGGTCAATTGCTTGGAGTAAGTCCGTACCTTGAGCGTTCCGCCCCCCAGCATGGCGTGGACGGCGTTCATGAAAATGTTGACGAACACCTGCTGGATCTGGTTCTTGTCCACGCGGACGGGCGGCAACCCGGCCCCCCATTCCTGCGCCACTTTGATCTGGTGCTGATTGAGTTCGTGGCGGACCAGGCGGAGGGTCTCGGCGACCAGCGCGTTGAAGTCGTGCGACTTGACCGCCAACTGCCGCGTGGCGGAGAAGTCGAGCAAACCGCGGGTGATGGTGTCGGCCCGGTTGATGGCCTCGCGCATTTCTTTGAGCACCATGGCGATGTTTTCGTCTTCGGGGGGGAGCTTTTTGGTCAGGAAATTCACGCCCATGAGCAGGATCGCCAGGGGATTCTTGACTTCATGGGCCACGCCGGCGGCCAGCGTGCCGACCGCCTCCATTTTTTCGGCCTGGATCAGTTGCATCTGCGCGGACTTCAATTCTTCATGGGCCTTGCGCAGACCCGCCTCGCTGCGGGCCAGTTCTTCGTTGGCCTGCTGCAGCCGTTCCTCCCAGCGCTTGCGTTCGGTGATGTCCCAGAAAATGGCCTGAATCCCAATGATCCGGCCGGTGTCGTCATGGATGGGCGTCTTGATGACGTTGACAAAGATCTTCGTGCCGAGCGGAGTCCGATGCTCCTCGACCGTTTCAAAGACCTCGCCGGTTTCGATCACGCGGTGGTCGTCCCCCTGATATTTCCCGGCGAGTTCCTTGGGGAAAAAGTCGAAGTCGGTTTTGCCGACGATTTCGTCCAGGGTTTTCCCCAGCATCTTGCAGAAGCGTTGATTGGCGAAGGTGAAACGCCCCTCGAGGTCTTTGCGCAGGATATTTTGCGGCAAGTGTTCGACCAGGGAATGATAAAAAGCCTGCGAGGTGACCAGTTTGTGCTCGGCGGTTTTCCGTTCGGTGATGTCCGCGATCAGGCCATCGTAGGCGATCAGGCGCCCCTGGCCGTCCCGGCTGGGGACGACGGTGTTGCGCACCCAGCGAACCTCGCCGCTTTTGTGGATCAAGCGGTGCTCCAAGGGCGGCGGGGTTTCTCCCCGCAGCACGCGTTGGGCCTGGGCGATAACCGCCGGCCGATCCTCTTCATGGACCATGCGGTACCAAAGCTCCGGGTCCGCCTCGTACTCGGCCGGCGAATAACCGGTGACCGAAACGCACCCCGGCCCGTGCATGGATTTCTGGGGCCGCCCGTCTTTAAGGGTCACCGTATAGGAATAATCGGTGATCGACTCGAGCAGGTACTTGTAATGTTTCTCGCTTTCCTGCAAGGCGCGCTCGAAACGATGCCGCTCGATCGCGTAGCTGACGGCGCGCGCGAGGATGTGCGCATCGACGCGGCCTTTGACCAGATAATCCTGCGCCCCTTCGCGCACCGCCTGTCCGGCCAGCGTTTCATCATCCACGCCGCTAAGGACCACGATCGGCATTCCCGGGGCGTGGGCGCGCAGTTTCTGGAACGTCTCGAAGCCGTGGCTGTCGGGCAGGGTCAGATCGCACAGCACCACGTCGAAGTGGTTCTGGCTCAAGCGGGCCAGCCCTTGCGCCAGCGATTCAGCCCCCTCGACTTGAAACTGCATCGAAGCGCTGTCCGCCAGAAACAATCGCAGCAAGCGGGCATCGACCGGATTGTCCTCAACCAATAAAACTTTGGTCGGGGTGGCCGCGTCCTGGTGTGTTCTGGCTCTTCGGCTCATGCGGGCGCCATAGCCATAAAATGCCTGATTTGGCCGATGCTTACAAGCGAACTCCGCGGCTGATTTGAGGCCGGTTTTGGGCGACGGCCGGCCCCGCAGTTTTTTGTTTCCAGCGAGGCAGTAATCGGTATATTGGCTGGAAGCTCTCTCAACAGCCGGGGCGCGGCTGTTCGCCAGTGGCTGAGCTTTGAACGAATGAACAACGGAAGCATGCGAGCCGTCGGGGTGGTTCCGGCCAGACGCGAGGTGGCCATGTTTGGCCACGCCAAGCCCTGCCTCACCGCGCCGACGGACGTCAGAATCCGCACCATCGAAGTGGGGATCTGCGGCACGGACCGGGAGATTTGCTCGTTCGCCTACGGGACGCCGCCGGACGGATCGGAGTATTTGGTCCTGGGCCATGAAGCGCTGGGGGAAGTGCTTGAGGTTGGGGCGGGTATCTCGACGCTTAAGCCGGGGGATTTGGTCGTCCCCACCGTGCGCCGGCCCTGTCCGCATCCGCAATGCTTGCCCTGCCGCGATGAGCGTCAGGATTTCTGCTTCACCGGGGACTTCACCGAGCGGGGCATCAAGATGACGCACGGGTTCATGACCGAATTTTTTGTCGAAGAGGAACGGCATCTGAATCTGGTTCCGGACGAGCTGAGCGACATTGCGGTGCTCGTGGAGCCGCTGAGCGTCGCCGAAAAGGCCCTCGCCCAAATCTGGCAGGTCCAGCAACGGCTGCCCTGGGAAGAACCGCTGGCCGCGGACCAGCCACGCGGGGCGGGCAAAACCGCGGTAGTGCTCGGCGCCGGCCCGGTTGGCATCCTGGGGGCGATGCTGATGGTGGTGAACGGGTTCAGAACGTTCGTTTATTCCCGCTCGAGGGCGCCCAATCCGAAAGCCGAAGTGGTCGAAGCGATCGGCGCGAAATATGTCTCTTCACTGGCCGTTGGCGCGGAGGAATTTGCCGCGCAAGTGGGCGGGTTTGACGTGGTGTATGAGGCGGTTGGCTCCGCGCGGATTTCGTTCGATCTATTGAAGGTGCTCGGCATGAACGGCATTTTCGTTTTCACCGGCATCCCCGCCCAACAACCGGCCATCCCGATCGAAGCGGATTCGTTGATGCGCGACATGGTGCTCAAAAACCAGGTCGCCATCGGCACGGTAAATGCCGACCGGCCCGCCTTCCAAGGGGCGATTCGCGATCTGGGAGTATTCAAACGACGCTGGCCCGAAGCGACGCGCGCGCTGATCACCGGGCGCTTTCCGATGGACGCCTACCGCGATCTGCTGCTGGGTAAGAGCACCGGCATCAAGAACGTCATCTCGTTCGGGTAATCCCGCCATCCGTCTGAATCGCGGCGAATTGGCCGGCGGCACTTATTCCAGATTGCTTTCCTTACGCAGGATTTACGAATCTGTGACCGAGCGCGGCTCGCGCTACGTCAAACTCGCTGTATGAAACCGCGCCTACTTTCCATCCTGGCCGTTGCCGCGCAGTTTTCCTTGGCGACATTCGCGGCATCAGCTCATCCTGGCTCCGGCATCGTCGTTGACGAACAGGGCCAAGTATTTTTCCTTTATAAAGGTGTCTGCAAGGTCGATCGGCAAGGCAGGCTCAGTTACATTCACCGGTCGCGCGGCGGGCATTGGATGTGCCTGGACCAGCAAGGGAGTTTTTCACAAACCCAGCCCAAGTATTTCGAGCGAATCACACCGCCTGGCGTGAAACCGGCGATTGTCTTCGCGGACGGCGGCTCTCCCATTGCCGTCCTCCCTGATGGCAACCTTTACTACGTGAGTAATGATGACAATATGACGCCGGGCGGCCTGCACCTCACCCGCAATTCCCCAGATGGAAAGATTTCACTCTTCGCGCCGGGCCTGAATAAAACCACGGAGAAGCTCGGCATCACCGGATTAGCCACCGGTCCCGATGGCGATCTCTACGTGGCTTGTCCGAGCGCCATTTTCCGGGTCAAGGCCGATGGAACTTTTGCCACCGTCGCGAATCCCATCGAGCTGAAGGACTGCGACGTGGACTACCCCGACCATAATCCGAATATGTCGCTACCGTCCCTGAGAGGACTGGCCGTGGACGAGCACGGAACGGTCTTTGCCGCCGGCGTGGGCTGCCATGCAGTGGTGAAGATTTCGCCAGACGGGAAAGTCGAGACAGTTTTGAAAGCAGAGCGGCCTTGGTCTCCGACCGGAGTTGCAGTCCATCGTGGAGAGGTTTTTATCCTGGAATACACGAATGCGAACGGAGGTCCCAAGGAAGGCTGGCGGCCGCGAGTCCGAAAATTGGGACGCAATGGCAAAGTAACGACTTTGGTGACGGTGGCGCCTGAGCCAGGCAAGTCCGAAAAGCAATAGAATCGAGTTGGCCAACGCGAATGCCAACCGAGCTCGGTCGGATGTTGCGGCCACGGATGGAACACGGATGAAACACTGAATGGGCAAGGGGGGCAAAGATGGGACTCAGCGGGAGCTTCGCCCTACCGGTCCTACGGACGGTCGCTATGCGAGCCTCCTGCCGAGCCATGACTCCGTCCGTGTTCAATCCGTGTTTCATCCGTGGCGTAATTTCCAATAGCCTGGCTGAATCGACCCTGAGGGCCGCCCTCACCCCGGCCCTCTCCCACGGGAATAGGGAGAATCGCACGCCGCTCTGTGGCGAATCGAACGCGCCGGGTCGTGCGGGTGCGTCGGCGATCAATCGCCGAGCGCACCGAGTTTTGTTGGAAATTGAGTTGCCCGGAGCGGCCGAGTGTGGTTCTATATTGCTCATGCGTTCCTTTCAGCTTTTCCTAATTGCGCTCGCGCTTGGGGTCGTCGCTTCAGCGGTTTATGCCCAGCAACCGGCGCTGGCAATCGACCGGAAGGCGGGTCCGGCCCGAATCTGGCTGAACGGGGTAATCGGCGGCGATTATTCGCTGCAAGGCGCCACCAACGACATGTCCGCCGGCAGTTGGGACTTCCTGGCGACCCTCACCTTGACCAACACGACCCAAAGCTGGTTCGACTCGGCCTCGGTGTCGCTGCCGCATCGCTTCTATCGCGCGCTCGGCCTGGACCCGACGCCGCCGGTCACCGCGACAGATTTCCGCTTGATCGATCAAATGGGGCGCTCGCGCCAGTTGTTTTATTATGACGGCGACACGAACTTCCTTGCCTTCGTGCTTATTTTCGTCGGGAACGGCTGCGCGACGGTCCCGCAGTTTGTCCCCACGGTCAAGGCGCTGACCACCCAATTCACGCCGCGGGGAATCCAGTTCTGGCTGATCGACTCGAACGGGGCAGACGGGCGCTCGAACATTATCGCCGAGGCCGCGGCGCTGGGTATCAGCAACGGCCCGCCGATTTTCTGCGATGCCGCGCAACTGGTCGCCCGCTCCTACCAGGCCACCACCACGCCGGAAGCCATCGCCATCAGCACGGCGGATTGGAGCATCTTTTATCGCGGCGCGATTGACGACCGTCTCGGCAATAATACGGTCGCGACCACGCAGCATTATCTGGCGGACGCCCTTTCCAATTTCCTCGCCGGCAACACGATCACGCCCAGCCGAACGCGACCGGCGGGCTGCGCCATCACTCTGCGCCCGGCCTACACCAATCTCTCTTACTCGGCCGACATCGCGCCGCTGTTGCAGGCCAAGTGCGTGCGGTGTCACAACCCCGGCAACGTCGCGTCGTGGGCGATGACGAACTATGATATCGTGGCGGCGTTCGCATTGCCCACCCGGTATCAAGTCATGACCGGGCGCATGCCACCCTGGCACGCGGACAACTTCTTCGGCGCCTACGCGAACGATCCCTCCATGACCGCGGACGAAGCCGCCAAACTGATCCAATGGATCGACGAAGGGGCGCCGCGCGGCGGCGGTCCGGACCCATTGGCGATCGAGCCGCCGCCGCCGACCAATTATCCCTATGCCTGGCCGGCAGCGTTGGGAACGCCCACGGCGGTGCTTTCCATACCCGTGCAGAGTATTCCCGCGACGGGGGTTGTGAACTATCGCTACATTGTGGCGTCAAACACCTTGCCCAGCGATGCCTGGTTGCGCGCGGCCGTGGTGCGTCCGGGCAACACTAAGGTTGTCCACCATTGCCTGGTCTATTTTGGAGCCGACAGCACGTTCCTGGGAGCGGAAGGCTTTTTCGCGGGCTATGTTCCGGGCTACGACGCAACGACCTTTCCGACGAATACCGGCAAGTTCCTTCCCAAAGGCCAGGCGCTCACCTTCCAAATCCATTACATCACGATTGGCACGGCAGCGACTGATCAGACGCAAATCGCGCTCTACACGATGCCGGCCCCGCCTGTTTACCCGTTGCAAACCAAATCGGCGCTGAACCTCGGATTTGTGCTCGGCCAGATCTCGATTCCTCCGGGGGCAAGCGACGTTCCAATCTCGGCTCAATACCCGCTTTCCGGCACGCTCGCGACGAATATTTTGCTTTATGAAATGAGTCCGCACATGCATTTGCGCGGCTCGCGCTTCAAGTACGAGGCGATTTACCCGGCCGGACACGTTCCCGCGAGCGAAGTGCTGCTGTCCGTGCCTAAGTATGAGTTCCAATGGCAAAGCCTGTACCGGCTCGCCCAGCCGAAATATCTGCCGAAAGGGACATACATTTACTGTACGGGCGCATGGGACAACTCCGCTCAGAATCGTGATAACCCTGATCCCACTGCGACCGTCAAGTGGGGCGACCAGACCTTCAACGAAATGTTCATCGGCTTCTTAAACTACGCGGAAGTTCCGTAGCGATGCTGCTCTTTGTAGGTGCGGTGGACGTGGGAGCAAACCTAATCCTGGCTGCGGGGAAGTTTGTGGCGAATGGGGTTAGCTGCCTGTTAAGAAAGTAGCAGCCGACGTGAGGAGGCTCTCACATCCATTCTGTTTCCGCGGAAATATGAGCCTCCTCACCTCGGCTGCTACTGGAAGTGGGTTTTTCAACGGGCCGTTAGGCCCGGTCTTTTCCATACCGGTGACAGGAAATCTGGGTTCTCTGGATGCGACTTGCCGCCTCGCTCTGCGTGATTCCAAAGGCCAATACAGCCGTCAGACTCCCAAGAGCCGATCAACAGCCAATCCAATACTTCCGCCACTGAGGCATCTGGCTCGACCCTCTCCTTCGCTTTCACCAATATCACCTGAGCAGCCCACTCCACGCGTCGGCGGTAGAGCCAAGCCTCCAGCGGCGTCATGTCAGACAATTCCTGGCCATTTACGAGCGAGCGAATTTTCGCGGAAAGTGTACCGCGAGTGGCCATCTCAATCTGTGCAGCACGAAACCAGAAATCTGGAGACTCCTCCGACGGTAGCTCAGGTGGGAATACGGCAGGCAGCCGAGAGTCCATAGACTTCAACCAATCAAGAACGACCATCCACATCGATTTCGAGGCGCGCATTAATTGGCCAACGTCCGGGCTGAGCCACGCCGGGCCGATGACGCCGGACAAACCGCGACTTCTCGGCAGACTGAAGGCGCAACCCCGCGTTGGCTCGAGTGATTTTGTGAGATGGCGAAATACTCATTTTCTCAAAGTCGACAACTGTGCTCCTTCGACTGTAACAGTGATCTGTTCATTCTTGCTAATTGTGAAACTGGCCGTTCCTGCTCCAAGATCGATCTGATGCAAATCATAATCCACGGCAGGAGAAAACCAGACCACTTTAGCGCCGGGATGATATGGAAGAATCGTTCGGACTTCAATGAAACCATCGAGGAACGTCGACCCAATAAAGACATACTTCTTTGTGGCAGGCGAATCCAGCGAACTCACCCTAGTATCTTGGCGCGCTGCACCTACGATCACCGTCGGATTCATGGCAACGAGGCACAGATCAAATGGTGACAAGTGCTGCCTCACACCATTGACTGTGCCATTGCTTTCCGGCCACTGCTTTATGAAGGTGCATTTGCCGAAATAACTGTCCAATTCCCGCCAAAACGACACGTTGACTTTCTTGACCCCCGACTTGCTCGCATAGGCTACCTCCTCTTGTGGATTGGGTGCTCCCAGGAAATCCACGGTCCTGTAAAACACTCGCGCTCGTGTATTTGGTGCACACCACGGGCCTTCTTCGCCAGTGTCTTTCCAAGCCGTGCTACTGCAACCAACGAGGAGTCCGAGAAAGATCAATGACGCCAGGGATTTCATATTCGTGGTCTAACTTTTATTATGCGACGGTCGGTTCGGCCATTGAAATCGGTCTTCTGAACGAATCCGAAAGTCGCAAGTTGTGCATACTCAATAAAACTTGCCCTTACTGTACAGCCGCCGGGTCGTGCATTGAAACACAAAATCTGGTCCCTCCGGACCGCGCTTTCGATAGCCGTCTGCTTTTTCCGATCGGCGTTTTTACCGCACTTCCAAACCGGCGCTAACAATTGGGGAGGGTCTTGGGTCATGGGCCTTTTTCCGCTTCACCAAGGGAGTCTTTTTATCCACGGATGGGACAAGGACCGGACAGGAGGCCGAGCGGTCGGCGGGACGCCAGCCGCTGCGGGCGAGACGCCCGCGCTCCCCTTTCTCGAGCGGGCGCGGGCCACGGACGAAACACGGCCCTGAAAATCTCAAATTCGGAATTTCAAATTTGAAATCGGCCGGCCCGTGTTCAATCCGTGGCGGTAAATCCGTGAGCTGCGCGGCTGCCATGCGATGGTGAAAATTGAGGGTTGACAATCGGCGCCAAGTGTCCTATATGCATAGGACCGTAAGCATACGCAGCGTTGCCGCGATGCGCCTTCAACTGAATTTCAAGTCCGGGAAGCCGGTTTACCTGCAGGTGGTGGACCAGATCAAGTCGGCGGCGGCCTCGGGGGCGCTCCGGGCGGGCGAGCCGCTGCCATCCATCCGGCCGCTGGCGGAGCAGTTGCGGATCAATCGCAACACGGTGGCCAAGGCGTACGCCGAATTGGAAAGCCAGGGGATCATCGCCACGCTCGCGGGCAAGGGCTGTTTCGTCACCGAGAACAATTCGCCGTTCAAAAAGTCGGTCCGCCAAAAGATGCTGGCGGACGACATCGACGCGGCCATCGTGCAAGCGCACCATTTGCAGGTGAACGAGAAGGAGTTCCTGGAGCTGCTGAAGGAGCGGCTGGAAATTTTCGGGCAGAAAAACAAAAGCAACGCGGACAAAAGGCAGTAAAGGACGTCGCATGAATGCTCAATCCCCCGTCATCGAAATCGATCATCTGGTGCGCAAATACGGCCGGACCGACGCGGTCAACGATTTGAGCCTGCGCGTGGGCGCGGGGAAATGCTATGGGTTTTTCGGCCGCAACGGCGCGGGCAAGACCACGACGATCAAATGCCTGTTGAACCTGCTCCGGCCCACTTCCGGGAGCGTTCGGGTGTTCGGGATGGAGCCGCGCCGGCAGGAAGTGGAGGTGAAATCGCGGCTGGCTTACGTGCCGGATTCCGTGGCGTTTTATCCCTGGATGACGGTGCGGGCGACGCTCGATTACCTGGCTTCGTTCCGGCAGCGGTGGAATCGCGCGACGGAAAAGGAATTACTGGGCCAATTCCGATTGGATGCGGGCAAGAAAGTGAACGCGCTTTCCAAAGGGCAGAAGACGCAGTTGGCGCTGGTGGGAGCGGTGTGCGCGGAGCCGGACCTGCTCGTGCTCGATGAGCCGACGTCGGGGCTGGACCCGATCGTGCGGCGCGAATTCATCCAGACGGTGATTGGGGCGTACCAGGAGGCCGATCCGGGCCGGCGAACGGTGTTTGTCTCCACGCATCTGATTTCGGAGTTCGAGGGGTTGATCGATGAATTTACAATCATCGACGATGGGAAGGAGACGTTGACGCTGGGGGCGGATGAGGCGCGTTCGCGGTTCCAGAAAATTCGGGCGCGATTCGCGGGCGCGCCGCCGGCGGTGGATTTTGTGGCGGCAAAGAACATCAAACGGGAGGGCAGAGAATTGGAGATCACCGTGAACGGCGAGGTGGAATCGGTGCTGGGGCGGATAAAAGCCCTGGCCCCCGAATCGGTGACGATGGAAGGGCTTACGTTGGAGGAGATCTTTGTGGCCACCTTGCAATGAGGAAGGGAGTCGAGTGAACCCGAGGATAGCCAAAGAGATCAGGGTGCTGCTGCCGGCGTTCGGGCTGACGCTGTCGGCATCGGTGCTGCCGCTTTTATGGCCGAGCGGGCCGGAGCATTGGGCGGCGGTGCTGGCTTGGATGGGGATCCTGTACTCGATCGGCTGCCTCATCATGGGAGCGCTAGTTTTCGGGAATGAGTTCCAGCAAAAGACCATGTCCCTGTTACTGACCCAGCCAATCCCGCGAACATCGATCTGGAAGGAAAAGATGCTGGTCTTGGGAGGAGCGATCGTGATTGGCACAGGAGCTTTATGCGTCGCCCTACTGTTTTTTGCGACACAGCTCCTCGCCCGGGGGGTTGCGGAATGGATAGCTTTCGGCCTTATCCCGCTTGGGGCCTTCTGCACGACACCTTGGTACACGCTCCAAGCTCGCAGTACCTTATTGGGCGCGGTGGGCGCCCTTGGCCCGCCAATAGCGATCCTCTTGCTTAATGGGTTGGTCAACGAACTGATGCACACTCCGCAAGTTGAGCCGTTCTCAGGCACTGCGCTGCTCATTGCCTATTGCGTTGCGGCGTACTGGCTTGGCTACCGACGCTTCAGAACGCTGCAAGACCTGGATCCGTTTTCCCAGGAACTGACCATCCCGGCTCGACTCGAATCCCTGCTCCTGCGGCCATTCAGGAGGCTCTCGGCTGGATTTACCGGGCCGTTTGGCAGCTTGGTCAAAAAAGAACTTCGGCTGCAGCAAATCAGCTTTTTGGGCGCGGGTTTGTTCTGTTTGGTGGCGGTCGCAGGGACGCTGCTGTATCAGCGCCACATTGCTGTGGGCGGCAGCCTCGATTTGGGCGAACTAATGTTGGTGATAGGCTTTGTCACATACATGCCTCTCCTCCCTTTCATGGCTGGAGCGATCAGCGTCGCGGAAGAGAAGGCCTGGGGAGTGACAGATTGGCACATGACGTTGCCTCCTTCGGTGCTAAAGCAGTGGTCAACCAAAATGCTGGTGACGCTTTCGACCAGCCTGATTCTTGGGCTGATGCTTCCGATCGCGTTGCTCCTGGGAGCCAGCATACTTGGGCTTCTCGATCATCCTGAGTCTTTGATTCCAGAAATGCCAATTTTGCTCGTGCCTGTGATCGGCCATTTGCTGCTAACCAGTGTGGCCGTTTATGCAGCTACCCTTTCCAGCAACACCTTACGGGCCATAATGCTGGCGTTTGGCCTTCTTTTCGTCGTCGGCTGTTTAATCAAAATTGCGACCTGGATTGTCTTCAGCCATCCGGATGTTGTCCGCTTTCCGGGTATTACACTCCAAGTCATCAAGGCATTTTGGGGCAATCGCTCACCCAACGGCGACGAGGTAACAGGCCTGGTCTGCGCGGAAATGTTGGTCTTCCTCTGCCTGATCCAGCGATTCGCCTTCACTTGCTATAGGAATCGTGGAATGACGATTTTTCAACGCACGATTCAGGCGCTGGTGCTCGCGTTTGCCGTCTGCTTCCTCACGGTTGCCTTCCTGATCTTGAGCGGAACCTAACGGCAATAGTCATCGGACGCAACGAAGCTCCGGGGGCTTCTCAAGCTGGGTCAAGGGTTCCCGTGGACTTTGAGGCAGATGAGGCTGCTGCGGATGGGGCGTTGCCCACAGCCGCGCTCCGTTTGCTTTCCGATCGGCCGGGCCAGGCCGGCTGCGGTTACCCCCCCTCGCATTCATTTTTTTCCGCCAAATTGCCCACCGTGGGTTAGGCGCTGCGCGCTGCCTATGCTAAGATGGCGGGCGCATGTGGAAGCAATACGAAAGCAGATCGCTGAATGCGGAGTGCGGAACCCTCCAAATGCGGAATGGGGAAACCGCGGATTGCACGGACGGGCAGGGACGGCGGGACAGACAGGCAGAGCGGGACGCGAATCGGGACGGATAATTCAAATTTTGTCACCGGTCGGTTGAAAACCAGCCAGCCGGGGTCGAATCAAAACCGGCCACTCTGAGGTGAGGAGTTCATATCATTTCCGGTTTTCCAATCAAGCGGTTTCGGCTTCGAGATAAAACGAGCCGGGGCCGAGCTGCGA
>WNGL01006385.1_pt1 | contig 13901 bp, 14 predicted proteins | sample 5400591 | NCBI WGS metagenome assembly WNGL01 (sample SAMN13153377, study PRJNA577476) | soil metagenome | isolation source: 80 cm soil or saprolite under Garry oak tree replicate 1 | place: USA:California | collected 2016-06-15
ACGACGGCGAGTCCCAGGTGTTCTGGTTGTTTTAGTCTGCGGGCCAAAACCAAGAGATTGTGCTAACATTCAAGCAGCGAACGACCATGACGGAGAGGAGTTGAACTATGACTGAATTAGCTGAAAAAGAATGTGTTCCCTGCAAGGGCGGGGTGCCCCCGCTCAGGGGCGAGGAATTAGCCAAGCTGGCCAAACAATTGAACAGCGGCTGGCAGGCAGTCAAGGAGCACCACCTGGAAAAGGAATATAAATTCAAGGACTTCAGGGAGGCGCTGGAGTTCACGAACAAAGTCGGATCACTGGCAGAGGCGCAAGGGCATCATCCCGACATTTACCTGGCCTGGGGCAAAGTGAGATTGACGATCTGGACGCACAAGATTGATGGGCTGACCGAGAGCGATTTCGTGTTCGCGGCCAAAGCAGACAGGTTGTAGCGGGAAGTTCTCAAGCTATCTCGTTCATATTTGACGTACGAGCCGGCGGCTGTTACAAACGCGCCGCGGTAATGTTCGGGCGCGAATCAGATGGATGCCATGAGAAAATCCAAGCACCCCAAGTACAGCCGGGTCCTTTTGAAATTGAGCGGCGAAGCCCTCAGCGGTGCAGGTGGCATGGGCATCCACCCCAAGGCCGTGCAAGACACCGCCGGGCAAATCCGGGAGGTGCGCGAGTTGGGTGTGCAAGTGGTTGTCGTCGTCGGCGGCGGCAATATTTTTCGCGGCCTCAGCGGCAGCGAGCGCGGCATCGAGCGCGCCACCGGCGACTATATGGGCATGCTCGCTACGGTCATCAATGCCTTGGCCTTGCAGGATGCGCTGGAGAAACTCGGCGTGGCTACGCGGGTGCAGACTGCCATCACCATGGCCCAGGTCGCCGAGGCCTTTATCCGCCGCCGCGCCGTCCGGCATCTGGAGAAAGGACGCGTCGTCATCTTCGGCGGAGGGACGGGCAACCCCTATTTTTCCACCGACACCGCCGCCGCGTTGCGCGCTAACGAAATCGGCGCCGAATTGATCCTCAAGGCGACCAAAGTGGACGGCATTTACGACAGCGACCCAAAGAAGAATTCCAAAGCCAGGCGTTTTTCCCAGATCAGCTATCTCGAAGCACTCAAGCAGCAACTCAAGGTGATGGATTCGACGGCGTTCTCGCTTTGTATGGACAACAAAATGCCAATTATCGTCTTCGACTTGTTCCGGCCGCACAATCTCAGGCGAGTGGTGATGGGGGAGAAAGTAGGGACGCTGGTTACAGGATGAAAGTGGTTAAAGGGTAGGATGGTTACATGGTTCTCTGTTGCATGGTGACCCGTGTCCCTATGGAACAAAGTAACCCTGTAACTACGTAACCCCGTAATCCGGTAACGCTGCAACAGATGCGTCAAGGTTGCTTTTTGTGTCAGACGTTTGTAATTTTCTTCCGGAATTCTCGTGTCGTAAACCCCGGTCCACCAACAACCTAACTCGAAATGGTGCTCCTGGGATTTTGCACCGGCTTCGCGGATGGGCGATATTGGGCCCCATGAAAAAACTGATCCTCGGTTTGATACTTACGTGCTTTGCTGGTTCGACCTTCGCGTTGGACAAGCAGGAGCTGGACAACCGCATCCGCACACTAACGGCCAGGCTAGATGCTTTGCAGCAAAAGCCGGGCAAGCGCATCCCGGCCGATTACCTTAGCAAGGCCCAAGGCGTCATCTTGCTGGACCGCACGAAGGCCGGCTTCCTATTCGCCTATCAAGGCGGCGGCGGGGTAGCCTTGGTGAAAGACCCGACCACGGCGAAGTGGAGTCCGGTGGCTTTTCTGTCAGCCCAAGAGGCCAGCTTGGGATTCCAAATCGGCGGACAACAGTCCTTTATTGTCATTCTCCTGATGAACACCAACGCGACACGGCTGTTAACCGAGCCCAATTTTGAGTTCGGCGGCGAGGCGCGCGGGACAGCCGGCAACGAGTCCAGCGGAGTCACAGGAACGTTCTCTTCGACTGAACAAGCCGTGTTGGTCTATGACGACCGCACCGGCCTCTATGGCGGGGCCGCGCTCAAGGGCGGCGCAATGTCGCCCGACGAGCAGGCCAATCGGATTTACTATGGAGACTTCCTGACCATGAATGACATTTTGTTCCAAAATAAGGTCAAGCCCAGTGATGCTGCGTCGGCACTGGCCGTCAAACTCACGGAGTATTGCCGCACGCGCGAGAAGTAGTCCGTAGAAAGGTGTATTTTTCGGACGTGGTCTAACCCGAATACTTCACACTTCGCCGAAAACGGCCTCAGGGTGTAGCCGCCGAGGTCAGTCGGCGCTAACTTCTTTTCCTCGGAAATCAGCGCCGACTGACGTCGGCGGCTACGGCGGCTATAGAATATCCAGGATAAGAAGCAGGTTGCCCCGGACTCCATTTGTCCGGTGCAGCTCCACCTTCACCTGGGGGAGAAAGTCCCTGCCAGGGAGCCGCGCTCGGTGCGAACGACGGCGCCGACGGCAACGTTGTGGCGCTTGAACCAGCCTCGAGGGGTTTCCAACACGAACTGCACGCGGTCGGACGCGGCCACCACTGCATTGGTGTTGCCCGGCTCGAAATCGTGGAGCTCGAGAATCACGCCTTCAGCGTTGATGTAAGCAGCGGAGAGGGGCACGACGCAGTTTTTCATCCAAAATGCGCGGCGATCAGGGAGGGCAAAGGCAAACAACATGCCGGCGTTCTCGGCCAGGTTGGTTCGGAACATCATGCCGGTCTGTTGCTGGTCGGCAGTCAACGCCAGTTCCGCAATCATTTCTTCGGCGCCAAGCCAAAGTTTCATCGTTTGCAATTTCGGCAGGGCTTGAGTGGGCTCGCCCGGGTCGCCGGCAGCGCTGAGGGCAGGAGCAGCCGGCTTTTGGCAGCCGGCCAAGGCGACGATCGCGAGAAAAAGCGGAAGACAGCGCAATCCATTCATTGCTCAAGATTGCGCAAAGGACGCGGCATTTTCAACTCACATTCTTCATTCATGAGGAAAAGGGGCGCATCTTGACACTGCCACCGGAGCGCGAGCCGTCCTCGGCTCGCAGCGGGTCCGAATGCGCAGGCGGGGTCCGAATGATTCGGCCGGCGGGTTGCGGGCGCCGCCGCTGCGAGCCGAGGACGGCTCGCGCTCCGTTCCTGCCGGGCGGCCCGGCGATTTGGTGGTGGTGTCAAGATGCGCCCGAGGAAAAGCGCATTTACACGTGGCTGGACAGGGTTCATCGTCGAGCCAGATGCGTATTCGCGTTTGCTTCGGGATCGCGTTGGCTCTATTGCTGCCCGGCTGCTCGACGCCGGGGCCGACCGGTGCAAGCGCGGCGGCTCAATTCCTGCCGCCATCAGAAAGTTATGTTCGCCTCTCCAATGCGGGTTCCAATATCGTGGAATTGCAAATCGCGGTCCGAAAGTTTATTCCTGCGCGAGGCCAGGGCCCGGCGATCTGGTTGACCGGCGTTTCCCACATCGGGGAGTCGAATTACTTTGCGGGACTGCAAAAGCAGCTTGATGGGCAGACACTGGTTCTATTCGAGGGTATCGGCGCTGCTTCCGGCCGAGCCGCCCAAATGCGCGCCGACTCAATTTCCGCAGCGCGCCCGGATACAAAAGCCGCAGCAATTTCGTCCAGTGGATCGAGGCCGTCTTTGCAATCGTCGCTGGCGGCCTCACTGGGGCTGGTTTTCCAACTGGAGGCCATTGACTATGACCGAACCAATTTTCGCAACAGCGATTTGTCGGTCGAGCAACTGCGGGCACTGATTGCGCGGCAACCCGCTGGGGCCGGCGAAGCCGGCGCGGGACAAAGTTTCGAGAGCTTGCTGCAGATCCTGGAGGGCGGCTCGCTGTTGGACGTGGTTTTGGAGGTGGGCATGCGCTTTCTAGGGGCAAATCCTAAACTGCAGGCTATGAGCAAGCTGGCGCTCATCGAAACCATCGCACAAATGAAAGGCGACCCATCGCAACTCCGAGGGCTGCCGTCGCAAATGAAGCAACTGCTGGCTGTCCTGATCCAACAGCGCAACCAGAAGGTGGTTGATGATTTGAAAGCCGAACTGAGGGAAATGAGCCGGCACAGTTCCATAGCTGTGTTTTACGGCACTGGCCACATGCCGGATTTGGAAATGCGGCTGCGCAAACAATTAAAGTACAAGCCAGCCGAACAACAATGGCTGACAGCCTTTTCGGTCAATCTGGCGCAAGCGGGGATTTCACAACCGGAACTGGGATTCATCCGGGACTTTGTGAAACGGGAACTGGAGCAACTTCACTGAGAAACAGGAGTATTAGAGTGATGTGCATACGTGGTGTCATGCCTGAAGGGGGCGTTCCCTGCTCGACATCCCGGCCTGGGAACGCAACATTATGCGGCCATGACAACTAACGCCGATTCCCCGCTCGACCTGCTGTGGAAGGAATACAGCGCGGTCTTTCGGGATTTCGATGATTCGACCCTCGCCCGATGGCTGGCGCAGACGCTGGGTCAACTCGAGGGCAGGGCCTGGCGGCTGTCGCACCCGCTGCTGGGCGCCTACCGGCTGGCCTCGCAACTGGCGCACGAGCGGCAGATTTGGTTGAAGCGCCTGGCCAATCCTCCGCCCAACTATTGCGAGTCGCATTGCTGCCGGGCGCCGATGCTGCCTTTGCTCACGCGCGACGTGCACGATGCCGGATTGATCTGCCAGCATTGCAGCGATACGCTCGTGCCGTTCGAGGAGATCCCCGTCGAGTTGCAAGGCGGTTTGGAATCCTGGGCCTCGCAATACAGCCCTGTCCACGGCGTCGCCCACTGGGACGATCGCCAGCGCAAGAGCGCCGGGGATTACGACCGTGCTTACGAAAAGGCGGCGGCGGAAGCCGAACGGCTATTGGCCCGAGCTGGCAGCGAGTTGGCGCCTAAGTTGCTGGAATTCTATCCCGCTGTGGTATGGGAAGATCAGGATGAATGCCTTGAAGTAAGACCGGAGGATGTGACGATTTGATTGGTTACAGAGTTACGTCGCCAAGAGGAGAGAGGTGAGGCATCGTCCACAAATAAGAAAAAAGCTGAAAAGCTGAAAAGCTGAAACTGCCTTCGACTTTTCAGTTTTCAGCTTTTCAGCTTGGTGTCTCCCTGTAACCAGTATGGGTGCCCCTGCAACGTATCAAATCTGCACTTTGAATTGCTCGCCCTTCTTGAGGGCGCCGGCGAAGGCGGCGAGCAGCTCGGGAATCATCTCCAAATCTTTGAGGCTCACCAGTTCCACCGGCGAGTGCATATAGCGGTTGGGCAGGCTAATGAGCGCGCTGGCGATGCCGCCGCGCGTCCAGAAAATCGCGTCGGTGTCGGTGCCGCTGGTGCTCGACATCGCCTCGTGCTGGAGTGGGATCTTTTTCGCTTTCGCCACTGCCTCAATGCGCGCCACCACCTCCGGGTGATTGCAACCGCCATGAGTGATGGCCGGGCCTTTGCCGATCTTCACGTCGCCGTGTTGCGGCTTGTGGACGGTCGGATAATCCGTCGCGTGCGTCACGTCCACCACCAGCGCGATGTCCGGCTTGAGCGAGTAGGCAATCTGCCGCGCGCCCAGCAGGCCGACCTCCTCCTGCACATTTGAGACGGCGCACACCTCGGCTTGGAGCCTGGTTTTGGATTCTTTGAGCAAACGCAGCGCCTCAGCCACCGCGAAAGTGCCAATGCGATTGTCGAACGCCCGCGCCACCACCAAATCGTTGCGCAACCGATCAAATTCGTCGGCCAAGGTGATCGGATCGCCAATCCGCACTAGTTTTTCTGCTTCTTTGCGATTGCTCGCGCCGATGTCAATGAACAGGTCGTGGATCTTCGGAGGTTTAGGGTCCTTTTCTTCTTTCATCAAATGTGGCGCCACGTTGCCGACCACGCCCTTAACCGGGCCATTGCGGGTGTGGATAAGGATGCGCTGTGCTTTGGTGATGGCTGCGTCCACCCCGCCCATCTTGCGCACGTGAATGAAACCCTCATCAGTGATATAATTGACCGCCATGGCGATCTCATCGGCGTGGCCGGCCAGCATCAGCCTGGGTGAGCCGCCTTTGTGGAGCACCGCCACGCAATTGCCGTAGGCATCGGAAAAAGTTTCCTCGGCAAACTCTTTGGCATAATCGAGCCAAACTCGCTGGCCGAGGACTTCATGGCCGACCGGGCTGGGCGTGTTGACAAGGGTTCGGAGAAAATTCAAGGATTGCTCACGCATGAGAGAGAAGATAGGGGAAGGCGGGCCGAGTGTCGAGTGGCGAGAGGAATACCGACCACCTCGATCCTGAAACAATCGAAGAATTGATAAATCAGTTGCAGTTTGTGTGAGTTGGCAATAAGCTGTTTGGTGTTTGAGCAGTAGGTTTCCAGTCCCACACAGGAGGGTCCCTCTTCGGAAAGGGCCGCCTGTCTGCCATAGCCGTTGCGGCGCAGGCAGGGGGGAGAGGGGGGACTTATTTTTGCGCAGACTCTAAGCTAAATGGGCCGGCCCTTCGTGTTCTTTGCGGTCCTTTGTGGCAGTAACAGTATCTAAAACACATCTATGCAAGGTTCCATTTCCTCGCGATTGTTGCTGGCGGTTTTGGGCTTGGCGCTGCTGGGCTTCGGCATCGCTTTCGGACTCAAGGCGCTACGCAGTCGGTCCGCTGCGGCCAATCCAGCCGCCCAGTCAGCGCAGGAGCAATCTCCAGAAGCCTCCGCCAATGCCGCCAATGCCGGCGAAGATTCCGAGTTGCGCGAAGTTTCTCCGGCGCAACTAGCCAAAGCGACCCAGCTCCCCGCCGTCATTCAGCCGGCTGGCCGCCCGGCGCCCAATTCCATCCCTCCGGTCGCGCGCGTCCAGCCGACCGCTTACACGCGGCAGTTGGTTGCCGGCCTCACAAATCTGGATCTCAGTCACGGCCCGATTACCAAAGAACAGGCCGACCAATGGAAGCAAGGACTTCAGGCGCTGACCCAACAAGGGGCAGCCGGGGTGCCGGCCATCCGCGAGTTTCTGGAGCAGAATCAAGAACTGAATTTCGCGGCGATCAACGGCGGGCAGCTTCTGGAGCAACCGTCCCTGCGGGCCGCGCTCATCAATGCCCTCCAACAAATCGGCGGCCCGGAAGCGACGGGGGTGATGCTGCAAACGCTGCAAACCACAACCTTGCCGTCGGAGATCGCGCTGCTGGCCAAGACCCTCGAACAACAAGCCCCGGGACAGTATCGGACCGAAACCGTTAACACCATCAACGAGGTGTTGGCCATGGCAGAAAAGGGCCAGTTGCCCGGATTTGACGTCGGCCCGCTCTTTCAGGTGCTCCAAAATTATGGCGATGCCGCCAGCGCCGCGGCCCTGGAACAGCTCCAGGCCCAATGGAAATACTACGCGACCATGTCGTTGGCCGGGCTGCCCGACAGCCAGGGCGTGCCCGCCCTGCTGCGCGAGGCGCAAGACCCGGCGGGAGGAGGCAAGCGTGATTTCGCTTTCGAGATGCTGGCGCAGGTAGCCACGCAGTACCCTGATGCCGGCGCCGCGTTGCTCGAAGCGGCGAGGTTGAATCAAATTCCCGACAGCACCTGGCGCAAAATTGCCACCGGCCTGACCGGTGACCAATATCAACTGGGCACGCCTCCTTCAGCCGCAGACCCCAATGCCCCGCCCCTGCCAGGTCTGAAGACGTTTCATATCGCATCGGGCAACCAGAACTTTTACAGCTTGCCGTTCTCGGCCAGCGCCTCGCCTGATGACATCGCCAAGCGGCGCGCTTTCATTGACCAATTGCTGGCGGCCAACCCAAGTCCGGCCGCCGTCCAAGCCCTGCAATCCGCCCGTTCTCAATTGCCCTGACAAGATGGGAGATGGGAGATCGAAGATGGAAGATGGAAGAGAGAAGAGAGAAAATAGCAAGCCGCCGCTGTGAGCCTCCTGCTGGCAAGGACGCAGTCCCCTGCGTCCCTGATCACCGTTTCTTCCCTCTCCCCTCTTCCCTCTTCGGTACCGGTCCCGTAGTCTCGTAGTCCCGTAGTCCCTTCTCGGCGCCGTGCCATCCGTGAAATCCGTGGTGGCCCCGTCCCATACTTACCCGACCCGGTCTCGGGGCAATCCGTAGCAGAGCGGGGCTTGTCTTTTCAGATTTGCGCAATACACTATTGATATGAAGAACGATGTGGTGCCGATCCAGATTCGCGGGATCTTGCCCGCCAACAGCGGTTGCGCCTTGTTCGTCGGCAACGACGACAAGATTTTCGTCATCAACGTCGAGCCGAACATGGGCGCCATCATCGGGATGTTCCTGCGCGACACCGCCAAAGAGCGCCCGCTGACTCACGACCTCATCCAAAGCATCTTCAAAGGATTCAACATTACCGTCGAGCGGGTCGTGATCACCGAATTGAAAAACTCCACTTACTTTGCCCGGCTGATTTTACAGCAGCAAAACGAACTGGCCCGCAAGATCGTCGAAATTGACGCCCGCCCCAGCGATTGTCTGGCCCTGGCGACCGCGCAGAAACGCCCCATCTACGTGACCCACTCGCTCTTCGAACAAGTCGAAGACATGAGCGAAGTGCTCGACCGCATCAACGAGAACGGCGGCGAGACCGAATAGGCAAATGCCTCGACCAGCCCTCAAGCAGTCCGCCCCTCTGGTGCTTGTCTGCGGCGAAGATGATTTTGCCGTCTCTCAACGCGCCAAACAGATCTACCATCAATGGCGCCAAGAAGTGGGCGGTATGGACCACGAAATCATTGACGGCAACGTCGCCCACAGCGGCGAGGCCCTCAAGGTTCTGTCCCGGCTCCGCGAAGCGTTGCAGACCTTGCCCTTCTTCGGCAGCGCTAAAGTGGTTTGGCTCCAGAACTGCAATTTCCTCGCCGACGAACGGGTGGCCAGCGCACAAGCCCTCACCGAGTCGCTGGTCGAACTGGCGCAGGAACTCAAAGAGTTTTCCTGGTCGCACCCCTGCAACCTGCGCCTGCTCATCAGCGCAGGCAAAGTGGACAAACGCAAGGTCTTCTACAAAACCGTTGACAAGCTCGGCACGGTAGAGAGCTTCGCCGGCTGGTCGGCTGATGACCGCGATTGGGCTGACCAGGCCGAAGCGGCAGCGCGCAAGGCCCTTGGCGCCCGCCAAAAAGAAATCTCCGAGAAAGCCCTCGCCGAGTTGGTCAGCCGCGTCGGGCCAAATGCACGCCAGCTCGACAACGAAATCGAGAAAGTGTCGTTATACGTCGGCGACCGCCAAGTGATCGAATTTGACGACGTTGCCGCCGTTTGCGCCCGCAACAAGACCGCCCGCGCCTTTGCTCTGGGCGATGCCCTGGGCGACCGCGATTTGCCGCGCCTGCTCCAGCGGCTGGACGAGGAACTCTGGGAAGTCAAGCTCGACCCGCGCAAGTCGGAGATCGGGTTGCTTTACGGCTTGATTTCCAAAGTCCGCGCGATGATTTTGCTCAAAGAGATGCTGCGCGAAGGTTGGATCAAGCCCGGCGTGGATTTCGGCCGATTCAAAGGGCAACTGGAGCGCGTGCCGGCGGACCAGTTGCCGCAGGACCGCCGCTTCAACCCGCTGGCCTTTAATGCCTATGTGCTCTACAAGGCCCTGCCCCAGGCAGACCGTTATCGCCAGGACGAGTTGATTCGTGCAATGGACTTGCTCTTCCAGTGCAACCACCGGCTGGTATCCAGCAGCCTGGACGAATCACTGGTGTTGCAGCAGACCCTGGTCCAGATTGTTGGGAACACATGAACACACCCTCAGCCAGGATATTGGTGTTGCTGGGAGAAAAGTTCACCTGTATCAAGGTTATCGGGCGGGCCAATTTTACCTCCAGCATAGATTTCAAGACGCTCATTAACGAACTTCGCGAAAAAGGCTGCGCCTATTTCGTGATTGACCTTTCCGAGTGCGCCTTGATGGACAGCACCTTTCTGGGGGTGCTGGCCGGCTTTGGTCTGAAGATGAGCGCCGGCCAGATCGAGCCCGGCGCCAGCGCCGTCGAGCTGCTCAACCCCAACGCGCGCGTCACCGAGTTGCTCGAAAACATGGGCGTGCTGCACCTTTTCAAGCTTACTCAGGGTCCGTTAGTTTTGCCCGCAGGAACCGAAGCCCGCCCTTATCCATGCGCCAACCCCAGCCGCGAGGAAGTCACCCGCGCCTGCATCGAAGCCCATCAAACTTTGATGACAATCAATCCCGCAAACGTTGGCAGGTTCAAGGAAGTCACTCAATTCCTGGCCGAAGATCTCAAAAAGCTCACTGCGCCAACCGCGGAGCGGTAGGCGCCAAGCGCCAAGCGCCAAGCGGTAAGCGCCCGTAGTCCCGTAGTCCTGTAGTCGCGTGGTCCCGTAGTCCCGTGGTCCCGTAGTCTCGTAGTCTCGTAGTCCCGTAGTCTTGTCGTCCCCCGGTCCCTCCCATCTTCCCTCTTCCCTCTTCTATCTCCGGTCTGGGTCCCTTCCCATCCGTGCCATCCGTGAAATCCGTGGTAGTCCCGCAGTCCCATAGCCCCTACCGCCCCAGGCTCCATTCTTTGATCAACTTCCTGGGAATTTCCTTCAGAAAACGCGACGGCTGCTGCCTGGAATTGCCGCCCCCACCGGGCGTCGCACGAATCAAGGGGTAACTCAGGTAAAGCTCATTCCGGGCGCGGGTAATCGCCACATACATCAGCCGCCTTTCTTCCTCTTCGTCTTCGCGTATCTTCAACGATCGCGCTGAAGGAAAGAGCCCGTCGCACATCATGATCACAAACACCACGTCAAATTCGAGCCCTTTGGCCTGGTGGACCGTGGACAGCCGGAGGCGCTCATCGTCGGTACCGGCGGGCCGTTCCTCTTGGGCTTCCACGCTGGTCTGCAAGGCCAACTCCGCCAGAAAGTCCTCGATGGTCGAAAACTGCCGGCCATAGACCGCGAGCTGCTCGACCTCCTCCAGGCGCGAGCGATAATTGGCGTAGGTCTCCTGCAAATAATCCTCGTACGTCGCTTCCAAAATTAGACCGATCATTCTTGAAGCGTTTCCCCGTACGCCTGCCTCTTCGAGCTGGGCGATGGTGGCGATGAATTGCGCCCAGGCACTCTCTGCCTTCTTCGGGACGCAGGCGACGCAGCCCTCCAACGCCGGTGCTATAGGCCCCTCTTCCCTCTCCTCTCTCCTCTCTCCTCTCTCCTCTCTCCTGTCTCTTCTGAACCCCTCCCACAACTTGTCTGCGCCCTTGCTGCCAATCCCCGGCAGCAATTGCGCCAGCCGCTTAAACGACAGCTCGTCGCGCGGGTTAGTCACCAATTTGAGATACGCCGCGACGTCCTTGATGTGGGCCTGCTCGAAAAAGCGAATGCCGCTCGTGATGCTGAATGGAATGTTGCGCCGGGTCAGCTCCATTTGCAATTCCATCGCGTGGAAGTGTGAACGGTAGAGCACCGCCATCTTGTTCAAATCAGTTCCTTCTTCGCGCAACTCCAGCGCGCGTTTGGCGACGAACGCCGCTTGCTCGAACGAATCCTGGCAGACAACCAGCGTCGGTTTCGGACCCGATCTGCGCTCGGTCGAGAGCTCTTTGTTGAACCCATGCCTGTTAGCGTCGATGGCTGCGTTGGCGACCGTCAGAATCTCCGGCGTGCTGCGGTAGTTGGTTTCGATTTTGTATATCTTCGCCTCGGGATAACGCTTGGGGAATCTCAGCAGGTTTTGGCAATCAGCCCCGCGCCACGAGTAAATGCTTTGGGCGTCATCGCCCACAACCATGACGTTGCGGTGTCGGGCTGCCAGCAAATCTATCAGGTCGCTTTGAAGTTTGTTCGTGTCCTGGTATTCGTCCACCAGAATGAACTGGAAGCGGCGCTGATATTGTTCCTGCGCCTGCGGGTGTTCCTGCAGCAGCTTGAGCCAAAGCGCCAGCAAATCGTCGAAATCCAGCTCATTGCCGGCCCGCTTGCGGGCGGTGTAGCGTTGTTGAACGTCTTGGATCTGCGGCGCGATCAGGCCGAAATAATCGTACTGTTCTTCCAGCAACTGGGCGATCGATTTTTCCGTATTCACGCTCAACGAGAAAATGTCGCCCAGCACCTCGGGCTTGGGAAAGTGGCCGCCCTTGACCGCAATTCCCGATTCTTTCAGGCAACCGGCGATGAGGTGTCTGGCGTCCTCGCGATCCAGAATCGTGAAATCACGCTGGCAGCCCAACAGGTCCGCGTGCCGGCGCAGAATGCGATGGCCAATCGAGTGAAAGGTCCCGCCCCAAAGCGACCTCAGCTCCTGTCCCAGCAACTCTGCCACCCGCCGCATCATTTCGCCTGCGGCTTTATTGGTGAACGTCAGCAACAGGATTCGATCCGCCGGCACCCCTTGCTCCAACAGATAAGCTACCCGATACGTCAGCGTGCGCGTTTTGCCCGAACCCGCCCCGGCAATCACCAGCGCCGGGCCCGGCGGCGCGGTCACCGCTGCGTGCTGCTGCTCGTTGAGTTCACCGGCATAGTCAATCTGCAAACTGACGGGCTCGCTGAACTGCGGTAATACGTTCTCAGCCGGCATGCTCAAACACATTCGCTCCTCAGAGTTTTCCACCCTCCGGTCCTCTCTCATTCACAGGGGTTAACACCGGATGGTTCCGGATAAACCGCCGGCTTACTTGAGACGTAGCGCCGACTGTTAGTCGGCTGTATCGCGGATTGGCAATCCGCCCTGCGCCCTGCCGGAGAACGCCACACGCGACGCTGCTTCTCATCAATACCCATTTCCAAACGCTATTCAGGAAGACTGCTGCTGTCGAAGATCAAAGATGACCACCTGTTCACTCTCAAACGCGCAGCAAAACCGCTCACCCAAATAGCGGTCAAACGCGGCGTAATGCTCAAGCCACCAGAAGCACGGCCAGACCAACACCAGGAGGTTCGCGCCCGCTTGACGCAGCCGCTCCAACTCGGCAATCGCGGCGGCGTCATCCGCAGGCGGCCCCCAATATTGGCCGTCCCGCTCCAAAAACGGAATCGCCAAAGGGCGCGTCAGTTCGCTGCGGACCTGGTCTTCATCCACCAGTATGAACGGTTCATCCGCAGGTACCTGGCGGGCGATTTCCTTGACCGCCTGGCGCAGCCGCCGCGCGTCCGCCGCTCCAGGCGGCCTCGGGGGCGTGCATTTCGGCGGCGGCACCCCTGGCTTGACGATGGTGGCCAGCAGCGTTGCGCGGTCAATGGTTTTGACCACCGCGCCGTCGAACTGGCGGAAATCTTTTTCCCGCCACAAACTGCGGTGGCGCTCCAGCGCATTGCCGCACAAAGCGGCTTGCCAGGTCTCATACTTGGGCGTGCTCACGATGACCGCCTTGCGGGCATGCTCGATGGCCTGGCGGAGCAATTCCAACCCGGCCGGTTTCTCGAAGTGCTCGATGATGTCCCCCAGGAATACCAGATCGTAGGTTGAAAGCTTTTTCATCACCTCCAGGGCGTCACCGGTGTAAATCTCGTTATATAGATAGCGGTGCATTTCGGTCAGGTAATCCGGGTAGCCTTCGATCCCGTCAATCTTCACCTGCCAGTTGTGGCGCTGGTACCGGGCCGGGTCGCGCTCGGCTTCCTGGATGTCGGTGTATTCGCGGAAGAGGTGGCCCCATTTGCCAAAGCCGACGCCGACATCAAGGATTGATCGCGGCTGCAACTGCCGCACCAGATGGATGACCGTCGGCACAGTGTTGGGTCGGCTGCTGGGCATCGCAACTGGTCACACCCCTCTCCAATGCAGAGTGCAGACTTGAGAATGCAGAGTGGCTCCGGCATTCTGCATTCTGCATTCTGCACTCTGCATTGGAGAGACGTGGGCGAAAGTGTGCATGGCTTTAGCCCGGTGGCAGCCGAAAGATAACCACGCGCTCGTTCTGCCGGATACACACGCCAGCGCCGTGGAGGTGCTCTCGCAAACCGGAATAGT
>WNGL01006388.1_pt1 | contig 13895 bp, 13 predicted proteins | sample 5400591 | NCBI WGS metagenome assembly WNGL01 (sample SAMN13153377, study PRJNA577476) | soil metagenome | isolation source: 80 cm soil or saprolite under Garry oak tree replicate 1 | place: USA:California | collected 2016-06-15
CCCGATTCCGCGACTAAAACGCAGTTACAACAGCAACTACGATTACTTACTCAAACCTTCTGCTGGATACAGGCTCTGAATCTCAATCGCTAAAACAGCGAACCCCACCAGAAAAGGTGGGGTTCGTCAGCAGTCTGAAAGCTGCTCGATCGAGCAGCTTTCGGCAGCCTGCAAGGCTGGAAGTGATACCCTCCACCTCTCTATATCGCGGAGACAAGGCGAATGCAGCCAAATCGTCCGAAACTCGGCTGAAAGGAACTGAATGAAGCCGCCGTTTCCCCCGTAAAGTGAGTGCCGCTTTGCCGCTTTGCTGCTTTCCAGCCAACCCACAGCGTCGGGATCATTTAATCGAAGTTCCAGACCTGAATCCCACGCAGCCCCTTGTTCTCCAGAAGCCCCTCTATATTGTCCACGGTCTCGTCCGGAGCATCAATCAAAACAACCCAAGTCACCCATTCTCTGGAGTATCCGGCAATTTGCCCCACACAGCGATCACGCTCGCTCTTGCTAGGGTCGATCTTAAGTTCAAGCGCCAGCAGATCACCGATTATTATGTCTGGCTGTCCTTCGCATGTGGGCCGTCGTACTTCAATCTCCCAGTCCAGATTCTCGTCGAGCCAATCAGCCAGATCGTCAGTGAAATCATCTTCGCACTCGCAGTTCCCACTCGGTTGCCATTCGTCTAGAACATGCGCGACGTCCCGACAAACCGCACGGGCACCATCAGGGTCTTCTCGTTCAGCAGCACTCTTTCCCCGCTCTTCCGTTTCGCTCTGATGCCAGGCAGCACCGACGAGCGCTCCACCCACAATACACGCCAAATGCATCACCGACGATTTCGAAGAATCTTCCATATAGGTTCCATACCCGCGTTCGTTCCCGCCCGAGAAGTAAGTGAATTTCACAACCCTCCTCCGGCTTCTTTTGCCTCTCCCTGATTTGCGTGCACTCGCTTCGTTATGTATGCCGTTTGCTTTTTATAGGCGAACAGAAACATGAGAACCAGAAGCGCGAGTAGCATTGTTAGGTCCCACTTCGAGATGAAGGGATACGCCATGCAGAGCCGTTCAAACCCTTTCAAGAACAAAAGAAGAATAAACACCGCGCAGAATGTCCTATACGAATTGTTTGCCTCGGAGAGGATTTCAATCGTCGGGTCAACCTTCGAGGCAACTATAAATTGCTTGTACTCCGCGAATCGAACGAATCTTGTCCATTTCAGAAACGGCTCAATCACCAACGATCCGAATCGACTCGTCACCAACCCCACAAAATAATATAGGAACGCGCCAACCACCAAGTCTTGCTGAATCATGTTGTAGTGCGTCAGTCTTGCTGCGAGCACCACAAAGACTATTCCCGGAAGCAGGTAATTGAAGAGGTTATATGACGAAAGCTTGTCCAGCATTTCCTTCATAGCATCCCCCCAACTCAAGCGTTAACGCACTACAGCAAAGCTCTACAACCACAGAGCAACCGAGACCAATGTGTACATGCGGACCCAATTTCACCGAGGTAAGGCCTCCCGTGATTTGCGCTGCACCGGATTCTCCACCTGGATCGGGTTCTCCATGCTAGACACGAATACGCGAAAGTCCGCTTGACCGGCAATCAACATCAAGGGTGGGAGCCCATCTTTGCCCATGTGTTGATTGAGCCAAGCAAACACCTTCCGGTCATCGTCACTCGGCTTCGTGCTATATCGGTCCGGATGCGAGTGCCATTCTCCGAGGTATTGGATCTGCCCGTCAGAGATCTGCATGATCTCGTCCGTAGCGGACTTGAGACCAGCGCACCCACGGATATACAGGGTTGGCCATTCTTCACTGTCAGACGGAGATGGTATTGTAGCGACGATGTACACCTTCTTATGCAGCTGATCGAAAGCTCCGAGCAGCACTCCTCCCGTTTCCTTCCTTGACTTTCGTTTTCGTAGCTCCGCAACCTTTAGAAGAATGGCATCGTCAACAACAACCGTCCATCCATTCGAGCTGAATTCATGCACTGGACTGATCTCGATAGGAAAATGCCTCACCGCCAGGTTCGCGTCTGCACTCCAAATACCGGCAGAAGCTTCTTCCCTCGCCAACATCTTGGGCAAGATGCCGGCGGCGATTCCGGAATGGAGACACACATGATGTTGCGAAACGCGGCTCGTTAGGTCACGGCATGACCGCGCGTAGCGTAGCTTTTCGCCGGGAGAGTATAGGTGGTGTTTCAGCCCAGATTCGAACGCTACGGTGCGGTAGTACTGGAGCTCGATTGCATCTAAACGAATGCTGCGGCGGGAGTCTTCGCAAAGGACAATGAGGTCGGAACCAGTCGGGTTCAGGAAGGCCGAACATGTGCGCGCCAACGAGGGTTGTGCTGCCAGATAACGAGCAACAGCTAAGTTAGCCGAAAAATCCAGGATCGCCTCACATTGTTCAAGGGCGGTGCGCACTGCTACGATATGTTCCCCAGGCCGCAACACATCGGCCTCTATGCTCATGGGTGCCGACCCAGGCAGAATTGAATTCATGCGAGACCGCATGGCCTCAGCTTTGGCTGATCCAACCTCGCCTCCCGTCAATTCATGACGCGCAACGTTGTGGGGCAGCAAGAAATCAGGGTCCACTGTAGTCCAAAAACCGAAACCGCTGCGCACTAGGTTACTCGCAATCTGCGACCCGAGCGCTCCCATGCCAACAGCCGTTATCTTGATCTCACTCGCAATGTTTCCATTTAGTTGAGCCGCTACTGAGCGCGAAAGTTCAAAAGTAGGATTGAGAACGTCTACAGGAATAGCCTCGAGCGCTGCTCGATCAGCTTTCCCTCCCAGGAGATGTCCTAGAATGCCGTTCTGCATTTGCCATAAACCTAACGCCTCTCCGATGCTACTGACCGGCTTGCCCAACAGACACGCCCAGGATTCCAGGCTTTCCGGCTCAAGATCTTCCCTCCGCTTTTTCGGGAGAACGACAATCAGAATCATATGCGACAAGAGCGGGAGTCTATCTCGCTGCGCTTGAATGTACTCAGCGAGCACTGAGGTGAGTTGCAACCCTGTTTCGTTCAGTAGGTCATCGACCGCTGCTAACGACCGAGGCCGCCTCCGAATGACGCCATGGAGGTGCGGCGGACAGAAGACGGCACACGCCGCGAGTGACAGCCCGTTTCCTGTTTGCGGTTGGCTCCGAAAAGCACGAAACACCTTCTGGTCGTATCTTCCCGTGACATACAGTGGGATTGGCTCGCCTTTTCCAAGATCCGAGAGCAAATCCGCCGGAAGCACCACAATTGACCCACCTAAGAGAATTGGCTCAAGAGGTTGGTCCTCTCCGTGGAGAGTCCCTTTCGCCGTCTCGGCGAGCCACCACCGAACCCGCTCGATGAAGTTTGCTGCTGTCCAACGAAGGCTCAGTTCGTCAGGGCTCTCGTCATAGAGACAAAGGCTCCGCGGAAATTCTTGGTTGGCAGGATTGATGTGGGGGACCCAAGGGAAGTCCTCACGGAGAGCGAGCACCCCGGGAACCATCCCAGTCGAAAGAACCGCCACCACGCGCTCGATCGGCCGAATATCATGGACGCGGACTTGCGAAACCTCGACCTCCACGTCGAAGACAATGATCTCTTCCCCGTTCACGCCTCGCCGACACTCAACCAACCTGGCGTAGGAATTTAAGCCTCTGGATAGAAAACTCCACAGACCGCTCGCCTGACTGATCTCAAGCGAGTCGGGAGCGACTGCTGTTCCGTCTAACTCCAGGTATTTGGACATCATGCACCGGCGCGAGGAGGACGGGACGAGACTACACTGGCGACGCCACCAATTACGACCTTTTTGATCCGACCTTTCGCCGCATCGATTTCTATGACCAACGGCTCCGGCTTGCTCTTTGTGGGGTGCTCCATCGCAACCTTGAACTGTCCCTTAGCTGCTTCGGCGCACTCTTCGTAATATTTCGCTGCTTGCCGGTGCGGGGGCTGCTTGTCAGAATCATCTGCCGGAATGGGCTTACAGGTCGCTACGAGGATGACCCCGCTTTGCAACTTCTCCTCCATCATCCATTTCACTTCCGCAATGGGCTCCGTCTTTTCTTTTCCTTTCTCTGGTCCAAGAGCGGTATAGCTGCAATGATGGCATATCTTCACGATGTCGTTTGCGAGACGTTCCTCACGTTTCTTTCGGCGCGTGATATTCACAATATCGCGAAGCGCCTCGTGATCCAGATCAGAGCCGAGGAACAGGCGCGTGAGCACGCCTCCCGAAGTAAACGTCGCTTGCACCACAAATGAATCAGTATTTCTGTCTACCAAATCATCATCGTTCATTCGGGTCGCGAAGGGAGAATGCACGAAAAATTCAACTTGTTTGCCACCTATGGAAAAGCCAGGAATCAACTGACCGGCATCGGTGATCAGGCTGGATCGAGACTCAGGAGTCAGTCCTTCTGATTCAAGCCACGCCTTCAACTTGCCTGGTCGCGAAAAGACTCGAATCCCCCGACCTTGCTTCAGCCGATAGCGTGCTTCTGCGCGAATGATCCTATCCTCATCTTCACAGCCTTCTTCGACAATGGCAGCAGCCGGCACCCAGAGTTCACCAATTTTGACCCGGCCTTCGGTCTGGTATTTCGCTGCATGCTCTAAATAAAAGAAGTCCGAGGAACCGTGAATATGGTCGTCGTCCAAATGAGTAAATGCAACCACTTCAAAATGACTTCGCTTTGCCTCTTTCAAATCATCCTTCAACAGTTTCGGTAGATCGCACCGAAGATCGTAAGGATCGTCGGCACACCGTTCCGCTGCATAGTCGAAGAGTATCTTTGTCCCATCCTCGAGGTCGATACGAGTTGTATCGGCATTGCCGAGTGGGAATATCGTTACCTTGTGCATCTCTGTCTCCTGTTCATTACGAAGAATGCTGTATTCGTGCGCGCCTCAGACCAACATGTCCAACTCATACGCGAGCACGTGCTGCAACACTGTCTGACAGCCGCGATTGCATTGTGGTCTCGACAATAGGTTCAGAGTTGCGCCCGTAACCATCAGCCACAAAATTAAATTGGGATTTCTATCCAATATCTCGTTTACGCCTTCCGAGAGCACACTCTCGCTCTTCAATGTAGCCGATAATTACATTAATTTTAGCTATTGTCAATATGTTTTATATTGACAAAAATCCATGTTTTTACTATCGTAAATCCATAGAAAGCAGGAAAAGGAGGTCCAGCATGCTTCAGGTCACGCCATCTCGGAAGACGATGACCCTGAACCTGACAGAGGCGGAAATGAAGGCGCTTGATGAGTTGTCAGCAACCAAGGACATCAGTAAGACCGCCGTTTTGCGTCAAGCTCTGCGTCTTTACCAAATGGTCGAGGTCCGCATCTCGCGTGGAGAGAAACTGTTCTTTGAAGACGACAAAACCAAACAGAAAGCCGAGCTCATGGTGCTATGAGTGAATGCACTGCGGTCTATTTGAAAGATCGCAAGAAGGGGCAGCTTGTCGAAGCGACGTTAATCGACGGCGTGACCCGTGAAGAAGTGGAAAAGGCGGAGCGGGTCTGGAAGCCTTTTCTCGAACAGCAGCTCAAACGCATGCAAACTGAAGGCGTTCCCAAAAGCCGCTGGCCCCAACACAGCCATTGGGATTGGCGGCTTAAACAAGAATCGACCGAACTCTATCTGGCGTACCGAATGTTTGGTATCGAGTGCGGCTCCGAAATGCAAGGCCTCATGTTGGTCTTAACAGCCGGCAAGCACGCCCGTATCGAACCCCAACGTGCAAAGCCCCTTGCATATGTCCACTTTCTAGCCGCTGCTCCGTGGAACCTTGGCAGCATCGTGGATGAGCCGACCTACTCACTGGTCGGCAGCGTTCTGCTAGCCACTGCCATTCACCTGGGCCTCGAAGAAGAATTTCAAGGCCGCATAGGCCTACACTCACTGCCACAGTCGGAAACATGGTATAGGGATGCGTGCGGAATGACCGATTTTGGACCTGACGCGTCCGTACAGAACCTCCGCTACTTCGAAATGACTCCCAAGCAGGCGTCGGAATTCCTGAAGGAGAGGTAGTGCGATGAAAATGAATCTTAGTAAAGAGTGGCTCCGCCGGCGTGCCAAGCTGGATGACAAAGCCGACATTTCAGCTGGCACGCTCGACCTAAACCGCTTGCCCGCCGCGCGCCCTTCCAACGTTGTACCAATGCAGTCTTCTGCCGAGATGGAAAGCCCCAATCCCGCCTTCGGCAGATTGATCAATCTGTGGCGGCGAAAGAAGGGCTTGGGTATTGAAACTTTGGCGGAAAGGGCGAGAATTGATGTAGCCGAACTGATCGAAATCGAGCGAAACTTGAATTACGTTCCCGAAGTTCGAACCGTCTATCAGTTGGCCAAGACCCTCGATCTCCCGAGTGATCGAATGTTAGAACTCTCGGGCAATCTTGTTGTTCGCGATTCCAGTCTGGGAAAAGAGGCTGTGCGATTCGCGGCGCGTTCCGAGTCCGTAGAAAAGCTGTCAAAGGATGAGCAGCGGGCGTTAGAAGAATTTGTGAAGTTCTTGAGTGAAAAATAATCTGACGGAGTATCTCCGTTGAAGAACGTACACCTACGTGATCGGACAGCGCACGACATCAACGATTTGGTGGCCAAGGTCCTTCGAGATCTTGGTCATCCCGAACCGCCGTTAAACCTCGACATGGTGCGGGAGTTGCTGCGTCTTGATCGCCAGTATTACTCCTCAACCGAAGACGGAGCATTACGCGAAGTCGCCCACCGCCTCACCGTGGCGGGACGTCAGGTGCTTGCTCGTCCTACACTGCTCTTCGATGCGATAAAGAAGTTTGACCTCCGTTCTCTCTTCTTGCCTGATGGTAAGCGTATCCTTATTGACAGCAACCTGCCTGACGCGAAGCAGCGCTGGAGCGAGGGGCATGAAATCGGCCACAGCATTGTCCCGTGGCATCTCGACACAATGCTTGGTGACAACAAGCGGACGCTCACTCCCGCCTGTCACGAGCAGATCGAAAACGAAGCCAACTTTGCTGCCGGTCAGCTGCTCTTTTTCCAACAGGCATTTGTTCGTGAGGCACGCGACCTAGCGCCCAGCATCGAGGCCATCAACACGCTGAAGAGGCGCTACGGGAACACCATCACCACCACACTCTGGCGCTTTGTGGAACAGAGCGACGAACCCATGGTCGGCGGCATTAGCTCTCACCCCCACCGCCCAGATCCAGAGTTCGACCCTCAAACTCCCTTTCGCTACCTCATCGGCTCCCAAACCTTCCAGCAGCGTTTCGCAAATGTGCAAGAAGTTGAGCTCTTCCAGCAGGTCCGTTCATATTGTGCCAATCGGCGCGGCGGTCCATTGGGTGCTAACGACCTCTTGTTGTCAGATAGCAGTGGCAATCACCACATTTTCCATTTCGAGACCTTCTTTAATCATTACGAAGCGCTCACTCTGGGGATATACAAAACAGCTCGGGCGCGGACTGTGACCGTGGGCTTCTGAAGCTATCCCTCAATCCCCAACGTCCGGCACAGATCATCCACCCAGATCTGCTGATGTTTGATTTCGTACTCCGATTGCTCACGCCGAAAGCATTCGCGCAGTTGTTCCTGGTATAACGCGTCATCATGCCTGAAGCTGAAACCGCCGGCCTTCAGTGCTTCTGCCAACGCGGCGGCGTAGTTGTCGCGCTGAATGCCGCGCAATTCGAAATACAGCTCCAACGCCGTGTTCGCCAGCGAGTGCTTCTGACTCTTGCCCACCTTGTTCGCCTCAAGCACGTGCCTCAAGCAAATGCTGAGCGCGAGAATGCGGCTTTTAGGAATATTCCCGTTCTCATGTGTTGAGCGTGTACTCCCCAGAATCGTGTTCCGTTGCGTTTCTGGGATGTATTCCAACGCCAGAATCCAGCCACACAAGACATCGAATACTTCATAAAGAAGCCTCGAATACCTCAATGGGAACTCGGCATCGGGGGTCTGACCATCCGTTGTCCGGTTGATTGATAGTTCCGCACCATGCGTTCGACGAACGGCGGAAAGTAGTACAGCCACATGTGCCATTCGATCCCCTGATACAGGGCTTGCGTGATCATGATGTCGAAAAAGCGAATACCCATATACACGGACCAGCGATCTCTTTCCTCGTCGTAAACATTTCCCGGTTTGCGGTTGTAGAAGTCTTGCTCCGGGTGCTGCTGAAGCTCGTCAAGGTGCCGCTCAACAAAATCTCTAATTGGCTTGTAGAGTCGGAATTGTTCCACGTTGCTTCCGCAGGTATCTGCAACAGCTTTTCCAGGAGAACTGGGTCGTCTACGCCAAGCCGCCATTCGGTGGTCCTGAACACGTTCTACACTATTTGGCGCGTTACACCCATCGCCTTGCGATCTCCAACCATCGACTCGTCGCATTCCAGAATGATCGAGTGTCGTTCCGCTGGAAGGGCTATGCGAGTGGCGGCAAGCAGAAGATTCATGACCGTTTCCGCAGAAGAGTTTTTGCGCCGATTCCTGATCCACGTTCTGCCCAAGGCGCATCCGCCACTTTGGACGTTTCACCAACCGCAAGCGCGGAGATGCTCTTTCACGCTGTCGCATCCTACTCGGCGGAGCGACCTGCACAAGCGATCCCGAGATCACTACTCAGCGCGCTGTGCTGTCTGCGCTGGCCCCGCGCTTGTCATCGAGCGGCTGACCAGCAGTCAACTCTATTTCCGGTCGGGTCCGATACTGCCCACTCCACGGAGGCGCACAGTTGATAGCTCCTGAGAGACTCTTGCCGCATCGAGTTTCCAGCAATCTCTGTTTAAGGCGTGTTCGAGCACGCCACGATCTCGTGCGCGCACTCGCCGACTTTGCCCCCGCAAGCGCTCCCCTAGTGCCTCTCGGAGAGACACTGTTACAACTGCGAAAATCTATCCGACGGCTTTGGCTGCTATGCACGATTGCTACGAGAGCGCCCTCTGACCAACAAAAGCAAAACCAAAACTCATAGGCCTGACCGCGTCCGCCGCAAACGCTAGCGGCTCAGTTCAAACGACCCCGACCATGGAAATCTGCGCACACCCCTGTGAGGGTGGCAATACCGTAGAGCGAATCGGTTTCAACAGGACGACAGAATGGGCCAATTAAGCTCTTTCTGTTCATGCCATTCGTTCAAGGCTTATTCAATCCGTCACGATGCGATGGTCAGCGGCAATCGCCAAAGAAGGTCATCTTACGATGCCGATAATCCAACATCATTTTCAAACCCATGGAGGCAAAAAACTTGTTGCCGACATTCGCCAAATTGGGCGAGGATCCTTTCACTTTGCGCAGGGTTACCGCAGCACCTATCGGAATCTCAAAGCGACCGAAACCGACCGGCTTATTGAAGACATAATCCTTGAGCTTTTCCTCCCCCCTGAATCCGCCAGATTTGACTTCACCTCTTTGGACCAGAGCGGAGCGGACGCCAGGCATGTCCAGCGCGCCCTCGTAAAGGGTGAGGGAGCCGCTGGAGCCGGTGTCCAGAGTTGCGGAGATCACAGCATCACCGAGACGTAACTGCGGGATCAACGGCCAATTCTCACCCTCCATGAGTTGCATGGACGCGCTCCATTGCGTACGGCAAGACTTGGTCGCAGACGCTGCCGCCGATGGATGATCGAGCAGGTGGAACGTTCGCTCCGGATAGTCGATCAGGATGATTTTGTCTTGCAAGAAACTGTAACCAAGGAAGGCGTCCACATGGCGTCCGTACTTGGCTGAAAGGGCGCTCAAGTCGCTGGCGAGCGCGTCAAAGTTCTGGAATTGCCGTCCGGAGATCGCTAAGCCCTGAATGGTTGTTGGAAAAGCCGTGGGCTGCTCGGTATTGCCGAAGCCAGACACCTCACCGCCATCGTTGCGGTCGATCTTCAAGTGCAGGGCCACAGCACGCTTGAGGTCGATTGCGGAAGGGTCGACGCCGGTATCGAGCAGAATGAAGAGCGGCTCGCCATTCACCGTGGCGTCGATGCCGATCTCAGATTGCGAGAAGTCAAAAGGGACGTGGAGTGTTTGCCCGAAAACCGTGCTGCCCCCGAGCCCGAGCAAAATCACCAGCACGGCCATGGCAATACGTTTCATATGAGGGTTCAACTCCAACCACAGAATACAGCATAATGACGGGACCGGATCTAGGTTGACGGTCGGCAATTCGGACGTAATCAGGCTGGCTAAATGTTAAGTCGGCAAGCCGTGCGGGATCTAAGAAGATCCCTGCGCATCATCCCAGCGCATCGCCGAACCCTGCCACCTCATGACGATGTCTTCGTCGGGAGGCCAGGCAATGGTCCGGTTCTCCTTTTCGACTCCTCCGAATGGAATCAGGTCGACGATGAATCGTCTGCAGGATAAAGGACGCGGTGCGCGAACTTCGCGACGGTGGCGAATCCAGCTTTCTCGATGAGCTCGTTCTTGAGTATCTGGAATCCCGGCCAATCCTGTACCGCGACGCCAAAGTCGACATCGAGGGTTCTGCGCCCGGCTGGTCTTCCAAACACATGGTGCAGCATGATCTCGCGTGCTGTTGCCCCCCGCGAGGAAGTAGTCTGTCTTGTTCCTTTTTGCGATTCTATCGATTCGTCCTCATGACTTCAAGCACGAGGGGATCGATTCGGTCATGCCTGATTTCTAAAGAGCGGCTCAATGTGTTTGTCATAGATTAGCTTTCCAGCCTCAAGATTTCGCCCGTCCGTTGTCGCCATCAGATCGGCATACGCGAGCACTGGAGGCACGACATCACCGGGTAGGGTGAGGCGTTCCGGATTCCAGAAGATACCAACGATCTCGGTGCTGCCATTGACGTCTGCTTTCATTCGCTGGTCCACAATCAACTTGGTTGGCATCTCGGGTGCATATATCGTCGCAGTCTGTGGTTGCAAATAGTGATCTAGCCGATTGGCGGCGACCTCGCCACCCCAGAATGCATGATAAGGCTGGAGATCCAACCCCTCTGTCCAATTCATAGCCGTCGTGCGGAATCGTCGAGCATGGAGCTTCGGTCTAAGAACAGTCGGGTAGAGCGTCACCCACTCCTGCAAGGTGCGTTCGGGCGCCAAGAACCGTCGATTGCCATCGGCAGCCTGTGCGGTGATGTGGCGCCGGTTCTCTAGGTACTTGAATGCCTGCCCAACAGTGCCGAGCGCAACTTGTGCCGTGGCGGCGATCTCTCGGTATGTCGCATTCAGAAGATGCGGCTGACACAAGAGCGAAAATCCAACTCTCAATCCGGCAGCATTCATTGCCTTGGCTCTGTCGGCGGCTCTCAACTCCGGCGGTTTCGGCCTTCCTGTGATGTAAACGTGCAGGCCGGGTGCATGCAGATACGCGTTACCCGCAGTATCCGCAAAACACATTTCCAATTCACGACAGCGCTCAGCCAGTTTCTGGGTGATGTAGGGGGCAACTATGAGCAATATCTGCTTGTTGTTTGGGGGCAGGAAAGCTCGGAGCTGATGAAGCATTTCGAATCTGTCGAGGGTGTTTCTGATCTCAACGGCGAACTTGTAGGTCTGCTTCGCAGTCGCAAGTTCGACAACGGCGTCGAGCAGTTGCTTGCCCCGGTCAAGGCGAACTTCGCGATCCAGCACTCGGGCCGTCATTCCGGTCTCTTTGGCCAATGCTTCCAGCGCGTGCCCAAGAAGCTGTTGTTCCTCGCCTGTGTATTTCATCGCACCCAATCTCACCCACTATTTTACATTGTTCGCGTAACGCGAACAATGCAAAATAGTGAACAATCACAATTTATTGCTTTCAGGGGAGAGCGACGCTATGTTCACATATTTCTCATGTACACGTCTCGTGAACCTCCGAGGAGAATCCGAACCGGGAGCATCGCGTTGCAACAACAATCAGACGTGAACCGCGGCCCCCGCTTCACGCAATAGCCGAAATGGCACCCTGCTCTCAATTTCCGGATTCACCCTTAGTGAATCATGCTTTCACTGGACCCGTAGAGAATGATCTTCCTGACACGCTATCAACCCCACAGTCTTCTCAGGTCCATTGCATATCTACTCGCCAACTTCCGACCGGGCCTGACTCTCTGACTTCGCAAGCGCTGACTTAGCGCGGGCTTCCTCTTCGACAAATGCCCGGTGCATAGCGGAGTGGAATCGCTTTCTCTCCAATTCAGCCGTTTCTTCCGTGATGATCGCATCGGCATTTTCAGGCCGATTCATGCGCTCTAGAAAATCTCTTTCCTCTTGCTCCGTGAGCAATCCGATCTGTTTTTTACACATCGGACACTCAGGATAACCTTCGGGGGTTTCGGTAATGGACAATGGCTCCCGACGCTTTGCCGCCGTACTCTTTTTCGGTCGCCCACCCCTGCGCACTGGCTTTCTTCTTGGCCCGCTCAACTTGTCAGTTTCAAATTGAATGACCGCCTCAAACCACTCCTTGAAAACATTCTGCGCACAACCGTGCAGCTCGTAAAAATCCATCGCCAGGTTGCGCCTAGCTACGTGATAGTAATCGCCCGGAGGCGGAGGATCGTCACTCGCACCAAAGACTGTAGCCTTGAACGTGTTTTCTGTTTCCTCGATCGCAACCACAAGATCATTCGGATCTACGCCATCATCCTGGGAGCGCGGATCGTTGCTCCACACAAACCTTTCACAACTTGGGCATCTCCTATATTCGAGGTCACATGAATTCGTTCCATGACGTACGATGATTCCGTCCTGGATATCTTGTCGGCAACTTACGCACTCCCCGAATCCCCTTTCGCGCTCGGCAGAGAGTTGTAAGTTGGGATTGGATTTCTTCCAACATTCCTCGCAGATGACATATCCCCATCTCGGATGAATCATTCGGATGCGTTCTTCCTCTCCAGCCTCTACGCTCGACGAACACGGCACACTTCTCACGGAACCCGACATTGCCGAGAGGAGCACTTTATACATCCCGGCAGACAGGTGAACAGAGGCTCGCTCAATTGTTATCGCTCTGACCAAATGCACCATTCAAACCGTTTGTGGTGGCAAGCCTAATAGAAATATTTACCCTCCATCTAACCAAAGAATCGCGTAACTGATTTCGCAAAAGAAAGAAACCAGGAGGCGCTGCGCGCGTCTTCGATCCACTTCGCGCCACTCTGGTGGACGGCCCACAAGACGGCCTTTTCCGTCCGTTCGGGCAAGCGCCGCCTGCGCGCCAAACGATAAAGCAGTTTAGCACTTGGACGCGCCCTTCCTCCGGACTCCCACCATCGCTGCCCTCGTTTCCTCCAGTCGTCCTGCCAGTTGATTTTGTCGGCTGCGCCTTGGTGAACAACAAAATTCAACCGGCAAGGCCGACAGGAGCAAAAACAATGGAATATCAGAGCAACGACAGCAATGGCATAGCCAGCAGCATCGCCAGTAACCCGGCTTCCGGCAGTGAAAACCGGAAGCCTACCTCAGCACAGCAGCTTGTCCGTGAAAACGTGCAGTATCTCATCGAGCAGTTGGAAACGGGACACAGCGAAACCTTGACCGCCTACCTTGACGCGATGGTGCATTTTCCCAGCTACAGTTTTGGCAATGTCTTGCTGATCGCGAGACAAAAGCCGCAGGCCACGAATGTGGCGGGAATGTGGACATGGAACCAGTTTGGCCGCAGGGTGAAGCGTGGCGAAAAAGGCATCGCCATTCTTGCACCCATGATCGGCAGAAGCCGCAAGAAGCGCGAGCCGTCCGAAGCCGAAGAGAGCGATTCGAGCAAATCCACCGCGCTGCTTGGTTTCCGGAAAGTTTTCGTTTGGGATAGATTATCTCGTGATTTGTGGCCGAGTTTGTACGCGCCGATGTGACGCGCGGCGCTCGGTTAGAGCGCCCCCTCGATGGCAGCAGCCACATCATCGCTCAATTCCTCCGCTCTCTGCAATACTCCACTGA
>WNGL01010809.1_pt1 | contig 13895 bp, 8 predicted proteins | sample 5400591 | NCBI WGS metagenome assembly WNGL01 (sample SAMN13153377, study PRJNA577476) | soil metagenome | isolation source: 80 cm soil or saprolite under Garry oak tree replicate 1 | place: USA:California | collected 2016-06-15
AGCTGGATGCCCGGTTTCCGAGCATAGCGCTGTCGGAATACTGCCTACGCGTGGCACGGGTAATCGCCTGTCCCGCATCAGCGGTCGTCACGGTTGAGAACCTCACGAGTTTCACGGACCTCTTGCTGGTTCGCCCCCCTTCTCTCCTCGTGTTGTACACGGGAGGCTTTGCGAGCCCCAGTCTCCTCTTCTTTCTCGAGAAACTTCAGGAACTCCGTCCTGGTCTACCGTTCTTCCATTGGGGCGATCTGGATGCCGGCGGCTTTCGTATACTGGCTCATCTGCGCGCCTTTTTGCGTTCCGTCCAGCCAGTGGGGATGGACATTGCTACCTTCACGGCCTACCAGGACTACGGACAACCGCTGACCACCAGGGACAGAGAGGCACTGGACTCCCTACGAAGACAGGAATACCTCCCTGATTGTCTCCCGCTCATTGAGTATATTGTGATCGCGGGAAAAAAGCTGGAGCAAGAGGCAATAGAGGCTGCGAGCATCGTCGCTAGGCTTTCCAAACACTAAGAGATCGTTGTGCTATTCCAGAGAAAGATCTTCTGATGACTCGTTCGTAAAGAATTGAAAGTGATTGAGCATAATACCCAGACGCTCTGTTACTGCCTCCTGAACAAAGAACGTGCGCTTTTACGTGCCGTTCTGCTTTTGCACCCCTCTTTTGGTGTCAACGCGTGATCGATCGCGGGTATGTTACAGCAGAACAGTATCCTGCATTCTCCCCTGCTGCCGAGGTCAGCCGTGTGCAGTTCTTGCCTCGCCTCCCTTGGGCGTGATCAGGAAGCAGGGCGGTCATTCAAGTAGATAGCCGTTACAAAAGACTTCCCACCAGACATTATGTGGTCTGTACGAGCACTGGTCGCTCTTCAGAGGAACACTCGCATTATCGTCTGTTTCCCTTCGGGCGCTTGCCAGTAGCACGTGCTTCCTGTGAGCAGGAGGGGTGAAGCACACTTTTGCCATATGCGCTAGAGCATCTTCATGGATTACCATACGGAGTTATGTTATCCAGTTCTGAGAAGACATCATAATGAATGAGGCTAAGAAAGAGAAGTCTTCTTTTGCAAGACAGCATCACCGTCTTTGTGCAGTAAATACTTCACATGTTTTCTCTCAATCACTGCTCTTTCGTCATCAGATTCTCTCCAATGAGTTTCGCTATATGTTCCTCTAGTTTTTGCCGGGCTTGTATTTCCTCCTGGAGCTGATCTTTTAGTGCTTGAATCTCCTGAGCCTGCTGATTGATGTGTTGCAGGCCCTCTCCTGTCGCGAATATGGTTCCCTCGTGTTCGGTAGTGAGTCGCTCCAGTTGCTGTTCGATCTGCTGAGTGAAAACGGTCATATCAGCGGCGACCTTCTTTTGAAGATCCTGGAGCGCTTCCTCCTTGGTACGAGCATACTTATACAGCTGCGTCTCAACTATCTGAAGGAGTTCGCGTGTCTTTTCCTCTTGACGATGTTCCATCCTTCGTTGCAGATCATCCATACGTTGGGTGAGTTGTAAAAGTCGTTCTGTACTCTCCTCAAGATGTGCAGCAACCACCTGGGTTAAGGCATCGCGCTCCTGAGTAAGCTCTTCACGGATCTGGGTGATTCGCTGATTCTGTCCATTGAGCAGAGCGACCAGTTCTTCATGCTGGCGGTGCTGGAGATTCACCACTCGGTGGAACATCTCGATCTTGTTGGCTATGTCAACTCGCAGTGCTTCAAGTGCCTGGCGTTGCTCTATTTCGAACATCGTTACCTTTTGCTGTACAGCCTCTTGCAATCGTTCCTGTTGATAGACGAGATCAGCAGTATGTTGATGAAGCTGGCGATTCGCCTGCTCAATCTGCGCGAGGATCTGTTGGTGTGCCTCCAGTATCTCTTGCTGCTGTCGAGGGATACTGATAAGGTCCAGTTTCCCCTGCTCGCTTGTGACTGCTGCACTCTGGTCGATGATTGGGGTCAACTGTGCAAGATCACTCATGCGCACCCGACGGGTCCTCTTATTAATCCCTATGCGTTTTGGGTGTACCGGGAGCAGACCCTGACCAATCCAGGTGCGTATCGTGTGCTCCTGACGTCTGGTGATTCTTGCAGCGTCCGTCACTGAGACCCAGTAATCGTGAGGGTCTGCAAGCTCGGTGATGTATTTCTCATTCTTTCTGTTAGGCGAAGAAGGATTGGGTTCGTTTGTCATAAATATATTCTCCCATTTGTAAGATTTGGTAGTAATCGTAACTACCAAATCTAGTTTACCTTCTAAGGCAAGGTTCAAATGAATGTGACAGTTGTGACTCTAAGCAGCCAGAGCCAGCACCGGTTGCGGATCGGCACGAGGCTCAGGCGGATGAGTCTCCCCTGGCGGGGGATAGCCCAAGGCCTCAAGCCAATCGTTGGTGACCGGCGTCAGTCCGCTGCGGATGAGCGGACTTTGTCCCTGATGCAGCCCGCGCTGGGCCACCCGATGATTGTGCCAGAGCGCCAACAGCGCCAGCATGGCAGTCGAGAGGGTGCGATGTACCGCCAAGTATGGGCGCAAGACACTGTGCCAGTTCTCGACGGCACTGCTAGCTCGTACGGCCCCATCCCAGGCGGCCAGCAGCGGCTCCGCCAGAGGTCGCCAGTCGGGCGGCACGTCTTTGAGCAGGTCCTGGCTGCTGGGACCCAGGATGGCTCGCCGTTGCCAGGCCCAGGCCAGCAGATGGAGGGCCTGGGGTCCCAACAACTGGCTGACCGATGCTTGCATCTCATCCAGTGCTGGCGCAAAGAGCACCAGCTGCGGCAGAGCTGCCTCGAGCCTTGTCACCAATTTCCTCAGCTCGTGCTGCATGCCATCAGGAGCCGTGTGACTCAGTTCGTCGAGCAAGATCAGCACGGTCTCCAGCTCCCCTTGCCGCACGGAGCTGGAGACGACCCCCTGCCCAGGGTGGGTCGCCAGCACCACCACCTCCAACAGGCGGTGCAATTCGCCCGACAGGTAGCGCAGACCATTGGCCACATAGCGCGCCTGGGCGAGCTCGGCGGCATGGGCACTGACATCACTCTTGGGACGCTTGCCTCGCAGGCCTGCCGGGCCACGACAGGCACTTGCTGCTCCAGTCGCTCCACCAGCAGATCCAGACGTGCTTGGATAGGCTTCCAGAGGTGCAGCACATGCCACACATCGCGTTGATGGGGCCGCTGTGGCGTCACCGTGCTGACGGCCTCCCCAATGGCTCGCCCGCCATCACTGACTGTGCTCTGCCAGTCGATGCCTTGCTCCTGCAATTGCCACAGGACCAGAGTCCAACTCTCCCCGTCCACCGCGACGGGGCTGGTACTGGCCCAGACCGCCCCGCTATGGACATCGACCACGTTGAGGTAGGCTTCGCCATGTTTGCTGCCATACAGTTCATCCAACGCCAGCGCCCGCGGCGTGTCAGGGGCATGATAACCAAGCCAGTCCCCAAGCTGACGTGCTGTCCCAGCAGGACCCACAGACACTGTTGGATGCCCCGATAACTCGCGTGACCCTCTACCAGCAAGGTCAAGATCGCTCGCTCCACGGGGCAAGCCGGAGGTCCTCCTTGGGCTGTAGGGGCAAAAGCGGCTTCCAGTGTCGCCAGCCCCTTGGCTTTCCATCGATAGAGGGTCTGGCGAGCGACGCCGACCTGCTGACTCAAGACACTGACAATTCCATAGCTGCCACCGTGGGCCACCAGCATGCTGACCCATTGTGCGTAGTCGTGTGCTGTGCGAGAATGTGTCTGGACCATTGGTTCCTCCCTGGGGGTGATGGTGATGTACTGTCTCAACCATACCTTCCAGGGAGCTTTTTGGCAACGGCGGCTTCTCACACTGTCACATCCTTTTCCCTTTTGTTGAACCTTGCCAAATAAGGCGTGGTTCCTGCCAACAAAGGAGCGTTGCCCATTATTCCTGAACAACTGAAAGCACCTCAATTGCCCCTCCGAGCAATTGAGGTGCTGCTATTTTTAGCACCCACAATCCCCTCTGAGAAGCTTTTCCTTTGGGCGCTTCAGCCACATTACAGGCAATTCATCCGACCCGCTCAGTAGAGGAGACCATTCCTTCAGATATCGGTAGCTTCCTGCGAAACAAACACATTCTTATTTATTGTTACATTGACAAATATATTAAGCAATTGTATTATCGATGAAATAATTTTTACGTTTTTTTGATGCAATGAGGGAAGCTCATGTGAGGAGATTGACTATGGCGCAAGACCAGTTCTATGCTCAGATTAAGCTAGGGCCAGTGTTTTTGCTACTTGGGCAGAATTACCTGCGCCTAGAAACAGGTATAGACCCCTTTCTCTCCGAACTGTTCCATAAATTTGGTCCAATAGATAGCCCTAGTCCTGGATACAATCAAGTCCTTCACTGCTTCCAGGGGATGTCACAAAGTGATCTTGATGCCGCCCTTGCCTGGATGCATGGTCGTTGTGAGCATATAGCGGTGCCATCGTGGTTAAAGACTGTAGCGGGACTTCCCTGGAATGGTGTATATACCTCGGCTATTGATGCAATCTGGCCGAAGGCCTTCCTGTCTGAGTGGCGGACGCTGCAACCCCTCCTGGATAGTAACTACGAGCCCAGCAATCCTAGAAATCGTTCAAACCTCCTCTGTACCTATCTATTTGGGTGTGTCAACAGAGTAGAGGAGGCTGAACGCCCTCCACTGGCGGCACGCGAACTAGCAAGACGCAAAAGAGTGGCACTCTCTTTTCTCGGACGCCTACCAGAGATTCTCACACCCTTTGGCACACTGCTAATTGAAGGATACGCTGGCAAGTGGGATTGGCTGACAATCGACGATCTCCTCTCCGTCGTTGATGAGCTGAACCCAGGCCAAACCCATCTGTTTAGTGTGGTTAGTGATCTGGCTGAGGACTTGTTAAAGCATGCCTACGCCGCCGATTTTGTCAAGGAAGGCAAGCTAGTGCTCCACCAGGAAAGTCTTGCCAACTATCTGTTGCGAGGAGAAGAAGGGGGGCATCTCCGCTTAGGTGAACGGCCAGCAGAGGAGGAGCATGGACACCGGATTCAAATTCTTGAGGAGAAGAACGTAGTCCTAACAGTTCCTTCTGACCTTTGGAATCAGGTGTCTCGATCGGCAATGATCCTGGATGATACAATCCTGATTCCTGCACCGCCTGTCTCGGCGGCAAAGCGTTACCAGGAATTTCGTGAGTACCTGTCAGAGTCGAGTGCCCGCCCCATCTGGTCTGCTTATAATAAAGGCCTAGTCTTCGCTCGTCATTTCGAGAAAACGCTCCATCAAGAGGTAAAAAATAGGCTTGAGTTGGTCTCAACAAAAGAGCTGCAGCGAGAGCCCATTATTCTGCATGGACAAACCGGGATAGGAAAAACGGCTGCCTTGGGTAGGTTGGCCTACCGTGTCCGTGAGGGACGCCGGTATCCTGTCCTCTTCATCGAAAGAAAAACGCAACGCCTGCAGAATGCTGATATTGATGCCTTCTGCAAGTGGACAGAGGATGGCGGGGCAGAGGCCAGCTTGGTGATCTGGGATGGCATGGTTGAGATCGAGCAGTACTACGATCTCCTTCAGTATCTGGTAGGAAGAGGCCGTAAAGTCGTGGTTGTAGGCAGTTACTATAAGATCCCTGGCGAGCAAAGTGATGGGAAGCGCAGAAGAAAAAGCCATATTGAAGCCCCTGCAACACTTGAGCCAGTTGAACTGGAAGAGTTCGACAAGTTTCTCAGGAGCTTTAACTTGGCGCTTAGTGAGAGGCAGGACGAATCCAAAAAGGCAATCTTGATGTCGCCCGACGAGACGTTTCTAGTAGCGTTATACCATCTCTTGCCTCCTACACGTCCCCGCATCATTACTGGCCTTCTCAGTGAGGTCGGTCGCTCAGAGCAGAAGATACGGCAATTTGCCCAGGAGGAGATATCTGAACCGATCTTTGACTCAGCACTAGCATATGCAATGTACAAAGCGGGCTTGATTGATACGAGCACCTTTGATACTACCAAGCGCGAGGAGTTTGCTGGCGAAGAGCTTGATGAAGTTGGCAAGCTCGTTGGGCTTGTAATGGTACCTGGCAGTTTAGGCTTGAAGGTACCAATAGAACTATTGATCCGTGCTTTAGACAAACATGGGATCATGAATTTTGTCAATCTCCTCAGGCGACTTGATATCTTCCGCTGGTATGAAGATGGAGTGGGCAATATTGCCATCGGTCCGCGTCACTCCCTTGAGGCACGCTTGATCATGCTCTCACGCCTGGGAGGGGCGAGTTTTGAAGTGCAGTATGTCCAGAGCCTGCTCTCCTGGGTGCGAGAAAGATACAATAACAATCCTGAGATCCAGTTCGCTATTGAGTTGGTGCGCAATATGCGGCCTGAAGAGCGCTTGGGCGGCGGTTCTGGTGGTGCTAGTCCTGGAGGCAGATTTGCTGCCCGCTATGTCCCGTTTTACCGTGATTTAGCGGAAACCCTGGGAAAGCTCAGGGAAGAGCATAGTATCAATAATTCGCGTCTTATGCTCCAGGAATCAACGTTTTTACGTGAAGCAGTCAAGGCGCAGGATATGAGAGGCTCGCCGCTTCCTAATGCACAGGAACTATTGAATAAGGCGGAAGAGATCATTCATCTCGCTCTCAAACACCTGGAAGGTGACCGTCAGAATAAAAAGCTGTACAGCGCTATCCTGGTTGAGTCTGCATCAATCATGGGCACTAGGATCAGGCATATTCTCGACTACGACGGTTCGTCCCAAGAGGCAAGAATGCTCTTTGAGAAGGTACGAGATGAAGTGTTCAGGGCGCAGGCCTTGGATACAGAGAACTACTATCCTATTGATGTAATTGCTTGGGTGTCAAGTGATTTATTGGAAAAGGGTGGGTTACAGCCTGATGAACGGGCCAATGTTGCGGCGGACATTCTACATGTCTTTGGACGGGCTGATATCGAGGATTTCAGCTTCGACCAGCGTGAGCGCTTCCATATACGCAGAATGGATATCGCTCGTGTGCTGGGCAATACTGTCTTGTCTGATCAGGCCTTTGAAGCGTTAAAAACTCAAGGCTCTCGTGCTGGCTACTACCTACGTGCCTATCAAAAGGCCGGCCTCAGGCCGCAGGACCTGGTCAATGAATCAATAGACAAAGTACGGCAAGAACGTTGCCGACTGGCTGCCGATTACTTGGAGGAGAATCGACAAAATATCGCTAACGATGGACGTTGTCTGTATCTCCTGCTCCGCCTCTGGTGGCTGGCTCATACAGGTAGGCCCATCTTTTATGGCGAACGCCAGACCACTCCCTTTACTCAGAAAGACTGGCTCTATTGTTACTCAATCATCCAGGATTTGATGAATGTCGGTGAGGCTTATAGGAATCCCTCTATCAAATATCTGCTAGGGCTGGCAGCATTTCATATCGATGACGTTGAGGGAGCCTTCGAAATCTTTCATGAACTCGAACGCGAGGCAGATTATGTACAGGGGAGGCGACGCATTGTGCGCAGCTACCTTGCTAGCATGCCAGATAACCAGGCGCCTGTCGGCAAACCGCAGATGTTCACTGGCATCGTCTCTTGGGTTGATGTTGAGCGGAATAGAGGCGATCTATATGTTGAGCAATTGCGACGCACAGTACGCTTCTTGCCATTCGATTTCAATAAACCTGATATTCGAAAATACGAATCCATCAGGTTCCACTTGGCATTCAACTTTCTGGGGCCGATTGCCGATCCAATTGCGTACTTTAAGGCGTAGTAGGAGAAGAATTCATGAGCACGCGCTCTCCGCAGTCATTGATGCTCTCAATTCTTGACCTTGTGAATGAGATCAATCTGGTAGGGTTGCGGCTGAATTCTAACGGAGCGGAGGTGCTTGGAAAGGTCTCGCTCAAACTACGAGATCTAACGCCGTCCGAACTCGGTTTTCTGCGCGTTGTCTCCTGGTTATATGTGTTGTACTACGAAACCAGCAGGATAAATGTTGAGTTTCTGAGCGAACAGATGGCTGCTTATGCGCTCGATCAAGATGGGAAACAGACTACGCACTTGAAAGTTGTCCATCAGATGCGTACGTTTCTCCAGCACAATCTTGATCCGACTAAAGAACAGAATCGCTTGATCCAGTGCACTTGTGAACGCTGGCTTCAGGAGCAATGTCTGGTGCCTGTTCCAGCCACAGACAAACATTGGCGGCTGTGTCTTGTGAGTTTGCTTCAAAGCGCAATAGATTTTCTCACAGTACTATGTGACTGTATTCGTCAAATTGAACAAGACGAAAGCTGTGAACATATCCTGATACAGTGGGAAATCCGTCGCAAACGATACCATCCTCCCTATGAGTTTGATCGTTTGATCTCTATTGTATCGGCCGATATGGGACGTGAAAACATTGACGTTATTCGTCTCCGCCAGCGATACTATGACAAGTGGACCAAGGAGCTAGATTTACAACAGGGCTCATATGATTTTGAGGTGGAGGGGAGAAAGCTTATTGAGCATGTTTTGTTAGCAGAGATGATACCGGTACCCCCAATAACTGGGAAGGACATTATCGAGCAATTTAATCTTTCCCCAGGGCCACGGGTGGGTGAACTGCTCAGGTTGGCTCACAAGCTCTATATGGATGAACCATGCTCTCGTGATCTTCTTCTCACAAGGCTAAGACTAGCGGCTGAAGTGGATAGTGTGCAATCCAAACCGATACCTCCTCTCCCTTAACAATAAGGTATGGTCGCAATGATAGAGTTCTCAATACTGAGACAATGGAGGATTGATCTAGACAAGCCTGGCTGAGAGCCATCCAGTTCGCTATATATGCGAAATAGCAGACCATTCACTATAGTAGCCTTTATTCTCGGGGATGTTATCTAGAGCAGCACCAAGCCCAGTAGCCGGGAGGCGCACCTCCTGAATCTGAGCTGAAAAAACGCCAGTTCGACTCCAGCACACACAAGCTGACGCCGCGCGACTAGAAAGGACTCCTCTTCGTCGCCGAACAATAATTTGCGCGTTACGACACCTACTGCTTCCCAGGAGGAACGGGAGAACAAAGGCGATGAGTATGCTCTAGCCTGTTCACGAGCCGAGTCAGGAATGACTGATCCCGCTCAGCACAATATGTTCTGTAACTTGATGGGGCGAAGCGACTTGGCTTCACAGGCGGAGGCTCGTTGTGGCAAGATTCCATCCGACCGGGTGCTGGCCCGCCTGCTCTGGCTTTGAATGGTCTCTACGTACGGTCATCGAGAACTGCCGCACGCTCAAGTTCTCGAACTACAGCTTTGAAGAGCAGTGAAATTATTGTCTTACTACTCGGCTAACTATTCAACGAGAGGGAGGTACATTCATGCCGAAGACATTTCAAGAGTACCATAGGCGTTGACAGTGGGCTATGCAGGGGCCGCAATTCGACGATATACCACGTTGAACAGTTCATATCGCTCGGCCCATTCCGGTTTATTGGTGGTTTCCAGGAGCTACTTTCACTTTGAATGCTCGTCTGCACTATACAGCCAGTGATAGCTGCCGTGACTCTGGACCAAGAAATCGCGTACCAAGCAGGACATCGTTGATCTGCTGACAACATTCCATCGCTGCTTGCCAGGGAATGCAGGGTTACTGCAGAGGTATCTTATTTAATGGCAGTTGGGGGAACCACATGCCAAAGACAGTCAAACGCATTTTGCTGAAGTTCATGTTTAGCGTTATACCTACAGCATTCCAACTACAAATGCTTCAGCATTTGACGAAGAAGCTGCAATGATATAGAGTAATAGCAGGGCGAGAATATGTGTCATCGCGGCAGGAACAATCGGTTACCCACTCAACGGAACACGTTTGTGGCTAAATAATCCAGCGTGACTCCTGCGGATAATTCAAGTCCTTTGCAGCGGATACATCGCTGCTAACTCCGGCAATGGTTTCGACGCTCTATTTAGTATCTCGTTTGCTAATCCTGTTGTGAGTAAATAGTTGTTACCCAGTTGGTAGGTTCATTCGCTTAGAGATGCTGTACTTAGCTGATATTAGGAGCGACGATGAGTGGCTTGCCTTCGCCTTCTTTCCGCATGCCAGTCTGGATACTGGTCTTGGCTGCATCTGTGTTCTCTGCTGTAGTCGTTGCGAAGCTTTTTCAAAATATGTTGCCTGGCTTGCTCACCCTATTGGGAGGCCTGCTCCTGACTCTCATTACCAGTCTCGTAACTGGAGTCGGGCTGCAATTTCAGAACATCTTGGGACCGCGCTTTTTCGCCTGGGGGGACAGACACATCCGGGGGATAGGCTATGAACAGCGGTACCGCCGCTATGTGCTCAGTGAAAACCGTTTCCTGGATATAAGTGGGTTACCTACACAGCCAGAGAAGGGATTTCGACTCGCAAACGTCTTCGTCGAACCATACCTAGTTAATAAGCCTGTGCAGCGAACTTCGACCAACCTGATAAATCCTCCGGACACTCAAGAGGGTGAACCACAAAGGATTTGGGCCTATCTCGAGCAGATAGGAGAACATTTGGTGATTCTGGGGGTACCCGGTAGCGGCAAGACGACCTTGCTACGGCATATAGTGCGGGAACTCAGTGAGAGGAAGAAACGCCGGACACTCGCGACCCCGAACCCGCATCCGCTACCATTTCTCTTGTTCCTGCGCAATTATGGCGAAACCATCAAGGACTCCTCTACCTTCTTATCCTTAGTGGAGATGATAGAAACAGAACTAAGTAAGCGGGAAAAACCACCTCCAGGTTGGGTAGAGCACCAACTTATGCGAAGAGGGAGCTTGGTTTTGCTGGACGGTCTGGATGAGGTTGCCGATGAGGCAACCCGGCGTAGTATGGTGCACTGGGTGCAGCAGCAGATGGCAGCCTGTAATCAAAGTCGTTTCGTACTCACTTCACGCCCCTATGGCTACAAAGGGAACGAACTACTGAGCCCGATTGTCTTGGAAGTTCAATCGTTTACATCTGAGCAAATCTCTCAGTGTATCGAGCGCTGGTATCTCGAGAGGCTCACCACCTGGGGTGGAAGACAGGACGACGAAGTGCGTATGGAAGCGAGGGAAAAGGCAGGAGACCTGCGTCGACGTCTGCACCGCAAGCCTGTACTCTGGAAGCTGGCAATCAATCCATTCTTACTTCACATGATTGCGATGGTACATTGTTATGGCCACACGCTTCCAGAGAAACGTGTGGAGTTGTATAAAGAGGTCTGTGAGGTCTTTCTCGGCAGACGCGATGAGGCGCGTGGCCTCACACATCCATTGATTCCATCACAGCAGCAGTGGGTCCTCGAGGACCTGGCGTATCAGCTGATGCTCAAGCAAAAACTTACGATTGCACGGGAACAGGCAGAGGTACTTGTCGCATGGTCATTGACAGAGGTGGACCCTACACTGTCTCCAAAGAAGTTTTTGGATCTGGTTGAAAAGCGTAGCGGCCTGCTTCAGGAAGTGGATGTGGGTATCTACTCCTTTGCCCACAAGGCGTTCCAAGAGTTTCTGGTTGCGACATATATAGGAAAACGTGGGCAAGTGCAAGAATTGATGACCAGAGTAGGCGATGATTGGTGGCGCGAGACAATCCTACTCTATTGCGCGCAGAATGATGCGACGCCGCTGATCGAGGCCTGCTTAGCGGGAGACTCCCCATCGATCTCGGCACTGCGGCTGGCCCTGGAGTGCCGGAACGAGGCACATCGGTTGCAACCAGGTATGCGGACTAGGCTGGATGCCCTCCTCAGCCAGGAAGCGGCAGACCAGGATCCCATCAAGCGGCGAGATGTAGCGGAAGCCCTACTGGAGATCCGACTGAGCGACAACCAACTCATACCCCTTTCAGAGGCAGAGGAGGCGTTTGTCTCACCGTCATTTATCAGTTGCGCTGAGTACCAGCTGTTTCTGGATGAGCAGCAAGGAGACGATGTGGGACAGGTAGCCGCCCCAGACCACTGGAAGGAGGCGCACTTTCCTCCAGGATACGGGCAACAACCCATTCTGGGCATGCGGCCTTCCGATGCTATGGGATTTTGCACCTGGCTGACATCTTGGGACGGGGGTACCTGGCATTACCGGTTTCCGACCTCTAACGAACAAGATACAGTACGAGTACAACTGGATGACGCGGAGAAGCGGCCGCCAGGATGCGGATTCTGGGTCAATTCAGGGATGGAACTGGCCTGGGTAAAAGGTGGGCCGAAACTTGCAGAACGCCTGATCCAAGAGCGGTTTAACCAGGACCGCGACCAGCTCGCGAATACCCATCAGGTTACGGAGTTGGGTGACATCGCAGGATGCCTAGATGGGTTGCAAGGACTTGCACATCTGCGCTTGCATCACCAGGAACTGGCGCGCACACTAATGCGCATCCGCGACCGCTTGAGGGAGCGTGAGCGCTCCTTGCAGTCCAGGTATGGCCAAGCCAAGGCCGAGGTTGTTCGGCGCAAATCCGAACTCAGGCGTGTGCAAGAAGAACAATCCTCTGCCAGAGCTGATCTTGCAACTGTCCTGAGAGGTTCTCTGAACAACCAGAAGGTTGATGATAGAATTCAATCCATCAGCGAATTTACTCTTCATAAGAAAAATGAGGAAAGACTCAACCAACTGACCGCGCAATATTCCGAAGTGGACGCGGAACTGGCGGGCGTGAAAAGAGAGCGAGCTCCTTTAGAAGAAGCTATAGAGAGGGAGAGCCGTCGCTGGTTTCCAAGCAAACGTCGCTTGGTGGGACTTCAAGAAAATCGCACTTATTTGTCCAATCAGCAGAAGAAGCTGGAGGGTCGGCTCGCACAGATCGAGCGAGAACGAAATCAGCTCAGGAAACAAAAGATGCAGACGAGCAGGCCTGTTTCTCAGGATAGAGCTACCAGAGCTACACGAACGGTCGACTATACACGTAAAAAGGCCATCGAAGACCGATTGGCACGCCTTGGCGAGAATGAAACAGCCATGAAAGCTGAGCTTAAAGAGGCGCAAGAGCAGCAGAAGGCACTTGAGGCGCAGCTCAGTCAGCTTACTGCCTTCACCCGTTCGCTTTCCTATCTCTGCGACGAAATGCTTGCGGTTGCCCTGAGTTACAACAGCGACCAGATGCTCACCCGTGTGCTTGCTCGCAACCGAGCGCTCAATTTCGACTACGTCCTCGCCAGGCCTGCCCGCAATACCAGCGCTGCCGCACTTAGGTCGATAGGCAGTCTGACCAGAGCCCACACACGCGATGTAATCGCAGCCGTGGCCCAATTCACCAGCACGGCATCAGGCATTGTCGAGGTCCAAGATCTTTCCAAGCTGAACGACCTCTCGCGTGAACTCGCTGGCATCCTCGAACACGCAACTTTCCAGCGCTATGTTGAGTTACTCGCCGATACCTTTCATAGCTTACTTGCCGAGCTGATCACGCAGCGTCCGCTCGGTCAAGCAAGTCTGCTCCTCCGTGCAGCCGTCCGGTACTGTGCGTGGGGATTGGCAGAATGTCTCTCATACTGGTTGGCGACAGTGCAAGTGTCGGCATCGCAGAGCCCGAATCAGCCTGGTCGGCAAGGCGTGAACCCACAGCACGTCCTTGATGCCTATCTTGATATAGCAGTAACCCTGGCGTTGTTGGAGGAGCGGATCGAGGGGAGTCTTCAGCCCAATGAGGGAATCGTCCTGGTACGGGAGCGCAGGGAGAATGTACAGCAAGCTGCTCCATAAGAGGGCTTGGTACAGCCTGGGGTATGCGTATACGAGGAACAAAAAGCCTGGAGCAGGAATGAAGGATCAGCCAGTTGAGTGTGCTCAAGAGGTAAAAACAGTATCTCGCTCTTTTTGGGAATGGCTTTTCCTTAACATTCCTCACCTGCCTCTTCAAATGAAGGTGTGTTCCATTCCCCTTGCAGAATAATTGAGCAGACGGTAGTGGCCATTAAGAGATTGTTGTG
>WNGL01012354.1_pt1 | contig 13894 bp, 5 predicted proteins | sample 5400591 | NCBI WGS metagenome assembly WNGL01 (sample SAMN13153377, study PRJNA577476) | soil metagenome | isolation source: 80 cm soil or saprolite under Garry oak tree replicate 1 | place: USA:California | collected 2016-06-15
GAACCGATGTCCAGGCCGCCAGCTACCTGTTTGCAATTAGGGAACAGTCCCGTGGGAAAGCCGGCGAAAGCGCAAGTTGCCGGAATCACGCTTATAATGCGCGGCGTAATTCCCGACGCACCGAGTATCTGAGCGGTCACGCTCCCCGGGCGCAATTGCTGGACCAGTTGTCTGAACTCAGGCGTCTCAACAAACCCGTTGAAGGTTCCGATCGAGCTATTGCGCAAGCCTTCGTAAGAAAAGAAAAAGAACGCTCGACTTCGAGCGAGTTTGAACCCTGGACCGGAGTCCTCGCCAAATCTTGGAATAGGTACTGGTCCACCAAGGCTACCGCCGAACTGGTTATAGTGTTGATTGTTTCGCACCGGACGGGCGCCATTTAGACCGCCGTACTTATTGAAGGCGTTCAACCCCGGACTGTTGTTCTTGAAGAAGAGGCTTCCGTGAAAATCGTTGGTTCCGTTCTGAGAAACGGTTAGCACTTGTGCTCCCGAGTTTCGGCCGAACTCGGCCGAGTAGTTGCTGGCGATCACGCGCACCTCTTTGACGGATTCTTGGTTTGGCGTCACCACAGCCGCGCCTCCGTGAGAGAGGCTGTTCACGCTCGTGCCATCGATCTGAAAGTCATTAGCAGCAACGCGCTGGCCATTGGCAGAGACCTGCGGCTGGTTTTCGACCTGGAATATCAGACGGTCAGCCGCGGTACCGCCGGGACCGGTGAAATTTGGGAGATTGATTGCGCCACCGCTACCCGCGCGGGCGCCATCACCAAATACGCCCGGCGTAGTTCGGATTAGCTCGTAAGGGTCTCGGCCGGTTTGCGGTAGTTCACGCACCTCTTGCGACGTGATTGCTTTATCGACGTTTGCATTCTCTGTCTCCAACACAGTCGTGGTTTCAGCGCGCACCGTAACAGTCGCACTCACGTCGCCAGGCTCCAGCGTCACGTCGATTCCCTGAACGGCTTCCGCACTGACTGCAACATTCTCGAAGAGTTTCTGTTTGTATCCGGTTTTTTCGATAGTCAATGTGTATTTGCCGGGCGCCAGACCAGAGAATCGATAGAAGCCATCTCCACTCGCGGTGGTCTCTTGAGTCTTGCCAGTCTCGGTGTTGGTCAGCGTGATCTTCGCCTCTGGGACGAGTCCTCCAGCGGTGTCTTTGACGGTTCCCTGGATGCCGGCCTTAAACTGCGCGTTAGCCGTAGCAGCGAGCAGTAGCAGGAACAATCCACACAGAATTACTCGATGCGAAAGCCGCAAGTTACGCATGATTCAAACCTCCATATCCGAAACGTTAGGCGAGTCCTGGCTCTCTCGAGCTGACCCGGCAGGGGTAGCGATGTCGTCAACGAAGAGCGCGGAGGTGACAAAAAGACATCTTGGAGTCGTCGAGCCAGCAATGCTCTTCGCTCCTCTTCGTCGACAACGAATTGTCAGAACTGGGGTATGCACACGTTACCATTGAAAGATTCAGAATTCAATGGAAAAATATCGATTGGCTCTGTTAATCTTGGTCCAATTCAAACCGGATACTTCTTAATTTTCGCCGGTCGTCGCAATTGATGATCGAGCAATTGAAAAGGTCAGCCAGACCATAGAGGACTGGCGGGAAGTACGACGAGAGCGTATGAACAAGGTCTTTACCAGTTGTTTCCTAATCCTGGCTCTTACTCAGTTGTCGTTGGCGCAACGCACCGAGCAGATGACTGCCGCGGAAATCCTGGCTCGAGTGGCGTCAGTGTACTCTTCATGCCGCGCTTATTCTGACGAAGGAGAGGTGAGCACCAAATTCGATATAGCCTTCTCGAAACCAATGATTTATCGCTTCTCAACGGCATTCGTGCGGCCCGCAGCTTTTCGGTTTGAGTTGCGCAGCGGTGCGGGGAATAAAGAAAGCCGTTACGTTGCCTGGAAAGCTGGAGATCTTGAGAAAGCAGCGTGGCCGATCGGCGTACGTCAAGAATCGATCGATGAAACGCTGTTGGGCCTTTCCGGCGTATCTCAGGGTTCAGCCCTCACTGTGCCGGCGCTGCTTTTGCCAGATCTCTTTCGCGGCAAGGGACTCTTCGCTTCGCTTGGTGAAATAACGTTACATGGCGAGGAGAAGGTTGACGGCCACCGGGCGTTCAAGATCGAAGCCGCGCTCCAAGACGACGACTTGAAATTTTGGGTCGACGCGAATCAGTTTCTGATTCTGAAGTTTTCTCAAAAATCGAGACTCGGGCGTTTCGATCAGGAAACGACGACCAGGTACCGGCCGCTGGTAAATACCGAAGTTTCACCACAGCAGTTAGCGTTCAATCCTCCAACTGCTGATGTTCAGAATGTTGGCCCGTCACCGATCGCTGCCGCGGAGTTAAGTGCGGTAACTTCGACCGATGATTCACCTCGACTGAAGAGTTTTGGTTCAAGCTTGCGCCTGAATAGTTCCGAGATAAATAAGCTCAGAAAAGGAGCGAACCGACGGTCCGACGACGAAGACATCGTGCGCGTCGATACGGACCTGGTGGTTTGCGACGTTCTGATTATCGATCAGCAGGGACGCACGATTTCGGGCCTCACTAAGGATGACTTCATAGTTAAAGAAGACAGCCAGACGCAGGAAGTCGGCAGCTTTTCACTGGGAGACAGCGACGCTGTTCCGCGCTCGATCGTTCTAATTATTGACTATAGCAGCAGTCAATTGCCGTACGTCATAACCAGCGTCGAAGCGGCCAAGACGCTCGTAGACAAATTGAACCCACGTGACCGCATGGCGCTGGTTACGGACGACGTCAAGCTGCTCGTGGATTTCACGGGCGACAAGGGACTGTTGAAAGCGAAGTTGGATTCTTTGAAAGCGCGGGCCATGAGTGGCTGGCTGGGACGCAGCAAACAATACGACGCGTTGATGGCGACGCTGAACGAACTATTCAGCAGAGAGGACCAGCGTCCAATCATTATCTTTCAAACGGACGGTGATCAGCTTGACGACCTCAGCGGGAGACCCCGGCCAACGATGCTTGAGCCCTACGTTCCATCTGTGACGTTTACATTTGAGGATCTGGTCGCCACGGCTGACAGCAGCCGCGCCACGATCTATTCAATCATCCCCGGAGTACCTTTTGTCGGACTGTCAGTGGACGATCAACTGAAGAACGCAAGAGTGGATTGGGAAAACAGACAGAGGGCCTACGCCGAATTGAGGCGCCTGAATAACATACCAGCCCAAAATAGCGGACTGCGCGCGCCTTCGGACTCAGCGCTAATGCACACGGCCGAATTGTGGTACCGCTTGCATTTGGCGCTGGCGAGTCTGGCCAAAGGCACCGGCGCTTGGGCCGACTATTTGGAACAACCAGAACAAGCCAACGAACTTTATACGCGCGTTCTCAACGACATCAACAGGCGCTACGTCATTGGGTACTATCCAACCAATCGGACGCGGGATGGCAAGCGCCGCAAGGTGAGCATCGAGGTTCGTGGACATCCCGAATACATCGTGGTCGGACGCAAGACTTACTTTGCACCGCAGTCCTAACAGGCGTCAGGCTAAAGAGCGAGATGATTCGCAAGGCACTCCTGATGAAAATCAAGCCGGGTTGCCGGGAGGAATATGAGCGGCGGCACAATCCGATCTGGCCTGAACTCCAAGCGGTCCTGAAAGAACACGGTGTCAGTAATTACTCAATCTTTCTGGATCGCCGGATTGATCAATTGTTCGGCTATGCCGAGATTGAATCGGACTCACGGTGGGAGCAAATCGCCCACACCGAAGTCTGCCAACGCTGGTGGGCGTATATGAAGGACTTGATGTTAACCAATCCTGACGACAGTCCCGAGACGACCGAACTGGACGAAGTCTTTCATTTGGATTGACTTTGGGAGTGCGCCGGCTTGACGGCGCTTTGGATCGGATGTCCGATAAACTTCAGTTTGTCGGTTTTCGGGAGGTTAGTTTCTGGTTGTGACGCGACAAGCTAAAGCTTATCGAACATCCAAAGCGTCGTCGCCGCTGCGCTGCGGCGTCGACATCGTTCTGTTAATTCTAGTCGCCTTTGCAGGCGCGCGAAGCCAAAGCCTCACCGAGTTGCAGCAAGGATTTGAGCGGCCACCCGATGAGGCGAAGATCATGATGCGCTGGTGGTGGTTTGGACCAGCCGTCACGAAGAAGGAACTCGAACGTGAGATGCGCCTGATGAAAGAAGGCGGCATCGGTGGTTTTGAAGTTCAAGCGACATATCCGCTGCTGCCTGACGATCCTTCTTCCGGAATTAAGAATCTTCCGTATCTCTCCGATGCATTCATTGATGCTCTTCGCTTCACGTCGACAAAAGCGCGAGAATTCGCTCGGCAGCGGTTGGCCCTACGGTGGTCCCTCGGTACCGATTACCGACGCGGCGGCTATGTTGCGTTCTGAACGAGTGAAAGTTCAGCCGAATGTCCGCCGCATTACGATCCCGAGTATCACAGCGGGTGAGAAGTTCCTGGCTGCGTTTCTCGTGCGCGCTGACGGACAGTCGATCGTTGCCGACAGCATACGCGAGTTAGCCGACATTCATGATGGTGCAGTTTGGTTGCCGAGCAATCTCGATGCGTCGTCCGAAGTTCTTTTCTTCATTTCCAGTCGCACCGGCATGCAGGTGAAACGTCCCGCCGTGGGCGCAGAAGGCTATGTGCTTAATCATCTCGACGCATCGGCGAGCGAACGTTATCTGAAGCACGTTGGCGATCGATTGATGCAGGCGTTCGGCGCCAATCCTCCTCACGCCGTCTTTTGCGACAGTTTGGAAGTTTACAACCAGGATTGGACTCCGGATTTTCTTGACGAGTTCAAAAAGCGGCGCGGCTATGAACTCAAGCCTTACTTGCCGGCATTGATTGCGGATGTTGGTCCAAAGACGCTGGAAATTCGCCATGACTGGGGCAAAACATTAACTGAGCTCTTCAATGAAAGATTCGTTGCGCCGCTGCATGATTGGGCAAAGCGCAATCATACTCTGCTGCGCATGCAGGACTACGGCGTGCCGGCGGCGGCGCTTTCGAGCAACGCTGACGTTGATTTGCCCGAAGGCGAAGGGGCGCAATGGAAAGTCGTGCGCGCGACGCGTTGGGCTTCTTCAGCGAGTCACATCTACGGACACCAAGTTACGTCATCGGAAACTTGGACGTGGTTGCACTCGCCGGTGTTTCGCGCGACGCCACTGGACATGAAGGCGGAAGCCGATCTGCATTTCCTCGTCGGCATCAATCAACTCGTCGGACATGGCTGGCCGTACACGCCGGAAGGAATCGAGTATCCCGGTTGGCGTTTCTATGCCGCCGCTGTTTTTGACGAGAAGAACCCCTGGTGGATTGTGATGCCGGATGTCGCGCTCTATTTGCAACGCTTGAGTTATTTGCTGCGGCAAGGCCAACCGGCGAATGACGTCGCCTTATATCTTCCGAATGACGACGCGTGGGCGCATTTCACCGCCGGCAACACGCATCTGATCGAGATCCTGCGCGATCGAGTTGGGCCAGACGTGATTCCCGCTATATTAGAGTCGGGTTATGGTCTTGACTTCGTCGATGATGAAGCGCTAAGGCAGCTCGGGCGCGCCGATATCGAATCGTTCACGCTCGGCGCCAATCGATATCGCGTCATAGTTCTTCCGAGTGTCGAGCGCATTCCACCGGACACGTTGCGAAAGTTGAATGCCTTTGCCCGCGGCGGGGCCTACGTGATTGCGACTCGGCGGCGCCCGGAAATTGCGCCTGGTCTTCAGGCGAGCGAGGCCGATCAGAAAGAAATACGCCAAACCTCTCAAGGCCTCTTCGACGGTGTATCTGGCAGAGGTTATTTCGTCGGAGATGAAAAAGCCCTCGGAGACATCTTAGCCAAACATCCCGGACCTGACGTTTCGTTTTCTCCGGCCGCTTCGCAAATCGGTTTCATCCATCGCAGAACCAATGATGCTGAAATCTACTTTCTCGCGAATACCTCGCATGTGTCACAAGATGTGAAAGCCACGTTTCGGATTGAAGGTATGCAAGCCGAGTGGTGGGATCCATTCTCAGGAAAAATTTCGGGCGCGAGAATCGACAGCGCGTCCCGAGCCGGAACAACCATCGCCCTCAGCCTCGAGCCCTACGGTTCACGGGTTCTGGTGTTTTCAAAGCGAACTCTACCAAAGACATCTCCGCAGACCGGACAACCTGCGGTACCAGCTCCAATCGATCTCAGCACTGGCTGGCGCGTCACTTTTGGCGACAACGCGAAACCGCTCGTCATGGACCAACTAAGATCGTGGACCGAGAATGAAGCAACCAAATATTTTTCGGGCAGGGCGACTTACGAAAAAGAAGTGAACCTGCCCGCCGGATTCTTACAACCAGGAATCACTGTGAAGTTGGATTTCGGTGACGCGAAGCCGATTCCTGAACAGCCGCTACGCTCGGGAATGCAGACGTGGCTTGATGGCCCAGTCCGAGAAGCAGCGGTGGTCTATGTGAACCAGCGCCGAGCCGGATCGGTCTGGTGCCCGCCGTATTCACTCGACGTGACGAGCTTCTTACATCCGGGAGAAAACAAGATACGGATTCTGGTCGCCAATCTCGCCCTTAATTACATGTCGGGCCGCCGTTTGCCCGATTATCGACTACTCAATCTCCGTTATGGCGAGCGTTTCCAGGCTCAGGACATGGACAAAGTACAGGCTGTACCGGCGGGACTCCTGGGACCGATTCGCTTGCTCGTGAATCGGGGTTCCAAGCCTTAGCCCAAGCGCTCTCAAGTTATCATCTTATGATCTTGCATTCCGCTAAAGACGCTGTATAATGGCCGCGCCCAGACAAAATTGGATTCATTCCGGAATAAGGTTTTCTTGTTCCCCCCGCGATAAGAATTCTGAGAAGCGTAAGCCGGAAGGCGCGCGCTGCAGTAGATCGCTCACCTCTGAAAACTGAAGGAGATAAACGCATGCGTCTCTTGCGAGTGATTGCCGTCGTTTTGTTATGCGCTGTTGCCGGAATTGCACAGACCAATAAAGGCGCCATCAGCGGCACCGTCTTTGATTCCAACGGCGCAGCCGTGCCTGGGGCGACCGTGACGATAACGAATCTCGGCACGGGCCAAAAAGCAACCCTCACTACTACGGATACGGGGGCGTTTTCTGCGCAGTCACTCGATCCGGTTACCTACAGCGTCCTGGTCGAAGCCAAGGGTTTCAAGAAAGCCCTGGTCGATCATGTCAAAGTTGACACCGCGGCGACCGCGACTGCGAATGTGAGCCTGGAAACTGGATCGGTTACGGAGCAAGTAGTTGTGACTGCCGAAGCCCCGCTGCTTAATACCGAAAGCGGCACGACGACGCATACGGTTACTGAGCGCCAGATTCAGGACATTCCATTGAATAGCCGAAGCGTGCTCGACCTTGCGGTCACTGCTCCCAATGTCACTGGCGATGTAGGTAGTGAAGACGTAGTCGTCACCTCAGAACAACCGGTTCCCGGGTTCAACCTGAACGTGAACGGAGGCCGTGCGGGCAGCACCACCATGTTGGCAGATGGAGTGAATAACACGGGCGTCGGTATCGCTCGCTCTATTGTAAATTTCACGCCAGAAACGGTTCAGGAGTTCACGGTGCAGACCACGGCCTACTCCGCTGAATTCGGCAACACTGCCGGCGGCGTAATCAACGCCACCACCAAATCTGGAACCAACCAGTTTCGTGGCATACTGCTCTGGTACCATCGCAACCCGAAATTCAATGCGACGCCATTTACCATCGGCACAGCTCCGCGACCGAACGTCAATCTACGTTATAACCAGGTTTCGGCCACGATTGGCGGCCCTATTTTCTTGCCGAAGCCAGGCGAAGGCGGCAAGGCTTACTACAACGGCAAAAACAAATCTTTCTTCTTCTTTGCTTACGAGCCGCGCCGGCGCACCGACTTTACAACTTCAACAGCGCTATTGCCTGATGCCGCGCAGATCTCCGGCAACTTCAATAACCTGGTGCGAACGGCGAGTGGTCTTGTCCCGCAAAGTGCCGCGACGCAATTGGGTCTGACTTCGACGGGCAGTGCGAACATTTATCAACAGTTCGTCCTGTTCCAGGGCAAGTTGGTGCCGATTGCCCTCGCTTCAGGAAATCAGTATTGCCAGTTCAATGATCCAAGAAGAATTCTGGTGAACCAGGTCTATCAAGGTGTGACCATTCAGACGCCGCAGTGCAATTCCACCATCAATGCCACACCCAATCCGGCGCTGAATATTGTTCCACCCGAGTTCTTCGATCCGATTGCTGTGAAGATACTGCAGTCCATGCCGCCCGCTGGGAGTTATTTCCTCGATTCCGGCAACGTCAGGAACTATTTCCTGCAACGCTCTGTACTGCAGAGGGAGACACGCTATACGCTCCGGCTCGACCACAGTTTTACGGACAAAGCCAAAGCTAATTTCCGCTATACGGTCGCACCTACGGTAGGAATTAGGAGCGCAGGGAACGACATTAACGGCAACTCCGGCGTCTACGAACTGGCCAGGCAGTTCCTCTTAGGCTTCAACAACATCATCACGCCGACTCTGGTTAACGATCTGCGGCTAAGCTACACGCGCGGCAACTTCAGCGAAGACTATTCCCCTCAGTTCGCGATCAAAACGGGACGAAGTTACGCTGGGGACATTGGCCTGCCACACCTTACGCAGGGCGGCATCCCGCTCTTTCAACTAACCCAGGACGCGAACTCATATACGGGCGCCGACGTTGGCTCGGCGGCGTCAACTAACAACTTCAACGTCGAGCAGCGCTACAACATCAACGATATAGTCTACTGGACGCGTGGGAACAAGACTTGGAAGTTTGGCGCTGATCTCAGCGACGCGCGGCTGACGGTTACGCCTTTCTTCGCAGCCTCCGGCGGCAGGTGGCAATTCCGGGCGCTTAATACGAGCAATAACCGCGCGAATAACCCAAACGTCAATGGAGGGATCGCTGTCGCCAGCTTACTTCTGGGCGTTTCTAACCAGGTAGACTTTCGACCCCTGTTACTCGACTACGATTACCGGTGGAAGAGCACGGCATTCTTCGCGCAGAACGACTGGAAGGTCCGGCCCAACTTTATGCTTAATCTTGGGTTGCGTTACTCGCTACAGTTGCCACGCTCTGAGAATCACAACTTGCAGGGTGCCTTTCGGGCTGACTTGGCGCAGGCATCTCCTTTGACTGACGCGCAGCGCCGCGCGCTCGCTACCAACCTCGGAGTGCCAGCCGCAGCCGCCATCCCCGATTCTGTGCCCACGTCAGTGAACATTGTGCCTTTTGCTTTCGCCGGTCGCGGCGGACGTTCGAAGTACTTGGTGCCGATTGACTACATGGGTTTTGAGCCACGCTTCGGGTTCGCCTGGAGCCCGAAGATGAAAATCTTCGGCTTCGACCTGGAGAAGAGAAATCTGGTTGTTCGCGGTGGCTATGCAATTTCGCATGCGACGCTCACCGGCAACAACCGCAACGCTAATCCCGATTTTGGAGGGTTCATCAGCACCAGTACGAACGCGACGGGTTCAGCGGCTGGCGGCGCGCCGGATCCGACGCAGCCGATTCGGCTGTCAGGCAACCAGCCGTTCGAGGGAGCCACGGGCACGCTTGACTCGATCTTAGGGACTGACTCGAACGGTCTGGTGTTTCTCAAGAGCCTCGGCATCGCTGCATTTGCTGTTTCGCCCACAAAGGCCAGTGGAAAGATTCCTTACTCACAGAACTGGAACCTCACGCTGGCTTTTGAACCCGTGAAGAACTTGGCCGTGGAGGTCGCTTATGTTGGCAACAAGTCAACGCACCTGTTCCTTCCCTTTGTCAATATCAATCCACGTAATGTAAGCCTTGTAGACACACTGGAATCAAGCGGTCTTTGCGCGACCTGCACACTGCAAGACGCGACTGGCAATATTTCGGACCCATTGGGACGCACGAACCTGCAAGGCGGCGTTATTAGTATCACTCGCGCCAGTGTGTTTACGCCGTACCTCGGTTTCGACCCGCTGAACATCTACTTCAATCCGGGCGGTGATAGTATCCGGCACGCGTTCTACATCGACGCGCGACGCCGTGTTTCGCGTGGGTTGACGCTTACAGCCAACTATACCTATGGCAAGAGTATTGACACGGCATCCGATGCCAGCCCGGACACGCGGACACTGTCGATTGGCCAGGCGCGTGAGCAATACTCACTCGGTGGGCCACTGAGACAGGACCGCGCCCTTTCGACCTTCGATATCAGGAACAACTTCACGGCGACGGGCATATGGGACGTTCCCTTGGGCCGGGGTCGTCAGTTCTTAACGCACGCGCCCAAGGCTGTGAATACGCTGGTCGGAGGATGGGTTGTGTCGGGCGTGCTGCGCTTGCCGGGAGGACTTCCGTTCTTACCGTTTATCACCGATCCAAACAAGCTTGGCGGCGTGCTCTTCAATCGATATGTGAGACCGGACATCGTTACCGGAGTGCCGTTGCGTAATCCTTTGTGGAAGCGCAGTTGCCCAATTGGCAACTCGGCGCCACCTTCCGGATGCGAGCCGTACATCAATCCGGCTGCGTTCATGCGTCCCGTCAAGGGAACATTGGGCAATGCTCCGCGTACCTTGAACATTCGCTCGCCACGGCAGGAGTATTTCGATTTTTCGATTTCGAAAGACTTGCCGTTCTTCGGCAAGGAAGGCAAGCGTCGCCTCAACCTCAGGGTGGATCTGCTGAACGCCTTCAACCATCCGAACTTCCGCTATAACAACACCGGCAACACTCCGTTCGGAATGGGTACTTTTCCAACCGAGTTAACCAGCGAAACCGCAGGCACGCCGGCCGTGGCCCAGCCGATCACCATAGCGGAATACAACACATGGGCGAACTTCTGGAATTCACTTAATCCGAACAACCAGGTGCCGTTACAGCCCACGACTAGCGGAGCCCCTATTATTCCAACGTTGCTGGCCATTAGGAACAATGTGAACGCAACCCGTCAGACTGGCGCTAACGGCCCACAGACGGGCGGCCTCCCGCTGGATTTCTTCCACCTTCAGCTTCCGCAGGGTTTTGCCACAACGAATGCGCTCGCATTCGACATCAGAACTTTGCCGGGATACAAGCTGTATCGCGTCCGGCAAACGTACGATTCGAACTTTGGCAGCCTGTTCGCGATTCAGACCGGAACCGGCGGACCGCGCTACATTCAGTTTGGCATAAGGCTCTTCTTCTAAGTGAAGTGATCGACTACTTGTAAATCGATATCAAAAAAGGGGCGGTGGCTCTGGCGCCGCCCTTATTGCAAAAGGCAGGAGACAGGCAACCGATAATGAAAACGATCACGGCCTCAGTTACAGAACCGGGAGCGGACCGGGGTTCCCAAGCGGGCAGCCCGCTTGGGGTGGTGGATGCGACCGGATCATTTGGCATTTGTCATCGGGTGTTAGCTGCTAGTCGTGGACGCGGCAGTTGGCAGTTCATAAACGGCAGATTGAAGCTGATCCGGTCGCTATCGCTCGCGGTTCTGTTTCAAGCGGTGCTATTCATCCTATTGATTTCTACAGCTCCTGTAAAAGCGCAACAGAAGGATATCCCGCGTGAGTGGACCGACCCGGACACGGGGCATCGCGTCATTCGCTTATCAGACGAGCCGGGCAGTGCCAGCCTCTACTTTCATCAAAATCCTTACACGCCTGATGGCCAGAAATTAATCATTACGACGCCCACAGGTCTTTCGGCGATAAATCTCAAGACGCGCGCGATCGAAAAGATCGTCGACCGTGGCGTCTTGGTGATCATTGTGGGCCGAAAGACTGGCCAGGTTTATTACACAAAGTCTGTCAGGACCAACAACTCTTTGACCGTCAGCGTCTATGCCACGGACGTAAACACCAAGGCCACGCGCGAGATTGCGAAATTGCCGCCCGGCGCAATCGTCTCCGCAGTCAATGCGGACGAAACGTTGCTCGCAGGAATTATCGATGACAAGAATGCCGCAGCCATTAAGGAAGGCAGGCCACCGGGACCACCTCCGGCGTCGCGCGGTGACGCGTATCCAGGCAAAGGCGAGATGATGGAAAATCGCCTGGCAGAACGAAGGCCACTGCAACTCATCACCGTCAACACGAAGACCGGAGAGGTGAAGACGCTGCTTCGCGGTACTGACTGGTATAATCACATTCAGTTCTCACCGACAGACCCAACGCTCTTGATGTTCTGCCACGAAGGCCCATGGCACAAGGTCGATCGCACCTGGACGATACGCACCGACGGCACAGCGTTAACGCAGATTCATCACCGCACGATACTCATGGAGATCGAAGGCCACGAGTTTTTCGGCAGCGACGGCAAAATGATCTGGTACGACTTGCAGACTCCGCGCAGCCAGGACTTCTGGTTGGCCGGTTACAACGTTTCTTCCGGCGATAGAATTTGGTATCACCTTCAGCGCAGCGAGTGGTCGGTCCACTACAACGTGTCGCGCGATGGGACGCTCTTCGCCGGCGACGGCGGCGGGCCAAACAGCGTGGCCGCCCCCGGCAATGGCCAGTGGATATATTTGTTCCGCCCCGAGTTGGTGCCCGATCGCACCGACGGACAATTGGCAAACTCTAAGGAGCTAATCAGGCCGGCGGTCTTTAAGGCGGAGAAACTCGTCAATCTATCCAAGCACAACTATAGTCTTGAACCAAACGTGACCTTCACTCCGGATATGAAATGGATCGTCTTTCGTTCGAACATGTTTGGGCCGACGCATGTTTTTGCCGTAGAAATAGAGAAAGCCAACTGAGAATGTCAGAACCGCGAGCGGTAGCGACCGGATCACAGCAATCAGATTCGATTGACGGTGATACTTAGTTCGCAAACCAGATTGATCCGGTCGCTTCCGCTCGCGGTTCTGACATGTCGACATTCTGCACGGAGAAAACCGATGCCGCAAATAGGCCGACGCGAGTTCATCGGTGGCGCATTAGTTACGAGCGCTGCGCTGCTGGCGCCGAGCACGACCAAAGCCGCCGACGCTAATATTGAAGTGCTTATCAACGAACCGATTGGAACCATCGCTCCGGAAATTTATAGCCACTTCATCGAACACCTGGGGGGCGTGGTCTACGACGGCGTTTGGGTGGGCGAAAAATCAAAGATTCCCAACATCGGCGGCATCAGAAGCGCGCTGGTCGAACAGATGCGTAAGATCAAACCCGGCGCGCTGCGTTGGCCAGGCGGATGTTTTGCCGACAGCTATAACTGGCACGATGGCGTGGGCCCGCGAAGTGAACGCCCGCGCCGTACGAACTTCTGGATCCGCGATTCGACTCAAAATACCGACAGCCCACAGGTTTACGATCCGAACCAGTTCGGCACGAACGAGTTTATGCATTTCTGCAGACTCATTGGCGCGCAGCCGTACTTCGCCGCCAATCTGCGGAGTTTACCTGCCAAGGATTTTTATGAATGGGTCGAATACTGCAATGCTCCCGCTGACCTTTCGTCGCTCTCGCACCTGCGCGCGGCCGCCGGCGATCGCGAACCATTCGGCGTCAGGTATTGGGGCGTCGGGAATGAATCATGGGGTTGCGGCGGCAATCTCACAGCGGAAGAATATGCGACGGAGTTTCGCAGATTCATCGCCTGGGTGCCTCGTTACGGGGTCAAGCTCGCATTTATTGGTTCCGGACCGAACGGCAGCGACCGCCGGTGGACGCGAGGATTTTTTACGAAGCTGGCCGAGAAAGGTGAAAACTTTTTCAGCAATCTCTACGGCTGGGCGCTGCACTACTATTGCGGCAGCACCGGCAAAAGAAACTCAATCGAATATACGACGGACGAATGGTACGAATTGTTGGGTAAAGCCGATCGCATGGAATCGCTCATCAACGATCACTGGGCCGTCATGGGCGAGATCGATAC
>WNGL01007468.1_pt1 | contig 13891 bp, 7 predicted proteins | sample 5400591 | NCBI WGS metagenome assembly WNGL01 (sample SAMN13153377, study PRJNA577476) | soil metagenome | isolation source: 80 cm soil or saprolite under Garry oak tree replicate 1 | place: USA:California | collected 2016-06-15
CTGCTTTCGATCGCGACGCTGGGATTTCGAGGGGAGGCTCTGCCGTCGATTGCTTCGGTCTCACGGCTGCTTCTGGAAACGTGCGTCGGAGGCGAGGAACAGGGCACGCGGGTGGAGTTTGCCGGAGGCAAACTCGTGGGCGTGAAACCAGCGGGACTTCCCGCGGGCACGTCGGTGAGCGTGGCCGATCTTTTTTATTGCGTTCCGGCGCGCAGAAAATTCCTCAAATCAGACACCACGGAATTAGGACACGTGGCTTCGCTCGTGACGCACTACGCGCTGGCCAATCCCGACAAGCACTTCGCGCTGAAGACGCCCACGCAGGAAATCGTGAATGTTCCGCCAGTGGCCGCGCCGGCCGAGCGCGTTTATCAGCTTTTTGGGCGGCAGACGCTCGAGGAGATGATGGAGATCGCGCCCGTTTCTGGCCCAATTCGCGCCGCGATTACAGAACCTGAGCTCGATAACGGCGGACGCGCGGGGGAGCTTACGGTGCGGGGGTTCGTTTCGCGGCCGGAAGTGCAGCGGACGAACCGCAACGGCATCTACATTTTCGTCAACCGCAGGCTGGTGCGCGATCGGCTGCTGCTGCACGCCATTCACGAAGCGTACCGCAATATTCTGCCGGCGGATGTGTTTCCCGTGGCGCTGCTCTTCCTGGATTTGCCGTGCGAGGAAGTGGATGTAAATGTCCATCCGGCTAAGATCGAAGTGCGCTTCCGGCATTCGCAATGTGTACATGACTTCGCGCGGGATACGATCCGCCAGGCGCTGTCGAAAGCGCGGCCGATTGCGAGCTTTTCGGTCCCAGCGCGAACGGCGCTGTCGGGCGGCAGCCAGCCCGGCGCGGCTGCCGCGGCGGCTCCAGCGCCTATGGCGCCACCGCGGGCGGCGCTGCCTTTATCCGATCCGTATCCCGGCGTGCCGGGAGAGGCGTTTGCGTTGACGGACGCTCCAGTGCAGCCGGAGACGCAGCGGTTTGCGTTCGATGCCGCGGCGGCTGAATCCGCGGCGGCTGAATCCATCGCGAGAGACAGCGAGCAAATCGAGGCGCAGTTCAGGGAAGCTGTGCCGCCGGCGCAGGTGATGGAAGCTCCGGCGAGCGCGGTTTCTCTGGGGGAGCTGCGGCCACTGGGGCAGGTGAACGCGAGTTTCATTGTGGCGGTGAATTCGGAAGGGTTGTGGATCATCGATCAGCACGTGGCGCACGAACGCGTGCTCTTCGAGCAGCATTTGCGTTCGCGGCGCGAAGGGGCGCTGACCGGCCAGCGGCTGCTGGTGCCGATCGTGGTGGACCTGACGCCGCGGCAGCGCGCCATTCTCGAACAGATCAGCGAGGAGCTCTCCGCCAACGGATTCGATGTGACGCCGATGGGGCCGCAGAGCGTGGCCATTCAGGCCACGCCGGCAGGCGTGCCGAATTCCGACGCCGAGCGGCTGGTGGCGGAAATCCTGGATGGCATCGAGCGCGAGCATCAGGCGATCTCCATCGATTCGCTGCAGGCGCAGATCGCGGCGTCCACGGCGTGCCATGCGGCGATCAAGATCAATATGCCGCTCGATCAAACCAAGATGGAGTGGCTGCTGGGGGAGCTCGCCAAGACAGAATCGCCGATGAGCTGTCCGCACGGCCGTCCGGTGATCCTCCGTTATTCGTTGCGGGAGATTGAGCGCGCATTCAAGCGGGTTTGATGGCGCACGGAGAAGCACTTCCGGGGTCCGGTTTCTGGACTCCGGTGGAGTCCACCGGACTCCTGACACCGGAGCTAAAGCCCCCAATATGTTGGGCGCCATTGTCGGAGATGAAGCTCTGGCCCCCTAAAGAGGACGCTCGGAACTTTGCGTATGAGAAAGCTGATCATCGCGATTGACGGGCCGGTGGGATCGGGGAAGAGCACGGTGGCGCGGCGCGTGGCGGAGCTGCTGGGTTACGTCTATCTGGATAGCGGCGCGATGTATCGCGGAGTGGGCTGGAAGGCCCTGCGCGACCATGTGCCTCTCGATTCCGAAGACAGGGTTGCGGCACTGGCTCGCGCGACGCGCATCGATCTGGTGAGCAGCGACGGCGGCTTTCGCGTGCTGGTGGACGGGACGGATGTTACGGACCAGATTCGCTCGGCGGCGGTGGCGCAGGCGGCGTCGAAGGTGGCGGTGATCGCCGGAGTGCGCGCGGTGCTGGTGGCTGAGCAGCGGCGTGCCGCAGGAAGCGGCGGCGTGGTGATGGAAGGGCGCGATATTGGCACGGTCGTATTTCCCGACGCTGATTTGAAGATTTTCCTGGATGCTTCGGTGGAAGTACGCGCGGAGCGGCGGCGGCTGGAATATGCGCAAAAAGGCGAATCGCTGGAGTTCTCTGAAGTTCTGAAAGAAGTTCGCCAGCGCGACCGGCGCGACCGCGAACGAGCGGTTTCACCGCTCGTTCGGGCAGACGATGCGGTCCTCGTGGATAACACGGCGATGAGCGCAGAAGAGACCGCGCGGCTGATCGTTTTTCTCGCGCACGAACGGGAAGCGGCGGCGAAAGCGGAGGCCCGCCAGGCTTAGCTGGGATTCCACCCCGGCACGCGCGATTTTGTTTACGGCGCGAGTACTGGCGCTCGAGAGGCGCGTGCCGGGAACCCCGGTTCGATCCAGGATGACAGCGCTGACTCTCGCGGGCGGTGTGTCCGGGTAAGGGTGCCGCTTAGCTGGGATTGGACATCGAGGCGAGAAATTCAGCGTTCGATTTTGTCTTGGAGAGCCTGCCCAGGAGCAGTTCCATGGCCTCAACCGGCGACAGCGGGTTGAGGACTTTTCGCAGCACCCAAACTCGGTTCAACTCGTCCGCCGGAAGCAGCAATTCTTCCTTTCGCGTGCCGGAGCGATTGATATCGATGGCCGGAAAGATGCGCTTATCCACCAGGCGGCGGTCGAGATTGATTTCCATATTGCCGGTGCCCTTGAACTCCTCGAAAATCACGTCGTCCATACGGCTTCCCGTGTCGATCAAAGCGGTGGCCATGATGGTGAGCGATCCGCCCTCCTCGACATTGCGCGCGGCGGCGAAAAAGCGCCGCGGCCGCTGCAGGGCGTTGGCGTCAATACCGCCGGAAAGCACTTTGCCCGAAGGCGGCGTCACCGCGTTATAGGCGCGCGCCAATCGCGTGACGGAATCCAGCAGGATGACGACATCGCGCTTGTGCTCGACCAGGCGCTTGGCTTTTTCCAGGACCATTTCGGCGACTTGGATGTGGCGCTGGGGGGGCTCATCGAAGGTCGAGCTGATGACCTCACCCTTCACGGTCCGCTGCATGTCCGTGACTTCTTCCGGGCGCTCATCGATCAGCAGCACGATCAGGGCGACTTCGGGATGATTGGCGGTGACGGAGTTGGCCATCGACTGCAGCATCATGGTTTTGCCGGTACGCGGCGGGGCCACAATCAAACCGCGCTGGCCCTTGCCGACGGGGCAGAGCAGATCGAGAACACGGCCAGTAAGGTTCTCCTTGGCCGTCTCCATTTTCAGCCGGCCCTGAGGATAGAGCGGAGTGAGATTGTCGAAAAAGATTTTGTTCCGCGCTACCTCGGGATCTTCGAAGTTAACGGCCTCCACCTTAATCAGCGCGAAGTAACGCTCGCCATCTTTGGGCGGACGCACCTGTCCGGAAACGGTATCGCCGGTGCGCAGGTCGAATTTGCGAATCTGCGAGGGCGAGACATAGATATCGTCGGGGCCGGGCAGGTAGTTGTATTCGGGCGCGCGCAGGAAGCCGAAGCCATCCGGCAGGCATTCCAGGACGCCTTCGCTAAAGATGAGGCCGTTTTTCTCGGTCTGCGCACGCAGGATTTGGAAGATCAGTTCCTGTTTGCGCATTCCGCTGGCGCCGGGGATGGCCAAGTCCTTGGCGATTTTGGCCAGATCGGTGATGTTTTTGTCCTTCAGTTCTGCAAGGCTAATACTCATTGTGATCATTCCTTGACCTTGACTGGAGCCTGAATTCACCGGCCCCATATGTCGGGAGATGGTAAGCGGGCGGCGGCATAACGAGATGCGCCGTCGTCATACGGCGGAACCACAGTCAAATTACCAAACAATGTTTTTTCTTCTAGATGTCGAACAGGAACCAAACAGGGGCGGGTCACTCCCGGGCAGAATCAGCAGTTTACCCCTCGACCGGAAATGTGCCCGAGGGTCTCCCTCAGTTGGTTAATTCCTGATCTTGCTCTGCTTCCGCATCGAACTTGGTCGGCACTTCCGGGACCGCGGGAAGTACTGACGGCTGAAGCGGCCGTTCCAATGCTAAACCTAAAACCTCGTCCATCGTTTCCACAGACTGAATCACCAAAGTTGACTGGATATCGGAGGGAATATCCGCCAGATCCTTTTCGTTATCTTTGGGGATGAGCACGGTGCGGATCCCCAGGCGATGTGCCGCCAATACTTTTTCTTTGACGCCGCCGATGGGCAAAACTTTGCCCCGAAGTGTGATCTCGCCGGTCATGGCCACGTCGCAGCGAACCGGAATATGCGTCAGGGCGCTCACGATGGCGGTACCAATGGTGATGCCCGCCGAGGGCCCGTCTTTTGGAATGGCGCCTTCGGGAACATGCACGTGGATATCCAGGTGGCGATAGAAGTCATGCGGCAAGCCGAAGGCCCCGGTGCGCGAGCGCACGTAACTCATGGCCGCCTGGGCAGATTCCTGCATGACGTCACCGAGCTTGCCGGTGAGCGTGAGCCGGCCCTTGCCATGCATCAATCCTGCCTCGGTGGTCAATACCTGGCCGCCGACTTCGGTCCAGGCCAAGCCAATGGCGAGGCCGACCTCGTTTTTCTTTTCGGCCCAGAGCTCGCGGAACTTAATGACGCCGAGGAATTCATTCACGTTTGCCGATGTGATCTCCACCTTCACCTGCCGGCCTTCCTTGACCACGCGCCGCGAGACCTTGCGGCAGATATTGGCAATCTCACGCTCCAAATTCCGCACGCCCGCTTCCTGCGTGTAATGCCGGATGATGTAGTTGATGGCGTCATCGGCGAATTGCAGGTTCTCTTCGGTCAGGCCAGTAGCCTCGCGCTGCTTTTTGAGCAGGAAGCGCTTGGCGATCTCCCGCTTTTCGATTTCGGTATAGCCCGGCAGACGCAGGGTTTCCATGCGATCCTGCAAGGGCTGCGGGATGGTGTGCAGCACGTTGGCCGTGCAGATGAACATCACGTGTGAAAGATCGTACTCGACATCGAGATAATGATCGGTGAAAGAATGATTCAGTTCCGGATCGAGCACTTCCATAAGGGCGGCGGAAGGGTCGCCGCGGAAATCCATGGACATCTTGTCCACTTCGTCGAGGACAAACACCGGGTTCACCGTCCCCGCCTTCTTCATCATCTGAATAATCTGGCCGGGGAGAGCGCCGATATAGGTGCGGCGATGGCCGCGAATCTCCGCCTCATCTCGAACGCCGCCCAGGGAGACGCGCACAAACTTACGGCCCGTGGCGCGGCCGATGGACATGGCCAGCGAAGTCTTGCCCACGCCGGGAGGACCGACCAGACAGAGAATCGACCCGCGAGGATTCTTGACCAACTGGCGAACGGCGAGATATTCGAGAATGCGCTCTTTGACCTTCTCCAGACCGTAATGATCTTCCTCTAAAATCTTCTCCGCGGCGCCAATGTCTCGAATTTCCTTGGACTTCTTCTTCCAGGGCACCGCCAACAGCCAGTCCAGATAACTGCGGCTGACGGTGGATTCGGCGGACATCGGCGGCATCATCTCCAGCCGCTTCAGCTCCTGAATGGCTTTTTCCTGAACGTCCTTGGGCATTCCCGCCGCTTCGATTTTCTTCTTGAGTTCGTCGAGCTCACTCTTTTCGCCGCGGCCGAGCTCTTTGTGTATGGCCTTGAGCTTCTCGTTCAGGTAGTACTCTTTTTGCGCGCGTTCCATCTGGCGTTTCACGCGCGTATTGATGTTGCGGTCGACGTTGAGTTTTTCGATCTCGCTTTCCAGGACTTCCGCCACGCGGTTCAAACGATCCAAGACGTCGAAATTTTCGAGCAGTTCCTGCTTTTCCTCGATGGGAATCTGCAAATTGGCGGCGATGGTATCGGAGAGCTTGGCGGGATCTTCGACGCGCGCCGCGGCAATCATGGTGTCGTAATTCAGGCTCTGGGAGAGCTTCACATACTGCTCAAACAGGCCGTTGACGCGGCGAACCGCCTGATCGATCTGAGGAGAAGGCTCGACGCGCACGGGCATGAGGCGCAGCGTGGCGCGATAGAAGCCCTCTTCGCTGGCAAGCTGCACAACTTTGGCGCGCTCCACGCCTTCGACCAGAACGCGAATATTGCCGTCGGGCAGCTTCACACTCTGCACAATATTGGCGAGGGTGCCGACGGTAAAGATCTGCTCCGGCTTGGGGTCATCGACCGAAGCGTCGTGCTGGGTGGCGAGGAAAATCTTTTTTTCTCCCGCGAGCGCCTCTTCCAACGCGCGCACAGAGGCTTCCCGCCCGACGATGAAGGGCTGCATCATCTGAGGGAAGATGACCATGTCCCTCACCGGCATCATCGGCACGCGCTTCATTTCACTCTTCTCGCGAGTAAACATTAATTTTCAACAGGTGGAAGGCCCACTACTTCATTATCCCAAGTTATCCGGCTTTTTCCAGCAGGGTCCAGTTGATCTCGCGGCTGCGCACCATTTCGGCGGTGACGCAGAAGTCGCGCACCTTGCGCTGGGCCGGTAAGTTGTACATGAGATCGAGCATCAAATCCTCGAGGATCATGCGCAATCCTCTGGCGCCCACCTTGCGTTGCATGGCCAAGTCCGCGACGGTTTCCAGGGCGTCATCGGCAAAGCGCAGCCGAACGTTCTCGAATTCGAAGAGACGTTGGTATTGCCGGATGAGGGCGTTCTTTGGCTCCGTGAGGATGCGCATCAGCGCGGCCTTGTCGAGATCGCCCAGAACACCGACCACCGGCAGCCTACCCACAAATTCCGGGATGAGGCCGTAACGGATCAAGTCCGTGGGCTGCGCTTGGTCGAGTAGCTCCATATTGCGGCGGTTGGTGGTCGCCGGCTGGGCGTCGGTGTGGAAGCCCAGAGATTTTTGACCCACGCGCCGCTCCACGATCTTCTCCAAGCCCACGAAGGCTCCGCCACAGATGAAGAGAATATTGGTGGTGTCGACCGGAGTGAATTCCTGGTGCGGATGCTTGCGCCCGCCCTGAGGCGGAACATTGGCGATGGTGCCCTCCAGGATCTTGAGCAGAGCTTGCTGGACGCCCTCACCGGAGACATCGCGCGTGATGGACGGGTTTTCGTCTTTCTTGGAAATTTTGTCAATTTCGTCGATATAGATGATGCCCTGCTGCGCCTTGGTCACGTCGCCGTCGGCGTTTTGCAGCAGCTTCAAAATAATATTTTCGACGTCCTCGCCGACGTATCCGGCTTCGGTAAGCGTGGTGGCGTCCACGATGGCGAAGGGCACGTCCAGCATGCGCGAGAGCGTCTGCGCCAGGAGCGTCTTGCCTGTGCCGGTGGGGCCGATCAAAAGGATATTCGATTTGGTCAGTTCGACGTCACCGGGCTGATGGTTCAGGAAGATGCGCTTGTAATGATTGTAGACCGCCACGGCCAGCTTCTTCTTGGTCTTATCCTGGCCGATGACGTAACCATCGAGGAACGACTTGATCTCCGGCGGACGGGGCAGGCGCCGATTGATCGGTCCGGCCTGCTCGCGCTTTTCCTCTTCCAAAATCTGCTGGCACACGCCCACGCATTCATTGCAGATATAGGCGCGCGGATAATCCGAAGGCGAGCTGATGAGCTTTTCCACCTGCTCTTGCGTCTTATGGCAGAACGAACAACGCAGCGGTTCATCCGTGCTCAGTTTTCTCACGGCAGTCGGCCTCCGGCCTTCCCGGGCGGGACAGGACCCGTCACTATATTAGAACTTTTTCCCCATATGCGGCATGGGCAACGCAATCTCGCTACTAACTGTTAGGTACGCGCTAGCGATGCTTATGGATAATTTCATCGATCAGGCCGTACTCCTTGGCCTGCTGAGGCGACATGATAAAGTCGCGCTCCACGTCTTTCTCAATTTTTGAGACCGGCTGGCCGCAATGATCGGCATAAAGCTGGTTGATGACCGCGCGCATGCGCAAAATCTCTTTGGCGTGAATATCGATATCGGTGGCCTGTCCAGACAGTCCGGACAGCCAGGGCTGGTGAATCAAAATCCGCGAATTGGGCAGCGAAAACCGCTTTTTGGGAGCTCCCGCAGCCAGCAGCACGGACGCGATAGAAGCGGCCTGGCCCACACAGGTGGTCACTACGTCCGGCCGGACATATTGCATCGTATCGTAAATGGCCATGCCTGCGGTAATCGAGCCGCCCGGCGAATTGATATAGAGCTGGATATCGCGTTCCGGATCTTCCGCTTCGAGAAAGAGCAGTTGGGCGGTCACGAGGTTGGCGACGTGGTCGTCGATGGGCGTGCCAATAAACAGGATATGGTCCTTGAGCAGCCGCGAATAAATGTCATAGGCGCGCTCGCCCCGGGTGGTCTGCTCGACCACCATGGGGATGAGTGTCGTGGCGCGTGGACTCGGATCGTCTGCATGTGTCATCGAGAGTAGGGAATTTGCAGGAAGAAACCGGTCAGGACCGCTCCGGCTCCCGAGTTTTCACTTCAGTATTCTTTTGGAGCCACTCGAGAGTCTTTTCGCTGCGGAGCTTCGACCTCATCCTATCCAGCGCCCCCTGCTTTGTCAAGCTGGCGCGGACGGCTGGGGCGGATTCGCCACTGCGCTCCGCGATTCTGGAAATTTCCCGATCGATGTCCTCGTCGCTCGCTTCGATATTCTCCGCCGAGGCGATGCGATCGAGCAGCAACTCGGCCTTCACGTCCTCGACAGCGCGAGGATGCTGACGCCGCCGCATGGCCACCCAATCCACATTCACGGCTCGGGGATCAACTCCCTGGGCCGCCAAACTTCGAACCGCCCGCTCCAGGCGGATATCCATTTGGTTTTGCACCAGCGCTTCGGGAACGGGGAAATCGTGAGCGGCGATAATTTTTGCCAGCACAGCATCGCGGACCGCGGAGGCGTGGTGCGCTTGGAGTTCTCTTTCCAGGTCCTCGCGAATTTTGCCCCGGAGCTCCTCGAGTGTTTTGGCGTCGCTCACGTCCTTCGCTAATTCGTCATTGAGTTCGGGCAGTTTCTTTTGCTTGACGGCGACGACTTCGGCGCTATAAACGAACTTTTTGCCGGCAAGCTTTCGGTCCGGGTAATCCGCAGGATACTCCACCTCGAAGCGGCGCTGTTCCGCCGGCTTTGCGCCGACCAAATTTTGCGTGAAGGCTTCCAGGGTCTCCTCGGCGCCGAGATGGCAGAGAACATTGTCAGCCTTGAGCGGTTCGCCGCCGCCCACGGGCGTACCCACAAGCTTCAACTGCGCGTAGTCGCCGCTTTCTAGAGCGCGATCCTCCACAGGAACAAACGTGGCGGCACGTTCGCGCATGGCCTCCAGCGTTTTGTCGATATCCGCATCGCTCACCTGGGCCTTCTCGACTTCGACTTGCAGGCCCTTGTAGGTGCCGAGCTCGAATTCGGGCAGCACTTCGAAGCTGGCCCGAAATTTCAGGGGTCGATCCTCGCCGTATTCCACGTGATCGATCTGCGGCTGCGTGATGGGAATAAGCTTCTGGTCCTTGACGGCTTTATCGATTTGCTCGGGAACGAGCGACTGCAGCACTTCGCCTTTGATGTCGTCCGCGAAGCGGCGGCGAATCAGGGGGATGGGCGCTTTGCCGGGCCGAAATCCGGGCACACGCGCAACGCGCGCAAACTCGCGGGCCACGCGCTCGATCGCCTTTTGCACTTCTGTGGCGGGAATCTCGAGATCGAGTTCACGCCGGCAAGTTGCCTCGGCCATAAGTCCTATTTTATATCCGCGTATCTAGCTGTATTCAGCGCGTGTGTAGGCCCGCAGCGGAATTCTCAAGCCACTTGCACGCTCCAGGCAGACGCGATGCTCGGTGCTACTTTACTGCATGGCCACGAATCTGAGCCGGGAAAGAGCGGCGCGCGGGGTGCGAAAAGCGAGTATAGGGGAAGCCAGGAAGAGCGTCAACGCCAGTGCGGGGTATCTCCACCTGAGGGGAAAACCCTACACCCTGGGGCGCTGCTCTGTTGCCCTAGCGAGACTGGTTCATCTGTTCTGCAAGTTGCGCGGCGGGACGCGCGCACTACAGCCCCATTACTCCAAAACTCAAGCTCGGCGTGAAATCGATTTGATTGGAACGGATCGATAGCTCGCGCGCTGTGTTAATGGCTAGTTGCGCATCTTTGGCGCTCGGCTCGTAGTTTGTTTCTCCATGAACAATGTCATTCCGGAAGCCCCGTACCGTGTCAAGGTCCTTAAAGAGGCTGAAAGGTAGGATGTCCCATAGTTCCAGCAGATTGGAAACTACACTGATGGGGAAATCTCTTCCAGTCAGCGTATCCTTACGCTTTCGATTGATTCTTTGCTGGCCGTCTCCTTGGTCCTTATTTAGTGAGTCGATATGACGACCCCAAAGATTCGCCATTATTCGTTCGGAAATGAACCATGCCAAGATAATGGACGTTTCATAGTTCCCCACCTTGTACTCGGCGATGCTTTTGGTGAATGAAGCAAAGACCTTCTCAACACCGGGCTTGCTAACGACAGCTTTAAAGCTAGCTACGGCGCGCGAAATGGCTTCAAGGGAAATCACCTGTCGCAAAGAGATTCTGGGGTCGTGTTCGATGGGTATCGACCCGTAGGTCCTTTGATGGCGTGCCATTTGAAATGTGGCCGCCACGCTTTCCGTTGGCACGTTGTATCCAGCTTCTTTTCCGTTTTCGTATCTAATACGAATCGCGTCTCTGACTGTGATCTCATGTAAGTTAAAGTACGCCAAGCGCATCGTTGTGATTACGGCAGAGTCCAGAAACAGGTAGAACGCATTTAAATAATCCAGATATTCGCCCCATCTCTTAACGGTGTATTCAACGGTTTGCTGCTGAGCGCCATGGTTTTCCAATGCTTCTATCCTCAGTTTCACCATACCGTCGCGGCAGATCTTTATGGAGAACGCGTCATCTGAGTATCCAAAGACCTCTTCCTCCATGAGACTTGAAAAGTTTTGCAAGACCTTAGGATCCGTGAAATCGATCTTTTCGACCGCCCAAAAGGGGCGTGACGGATAGAAAGCCGTAAAGTGGCCGATATGCATTTGTGAACTGCTCTCTGCCAAACTTATATCACCGATTGTGTTATGGATTGACTTGAGCAGTTATCCCGTGACGACGCGGCGTCGCCAAACAACGCGACTCGATCACTGGCGGCGGGCCTAAATTGGACATGGTAGAATCCGCGCCGTGACGTATTCAAAAGACTGGTTTGCGCGCGTCCTCGGAATCCTGGGATTTGTGTTAGGCCTCGCGAGTCTTTGCTGGCAAGTATTCACCTATCGAGACAATCTTGCTGAACGAGTCCTCGTAAGAATGTCAATGCAAGTGCGACTCGGAGCAGGAGAAAACGTCGAGAACGCCTTAAAACACGGAGACTTGATTGCGGAGATCGTGAACATCGGCCAACATCGGCTGTATATCAAAAGTGTATCCCTGAGTATCGCCCCGCAGGATTGGTCCTTCCAGCCAGAGACAGCTAAACCGAACACCGCGCTTGATCCTGGAGCCGCAATATACTACCGATTGAGCGACTGGGATTTAGCAAAACATCCACTGGATTCTCCAGACGATCCTAGCCAAAGAGAGAACTACGTCGTGATCGTGAACTCAAATAAGGCTGAAATCTTTCGGGCTGCGGCAGCGGTTTCATCGTTTTTGATCTATGGGGGCCGTCGTGCTCCGGCACGGCTTCCGGTTCCATCCGGGAACTTTCCATAGACTGAGGACCTGGGTAAAGTTTGTACCTGGATGGGCGATGACGCCATACAAAGCACAAGAAGTGTTCGTTCTTTGAGTTTCGAACTGCCTTTTCGGATTTTACTGCGATTCGATAACACCGCCTGCTTTGTTCACGAAGAGGCACGATATTCCTGTACGTCGCTTAGCAAAGCCTGTTTCCGCCGGCCTCAAGGAAGAGCCCGCAACGGCGTGCAGTCATCCGCAGGGGGCTCGGCCCGATTTAGCGTTGTATCCAAAGAGGGCGAATGCTCGAAGTCGAATATATCTTCCAGCGGATTGGCGTGCTCATCGCGCTTGGTGAGATGCTGGGTCACTCCGTTGATGGTCAAGAACCGGCGCTCGATCAAGGCGAGTAGCGAAGTGTGGTCGCCGATCGTGTGCGAAACGTATCGCGGTTTTGAGAACGGCGAAATGGCAATCAGTGGAACGCGAATTCCCAATTGATTGAAGTTCGCGCAATCCGCCGGATATGGGCCGGTGGGGTTGGAAGCCAGCGCGGGGCAGAGTTGCTCCGCATCGGCAACGCTGGTGTCGGTTGCGCTCACGAAATTGTAGGAGCACTCGGCGCCTCCGCCGGGCTGTTCGCTTGCGGGAGGATCGGAAAGATCCTCACATTGTCCGGGCACGATTCCGTCGGGCGTCAAGGCTCGGCCTTGCCGCGCGCGGGGCGATTTCGCGTGATCGTAGAATCCACCGTGCTCGTCATAGGTGATGAAGATGATCGAATCCTTCCAGTGGGGCCCGTTCCGGACCGTATTCACAACGTCTGAAACATACGCTTGCCCGCGCTGAATGTCCGTGGGCGGATGCTCATCGTTTTCGAGCGCCGTTCCCGTGAGGCCGAAGTCCGGATCGAGGAACGATACCTGAGGCAACGAACCTACTCCCGTTGTTCCCGTAATCGGTTTATATCCGCCCGGCGGCGGAAAGATATCACTCGTCGTAAGATGGCCGAAGGACGTCGCGGCCATCAGATAGGAACGGTTGGGAAAAGTGGGGCCCAGCAGCGAGGCGAAGTGGCGGTCGCTGATAGCGAAATTTTCCGCCAGATCGTAATAGAACGGCAGGTCGCTTTGGGTGTAATACCCGATGGTCTCGTCGTCGGTCGGGCTCTCGCTGCCGTTGTCCGGCTGTTCGGTCAAATCGTTCACGCGCACGAAGCCGTTGGCTAGAAAATCCGTCAACGTATCGTTCGGATGGGAAAAATTGGCTTCGCGATGCGTCCCAAACCAGGAATGATCCAGATCGGGAACCACGCACCTGGTCGGTTCATGAAAAGCCGTGACGATGGAGCTGTTGGCGTCGCGATTGGAATTCGAGCAAGTGAGGTTGCCGGTGGAATCCACCTTGCAAGTCAAGCCATCCACGCATTGATGGTCTTTCGGCGAGCACGGGCCGTTTCCGTTGTGATAAGGAGTCCCGGGCGCGTAGGCAAGCACACCAAAATAGTTGTCATAAGAATGATTCTCCTGCATCACGATAATGATGTGATTCACTTTGGTGAGATTTCCGTCGGCCACGGCCCTGTTTGGCCCAAGAAAGAGCAGCAATGCGATCACGAGCAATGCCGCGAAGAAGTTCCGGTACATGACGCGCCTCCTCGTGTGCGCCTGTCGGAAGGCTGGATTTGGCCGAGAAGTATACCCGATTCGGTTGCGTAGGCTGATGAATTGCCGGTCAAATATCAACGAAGCCCCCATTTTATGGGCGTCGGGGGCGATATTGAACACGTACCGGACGCGAGTGGCGAGCTCGGCGATATGCTATTTGCTGCCTCCGCCCATTTGCGTCTCATTCGACACCGTGCGCTCATCGCCATTCCTTGGTGCGGAAGGGGGGAGTTGAACCCCCACGGCCTCGCGGCCACAGGATCCTAAGTCCTGCGCGTCTGCCAGTTCCGCCACTTCCGCGCCGTTGAGCAAACAATTCTACCGCAGGGGCTTATTT
>WNGL01006396.1_pt1 | contig 13884 bp, 20 predicted proteins | sample 5400591 | NCBI WGS metagenome assembly WNGL01 (sample SAMN13153377, study PRJNA577476) | soil metagenome | isolation source: 80 cm soil or saprolite under Garry oak tree replicate 1 | place: USA:California | collected 2016-06-15
CTGCACCGGCTGATCGATGCGCTGGGCGCCGGGCCGGTGGACATCTTCGCCAGCAGCGGCGGCGCCGTCAACGCGCTCGCCCTGGTGGCCAGGCACCCGGAGCAGGTCCGCATCCTGGTAGCGCACGAGCCGCCAGCCGCCCAGGAGCTGCCGGACCGCGAGCAGGTTCTGGCCGTGTGCGAGGGCATCAAGGAAACCTACCTGCGCGTGGGCTTTGGCCCGGCGATGGCGAAGTTCATCGCGCTCGTCAGCTACCAAGGCCCGATCCCGGCCGGATTCGCTGACCAGCCGGGTCCCGATCCGGCCACTTTCGGGTTGCCGGCCGTGGACGACGGCTCCCGCGACGATGCGCTCCTCTGCCTGAACATGCCTTCATGCCCTGGCTACCGGCACGACTTCGATGCGCTCCGGGCTGCATCGACCCGCATCGTCATGGCCGTCGGAGCGCAGTCCGGCCAAGCCATGGCCGGCCGAGCCGCCGTAGCGGTGGCCGAACGGCTCGGAACGGAGCCCGTCACCTTCCCCGGCGGCCACGACGGATTTCTCGGCGGCGAATACGGCGGCATGGGCGAGCCGGACGCCTTCGCCACCACCTTGCGCAAGGTCCTCTCCAACTGACGGCCTGGGCCTGTCCGGCGTTGCTGAGCGCGCTGCTGAATATTAGCTTTGACCGGTGAGGTGTGATGGCTGAGGACGAGGCCCCGCAGATCGCGGCCGTCCTAGCGAAGCTGGCCGGGCAGGACGCGGCGGCCGCCGAGGATGCGCGGGCCGCGCTGGAGTGGATTGCCGGGGACCAGGGCCTAGTCTTCATCACTCAGCAGCGCATCCAGAGCTTCTGCTGGTACGACCTGCCGGTGAAATGGCTCATCGATCTCGACGACAAGCTACGGGTCGTCGCGGCGCTGGCCCAGGCTCTGGACCTGCTGCAACTGCCCCGGTACGCCGCCGTCTGCCGGTCCGGGACGACCCGCGAGGTCCTGAGCGCATATGAGACCGGCATCGCGCAGGGTAAGGCCGCCTTCCGCCGGGCGGCGGCCGCCTCCGGCGTCATGCCGCCTGACCTGCCGGACTTCCAATGGGGCCCGGCGATGGGCTTCGAGGAGGCTTCGGCGTGGTCGTCGACCGCCGAGTTCCTCGAGGTCGCCGTGTCCAGCGGCGATCTGGTCCCGGGGCGGCGGGGCTGGAAGGCGCGCCAGCAGGAACTTGTCCGGGCGCACCTCAACGTCCCGCAGGCCGGGCTGCTCGGGCAGACGCTGGCCCAGGTGATCCTTACCGAGCGTGCCGAGACCTGGGTCAATGCGCGGCGCAGCGAAACCCGCCGCCAGATCCTCGCCGCGATCACCAACCGGCTGCTCCACCCCGCCGAACTCCCCTCCGCCACAGCTGCCGACCCCCTTCCCCTGCTGCGCTGGCTGCTGGACCAGCTGGACGGCGGTATCGCCCTCACCCAGACCGGCAATCTCAACCGGAAGTTCGTCCAAGACAGCGCGGACCGGTTCGGGTGGGACTTCTCCCGCCCGCCGCGGACCGAGGACGACCTGTACGACCTGTACCAGCTGCGCGCCTTCGCCCAGGACCTGGGCCTGGCCCGCCGGTCGGGCCGCAAGCTCACGCTGACCGCCAAGGGCCGGCGCCTCCTCGCCGACCCCGGCAGCCTGTGGCGTGCCGTCGCCGTCGGCCTGCTGGGCGACAACGGCTTCTTTGTATACGCCGGGGAGCTGTTCCTGGCCCTGCTGCTGGGCGCCGACCCGGTACCCGACCGCGAGCTCACGGCGACCGTCGGGCAAGCCGTCGCCGAAGAAGGGTTCCGGGAAACCCGGACCTTCGGGCCACCGGACGAACACGACATCAGCAGGGCCATCCACGAAACGAGCAACCTGTGCCGCGCCCTGGGCCTGCTTGCGTCCGGCGGTGATTGGCGCGACCGCAGCTACGGGCTCACCGACACTGGCCAGGCGACCGCCCTGGAAGCCCTGCGATCCAGGGCCACCGGCCCGCGGACCGTCCCGTGGCCCTGACCACCCAGGGCAAGGGAGCCTTCCGCAGATTCAAAGATCAGCTTCACAAGGAACATCCCGGCCTGCTGCCGGCGTGGTATGCCTTTCGCGATGCCCGTCTCCGCGGAAACGCTTTGTGCAGGATTTCACAAGCCGCTTCCGCGGAAACGCCGGCCAGCAGCGCCGCTGCTCACATCTACGCCACCAGCGCCATCTGGCTCCTGGGCCCGGCGCTGCACACCGGGGAGCTGATCCTGGCCGAGGACGGGCCGGTGTCCTGGACGGCGCACGCCGACCTCGCCGAAGCGGCCGCTATCGCGCTCACCGACGAGGGCCCCTTAATCCCCGCGCGCTGACCCGCGCAGGCCCGCCATCCTGGGAAGCGTCATGAATAGTCGAGCTATCGGCGTGCTGCTCGAAGCTCAGTTCCACGGCGGAGCAGACGAGGACAATGCCGAGCACCGCTAAGCGGCAGAGGTTCGCGGGCTGTGGGGCGAGCACTCCGGCCATAGGCCTTGCGGGCCGAACCTTATGCCTGCGCTGACCTGAGTGCTCCGGCGCGTGCGGCGGCGAGCGTCACCTTGGCGGCGTTGTCGGCCGTGGTTGTGTCGATCGGCTCGGCGGTGACCAAGAGCCGCAGGTAGATCGGGGCGACCAGGGTTCTGACCAGCTCAGCTGGATCGGTGTCGGCGGGAAGCTCGCCGCGTGCGATGGCGGCGGAGACGACCGGCTCTGCTCGCCGGAAGCGACCGGAGAAGAAGCGGTGCTTGGCGTCGGCGATCTCCGGTATCCGGCCGGCATCGGACAGCGTCGCGGCGGCGATGGCCTGGCCGGTCGGGCTGTTCAGGAACGCGACGAACGACCGGGCGAGCCTGCGCAGGTCGGTGTCGATGTCGCCGGTGTCGGGGAAGGGCACTTGCGTCGCGGCCAGTTCGGTCATCGCGTCGGTGACCAGGCTCTCGCGGTCCTTCCAGCGCCGGTAGATCGTCGTCTTGTGGACCCCGGCCCGGCGCGCGACGTTCTCGACGGTCAGGGCGGCGTAGCCGGTCCCGGCCAGTTCGGCGAGCGTCGCGGCGAGGACGGCGGCACGGACCTTCGGCCCGCGGCCTGCCAGAGCGGACTGCATCGTCATTGCAACTCCAAGTTGCGTTTCTCACGGGCCTGTGCCACTGTGAACAGTATCGCAACAAAAAGTTGCGATATCGCGCGGGTTCACCAGATCACCTGCCTGCGGGTGGCTCCCCGCGCGTTCCCGAGCTCCCGGGAACTAAGGAAGTTGGATTCATGGCTACTCCGGCCATCCGCACCGAAGGTCTGTCCAAGCGCTACGGCTCCGCCGATGCCCTGCTCGGCCTCGACCTCGAGGTCGCCCAGGGCGAGGTCGTCGGTTACCTGGGGCCGAACGGGGCTGGGAAAACAACCACCATCCGCCTGCTCCTGGGCCTGGCCCGGCCGACCGCGGGACGGGCGGAGATCTTCGGCCTGGACTGCCAGCGCCAGACCGTCGAGGCGCACCGGCGGCTCGCCTACGTCCCCGGCGAGGCCAGCCTGTGGCCCTCGCTCACCGGGTCCGAGACGATTCACCTGCTGGGACGGGTCCAGGGCCGGGTCGACACCGCGTATCGCGACGAGCTGATCGAGCGCTTCGATCTCGACCCGGCCAAGAAGGTGCGGGCCTACTCCAAGGGCAACAAGCAGAAGATACTGCTCATCGCCGCCTTGATGACGCGCCCTGACCTGCTCGTGCTCGACGAGCCCACCAGCGGGCTCGACCCGCTCATGGAGCAGGCGTTCCGCCGCAGCGTGGCCGAGGCACGCGACGCCGGGCAGACGGTGTTCTTGTCCTCGCACATTCTCAGTGAGGTCGAGGCCCTGTGCGACCGGGTGGCCATCCTGCGCGAGGGCCGCCTGGTCGAGATGGGGACGCTGGCCGAGATGCGGCACCTGTCGGCGCTGACCGTCGAGGCCACGTTCGGTGGCGTTCCCCCCGACCTGGCCGGGGTGGCGGGCGTGAAGCGAGCCGTGGTGGACGGCCGCCATGTCCATCTCGAGGTCCAGGGGCCGATCGAGCCGCTGGTCGAGGCCCTGGCCGGCACCGGCGTGCGCGGATTGCTCAGCCGCGAGCCCTCGCTCGAGGAACTGTTCCTGGCCCAGTACGGCCCCGATGGCGCCGTGCCGGCCCTGACCGTAGTCGCCCCGGCTCGATCATGACCGCCACCCTGATCGAGCCGCCGCCACCCGTGCTCGCTCCCGCGGGCCGCTACCCGGGAGCCGCCCTCGCCCGTCAGGTGGCACGCCGCGCCGCTCGTTCGGGTGCTCTGTGGGGTCTTGTTTTCGGCTTCTTCATCGTCGTCCAGACGCATGCCTACACCTCGACCTACACGACCCAGGCGGCGCGTGACCAGCTGCTGCGGGCGTACGGGTCGAACGTGGCCATGAACGCCCTCCTCGGCTCAGAACGCGCCGTCAACACGGTCGCCGGCTTCGCCTCCTGGCGGTTCATCGGCATCTTGAGCGTTCTCGGCTCGATCTGGGGTCTGCTCACCGCCACCCGCCTCCTGCGCGGCGAGGAGGAAGCCGGGCGCTACGACCTGCTCCTGGCCGGCCAGACCACGCGTCGCCGGGCCGGCGGCCAGGCGCTCGCAGGCCTCGGCGCCGGCTTGCTGGCCTTGTTCGCGCTGACCGCTGCCGGGGCGATCGTCACCGGCCGGTCCCCGTCGGCCGGATTCAGCCTCGGCCAGTGCCTGTACTTCTCCGTGACCCTCGTGGCGGGCGCGGCCATGTTCCTCGCCATCGGCGCCCTGGCCAGCCAGCTGGCCAGCACCCGCCGGCGCGCCGCGGCCATGGCCGGGGCCGTCTTCGCCCTGGCGTATGCCCTGCGCATGGTGGCCGACACCAACCAGGGCCTGCACTGGCTGATGTGGCTGAGCCCGCTCGGCTGGATCGAGGAAACCCGCCCCCTGACCCACCCGAACCCCGTGGCCCTGCTCCCGGTCCTCGTCCTGCTGATCGCCGTCACCGCGGCCACGCTGCACCTGGCCGGCACCCGCGACACCGGGGCCGCCGCGCTGCCCGGACGCGACGCCTCACACCCGCATCTGGCCCTGCTCGGCGGCCCCGAGGGCCTGGCCGTGCGCCTGATGCGCCCGGCCGCCCTGGTCTGGCTGTTCGCCGTCGCCGCCTTCGCCGTGCTCATCGGCACTACGGCCGAGTCGTCCGCCAGCGACGCCGCCGGCTCCCAAGGGATCCAGCAGGCGATCGGGCGGCTCGGCGGCCACGGCTCACTCGCGGCGGACACGCTCGGTCTTACGTTCCTCATCCTCGCGCTCCTGATCGCGCTGATCGCCGCCGGCCAGGTCACCGCGATGCGGACCGAGGAGGCCGGCGGCTACCTGGAGAACCTCCTGGTCCGTCCGGTGAGCCGGGCGTCGTGGTTCGCCGGACGGCTGGGTCTGTCCTCCCTCCTCCTGCTCACCGCTGGCCTGCTGGCCGGGTTCGGGGCCTGGGCGGGCGTGGCCAGCCAGCACAGCGGCGTCCGTTTCGGGTCGCTGCTGACGGCCGGCCTGAACGTCGTCCCGCCGGCCCTGTTCCTCCTCGGCCTCGGCGCCCTGGTCCTCGGCGCGTGGCCGCGACTCACCTCGACGGCCGTCTACGGCTACCTGGCCTGGTCATTCCTCGTCGAGTTCGCCGGCGGCGTCGTCCACACCAGCCACTGGCTACTGGGCACATCCGTTTTCTTCCACATGGTCCCCGCCCCCGCCACCACCCCCGACTGGTCCAGCATGGCGGCCCTCACCGGCGTCGGCATCGCAGGAGCCGTCCTAGGCGGCATCCTCCTGTGCCGCCGTGACCAGCAGACCGCATAACCCAGCGCAGCATCGTGGCCGGACTCTCCCCGCACCGGCGCTCTACCGGCAGGTGATCGTGTTCACCCATGACAACCGCCTGGCCCAGGCCGTCCGCCACCTGAGCATTCCAGCGACCATCCTGGAGGTGACTCGTCGCCCTGGCTCAGCCGTACAGGTGCGTGTCAGCCTGGATCCGGTGGAGCAGGCGCTGCAAGACGCCAGAGCGCTGGTCGCCGACGATTCGGTGCCGGCTGAGATCGCGGCTCGCGTGATTCCTGGCCTGTGCCGGACCGCCGTGGAGGCCGCGTTCACGGAGGCAGTCTGGCGCCGCGAGCTGCGCGCCGGCCGAGGGCATGCCGATATCGAGGACGATCTGGAGGGCGCCCGTATCCGCCTCGGCCTCCTGGCGCGTAGGAGGTCACGGATACCGATAAGCGCCGGAGAACGTTCGGGTTCAGCGTGGTCGTCGGGTCGAGCGCCGAACGGATCCGGGCGAACAGCGCCCGTTCCGCTCGGCCCTCGGATGGCTAGAATTATGGCTATGGAGACCTTGCCGATCACCGAGGCGAAGAACCGGTTCACAGAACTCGCCGACCGCGCCGCCGCCGAGCACGACCACTTCACCGTAACCCGCAACGGATATCCGCACGTCATGGTCGTCTCCGTCGCCGAATGGGACGAACTCCAGGAGACCATCGCGGTGCTGTCCGATCCCCAGGCCCGCGCCGACCTGGCTGAATCCGCGGAGGCGGCGCAGCATGGCGATTTCACCACTGAGGAGGAGATGCAGGCGATACTCGACGCCCGGCTCGGCCGCCCGGACGGACGGTGACCACGCGATATACCGTCCTGCTGACACCCTCGGCGCGGCGGGCTCTTGCGGAGCAGTTGCCGCCCGCGGTGGCCGCTGCCGCTTGGGAGTTGATCACCGGTGCGCTAGCAGACGACCCTTGGCGGGTCGGCAAGGCCCTGCACGAGCCGTACGAAGGGCTGCATGCGGCCAGGCGCGGCACCTACCGGGTTATTTACAAGATCGACGAGAGCAAGCATGCCGTCGAGATCCGGTCAATCCGGCACCGTGCCGACGCCTATCGAACCTAGCCTCTCGCCGCACCCCGCGGTCGCGTGCCCCGGCTAGCCAGAGGTGTGTCGCAGCATCGCCGTGATGACGGACGTCCACCACGGCCGCGGCGGCAGCTGGTGGCCGACGCCCTCCAGGGGCAGCAGCTGGGCACGGGGAATCCCGCAGGCCAGCGCCTCGGCATGACCGTAGGGGAACAAGGGATCTGCCGTCCCGTGGATCACCAGGGCCGGTGCGGCGATCTCGTCAAGCCGCCCGGCGGGAGCTCTGATCGAACCGGGACCGCGGGGCTGGTCGAGATCAGCACGAGCGAGTCGACGCGCCCCGGATGAGCCAGCGCGACCTGCTGCGCGAGGGCGCCGCCCATCGAGATGCCGGCCAGGTGAGCGCTCCGCCGCCCGAGCGCGTCCAGCACCCCGGTCACGTCGGCCGCCAGGTCCGCGCCAGTGTACCCCGGCGCCCCGGCGGGATAGCTGACCGACCGCCCGGTGTCGCGATGGTCGTAGCGGATGACGAATCGCCCGCCCGCCGCCAGCCGCTGGCAGAATTCCTCCTCCCACCAGTCCATCGAGGCGCCCATGCCGCCGATGAGCAGGATCGCCGGGCCGGCCGCGTCGCCAGCGGTGTCCACAGCAGCAGCGACACCCGCCGGCTGGCCCGTCCGCGGCGCAGGCCCCCGCGGATGACCCGGCTCTTCCACGGGACGAGCAGCAGGATCACCAGCCCGGCGATGCCATGGGCGATGGCCGCCCACCGCCCGCTGCCCGAGCCGATCGCGACCGTCGCCACGCCAGTCCCGAACACCAGCACCAGCGCGGCAAGGAGGGTCTGATTGGTGATCCTCCCCGCGGGCGCCCGCAAGATCCGTCCTGCCGGCGCCCGCAAGATCCTGCGGAACCCGGCCACGCTGCCTCCCGGGAAGGATGAGTGTTATCACGGTACCTTCCGGTCGCCGCACCCGGAGTAATGACGTTCTCCGGCATTCCGGCCAGTGACATTCCATTGATACCGAACGGGTGTGGCGCGTCCCCCGGCTTCCCTGCTCGCCGCGGCGGGACACTGAGGTGTTACGCTCCGCAACCAGGGGTGTCGCCAGGGTCCGCCACGCATGGCCGCGCACCCCGCAATGGTCACCAGTACCGTTAGTCTGACAGTGCGCGAGGAAGGAAGGAGTCCGATGACTGCCTTGCCTGATTGGATGGACCTGCCCGACGGCCTGAGTGCTGACGAATACGAGGCGCTCCCGGAAGATATCTGCCGCCGGATCGAGATCGTTGACGGAGCCATCATCGTGAACGCCGCCCCGCGTCGCCTTCATCAGGACATCTGCCGCCGCCTAGCCAACGTCCTGGAAGCAGCGTGCGGGCCTGCCTTCGCGGTGTCTACGGACGTGGACCTGCGCTTGCGGGACGTCCCGTTGCTCAACCGTCGCCCCGACGCCGTGGTATACGATGCCTCTCTCCCCGACGATGCAGTGCTTCGCCCACATCACTGCGCGCTTGTGGTGGAAGTCATGTCACCCGGCTCAGTGACCACTGACCAGACCGACAAGCCAGCGGAATATGCCGTATCCCGTATCCCGCACTACTGGCGTGTCGAGCATGACCCAGCTGAAAGGGTCCTGTCCGTCTTCTGCTACCGGCTCGACCCGACCACGGGTGCTTACGCGTCAGCGGGAGTGCACACAGGAAAGATGATCGTCACCGATCCCGTCAGCGTCACGATCGATCTGGCTACGCTGCTCTGATCCCGATCGGCGGGAGCCGTCACCACGTCAGGCAGCTGGTTTCTAGGAGTGCGCGATGATGTAGCCGCTGATGGTGTTCTGGTCGTCGCTGAAGGTTCCGGTGAAGCGCTGCCGGAAATCCAGGCGTGACCGCCCACACCCCGACCCGCCGTATATGACCACCGAACGGAGCAACGTTCCCGCCCAGCACAGCCCGACTCGTCCCGCTGGGCTGACGCCTGGCCCGGCCGACCGGTACTGTGTCGGTCGTGGGCCGTGCTAGTAACCGCAAGAAGGCACAGCGTCAAGCCGGGCAGAAGCCTCTGCCGGACGCCGCGACGCAGGAGGCAATGCGCAAGGTCCTAGTCGGCCTGCAGGCGCTGGCCGAGGAGACGCAGGGGCGCCAGGAGCGCGAGGCCGCTGCCCGCTGGATATGGTCCGGCGGCGCCGAACCCGTCCCGGCGGTGGCGCCACAATGGCGCGAGGACTCGCTCGGCGACCGGTTCTGCGGTGGCACCTTCCTGCGCGAGGCGCGGAAGGCGCCATGCCTGGCGACCGTGGAAATCCCCGACGCCGCGGTGATCGCCGCTCATCCCGGGCACTGGGACGTCGCAACCAACGCCCTGGTCCGCGCGGTGGCCTATGACTGTCTCGGACTGGATCACCCGGCGGTGACCACGGTGCTCGAGGTGCTCGCCCCCATCGCCGCGGCCGAACTGGCGTACGGGGAGGCCGCCGACGCCAAGATGTACCAGATCGGAACGGACCGGGACGAAGACGAGCCGGAGTTCCCGGAGGAGGACGGCCCGGTCTTCTTGCTCGGCGTGTGCGCGCTGATGGACGCTCTCTGGGCGGCGGTAGGGGAGGACTCGCTCAGCGAGATCCAGGGGGTGCTGCTGCCCGCGCTGCGCGGCGCCGTCCCCGGCCTGGACGCCCAGGCTGCCGCCGACGCGCTCATCGGCGCCTTCGCCAGGCACTACCAATGCGAGCAGCCCGGCGATGCCGAACTGCTTGAGCGCATCGGCCGCGTCCAGGGCGACGCGCTGGTGAACCTGGTACGCTCCGGCGCCGTACCGCCCCGCGACATCCTCCCGGTGGGACTGCGGCTGCTCTCCGCGCTCGCCCGGCTCTGCCGGAGCAACTCGGCCTCGCTCCTGCAGCCGGCCGGGCGCCGTCAGGCGCCCGGGGAGGGGGAGCCGCTCGCGGCGGAAGGCACGGCGGTGATGGAGTCCACCACCCCCGAGGCCTGGTAAACGGTGTAGTTGATCACCTCGCCCGCGCGGTCCCTTCCTGCTAGACCTGCAGGATTTATCGACGGCCAGATACACCCCGGGTAGCCGGGAGTCCGGCATAGGGCCGCCGCGGATCACGGCCCGGGACGCGTAGGATGTATGACAAGTATTACGTGTCAGGAGGCGACGGGATGCGACTTAACAGCAAGGGCCAGGTGACTATCCCTGCTCACCTCCGCGAGCAATACGGGCTGCACGAGGGTGACGAGGTGGACGTCATCGAAGACGGCAACACCTTGCGCATCGTACGGGTCGAGGCGAGCCCGACCCGGGGGCAGCGGCTCGTGCGCCGGATGCGGGGACGGGCGACCACCTCTTTGAGTACGGATCAGCTCCTGGAGTTGCTCCGTGACGAATGAGCCGCAAGCTCACCCGTCCCTCGCCACCGCCGGGCGGCCGGTCACCTTGGTGGACTCCAGCGTCGTACTCGACATCGTGACCGAGGACCCCGCCTGGGCCGATTGGTCCGCCGAGGCCCTCGCCCAGGCGCGGGATGACGGCCTGCTGGTGATCAACCCGATCGTGTACGCCGAAGTGTCGACGGGATTCGATCGGATCGAGGACCTCGATGACGTCATTCCAGCTGATGACTTCCGGCGCGAGGCGCTGCCGTACGAGGCGGCCTTCGTAGCGGGCAAGGCTTTCCTGACCTACCGCAGGCGGGGCGGCCAGAAGCGATCCCCGCTTCCGGACTTCTATATAGGCGCGCATGCCGCGGTCCGCCGGTACCGGCTTTTGACCCGGGACGTGGCCCGATACCGCACCTATTTCCCGACGGTCACCCTCATCGCTCCTGATCGTGTTAGCCAGACCTGACCGACTGACATCGGCCACGAATCCTCGACCGAGCCATACGTAACGGCGAACGCCTGGATTGGGTGGTTATGTAGCTGATCACGGTGTCCGCATTGCTGCCTTCGGCGTAGAGGTCGGAGTCGGGGTCGTCTTCGGCGACGCGCCACACGCCGTACCTCTTGTCCCAGAAGGCGGACCAGCGCAGATGGTCCTGGAGGAAGCAGGTGATCCGCGAGGCTTCCTCGGGAGCGGGCAGAATGGGCATGCCTTCTCACTCGCCGAGCCTGGCCCAGGCGACGCGCCCGCGGACGTCCCCGTCGATTCCCCAGTTCCCCGCCCCGGCGATCGCCGTCACGACATCGAACCCATGCGGCCGCCCGTCATCGCGCCGCCCGTCAGGCCACGGCCCTCCGCCGTCTTCCACCTCGATCCGGAGGCGATCCCGGCCGACTTCGGCGCGCAGGGTGAACGCGCCACCGTGCCGGGAGGCGCTGTGAAGGACCGCGTTAGTGGCGAACTCCGACGCAACCAGGATCGCCTCGTCGGCCTGCGGGCCGCCGCCCAGCCACCCGGCCAGTGCGGCCCGCGCCAGCCCGACCTGCCGGGGTTCGGCCGGGTAGGTTCCGGTATGACGGCGGGTGCCCGCCGCCGCGGCTGTCGTGGTCACTGTCCCTCTCCCTATGGCCGGATTCGTGTTTCACAGCCTGTCGCGCGAGGGCTACCGTTGGAAACGGGAACGGCCCGGGTGCCCACTGATCGCCGTCCCGGGCCCGCCCTTCCCGAGAGGATGCCGATCAGATGCCGAACGATGCCGACCGAGCCGGGACGCCCGCAGGTGTGTTCGGCGCGGAGCTGCGCTTCTACCGGACCCGGGCGGGCCTGTCCCAGAAGGACCTGGCCGCGCTGGTCCACGTCTCGAACGACGTGATCAGCAAGATCGAGACGGGGGAGCGGCCCCCGGCCGAGGACTTCCCGCCCCGCCTCGACGCGGTACCCGAGCTGGACACCCGCGGCGCCCTGACCCGCCTGTGGGAGCACCTGAAGAAGGGCCAGAAGCAGCGCCTGTACGGCTGGTTCCAGGAGTGGGCCGACATCGAAGCCCAGGCCACAGTCCTGCGCTGGTACGAGCCGCTCGTCGTCCCCGGCCTGCTGCAAACCGAGGACTACGCCCGCGCGATCCTCAGCGCCCGCCCCGACGGCAACCTGGACGACCTAGACGAGCAGGCAGCCGCCCGCCTGGCCCGCCAGACCATTTTGGACCGAACGGGTGCGCCCCAGCTCTGGTGCATCCTCGACGAGGGCGTCCTCCACCGCGCCATCGGCGGCAGCAAGGTGATGCGAGGCCAGCTCTACCGCCTAGCCGAAGTAGCCGAGCACCCGAAGACCACCATCCAGGTCATCCGCTCCGGCGGCGCCCACGCCGGCCTGCTGGCGCACTTCGTGATCGCGGACCTAGACGGCAAGCCTTCCGTGGTCTACCTGGAGACGGCGGCGGAGGGAGTGGTCACCGACAGCTCCTCTGTGGTAGATCATGTCGCTCTTCGTTTCGATAGACTCCGGGCACAGGCCGAGTCGTGGGTCGCATCCCGCGACCTGATCAGGAAAGTGGCCGAAGAACGATGGACGTAACCGGCGTCGCGTGGCGCACCAGCAGCTATAGCGGCGACAACGGCGGAACCTGCGTCGAGGTCGGCACCACCGGCCCCGCCGTAGCGGTCCGCGACAGCAAGCACCCCGACGGCCCCCAGCTAGCCTTCGCCGCCGGCACCTGGACGGAATTTGCCGAACGGGTGAAGGCGAGCGCCTGAACCTGGCTTGAGCCTTCCCGCCATCGTCGTAGCGGGGCGTTCGTGTGTCTTACGTCCTGGGCGTTCGCCAGGGTCATCTGAGTACGCGGCTAGGCTGGCTGATGATCGTACTCTTGTGTACAACGATGTACAATTCCTGTTATGACATCGATGACCGTCTCGGAGGCCCGGGCCGCACTCCCCGAACTGCTGTCCCGCGTCGAGGAGGGTGAGGAAATCACGATCACCCGGCACGGCCGTACGGTGGCTGTCCTGGTCCGTCCCGATGCGCTGCGCGGCCGCCGGGCGGATGCCGCTCTGGAGGACGCGGGGCGGATCCATGAGCTGCTCACCCAGGCGGCGGCAGAGCCACTGCCGGAAGGCCCGGGGCTGACCGCGCAGCGCGCCGAGGAGTTGATCGCTGGGATCAGGGCCGGGCGAGACGCCCGGTAATGGACGCATTCGACGCCGACGTGCTCATTTACGCCGCCGTGCCCGGTCATCCGCTGGGCGAGCAGGTAGCGGACCTGTTCCGGTCCGCAGCTCCGGCGACGGTGGCGGGCATCGGCTCGGTTCTGCTGCTCCCGGAGGTCCTCGCCAAGCCGCTGCGCGACGACGCCACCGACGAGGTCCGCATCCTCGCCGCGCTGCTGGCCAGACTGGACCTGCGTCCGGTAGACCGGGCCACCGCCGAGCTCGCGACCGCCCTGTCCGGCCGGTACCGGCTCAAGGCCGCGGACGCCACCCACCTGGCCACCGCGGTGGGCATGGGCGCCGACCGGTTCATCACCAACAACAAGCGCGACTTCCCGCCCACGATCACCGAGGTTCAGGTGACCTACCCGGACGATCTCGCTGGGTCGGCCGACAGTGATATCGGCACGGTGGAAGGCATGCTGGCCGAACTGGTGCGCCGCGGCGCCGCCCCGGTCCGGGAAGTCGCCGCCGCACTCCGGGCGATGGGCTATGTCCCGGCTGTCCCCGAGCGCCAAGGCGACGGGCCCCGTGAGGTCTACCTGGGCTGGGCCGACCCAGCCAGGGACTACACCGGGGGAAAGTTCACCCTGTCCCTGGATGCCAGGACGATCTGGTTCAGTCGGCAGGCCGACCAGCATGAGGTCCGTGACATGCCGGGCGCGTACACCACAGGAAACTACGTGGCTTTCCGCATTTCCGTGCCCGACGGCGTTCCCCACGCCACGGCAGCTGCCCGCAAGGTAAAACGTTGACCGCGGGCTTGGGCTGGTCATCGGCGGGACGACGCTCGTTTGCCCAGTCGTCTGACCCCCTCGCGGTGCGCTGGTCGTGATGCAGGTGCCGCACCCGCCCAGCGTCAGCACGCTCAGCTGGCCCGCCCG
>WNGL01006714.1_pt1 | contig 13881 bp, 8 predicted proteins | sample 5400591 | NCBI WGS metagenome assembly WNGL01 (sample SAMN13153377, study PRJNA577476) | soil metagenome | isolation source: 80 cm soil or saprolite under Garry oak tree replicate 1 | place: USA:California | collected 2016-06-15
GAGTTGGTGAACCGCCCGTCCACGGTGGCCAGGAGCCGGCGCGAGGCCGAACCGCCCTGGTCCATCTGCCGGCGCAGGCAGGCCAGGCGCTCCCGCCCCACGAGGTTGATGTTCCTTTTGGCACGTTCGATTTGGTAAGCCTCGTGCTGCTCCTGAGGCGCTTGCGGGTGTGGTTTGGCCGGCAGGGCGGCGTGTTGGAAGTCAATCGGGATCAGGCGCGCCGCCCCTTGGGAACCCTGCCGCACGGCGGCGGAGATCTGCAACACCCGCAGTCCGCGGACAAAGTTGACATGGAACGGAGGGCTCAAGGGATCGCGCCGGTAGCCGGAGCCGAAGATGCGCCGCCCGGTCTTGCGCAGGATGGAATCATCCATGGCCACCACCAGCGGACGGTCCGGTCCGCCACACTGTTCGATCTGGGCGCGCACGTGTCCGAAAATCTTCTCCACCTCCAGGCGGTCTTGGGCATAAAAGCGGTAATCAGCGGACCAGTCCTGCTGGGTGCGGTTTTGGTTGCGCAACAGGCCGGTGATGGTGTGCCGGCCAAAACCCACCAGGGATCAAGCGCTCGACTTCTTCGAGGAGGGAAGAGTTTTTTTTAGATCAATGGGATTGGGGGGAACCTGATTGCGGGAAAGAATGAGGTGCCCCTTGTCGGCGATGGTCCATTGAACCTCCTCGCCCTTGGCAAAATCCATGCCTTGAGCGATCGCGGCCGGAAAGTTGATGTACCACTGCTGGCTTTGCTTGCGTTGAATGAGCTGAACTTTAGTTGGGTAACCCATAATGAAAAAAACTAGTCACATAACTAGATACACGCAACAAAAAAATAAGCCCCGCGTAACTTTATCTAGTAAAAGCCAAACTCCAGCCCTCTCCTCCATCCGATGGAGGAGAGGGAGAAATCCAGGAGCTTGATGCAGCCCTGAAGCTCGGCCTGCTCACCGATTTGACGATTCGATGATTCCCCTGCCCCATACGTTCAGCGCTCCCAGGTTCCCGCGCCCGGGTCGTAACCGAGCAAGTCGTATAACTCCCGCCGCGTTTGCATCCGGTCCAGCCACGCGCGTTGGGTGCCGCGGCGCTTGAGTTCGGCCAGGCATTTTTCCGCGCTCTTCATCGACACACGGAAAGTCGTGAGGGGAAAAATCACCAGGCGATAACCCATGCCGGCCAGTTGGCTCACGCTCAGCAACGGGCTGCGGCCAAACTCGGTCATGTTCGCCAGCAGCGGGGCGCGCACCTGGCGGGCGAACTCGCGGAACTCGCGGGCGGATTCGAGCGCTTCGGGGAAAATCGCGTCCGCGCCGGCCTTGAGATAGCTGCGGGCGCGGCGGACGGCGGAATCCAAATCCTCCACCGCGCGCGCGTCGGTGCGGGCGACGATGAGAAAATCGGGGTCGCGCCGCGCGCTCACGGCGGCGCGAATCTTTTCGACCATCTCTTCGGGCGAGACGAGCGCCTTGCCCGCGAGATGACCGCACCGCTTGGGAAACGTTTGGTCTTCCAGGTGCAGGCCCGCCAGCCCGGCCCGCTCAAACTCCCGCACGGCGCGAGCGACATTCTCGACGCCGCCAAAGCCGGTGTCGGCATCGACCAGCGCCGGGATGCGCACCGCGTCCGCGATGTAGCCCGCCAGTTGCGCGACTTCGGTGAGGGTGAGCAGGCCGATGTCCGGCACGCCCGCCGTGGCGGCTGCCAGACCCGCGCCGCTGATATAGACGGCGGGGAAGCCCGCCCGCTCGACCAGCCGCGCGGTGGCGGCGTTGAAGGCGCCGGGCATCACCACGCCTTTGCGCAAAGCGCGACGCAACCGGGTGGTCTTGCGAATCGAGGGCTGCATCTACCCTTTGACCTTCACCACAATTTTTCCGGTGACGTGGCCCGATTCCTGGAGTCGATGGCCCTCGGCCAAATCTTCCAGGTTCAGGACGTGGCCCACGTGCGGCTGGAGCTTTCCGTCGTCCACCAGTTTGGCCGCCGCGCGAAGGATCTCGCCCTGGCTTTCGGGGCGGATGCCGTACACCGTCGGCGCGCCCATGAACTGGAAGAAAAGCGTGGCGTTTTTGCGGAAGAGCTTTTGCGGAATCTGATCTGAAGGAGTGCCCACTACCGTGATCAGCCGGCCATTCACTCCCACGCAGTCCAGCGATCGATCGAAGGTCTTGCCGCCGACTGTGTCGCAGACCACCGCGCAACCTTGGCCGCCGGTTTCCTGTTGCGCGCGTTCGACGAAATCCACTTGCTCATAATTGATCACGACATCCGCTTTGAGACGGCGGCAAAGATCGAGCGATTCTTCGCGGCTGGCCGTCGTCAGGACGCGGCATCCGTGGAGTTTGGCCAGTTGAATGGCGATGTGGCCCACCCCGCCGCCGCCGGCGTGGATGAGCACGGTCTCGCCGATCTGGATTCGGGCGCGGAGCAGGAACGCTTCCCAAACCGTCAGCGTCACCAGCGGCAGCGCGGCGGCCTGGACGTGGTCGAGCGTGGCCGGCTTGAGCGCGGCGGTGCGGGCATCGACGCAAACGAACTCGGCGTTGGCGCCGTCCCGGACCAGACTCGGCGAGGCATAGACGGCATCGCCGATCTTGAATTCCCGGACCGCGGAACCGGTCTCGCGGACAACGCCGCTGACGTCATAGCCGGGGACGAAAGGGAAGGTCCGACCTTTGCCAAACGCGCCCCGGCGCACTTTGAAATCGACCGGATTCAAAGCGGCGGCGTGGACTTCGATGAGGAGATCCTGGGCATTAGGTGCCGGGCGCGGCCGCTCCTGGAGTTGGAGAACTTCAGGGGCGCCGAACTGAGTGACGACCATTGCGCGCATCGCGGGCCGTAGTATCAGGGTGTGGCCTGCGAGGCGCCACCTGTTTCTTGGTGGCTGGTTGCGCTGCGGAGCATTTTGGTCCGCGACGCGCCCAACCGATAAAGAATCGACGCACGAACCCCCGGCAGAAGCCGTTCCAACCCTCCGCGATGATCCCCCATCCGAGCCGGTGCGCCGTCTTCGGTAGCTCCCAGGCCCAAAGCTCCATGCGTCCGAAATCAAAGGGAGGCCCCTCAATATTTTTTTCCCGTTAAGCGAACATACGCGAATATAAGCGAACATAAGCGAACATTGTTCGCTTATCCCCGATCCACGTTCATCAGTGAAACAATTGAAAAAAGTGTTACGATCGCTCAAATCTTTAGCTTTCTCAATCATCCGTTCAGCATTTCCCCGCAGCCAACGCGCGCGACCGAAATCGAGGCTCGTCCGCGCCAGTCTTGATCCAACGGCTTGCGCCTTGATCCGGGCTGGTCCATTTTTTCGTCGGATTTGGTTTGATTTGGTCGGATTTGGTCGGATTTGATGCGATTCATGTGATCCGACTCGGTTCGTTTTTCATCATTTCGCGCATTTCACCATCCCCAGTGACGGCCTCGCGCAGCTTTCGGGGCAATCTCAAATCTGCAATCTGAAATCTGCAATCCGGCGGTTCCGAACCGCCCCCGGTGGCCGTGCGCAGCACCTCGAAGCTTTAGTTACCTTAATTTACCTTAATTTGCCTTAATTTGCCTTAATCCTAGCGTGAGTTGAGGTGGGTTGATTGACCGTCGCTCCGCACCGGCTTCGCCTTTTCATCGTTTCGTGCATTTCGCACGATTCGGGGATATAACGCGCCACGCGCGCTCGACTTTGCTCTTTTAGTCGATGCTGCGAGTTCCACGAGTCCAATTCCTGAGTTTCTGAGTTTCGGCTGTCCGGTTGCCGCCGTCGGATCTCCGCTCTGCATTTGCCTTTCGCTACCATACCGCGGGATCCTACCATAGGCAGCGCGCAGCGCCTAACCCACGGTGGGCAATTTGGCGGAAAAAAGTGAAGAAAGTGGCGCCGCAGCCTGCCTGGCCCAGGCCGAGCGGAAAGCTCACGGAGCGCGGCTGTGGGCAACGCCCAGCCGCAGCAGCTTCGCAAGGCAAAGAATGGAGCAGATGCCAACTCCACGGTGACGGCACCCCTGGGACCTCACGATTTTAACAAGCCCCCGCGATGCTGACATAACCCCGACGAAGTTGTGAAAAATGTCTGCGCATCCCCTTCTCCCCGGCATCGCCGAGCTTCAAATTTCTCACAGTGAGAAATTTGATATCTCCTTCGGCCACAAGGAGTTATGACTGTGTCTCAGTTAACTCTTTACAATGCCTCCAGCCTTTCTCCGGCGGACGGAGCGCGAGTGTGGGCGAAGCCCCAGTCGCAGCAGCGTCGCACTGAGAAGCGCGTTGGAGTGGCTCAGCGCCTGCTGACATTCGGCCCTGCTGCGGCTGGTCCTTCGGACACAGCCGCGCTCCGGGCCTGTCCGCTACGGAACCGCGCCGGAACCCAAACTTCTCACAGTGAGAAATTTGATATCTCCTTCGGCCACAAGGAGTTAGGACTGTGTCTCAGTTAACTCTTTACAATGCCTCCAGCCTTTCTCCGACGGACGGAGCGCGACTGTGGGCGAAGCCCCAGTCGCAGCACCGTCGCACTAAGAAGCGCGTTGGAGTGGCTCAGCGCCTGCTGACCGACTCGCGAGGAAATCAAGAGGCTCTCGAATTCATCCGTTTTTAAAATCGTCGTGCGCTCATTTGTAACACGCTCGCCACCAATTGGTTGGGAGAGCGATTCCTTAAGTAAGCGCCATGCCCCCGTTGGGATTGCGGCCTGCTTCAGCGAGCTGGCACAATCCCCAATCTGCAATCTGCAATAGGGCGGTTCAGAACCGTCCGTCGTGGCCGCGCCCAGCTCCGTCAGGAGCGCAATCTTTGTAGAAACCAAAACCGCAGAAGCTCAAGCCCCATAGTGGGCGGCACGTTCGCCGGCCATCATTCATCATCCGACCATTGCCGACAGGACGCCCGGCGCCCGCAATCCGCAATTGAAGCGCCTCGCCATCAGCACTTTGCAACCAAAATCTCGATCCCGATAGGCGCGTTTCTATAACCGATTCCAATGCAAGTACTTATCAAATTTCTCACAGTGAGAAATTTGATAACTCCTTCAGCCACAACAGGTCCAAAAATCCCCCTGCCTGCACCGGAGCCTGATCAATAGGCTTCATTCTTCGTAGGGGGCAGATTTTTCCGCAAAAATTTGGTTCGAAACGTCGAAACGAGGCATGTCCGCATGTCATCGTTGCAGAGTTGTGAAACTGTTTCCGACTTTGAAACGAAAAAACAAACACTACAATCAAATCAATCACCATGAAATACGCTTTACTTGTGCATGTGAACAAAGAGGCCGTTGGGCGGCTCGTATTTTGCCGCGGCCGGCAAGTAATCCCCCGTCTCGCCACCAGACCTCCTAACGGAAAGAGTAAATCAGCCTGACACGACGCTGCAAAAACAGGAAACCTCTATGAAAAGCGCTGGAACAAAAAAGGCACTGTCACCCAGGGAACGTGAAGAACTACTCAGAGCGTTGAAAGCCCGTTTTGAGAAAAACATGAACCGCCATAAAGATCTTGAATGGGCTAACGTCCAGGCAAAGCTGCAAGCCAATGCCGAAAAACTGTGGTCACTCAATGAAATGGAACGAACCGGCGGTGAACCGGATGTGGTTGGTCATGACAAAAAGACGGGCGAATACATCTTCTTTGATTGTTCCGCGGAAAGTCCGGACGGCCGCGCCAGTTTTTGCTACGACCGTGAAGCGCTGGATTCCAGGAGAGAACATAAACCGAAAAATAGCGTCATGGATATGGCCGCCGCCATGGGCATTGAGCTTTTGACGGAGGAACAATATCTGGAGCTGCAGAAACTGGGAGAGTTCGATGCCAAGACCTCAAGCTGGGTGAAAACGCCGGCTGATATCAGAAAACTCGGCGGCGCGCTCTATTGTGATCGCCGCTACGGCCGTGTCTTCGTGGGTCACAACGGCGCGCAATCTTACTATAGCGGCAGGGCGTTCCGTGGCTCGCTCAGGGTCTAAATTGCAACGATGAGCGAATCCGCGACGCATGATGCGATTGAAGCCGTGGCGCGTGATTCTCAACCATTCTGGGCCGCGCGTGGGCATTTGCTGCGATTGCTGAATCGAAACCAGGAAGCGCGCGAAGCGCTCACTCGCGCCGCGAGCCTCACGGACGATCCGGCATTGCGCGAGTATCTTTTCAAGCGCGCGACCGGTGGTTTGGTTTGACTGCGATTTGATTCAGCGGACAAGCGGCATTTGATTTAACGCATTGACCCACAATAGAGGCGACTGCGGCTTGAGCGGGATGGTGAGCGTCCTCGCGAGCCCCAATCGCCTCACGGCCCCACCCAATACCGGCGCCCGCCGTGGCCGCGCGCAGCGCCTGCATTCTACAATTGGGCGGTTCCGAACCGCCCCAGCGGCCGCCCCCAGCTCCGCTAGGAGCGCAATCTTTGTAGAAACCAGAACCAAAGAAGCTCAAGCCCGCTAGTGGGCGGCATGTTCACCGACTCCCATTCATCCTCTGGCCATGCCGGTGGATACCGCTCCTGACGGAGCTGGAAAATCTCTTTAGAGCCTGTTTGGAAACTACGAGGGGCGCTGCGGCGAGGGATTTTGGCTGTGGCCAAGGCGCAGTGGCCGCGCGCAGCGCCCCGCAGCGGGCTGTGAGGAACGAGCCAACGCCGGCCATGGGCAAAAGAGCCGCCGCCCGGAGGGTTTTCGGGGAAAAGGCCGTCTGGCTTCGTTGCTTCTCAGTCGAAGATCCACCAGGGATATTCTCCTTCGTCGCCATCCGGCCTTTTCCCCGAAAACAGCGCCCCTCGTAGTTTCCAAACAGGCTCTTAGCCTTGGTTCTACAACGTGGCCGCCCCGGACGGGGCTTGTTATTCCGACCTTCGCATTCCGAGGGCACGGCGGCGTTCTCGAACGGAGCGGGGAGAGTGGCCTGTGCGCCGGGCAACTTCTTCGTTGGACATGGTTCCAAGCAGGCGGTCTTGCGCCGGGAGCCAAGGGGGCTTTCGGGAGTTTAGCTTGGCGATGCCCCGGTTGACGCGGCGCGCCATGACGGCGGCGAGGGTCCTCCTGACTCGATGGGCGATTTGCTCGTCGGGCAGGCGGCCGAGCAGTGCGTCCTCGCTGGCGGTCCAGGGGCGGCATCGGGATTGGAATTTGGGGATACCAAGGACGGCGCGGCGGCTCTGGATGGCAACAGCCGTGCGGCGGAGCCGGCGGGCCAGTCCATCGTCAGGCATCGTGCCGAGGAGCGAGTCTTCCGCGCGGGTGTACCGCCTGCACTTGCTGTGTGGATACTCGAGCGCCGAGCGACCGAGGGTTACGCGGCGCTTGGTAATGGCCAGCGTGGTGCGTCCAAGCTTCCGGGCGATGATGGCATCCGGCTCCGTGCCCAACAGCGCCTTCTCGTCCGCGGTCCAGGGCTTCGCCGGGCGGCTCGGCAGACGAGGAATGCCCAGGGCAATGCGCCGGGCGCGGACTTGCTTCGTGGCACGGCCGGTGCGACAGGCGAGCTCGTAGTCGGGTACTCGCCCGAGCTGTCTGAGTTCGCCTTTCGTCCAAGGGGCGCGCCGTCGAGCCTTGGTTTTGGTTCTTTTGATTGCTCTTTTTTACCTCACCGGGCTGCCGGGCAACAGCACGAAATACTCTGGAAGATTCTTCGGGGTGTGATTAAAGGTGGGTGAGTCGTGCGGCTGCGGCACTTTGTCGGAGTGCGGCTGTGTTCCGAGGAGCGGAGCGACGCGGAATCAGCCGCAGCAGGCTCGAATAAGCGAGCGCGCCCTCCTTGTCCCATGTGCTGCGGCTGGTCTCCGACACAGCCGCGCTCCGCCCAATGAACACCCGGATCACCCACTTTTAATCACGCCCCGCGCCGGTTGCGTTCCGCGCCTCGCGTACTCCGTCGGCCCACGGCGAAATTGTCGCAATCGGTCCGCGCTAATTGCCGGTCTTTTGCCGCGGAACGGCGTTTTGCCGGAACGGCAGATCCTCGTCGGAGTGGACCCGGTTTCCGGGCGGGTCAACGATGGTCGGCGTGACAAAGACTAGCAGGTGCTTGCGGATTTTCCTGGCCGCGCCCGCCGCATCGCGCCGGGACTTGTCTTCCACCTCAACGACGCCCGCGCCCACGACGGCTGTCTGGCCATCCCAGACGATGGCTGAAGCGGCGACCTGGCGCAGCCGGAAGATGGGCCAGGGTGCCGTCTCTGGCATAAAGGGCGTGGCACCGGAAAGCTGCCTCGCCGCCTCCGCGTCTGACTCCGAGATTGCCTCCGCAGAGGGCAGAATTGTCGGTTGAAATTTCGGCGCCGCCGGGTCGTAGCCCAGGTATTCCATCAAGCGTGGGATAATCGTCATTTGGATCGTGTAGCCGTCGGCGGCGACATAGGGAACGACATCCAGGATCGGACCCAGTTCAAACCGCTCAGCAATCGGTTGAGGGCCGTTCGGCGAATCCTCTATTTTCGTCTCGATGTATTTCACGTCCACCTCCTTGATCTGCGCCTGGCGGCTGCTGAGCGTTGTGATTTTGGGAGTCGTCAGCAGGTCCACCCCTTTTTGTTGCTCCAGCTTTCTGAGGATCAGGCGAAACTGGGGCGGCGTGAGAATGCCAGTGAACAAGGGCGCCGATAAGACGGCAAAGCCGGCCGTGCGCGGCGGGGCGTTGGTGGTGGGCGAGATGACCTTCATGTTGAGGTCGTAGCCGATCGAGGCGAGAAGTTCCGCGCCGCCATTTTCGTCTTCGGAGACTTCCGCGAACTTGACCTCGAGGCTGACTTGCGGTGGCGGAGTGTTGAGGAAATGAACTACTTTTTCGATCACGTCGAGGTCGTGCAACGTCGCCCGCACCATCAACTGTCCGCGCCGATCGCTGTAGAAGACCGCTTTCGGCGGCGCAAGATCGACGCCAATAATCCCCTTTATGAAATCCGGCAACCCTTGCGCCGTCACAAGCTGCGCATTCGTTGGATTTGCCGGGAACCGGTTCGTGCCCAGCAAGTACTGCAGCACCTGAGCGGATGTGTCCGGATCGATCTTAAACCAGCGGGTGTGCAGCGGTTCTTGCTCATCGGCGGCCAGTCGCCGCGGATCGTTCGCGGCTTCCTGGGTTGGCCGGGCGGCTTGGGCGGGGAGGATTCTAGGGCTGGGCTTCGCCAAGGCAGTCCAGGCGTATCCGGCCAGGGATCCTTGCCAGCTTTGCTGGAAGGTTTCGTCCCGTGGGTGCGAACTCCAGGCCGAGCCGGCAAGAACGATTAAGGCCAACGCCGCGAGACCCCCCGTCCGCGCGAGCCACAATCGCGCCTGGCCCTCCCCGCGCCACGGTTTGCCGCTCAGTTCCAGCAGCCGCGCCACGCGCTGGCCGAGGCCGGAACGAAATCCGTTGCCGTCAATCCCCAGCCGGCCAAAGGGCTGTCGTCGGACTAAACGCCGCCCTATCTCGACCAGGCATTCCGCCAGAGAATCGGGACCGTTTTCGACGAGCAGGCTCGCTTCATCCGCGGCCTGCTCGCTCGTAGCTTGCAGCTTGCCTCGCGTCCACCACGCGAGCGGATGCCACCACCAAAGGGCGGCGGCCAAATCTCCCAGCCAATACCAGGCCGGGTCGCGCGCCGCGACGTGCGCCAGTTCGTGCGCGAGCATCGCTTCTTGTTGAGCGACGGTGAACTCGCCGGCGAATCGATCCGGCAAACAAATTTCCGGCTGAAAAAGACCCCACGCAATCGGTCCCGAGAGACCGTTCGCCTCCATCACCCGGACGCGGCGGCGGATGCCCAGCCGCCGGGACAAGTCGCGCACGCGCGCCAGCAACCCTTCGTCGGTCACCGCCCGCCGCCGATGCCGGACGAGCAGGAGGACGAACCTCGCGAAACCATTTCGCCCAAGCATCAAGCCGAACCCGATCAGCCAAATCAGGCCCGGCCACCAAGTGCGGGGATTAGAGTTCGCGGTCGGGGCTTGGATTATTCTTAATTCAGACGCGGCCTCCGGGTCGTTCGAGGCGATTGGCGGCGCCGAGTCTATTCTCGGCGGGAGCGTTCCCACAACCATTCGCCTTGAACTGCGCGCTTCGGTTTTGGCCGTTGCCCAGGCCGCCAGTCCCCGGCTCAAGCCGGTCGATTCGCAGGCGGCCAGCACCAGCAAGCCGAGCGCGCCCGCCTGCCAGACCGTGCGCCGCCAGACCGCCGATTTGATCCAGCGGGCCAGCACCACCGCGAGCGCGACGACTAACGCCGCCTCGATAGCGAGCAGGCCGAACAGCCGCCACCAGAATGTAATCGTCGGGGTCATTTCTTTTTCTTCCGTTCCGCAATCAGCCGCTCCAGCGCGCGCAATTCCTCGCGGCTGACTTCGCGCGTGGTGAGCAGATGGCTCACGACGCCGGTCAGGCTCCCCGCAAACAAGCGGTCCACGAGATGGTCGGCCATGCTGCGGGACACCGATTCGGCGGCCACTTTGGCGCGGTAGAGGAACGAGCGTCCTTCCGCCCGGTGCGCCACCAGCGCGCGGGCCTCCATTTTGCGGAGCATCGTGGCGACGGTCGTATAGGCAAAGCGGGCGTTGCCGCCGAGCGCCTCGTGGACGCGGGCGACGCTGGCCTCGCCGCGCCCCCAGAGCACCTGCAGGATTTGGAGTTGCAGGTCGCCCAGCCGGTGAGTGGTTCGCTTGCGCATGGTGAATCGTTTAATACGACCGCGGTAATACTACTACGGTAGTAGTATGTCAACATTTTTTTTCGGGGGCGAAATCACCCCGCCGCGCCGGCCGGTAGCGCGGGCTTTCCAGCCTGCGGGTTGACGGAACTTTCCAGTTCCGTTTCCGGAAGTAGACTGAGGACTGGAAAGTCCAAGGACACCAGGATTTGAAGTGACGGGTCTGTTTCTGTCCCGGAGGGACAAACGATAGTAGCCCGGCGTTTGAACACCGGGTTTGTCGTTCGTGAGGGATAAGTCCCGGAGGGACGGCTGACCAACTCGATTTCAGTCGTCCCTGCGGGACTTGGCCCCGGCCACCCCTGTCCCGGCGTTGAAACGCCGGGCTATTCTCAACCATCCCTCCGGGATGATGAAACTGAAATCCCGGGGCATTGGACTGGAAGTTCCCCGAACCCGCAGACAAGACTACGTGTTTAGCGCGATGGTAGGGATGGCGCGCTGCGCCATCCCCGCCCCGTTCAGGGGCGGAACAAAGGGGTGCATACGGGCAGAGAGGGTCAGGTCCGTTCCTGAGGTTGGTTCGCGTTCGCCCGATTGCGCCGCTGTACGCGGCGCGGACATCGCAGCGCGATGGCACGTAGGGCAGGCGTCCCCGCCTGCCGGTTCGAGCGGCTTCCAGCCGCGCGTTGGTGTTGGATTACCGCGGCCTTCCAGAAACTTGGGGCAGGATGCCCCAAAAACCGGCAGGCTCGAAGCCTGCCCTACGGGCCAGCCGGCGCGCGGCGCTCGCGCCGCTTCAGTGGCGCAGGCGGAAGAAGCGGGGGCTGGGCGGGGGCGGCAGCTTCACGATGGTGTCGTTGCCGACGATGTTCGATGTGGTGTTCACCGCGGTCCAGGACTGCGGCGTGAGGTCCGGGCTGGACTCGACGGTGAAGCCAGAGGCCCAGCTCGGATAGGTGAGGAGAAGGTTCCCGTTGGAAAGGGCGGCGGAAAGTCTGGGCGCGCCGGTCTCGATGTGGCCGGCAATCCGGCGCAGAAAACTGGCATCGCTGCTTGCCGTCGCGGTCAGATCGTACCAGCCATCAGTGGCGGTGAGGGCGGGAAAGCTGGTGGCAACGGTGCTCCCGGCTGCGACCAAATAGCTCCACGGGCCGCCGGTTTGATAGGCATTCGCGTTGATGGCGAAGCTCACGTCCGACGGCGTTGAGTTCAGCATGGCCAGCGTGATGCCGCCGGCATTCAGATCGATGCTGGAGGTCACCTCGATCTGGTTGCAGTTCGTGTTGATGTTTCCGGCGAAACGGCGCTGGAAGCCGTTTGGACCGTAGCAAGTAAGGTCGTATTGACCAGCGCCGAGGGTGATGACGTTGAAGGAGTCAGTCACCGAATTTCCCGCAGCTACGTCGTATTGCCACGGGCCATCGGTCCGGTAGGCGTTGGGGTAGATCATCAGGTGGGTGGAGGCGGCGCCGGCATTCGTCATCGTGATGTAGAACCGGCCGGCGGCGCAGTCGGTATAGGAGTTGGCGTTGGGCTGATACGGCAGCGGCCGGGCTGGCTTGGCGCCGATCTCCTGCAAGGGCGCGGTCTGTGGCGAGGGCACGATCGGCGTGACGCCAGTCGAACAACTTACTGGTGTTACCGCCGGCAGGCTCGGATAACTGGTGTCGAGACTTGCGAAATTGAAAGCGGAGGTCAGATCGCCGCAGACCTTTCGGCGCCAGGCACTGAGGTTAGGCTCTTTTACTCCCGTCCAGGTCTCGAGGAAGCGAATGATCGAGGTGTGGTCGAACACCTGCGAACAGACGTAGCCGCCGCGGGTCCAGGGCGAAACCAGGACCAGGGGGACGCGAACGCCCAGCCCGATGGGCAGGCCACCGACGAACTCGCTCGCCGTCCCCGGCGGCGGCACCGGCGGCGGGACATGGTCGAAGAAACCGCCGTTCTCGTCATAGGTGAGCATGAAGACCGTCGAGTTGTACACCGCCGGGTTTGCGGCAAGGGCGTCCAGGAGCTGCTTGGTCCATGCGGCGCCGCTGGCCGGGGAGTATGGGGGATGCTCCGACAAAGCCGTGGGGGCGATGATCCAGGAGACCTGGGGCAAGGTTTCGTTGGTGACATCAGAGTGGAACGCCGTGACGACATTGGTCACATAAGAAATCCCGCGGACGCGGAGCGGGCTTCCCATTGGTGCATTCTTGTATTGCGCGAACCAGAACAGGGCATTGTCGTCGTAGTTGTCGAGCTGCTGATAGACTTTCCAACTGACGCCCGCGCTCTGCAGCCGCTCGGGATAGGTCGTCCAGGTGAAGCCGCTGGGCGGTTCGGTGTTGTCGATGATCGGTCCGCCGAACTTGCCATCCGCGTCGATCGTGCCGGTCCAGAGGTAAAGGCGATTCGGGTCGGTCGGCCCGAGCACCGAACAGTGATAAGCGTCGCAAACGGTGTAGGCATCCGCCAGGGCGTAATAGAATGCCAGCTCGATGCGTGTGTAGTAAGTCATGGCGGTCGTGCCCTTGGCCGGGACCCATTGGTCGTACTTGCCCGCGTGCCAGGCCGTGTGTCCTGAGCTCCAGCCGTGATCGACATCGTTCACGCATTTGGTGGTGATGTGGAAAGGCAGAAGGTAGTTGGTGCCGCGGGGCTGGTAAAAATCGGTATTGCCGTTCGTAAAAACCAGCGCGTTGCGATCGTTGAACCCACGCACCCCTTTGAGGGTCCCGTAGTACTGGTCGAAGGACCGGTTCTCCTGCATGAAAATCACCACGTGCTGAACGTCCTGGATCGTGCCGGTGGCAGCTTGGCTTGGGGATGCCAGCCAGGCGATGGCGCCCGCGGCCAGTCCAGCCAGTATTGAGGAGTTTCGGTTCGCTATGTTTCGGATGGTCCGCCGAAACTTCCGGTTTAGCAATTTCAAAATGAGCTGGCCCGATGAGGTGGGCGGATCTCAATTGTTGAACAACGAGACAATCTAGTGTGGTGTTATCGTAGCGGCTTTACAATTACCCGTGGAGGCCCGTAGCGGCCCCTCATCCCCGTCCCTCCCGTGGGGAAAGGGAGAATCGCCCGCCACGCTTGCGCCAATCCAGAGCGGCTGAACTCGTCGCGGCGCGGGATGCGCTGTTCCCTCTCCCTGCGGGAGAGGGCTGGAGTTTGGCTTTTACTAGATAAAGTTACGCGGGGCTTATTTTTTTGTTGCGTGTATCTAGTTATATGACTAGTGTTTTTCATTATGGGTTACCTAACTAAAGTTCAGCTCATTCAACGCAAGCAAAG
>WNGL01016793.1_pt1 | contig 13880 bp, 9 predicted proteins | sample 5400591 | NCBI WGS metagenome assembly WNGL01 (sample SAMN13153377, study PRJNA577476) | soil metagenome | isolation source: 80 cm soil or saprolite under Garry oak tree replicate 1 | place: USA:California | collected 2016-06-15
CGGCCGTTCAGGACCACCTCCGAGATCCAGGCGCGCCCGCGCCCGACCACCTGCCCGACCACGTCGGTCGAGCTGACGCGGCCCGCGTCGAGCTCGCGATGCGTGAAGCAGACGACCGGCAGCGGCGTCGCGTTCAAGAGCCTGAAGCCGCGCGCGAGGAGCCGCTCGCGCAGCGCATCGCCCATGCGCACCTGGCGTTCGAAGAGCGCGCCCGCGCCGGCGAGGCCGGTCTCGGCGAGCGCGAACAGGACCTTGAGCCCGATGGCCCGCCGGGACCACTGGATCGTGGCCGCGTAAGGCTCGTCGGCGGCCGCGCTCGGCATGTAGGTGGTGGTCACGGCGAACGCCCGCCGCAGCGCCTCGGCGTCGCTGCAGAAGATCATCCCGGCGCCCATCGGGACCGAGAGCCCCTTGTGCGCGTCCCAGGTGACGGAGTCCGCGGCGCGGATGCCGTCCAGGACCGCGGAGAGGCGCGCGACGAGGGCCGCGGCGCCGCCGTACGCGGCGTCGACGTGGAACCACGCGCCGGCGCGGGCCGCCACGTCTGCGAGGGCGGGGAGGGGATCGATCACTCCCGCGCCGGTCGTGCCGAGCGTGCCGACCACCAGGAGCGGAGCCCACCCGGCCGCTCGATCCTCGGCGATGCGACGTTCGAGGGCGACGGGGTCCATGCGGAGCGCGCCGTCGACCTGCACCTCGCGCAGCGCGTCCGTCCCCAGCCCGATGATCCGGACGATCTTCACGAAGGAGTGGTGCGCCTCGGCGCTCACGTACACCGCCGGCCGCGCCGCGAGCGCGCGGACGCCGCCTTGTTCCCAGCCCGGGGCGCCGCGCGCCAGCGCCGCGAGCACCGCGGTCAGGTTCGCCTCCGCGCCGCCCGTCGTGAAGGTCGCCACATCGCCCTCGCGGCCCAGGGCCGCGCCCAGCCGGCGCAGGACGTGCCGCTCCAGCTCCGCCGCTGCTGCTGAGTGCGACCACACCGCCAGCTGCGGGTTGTAGAGCGCGGCGAGGGCGTCCCCCAGCGGCGCCGCCTCGCGCACGCTCGGGTTGAAGAGCCCGAAGTAGCGCGGGTGGATGACGTGCACCGCGTGCTCGCGGAGCAGCGCCGCCGCCTCGTGCACCAGGTCGGGGAGCGGCATGGGCGCCTCGAGCGGGAAGCGGCGCTCCACCTCAGCGCGCAGGTCGGCGGGCCGTGAGGCGGTCGCCACCGGGAGCTCCCGGACCCGTGCGCGCAGCGTCCCCGCCTCTTCGGCGACTGCCTCCCACCCGGAGCGGGCCTCGGAATCGATGGAGTCTGCGGTCACCTGTACCCCCCTCCTTCTCAGTCGCCATCGCTTCCTGCCGTAGATGCGCGTGCATTCAGATCTCATCCTGCGCGGGCCTCGAAGCTACCCCAAGTGGCACCGCCGACTGCGCCGGCTAACAACCACCTCGGTCGCAACCGGAGGAGGTCGTGGCGCCTGGCGCCGTCGAGGCGGAGGTGGTGGTCGTCGGAGCCGGCCCGGCCGGCCTCGCCGTCGGGGCGTGCCTGCGGCGCGCCGGGATCCCGTTCCTGCTGCTCGAGAAGGAGGAGCAGGTCGGTGCAACCTGGCGCCGCCACTACGATCGGCTGCACCTCCACACCGATCGGGGCCACTCCGCGTTGCCCTTCCTGCCGTTCCCGAAGAGCTACCCGCGCTACGCGTCCCGGCAGCAGGTGGTGGACTACCTCCAGGCGTACGCGCGCGCGTTCGACCTGGCGCCGCGCTTCGGCGAGGGGCTGGTCGCGGCGCGCCGCGCCGCTCGCGGCTGGGAGGTCGAGACGCGCTCGGGCCGCTACCGCGCCCGGGCGGTCGTCCTCGCGACCGGCTTCTGCGCCGAGCCGGTGCGGCCGCGGTGGCCGGGCCTGGAGACCTACCGCGGGACGGTGCTGCACAGCTCCGAGTACCGGAGCGGCGAGCCGTTCCGGGGACGGGACGTGCTGGTGGTGGGCCTCGGCAACTCGGGCGGCGAGATCGCGATCGACCTCGTCGAGCACGGCGCGCGCCCGGCGCTGTCCGTCCGCGGGCCGGTGAACCTCCTCCCGCTCGAGCTCTTCGGGCTGCCGATCTTGACCTGGTCGCTCGCGCTCTCGCGGCTGCCCCCGCGCCTCGCCGATGCGATCGCCCGGCCGCTGCTCCGGGCGGCGCTCGGCGACCCGACGCGGCTCGGGTTCGCGCGTCCGGCCGCAGGGCCGATGCGCCAGATCCGCGAGCGCGCGCGCATCCCGCTCATCGACGTCGGCACGCTGGCGCTGGTCGAGGCTGGCCGGATCGCGGTGCGTCCGGGGATCGAGCGGTTCAGCGCCGAGGGCGTCGTCTTCGCAGGCGGTGCCCGAGCGCGCTTCGACGCGGTGGTGCTCGCCACCGGATATCGCCATGCGCTCGAGCGCGTCGTGGAGGGCGCAGAGGCGCTCGTCGACGACGACGGGCGACCGCGCGCGAGCGGGCGCGAGAGCGCGCTCCCCGGGCTGTACCTGTGCGGCTTCCACGTCGCGCCGACCGGCATGCTGCGCGAGATCGGCCTCGAGGCGCGCCGGATCGCGGCGGACCTGGCGCGGGGCAGGGCGGCGCGGCGCCGCGGAGGGTAGGGGGCCGCGGAGGGTCGGGGTCGGGGTCGGGGTCGCGACAGCCGAGCTCTCGCTGGCGTTTTTCCCGTGCCGAGGGTACGGAAAGACGCCATGTCCGACCTCGTCCGCATCACGCTCCCCGACGGCTCCTCCAAGGAGGCGCCCAAGGGCACCCACATCGTCGACTTCGTGAAGCAGCAGATCGGGGCCGGCCTCGCCAAGGCGGCCTACTTCGCGAAGCTGGACGGGGAGCCGGTCGACCTGGCGCGCCCGCTCGACCGCGACGCGAAGCTCGAGATCGTCACCACGAAGAGCCCGGAGGCGCTGGAGGTCGCGCGCCACGACGCGGCGCACGTGCTGGCGAGCGCGGTGCAGCGGCTCTACCCCGACGCGCAGGTCACCATCGGCCCGGCGGTGGAGGACGGCTTCTACTACGACTTCGCCCGCGAGAAGCCCTTCACCCCGGACGACCTGGCGAGGATCGAGCAGGCCATCGCCGACGAGATCAAGGCCGACCTCCCGTTCCAGCGCGAGGAGATCGCGATGGACGACGCGATCCGCCTCTTCGAGGAGAAGGGCGAGAAGTTCAAGGTCGAGATCGTGAAGGACATCGCCGCCAAGGGGGCGAAGACGCTCACCCTCTACAAGCATGGGGCGTGGGTCGACTTCTGCCTCGGGCCGCATGGCCCGTCCACCGGCCGGCTCGGGGCGGTCAAGCTCATGAACGTCGCCGGCGCCTACTGGCGAGGCGATCCGAAGAACCCGATGCTGCAGCGCATCTACGGCACCCAGTTCTTCGACAAGAAGCAGCTCGAGCAGCACCTCTTGCGCCTCGAGGAGGCGAAGAAGCGCGACCACCGCAAGCTCGGGCCGGCGCTCGGGCTGTTCACCTTCCACGAGTACGCGCCGGGCGCCGCGTTCTGGCTGCCGCACGGCACGACGCTCTTCAACGTGCTGCGCGATGCCATGAACCGGCTCGTGAAGAAGAACGGCTACCAGGAGGTGAAGACGCCGCTCCTCTTCAACAAGCGGCTGTGGGAGCAGAGCGGCCACTGGGGCAAGTACCGGGAGAACATGTTCCTCGTCCTCGACTCCGAGGCGGACGAGAGCCTGCCGCTCGAGGAGCGCTTCACCCAGTCGCTGAAGCCGATGAACTGCCCGTCGCACCACCTGATATATGGGATGGGGAAGCGCAGCTACCGCGAGCTGCCGCTCCGCTACTTCACCACCGACGTGCTCCACCGCAACGAGTCGTCGGGCTCGCTGGGGGGCCTCACCCGCGTCCGCCAGTTCCAGCAGGACGACTCGCACATCTACCTCATGGAGTCGCAGGTCGAGGAGGAGGTCGCGCGCATCGTGGGCCTGATGAAGCAGGTCTTCGGGGCGTTCGGCCTGCCCTTCTCGGCCCGCTTCGCGACCCGGCCGGCGCAGCGCCTCGGCGACGACGCGCTCTGGGACCGGGCCGAGGGCGCGCTCGAGCAGGCGCTGAAGCGCCTCGACCTGCCCTACACCCTGAACCCCGGGGACGGCGCCTTCTACGGGCCCAAGGTCGACTTCTCGGTGACCGACTCGCTCGGTCGGACCTGGCAGCTGTGCACCATCCAGCTCGACTACGCCGCCCCGGAGCGCTTCGACCTCACCTACGTCGGCGACGACAACAAGGAGCACCGGCCGGTCGTCATCCACCGCGCCATCTACGGCTCGTTCGAGCGCTTCATCGCCATCCTGACCGAGCACTTCGCGGGCGCCTTCCCGGTCTGGGTGGCGCCGGTGCAGGCGCGCATCGTGACGGTCTCCGACCGGTTCAACGACTGGGGCCGCACGGTGGCGGAGCGGCTCGAGGCGGAGGGGTTCCGCGCCGAGGTCGACCGTAGCTCCGACACGCTCGGCGGCAAGATCCGCAACGCGCAGCTCGCGAAGATCCCCTTCTCCTTGGTGGTGGGCGAGAAGGAGGTCGAGGGTAAGGCCGTCGCGCCGCGCCGGCACGGCGGCGAGGACCTCAAGTCCATGAGCCTCGACGCGTTCGTGGAGCTCCTGAAGAAGGAGGCGGCGCCGCCGTTCTAGCCTCTTGACGCGGCGCGATGTCGCAGCTAGGCTCCTCGCTCGATGAAACGCGGCAGCGAGATACGACTTCTTAGCCGGGCGGTAGGGGCCCGGCGAGTAGCCTAGAGCGCGCCGCGACCTCTTCCGCCGAAACCGGCCGGAGAGGTTGCCCTCGACAGGCGAGACCAACTCTTCGGCCCTGAACCAGGAGCCGGAGCGCATGTCGAACAGAAGCGGCGCCGAAACCCCATCCATCTGTGCTGTAGGTATCCCGGTTACATCAGCCGGGCACTCTGGTAGATTCAGTGATTCACCCATCGGTCGTGGCGCCACGGCGCCGGACGGGAAAGGCAGAGGGCTCGTGAGCGAACCCGGCTCGGAACGCGTCGTCGTCTTCGACACCACCCTCCGCGACGGCGAGCAGTCCCCGGGCGCCTCGATGAACCTGCCGCAGAAGCTGCAGGTGGCGAAGGCGCTCCGCGACCTCGGCGTCGACGTCATCGAGGCGGGCTTCGCGGCCGCGTCTCCGGGCGACTTCGAGGCCATCCAGGGGGTGGCGCGCCAGGTCGAGGGCGCGACCATCTGCAGCCTCTCCCGCTGCAGCAAGGGCGACATCGACGCGTCGGCGAACGCGCTCGCCGACGCGGCGCGGAAGCGCATCCACGTCTTCCTGGCCACGAGCCCCATCCACCGCGACTTCAAGCTCAAGATGGCGAAGGACGAGATCATCCGCCGCGCCGTCGAGGGGGTGAAGATGGCGCGCGCGCGGTGCGAGGACGTCGAGTTCTCGACCGAGGACGCCGCCCGCACCGAGCTCGAGTTCCTGGCCGAGGTGGTCGAGCGCACCATCGAGGCCGGCGCCACCACCCTCAACATCCCGGACACGGTCGGCTATGCGCTGCCGCAGACCTACGCCGAGACGCTCTCCTACCTCAAGAAGCACGTCCGGGGCATCGAGCGGGTCGTCATCTCGGTGCACTGCCACAATGACCTGGGGCTGGCGGTGGCGAACTCGCTCGCCGGCGTGATGGTGGGCGCACGCCAGGTGGAGTGCACCATCAACGGCATCGGCGAGCGCGCCGGCAACGCGTCCCTGGAAGAGATCGTCATGGCGATCAAGACGCGCCACGACGTGCTGCACGTCTCGACCGGCGTGAAGTCCGAGCGCCTCTACCCGACCAGCCGGCTCGTCGCCCAGGTGACTGGGATGCACGTCCAGCGCAACAAGGCCATCGTGGGCCAGAACGCCTTCGCCCACGAGGCGGGCATCCACCAGCACGGCATGCTCACCCACCGCGAGACGTACGAGATCATGCGGCCGGAGGAGGTCGGGTTCAGCCGCAGCTCCGGCCAGCACACCTGGGAGCTCGTCGCCCTCTCCACCACCAGCGGCACCGGCACGCTGCCGGCCGCCTCCATCGCGCTCCAGAAGAACGACGGCACGCGCTACCAGGAGGCGTGCGGCGGCGACGGCCCGGTCGACGCGGTCTTCAAGGCCATCGAGCGCATCACCGGCATCTCCGCCAAGCTGCGCGACTACCAGATCCAGAGCGTCACCGTGGGTGAAGACGCCCAGGGCGAGGTGGTGCTGGAGGTCGAGCACCCCACCGGCGTCTACCGGGGCCGCGCGCTCTCCACCGACATCATCGAGGGCTCGGCGCGCGCCTACCTCGACGTGGTGAACCGCATCGCGCTGAAGCAGCCGGCCGTGGCGCCCGAGGTCGAGGCGGTACGCCAGCTCGGCACGGTGTAGCGGCCCGGACACCACGTTCCTCGAACGAAAGGCCATGGCCGGCGCGAGTCGGCGGCGGGCCGGAGCGACGCATGGAAGCAGAAGCAGCCTCTCATCGACCGCGCACCCTGTTCGAGAAGGTCTGGGACGCGCACGTCGTGAAGCCCGAGACGCCGGACGCGCCGGCGGTCCTCTACGTCGACCTGCACCTCGTGCACGAGGTGACGAGCCCGCAGGCGTTCTCGCTCCTCGCGGAGCGGGGGCTGCGCCTCCGGCGCCCGGATCGCACCCTCGCCACCATGGATCACTCCACCCCGACCACGCCCCGCAGCCCGGGCGGCGCGTGGGTGTACGGGGACGCGCAGGCCGAGGCGCAGGTGAGGCGGTTGTCCGAGAACTGCCGCTCCTTCGGCGTCGAGCTGCACCCGCTCGGCGACGCGGCGCAGGGCATCGTGCACGTCATCGGGCCCGAGCTGGGCGCGACCCAGCCCGGCATGACGGTCGTCTGCGGTGACAGCCACACCGCCACGCACGGCGCCTTCGGGGCGCTCGCCTTCGGCATCGGCACCTCGGAGGTCGGCTACGTCCTCGCGGCCCAGTGCTTGCTGCAGCGGCGGCCCCGGACGCTGCGGGTGAACGTGGACGGGCGGCTCCCCGCCGGCATCGGTGCGAAGGACCTCGTCCTCGCCATCATCGCGAAGCTGGGGGTGGGGGGTGGGACCGGGCACGTCGCCGAGTACGCCGGTCCGGCGATCCGCGCCCTCGGGATGGAGGCGCGCATGACGGTCTCCAACATGTCGATCGAGATGGGGGCGCGGGCCGGCATGATCGCGCCCGACGACACGACGTTCCAGTACCTCTCCGGCCGCGCGAAGACGCCGCGGGGCGAGGCCTTCGAGCAGTCGATGGCCAGCTGGCGCGCCCTGCCCAGCGACGCCGGCGCGCGGTTCGACCGCGAGGTCTCGCTCGACGCCGCCGCGGTCGAGCCCATGATCACCTGGGGCACGAACCCGGCCCAGGCGATACCGGTCACGGCCGCCGTCCCCGACCCCGCGCTGGCCGCTGACGCCGGGACCCGCGCCTCCCTGGAGAGCGCGCTCCGCTACATGGGCTTCACCCCGGGCGAGCGGCTCCTCGGCCACCCGGTCGATGTGGTCTTCATCGGCAGCTGCACGAACTCGCGGCTGCCCGACCTGCGCGAGGCGGCCACGGTGATGAAGGGCCGCAAGGTGCGGCTCCGCACGCTCGTCGTGCCGGGATCGGCGGCGGTGAAGCGGGAGGCCGAGGCCGAGGGCCTCGACCGCATCTTCCGCGAGTCTGGCGCCGAGTGGCGCGAGCCGGGCTGCTCGATGTGCATCGCCATGAACGGCGACCACCTCGAGCGCGGCCAGTACTGCGTGTCGACGTCGAACCGGAACTTCGAGGGGCGGCAGGGGGCGGGCGGGCGTACGCTCCTCGCCAGCCCCGCGACGGCCGCCGCCGCCGCCGTGGCGGGCGCCGTGGCCGACCCGCGCCGGCTGGAGGGCTAGAGCACGATGGAACCCTTGCGCAAGCTGCGGAGCCGGACGGTGGTCCTCGCGAAGGATCACGTCGACACCGACCAGATCATCCCCGCCCGCTTCCTGAAATGCACCGACAAGAAGGGACTCGGGAAGGCGCTCTTCAGCGACTGGCGCTACGACGAGGCCGGCGCGCCCCGCCCCGACTTCGTGCTGAACCGCCCCGAAGCGCGCGGCGCCTCCATCCTGGTGGCGGGCGACAACTTCGGCTGCGGCAGCTCCCGCGAGCACGCGCCCTGGGCGCTCGTCGACGCCGGCTTCCGCGCCGTCCTGTCCACCTCCATCGCGGACATCTTCAAGAACAACGCGCTCAAGAACGGGCTGTTGCCGGTGGTGGTCGAGCCCGCGGCGCACGCTCGGCTCCTGGCCGCGCCGGGCGCAGAGCTCGCCATCGATCTCGCGGATCTCAGCCTCACGCTGCCCGGGGGCGGCGTCGCGCACTTCCCCCTCGACGCCTTCGCCCGCTACTGCCTCATGAACGGCGTGGACGAGCTCGGGTACATCCTCGGAGAGGCCGAGGCGATCAGCGCCTTCGAGCGGGCGCGGGGCGAGCGATGAGCCTGACCGCCAGCGGCAGCCCGCGCATCAGGGCGCACATCACCGTCCTGGGCGGCGACGGCATCGGACCCGAGGTGGCGCAGCAGGGCATGCGCGTCCTGCGCGCGGTCGCGGAGTCCTACGGGCACATCTTCGAGATGACGCCGGCGCTGGTGGGCGGCGCTGCCATCGACGCCACCGGCTCGGCGCTCCCCGACGAGACGCTCGACCTCTGCCGCGAGACCGACGCCGTGCTCTTCGGCGCCATCGGCGGGCCGAAGTGGGGGCCGTCCGCGCCGGTGCGGCCGGAGCAGGGGCTGCTCGCGCTGCGCAAGGGCCTCGGCCTCTTCGCGAACCTCCGGCCGGTGACGGTGAACCCGCTCCTCGCCGGCGCCTCGCCGCTCCGGCCCGAGCTGCTCGAGGGCGTCGACCTGCTCGTCGTCCGCGAGCTGACGGGCGGCCTCTACTTCGGCGAGAAGCGCCGCGACGCGACGTCCGCCTTCGATGCGTGCGTCTACACGGTGGCGGAGGTGGAGCGGGTGGTGCGGGTGGCGGCGCGGCTCGCCCAGGGGCGGAAGCGGCGCCTCGTGAGCGTCGACAAGGCGAACGTCCTCGAGACCTCGCGGCTCTGGCGCGAGACGGCCGAGCGGGTGGTTCGCACCGAGTTCCCGGACGTCCAGCTCGAGCACCAGCTCGTCGACTCCTGCGCCATGCAGCTCATCCGGCGCCCGGCCGACTTCGACGTGATCGTGACCGAGAACATGTTCGGCGACATCCTCACCGACGAGGCGTCGGTCCTGGCCGGCTCGATCGGCCTGCTCCCGTCGGCGTCCCTCGGCGACGGTCCTCGCGGTCTGTACGAGCCCATCCACGGCTCGGCGCCCGACATCGCCGGCAAGGGGATCGCGAACCCGTACGGCACCATCCTCAGCGTCGCCATGCTGCTCCGCCACTCGCTCGGCCTCGAGCCGGAGGCGCGGGTGCTCGAGGCGGCGGTGGCGCGCGCCCTCGAGAAGGGCGCCCTCACCCCCGACCTCACCCGCACCGCGCCGGTCGGCACCGAAGACGCCGGCACCGCCGTCATCCACGCCTTGAAGGCTCTCGCGGCCTGAACCACGAGGACACGCACCCATGAGCGACTTCGATCCCCGCCACCAGAGCCGCCACCTCTACGACGGCTATGACCGCGCGCCCGCCCGCGCGATGATGCACGGCATCGGCTTCACCCGGGAGGATCTGGCGAAGCCCTGCATCCTCGTCGCCAACACCTGGATCGAGACGATGCCCTGCAACTACCACCTGCGGCGGCTGGCCGAGGTGGTGAAGGAGGGCATCCGGGCCGCCGGCGGCACGCCGATGGAGATGAACACCATCGCGATCAGCGACGGCGTCGCCATGGGCACCGAGGGCATGAAGGCCTCCCTCATCAGCCGCGAGGTGATCGCCGACTCGATCGAGCTCGTCGGGCGCGGGCACTGGTTCGACGGGGTGGTGGCGCTGGTCGGCTGCGACAAGACCATCCCCGGCGCCGCGCTGGGGCTCCTGCGGCTCGACGTCCCCGGGCTCGTCCTGTACGGAGGGTCCATCGCGCCGGGCCGCCTCGACGGGAAGGACATCACCATCCAGCACGTCTTCGAGGCGGTGGGCGCCTTCGCCGCCGGCAAGATCGGGAAGGAGCGGCTGGAGCAGGTGGAGGACGCCGCCTGCCCCGGCGCCGGCGCCTGCGGCGGCCAGTACACCGCCAACACGATGGCGCTCGGGCTCGAGTTCCTCGGCCTCTCGCCAGTCGGCTACAACACCATCCCCGCCACCGATCCGCGCAAGGAGCCGGCCACGCGCGAGGCAGGCAAGCTGATGATGGAGCTGCTCTCCCGCGGGCAGCGGCCGCGCGAGATCGTGACCCGCGCCGCGCTCGAGAACGCGATCGCCGGCGTCTCCACCACCGGCGGCTCGACCAACGCCGTGCTGCACTTCACCGCCATGGCGCGCGAGGCGGGCATCCCGCTCGAGCTCTCCGACTTCGATCGCGTCTCGAAGCGGACGCCCATCTACGCGAGCCTGCTGCCCGGAGGGGAGTTCACCGCCCCCGACCTCGACGCGGCGGGCGGGACGCGCCTCGTCTGGAAGCGACTCCAGGATGCGGGGCTGGTCGATGGGACGCAGCGCGCCGCCGACGGGAAGCCCTGGAGCGAGCACGTCCTCCAGGCGAAGGAGACCCCCGGGCAGCGGGTGGTGGCGGCGGCGGGGAAGCCCTTCAAGGGCACCGGCGGCCTCGTCATCCTGCGCGGGAACCTGGCCCCCGACGGCGCTGTCGTGAAGATGGCCGGGCACGAGCGCACGCGCCACCAGGGGCCGGCCCGCGTCTTCGATCGCGAGGAGGACGCGATGGAGGCGGTGAAGCGGAACGCCATCCAGCCCGGCGACGTGGTCGTCATCCGCTACGAGGGCCCGAAGGGCGGCCCGGGCATGCGCGAGATGCTGGGCGTCACGGCGGCGCTCGTGGGCCAAGGCCTGGGAGACGCGGTGGCGCTCCTCACCGACGGGCGCTTCAGCGGCGCCACCCGCGGCCTCATGATCGGCCACGTCTCGCCGGAGGCGGTGGTGGGCGGCCCCATCGCGGCGGTGAGGGACGGCGACGAGATCGTCATCGACACCGACGCGCGCACCATCGACGTGAAGCTCTCGTCCGCCGAGCTGGCGCGCCGGATGAAGCGCTGGCAGGCGCCGCCGCCGCGCTACACCATCGGCGTGTTCGCCAAGTACGCGGCCCTGGTGGCGTCGGCGTCGGAGGGCGCGGTGACCCGGGCGTTCTTGCCGACGACCCGCGCTGCGACTCCGGCGCCGCGCCGCGAGCGCCGCGCGAAGTCGGAGGACGTGCGCACGACGATCCAGAAGGTGAAGGCGAAGGCCAAGAAGGCGGTCGCGGTGGTGAAGCGCGGGCGGGGGGCGAAGGTGGCGGTACGCGGGCGGCGCGCCCGCTGACGACAGCGGGCGTCGGCCGCCCTCGCAGGTCTCGACTCTCCGCGTAGTGCGGGGGCTCGTCCCCCCGCCGCCCACACCCCCAACCGATGGAGCTGTTCAGGAGGACGTGATGCCGAAAGAGAAGATGACGGGCGCGCAAGCCGTGGTCCGCGCCTTGGAGCTGGAGGGCGTCGACTGGCTCTTCGGGATGCCGGGCGGGACGATCCTGCCCTTTTACGACGCGCTCTTCGCCTCGAAGAAGCTGAAGCACGTGCTCATCCGGCACGAGCAGGTGGGCGGACACGCCGCCGAGGGCTACGCCCATGCCACCGGCCGGGTGGGGGTGTGCGTGGGCACGAGCGGGCCCGGCTCGACGAACCTCGTCACGCCCATCGCCGACGCCTACATGGACTCGGTGCCCCTCGTCGCCATCACGGCCAACGTGGTGTCGGGGCTCATCGGCACCGATGCCTTCCAGGAGGCGGACATCACCGGCATCACCATGCCGGTGACGAAGCACAACTACCTCGTCACCGATCCCGAGGACATCCCGCGCGTCATGAAGGAGGCCTTCCACATCGCGCGGACCGGCCGCCCGGGTCCGGTGCACGTCGACATCCCGAAGGACGTGCTCAACATGAGCCTCGACTTCGAGTACCCGGAGTCGGTGCACATCCCCGGCTACATGCCGGCCCTCAAGGAGGAGCCGCGCGTCGCCGACGCCGCCACCCTCGTCCGCTCCGCCACCCGCCCGGTCATCTACCTGGGCGGGGGGGTGCGCACCGGCAACGCCTTCGCCGAGGTCTTCGAGTTCTGCGAGCTCGTCGGCGCGCCGGTGGTGACGACGGTCCACGGGAAGGGCGCCTTCCCGGAGACGCACCCGTCGTGCCTCGGCATGTTCGGCATGCACGGGGCGCGCTACTCCAACTACGCGGTCCAGAACGCGGACCTCCTCATCGCGCTCGGCGCCCGCTTCGACGACCGCGTCACCGGGAAGCTCTCGACGTTCGCGCCGGAGGCCAAGATCGTCCACCTGGACGTGGATCCGGCCGAGATCTCGAAGCTCGTCACCGCCACCGTGCCGCTCGTCGGCGACGTCAAGACGCTCCTGCCGCAGCTCACCGCCGAGGTGAAGGCCGCCTTCAAAGCGCGCGGCCGGCCCGACCTCGCGCCGTGGTGGAAGCGCGTCTCGGAGTGGCGTGAGAAGCACCCGCTGCGCATCAAGCAGGAGGGTGAGAAGGAGATCCTCCCGCAGACGGCGGTGCACCGCATCTGGCAGAAGTGCGACGGCCGCGCCATCGTCACCACCGGCGTCGGCGAGCACCAGATGTGGGCGGCGCAGTTCTGGAAGGTCTCGAAGCCGCGCGAGTTCATCACCTCGGGTGGCCTCGGGACGATGGGCGTCTGCCTGCCCTTCGCCATCGGCATCCAGTTCGCGAAGCCGGACGCGCTGGTGGTCGGGATCGACGGCGACGGCAGCTTCCAGATGACGCTGCAGGACCTCGCCACCGCCGCCGAGCACAAGCTCCCCATCAAGATCTTCGTGCTCAACAACCTGTTCCTGGGCATGGTGCGGCAGTGGCAGGAGCTGTTCTACGACCAGCGCTTCAGCGAGACGCCTCTGGCCGATCTGCCCGATCTGGTGAAGCTCGCCGAGGCCTACGGCTGCCTCGGGCTCCGGGCGCGCACGCTGGAGGAGCTCGATCCGGTCATCGACCGGGCGCTGGCCCACCAGGGCAGCCCGTGCATCGTGGACATCCGCGTGAAACGCGAGGAGAAGGTCTACCCGATGGTCCCGGCCGGCGCACCGCTGCACGACATGATCGGGGGGGACTAGCCATGGCCGAAAAGATCGAGCAGCTCCCGAACGGCAACATCCATACCCTGTCGCTCCTCGTCCTGAACAAGCCCGCCGTCCTGCAGCGCATCGCGGGCCTCTTCGCGCGGCGCGGCTACAACATCGAGTCCCTGGCGGTCGGCCCCACCGAGCGGCCCGAGTACTCGCGCATGACGGTGGTGGTCCGGCTCACCCAGAAGCCGGTCGAGCAAGCCATCCGCCAGCTGCAGAAGCTCATCCCGGTCATCGAGGTGCGGGAGCTCTCCCCCCACGACAAGATCGAGCGCGAGCTGGTGCTCATCAAGATCAAGACTCCGGAGAAGAACCACTCCGAGCTCCGCGCCATCGCCGAGACCTACGAGGCGCAGATCGTCGACGTCTCGCCGGACGCCCTCATGATCGAGGCGACCGGCACCGGTTCCAAGCTGGACGCGCTGGAGGAGCGGCTGGCGGTGTTCGGCATCACCGAGCTGTGCCGCTCGGGCGCCATCGCGCTCGAGCGCGGCTTCAAGACCCTCGCTCCCCCCCACCTCAAGGAAGGATGAACGCCACCATGGCCACGATCTATTACGACAAGGACGCGAACCTCGACCTCGTGAAGGGGAAGAAGGTCGCCATCATCGG
>WNGL01010885.1_pt1 | contig 13879 bp, 9 predicted proteins | sample 5400591 | NCBI WGS metagenome assembly WNGL01 (sample SAMN13153377, study PRJNA577476) | soil metagenome | isolation source: 80 cm soil or saprolite under Garry oak tree replicate 1 | place: USA:California | collected 2016-06-15
AACGCATCGCCACCGGCCAGTTCCTGGGCGGGCACTGATGGTCTCGAGACGCAAGTCGATACCGGTCAACGTCGGCGGTGTGGTCATCGGCGGCGCGGCGCCGATCGCGGTGCAGACGATGACCAAGACCGACACCCGCGACGTCAAGTCGACCCTGCGCCAGATCCACGAGCTCAAGGAAGCCGGCTGCGAGATCGTCCGGCCGGCGGTGCCTGACCACGAGGCGGCCGAGGCGCTCAAGGAGATCGTCAAAGGCTCGCCCCTGCCGGTGATCGCCGACATCCACTACGACCACACGCTCGCCCTGATGGCGATCGAAGCCGGCGTGCACTGCCTGCGGCTCAACCCCGGCAACATCCCCGACCGCGACAAGGTGATCAAGGTCGTCACCGCCGCCAAGGAGCGCCAGATCCCGTTCCGCATCGGGGTCAACGCGGGCTCGCTGCCCGAAGAGGTGCACAAGAGCCTCCGCGAGCAGCACCAGATCGACCGCGACGACCGCGAGCGCACGGCCGACCGCATGGTCGAGGTGGCGCTCGGCCACTGCAAGATCCTCGAGGAGCTCGACTACGGGCCGGGCTTCATCAAGGTTTCGCTGAAGTCCACGGACGTGTGGACCAACATCATGGCCAACCGCAAATTCGCCGCCGCGCGCGCGTATCCGATCCACCTGGGCGTCACCGAATCAGGCCCTGTCGAGGCGGGCAGCATCCGCAGTGCCGTCGGCACGGGCATCCTCCTGAGCGAGGGCATCGGGGACACCATCCGCGTGTCGCTCGCCACGTCCGATCCACGCGAAGAGGTGCGCGTCGCGCATGAGATCCTGAAGACCCTCGCCTTCCGCAACGAGAGCGCAACGCTGGTCGCATGCCCTACGTGCGGCCGCCTCGAGTACGACATGGTGCCGACGGTCAAGGCGGTCGAAGCGCACATCGCGAAGCTGAAGGTTCCGATCACGGTCGCGGTGATGGGCTGCGTCGTCAACGGCCCCGCCGAGGCCCGCCACGCGGACATCGGCGTCACGGGCGGGCGGGGAAAGGGCGTGATCTTCAAGAGAGGTAAGCTCTACAAAACCGTGGCCCAAGAAGAGCTGCTCGCCGTGCTGCTGGGTGAGATCGACGCGATCGCGGCCGAGCACGCTCCCGCCCCGGCTCCGCTCCCGAGCTAGCCCTGGCCTCCCCACCTGTGGGGAGGTGGCGCCGCGCGAAGCGCCGCGCCGGTGGGGCCCAACCGCTCAGCGCAAACGCTGTCGTGACTATTCAAACTTGTGAGCAACTGGATATGAAAGAGACCATTGAGGAGCAGCAGGATTTCGTGAAGGACATCACGAAGATGTCCGACGACTTCGACCGCTGGTACACGGACGTCGTCCGCAAAGCCGAGCTGGCCGACTGGTCGGGCGTGCGCGGCATGATGGTCGTCCGGCCCTACGGCTGGGCGATGTGGGAGACGATCTCGCGCGCGTTCGACGACATGATCAAGGAGAGCGGGCACGAGAACTGGGCGTTCCCACTGCTCATCCCACGTTCGTTCCTGATGAAGGAGGCGGAGCACATCGAGGGCTTCGCGCCGGAGGTCGCGTGGGTCACGAGGGCGGGCGCCGGCATGGAAGAGCTCGAGGAGCCGCTCGCCGTGCGGCCCACATCGGAGACCATCGTGGGCTCGCTCATCAAGCGCTACATCCAGAGCCATCGCGACCTCCCCAAGCTGACGAACCAGTGGAACAGCGTGGTGCGCTGGGAGATGCGATCGCGCCTCTTCCTGCGCTCGCGCGAGTTCTGGTGGCAGGAAGGGCACACGTTTCACGCCTCGGCACAGGAGGCGATCGACGAGGTCGCCCTCATCCTCGACTACTACCGCTCCATCGCCGAGGATTGGCTGGCTGTCCCCGTGCTCGGCGGCAAGAAGTCGGCCGCGGAGACGTTTGCGGGCGCTGTTTACACGCTGACGCTCGAAGGTCTCATGAGAGACGGTCTCGCTCTGCAGATGGGTACGTCGCATTACTTCGGCCAGAACTTCGCGCGCGCGTACGACATCTCGTTCTCGAACACCAGCAATGAGCGCGAGCTCTGCTACTCAACGTCATGGGGAATCAGCACGCGAATGGTCGGCGCCGTGGTTATGGCGCATGGCGATGACTCCGGCCTCATCGTGCCACCAAAGGTGGCGCCCATCCAGGTCGTCGTGGTGCCTATCTTCAGAGATGAGGAGTCGCGCCGAAAGGTGGAGGCGTTCGTCGAAGGCTGGGCACCTGGCTTGAAGACGGCCGGCATCCGCCATCGTGTGGACTGGCGCGATGAGCGGCCCGGCGACAAGTACGCGCACTGGGAGCTCAAGGGCGTGCCGCTGCGCCTCAACGTTGGCGCCCGAGACGTCGACGCGGGCCAGGTCGAGCTGGTCGACCGCCTATCACGCGAACGACGGCCTGTGCCCGTCGCCGGGATCGCCGAGCGCTTGCGGACCGAGCTGGATGCGTTTCAAGCCAGGCTGTTCTCGCGCGCTCAGACCTTTCAGCGAGAGAACACATTCGAGCTGTCCACGCTGGCCGAGGTGGTCGCGCACTTCCGGGAGCGCGCCGGGTTCGTGTGGGCGCAATGGTGCGGCGACGCCGAGTGCGAGGCGAGGATCAAGGCCGAGGCGGGCGGCGTCACGATCCGCGTGATCGACGCCGATGAGAAGCCTTCGGGCAGCTGCCTGGTCTGCGGCAAACCCGCGAAGTACCGAGTAGCCCTCGCAAAAGCGTACTGAGCCAGACATTACGCGCGAGTGCTCCGGCGTGTCTCGCGGGCGTTGCAATGCCGCCGCTGCCGGCACCGGCGGCCCTGACTAACTAGTCGGGTTTTCGAAAGCCCCGATGGTCGGCGCGTCGCGGTACAGCGATTCCTGCGGGATGAGCATGAGGGTGCCATTGTTCGTCGCGTCCAGAACGGCTTCGGCCACGTCTGGATGGAAGTGGGAGCCCGCACCGTCGCGCACCTGCTGGATGGCGACGTCAAGGGACATGCCCTTCCTGTATGGACGGTCGGAGGTCATGGCATCGATTGCATCCGCGGCGCTGACGATCCACGCGAACATCGGCAGATCCTCGCCCTTCTTGCGGTCGGGATAGCCCTTGCCGTCGTAACGCTCATGGTGTGAGCGCACGATGACGAGCTCGTCAGTCAGCATCTTGAGACCGCTGAGGATGTTGAAGCCGACCGTCGTGTGCTCGCGCATCTTGGCGAACTCCTCGTTCGTGAGCTTGCCGGTCTTCTGCAGCACAGCGTCGGGGACACCCACCTTGCCGATGTCGTGCAGGCGGCAGCCCCGCTCGAGTCTGACCCACGCGTTCTGGTCCTTCGGGGAGTACTTCATCTGCCGGGCGATCATCAGCGCGTACTGCGTCACGCGCACCGAATGGCCGGCGGTGTAGCGATCTTTCGCGTCTACCGTGTTGGCGAGCGCTTCCAGCGAGGCGAGGATGACCTCTTCGCGGTCCTTGAACAGCCGGGCATTGTCGATGGCCACCGCCGCCTGTGCGGCAAGCTCGGTGACGAGGTTGCGGTGATCGGGCGTGAACGCATGCCCCGCCTGGTAGTTCGCAAGGAAGAGCACCCCGTTCGGCGTGCCGCGCAGCGTGATCGGCACGCACAGCACCGCACGCGGGCTTAGCGGACTGTCCTTCTCGGCGACGGAAGGCGACAGCGCTTCCATGTATGAGTTTCCCGACGCCATGACATCCCTGCAGATGTCGCCGCCGAATCCGAGCGCGAGCTTCTCCGCGGTGGACGAGTCCGTGCCGAACCCTCCCTTCAGAATCAGCCGGCCCGATTCGTCGAGTGCAAGGCAGCCGATCTGCGCCGACGACGCCTTGGCCGCGCCGGCCAGCACCTGCTGCAGCACCTTGTTGAGGTCGAGGGTCGAGGTTGCTGCCTGCAGGGCCTCCTGTAGGTTCTTCAGCTCCCAGATGCTGCGCTGGTTGTTGTCGTACAGCTCGGCGTTCCGGACGGCGACCACGCCCTGGTTGCCAAGGGTGGCCAGCACGCGCTGGTCATCCGTGGTCCATTCGCGCTTCTTGACGTCGAACACCGACAGGGTGCCCCACAGGCGCCCGTCCTCCAGCATCGGCGTGCAGATCGCCGCCTGTAGTCCATAGGCGACGAGGCCAGGAGGATAGGACAACTCTGGATTGGCGGCCAGACTAGGGACGGCGGTTGCGCGGAGGCTGAGCATCGTGGCGCCGACAAGGCCCTGCCCGTTGTGAAACTCCATCCCATCGACTTCGCTGGGAAACCCCAACGATGAGATCACGGTCTGGCGCTCGTCCGGTGTACTCCGCGTGAGCAGCGCCGCGGCGCACATCGTCACCCTAACCGCCGCCTCCAGGGTCTTCTGTTCCAGGACCTTCGACCCCTCGGTGACCGTGGTCAAGGCCTGCGACACCTCGCCGAGAGCGTCGAGCGCTGTGTCGAGCCTGGACGCCTGGCCGGTGACGACCTGGAGGATGCGGGAGTTTTCCACGGCCACTCCCGCCATCGACCCGAGATCATCGAGCGACGCGATGTCCTGCTGGCTGAAACCGGATGTTCCGCGGCGGCCCAGGCACAGCGCGCCGATCACCCCCGTCTTGCCGCGAATGGGCGTCAGCGCCTCGTTGACCGTGCCGCCAAGACTTTCGGGATGCAGGCCGCTGTAGATGCCTTCGTCTTCAGTGACCAGGTTTCGAAGCATCGTCTCGCCCGCAAGGACACGGCTTAGGGGGCCCTCGATCGGCTCCGGCGCGGCTGATCCGTCCAGGACGACATACGTGCCATCGGGTTGGAAGAGAAGCGCCCGGCCGACGTCGTAGCGGATGATCTCGCCGCCGCGTCCCAGGACCAGCTCCAGGACCTCGTTCATCGTCTTGCCGGAGGCTTCTTTGATGAGCTCGTTCATCAGCGAATACCGGGCCGACTCGAAATGCGTGAGCTGCACCAGCTGTGCGCTCGCGAGCTGCGTTCCCGCGCGGACTGTCAGCATCGTGGCGAGGCGGCGGTCGTCGTCGCTGAAGTCCCCCAACTTCCTGCCGAGGACGACAAAGCCCCCCACGTGGTCGCCGATTGGCATCGGCACCGCAATGAGGCCGGCGAGGTGGAAGTCGTCGGGCACAAAGGTGATCAGCTCGGTGAGCTCGGTTTCGTCGCCGGCCACGAATATCCGGCCGGAATCGATCGCGGTGAGCAATGGGCCGCCGTTTCCGTGTGACCGGGGCACGGCCTGCGGTCGAAGGCGGTCGACGCCGACTCCAGGCGGCTGCGGCACGAAACGCCGGCCGTCGGCAGAGGACAGATAGCAGCACGCCACGTCCGCACCAGACTCCCGTGCGACCGTGGAGGTGAACATCGCGATGTCACCGAAGCGCGCTCCGTCGAGCTCAGAGGTCGCGGCCAGGAAGGCGCGGTGTTTTTGCTCCAGCTGTGCCTTCTTGCCGGCGATATCGCCGGCCTGGCCCCTCATGACGCTGGTGAAGCTGCGGTAGGCGATGCCGCCCATGACGCCGCCGACGCCGAGCATGATGAGGCCGGCGAGCTGCATCAAGAGGTCCGCCTGGACGCGGTTGGCCTGGGCGATCACCAGGGTGAGGACAATCGACGCCGCGCCGAGGGGGACCGCCACGCGCCAGCTGGCGTAGATGACGCCTGCTGCCAGTGCCAGGGCCCCCGCGACGCCGGCGAGTGCCGCTTCGGAGCTGGCGCGGCCGCCTTCGTTGAGCGCGGACCCGGCGAAGATCAGGACGACCGCGGTTACGGACCATCCGAGCCGAATCGCGAACGGTCCTCGTCTTGAAGTCAAGCTGAACCCACCTGGCGTGGGTAAGTCTAGGAAGTTGATCGCGGAGTTCATCCCGAACTTCCATCAGGGGCCCCTCCTAAACTCTGTCGCAGTGACCGTTTCCGAGCTGCTCCGCATCGCCGACCATCTCGAGCCGAAGGACCGCGAGCTCGTCCGGAAGGCGTACGACCGCGCGGCCGTCGCCCACCGGGGCCAGCGGAGGCTGTCGGGCGAGGACTACGTCAACCACCCGCTCGAGGTAGCGGCGATCCTCGCCGACCTGCAGCTGGACGCGCAGACGCTCGCCGCCGCCCTGCTCCACGACACCGTGGAGGACACCGCGCTCACCGCCGACGAGGTCGAGGCCGAGTTCGGGCCCGAGGTCGCCCGACTGGTCGAGGGTGTGACCAAGCTGGGCCGCATCTCCATCCGCACCGACCAGCAGCAGCACGCTGAGAACATCCGCAAGATGATGGTGGCGATGGCGGAGGACCTCCGGGTCGTCCTCATCAAGCTGGCCGACCGGCTCCACAACATGCGCACGCTGGATCCCCTGCCCGAGGTCAAGCGGCGGAAGATCTCGCGCGAGACCCTCGACATCTACGCGCCTCTGGCACACCGCCTCGGCATCGGGCAGCTCAAGTGGGAGCTCGAGGACCTGGCCTTCCGCAACCTCGAGCCCGAGGCGTACGACGACGTCGTCAAGCGCATCGCCCGCAAGCGCCACGAGCGGGAGACCCTGGTCTCGGACCTCCGCGAGATCCTCGCGCGCGAGCTCGACGGCCTCGGGATCAAGGCCGAGATCACCGGGCGCCCGAAGCACATCTACTCGGTCTGGCAGAAGATGACCCGCGAGAAGAAGGACTTCTCCGAGATCTACGACCTGTCCGCGATCCGCGTCCAGGTCGACTCGGTGCGCGATTGCTACAGCGTCCTCGGCGTCGTCCACTCCCTCTGGAAGCCGGTGCCGGGCCGTTTCAAGGACTACATCGCGATGCCGAAGTCCAACGGATACCAATCGCTGCACACGACTGTGATCACCCACACCGGTGAGCCGATCGAGATCCAGATCCGCACGCACGAGATGCATCGGATTGCGGAGTTCGGGGTCGCGGCTCACTGGACGTACAAGGAAGGCGGGAAAGACGCCAGCTTCGACCAGAAGCTTTCGTGGCTCCGAAGCCTGCTCGAGTGGCAGAACGAGATCGGCGACTCGGAGTCATTCCTCGACAGCGTCAAGGTCGACCTGTTCCAGGACGAGGTCTACGTGTTCACGCCCAAGGGCGACGTGCTCAACCTGCCTGCCGATTCGACGCCGGTGGACTTCGCGTATCGCATCCACACCGAGGTCGGCCACCGCTGCATCGGCGCCAAGGTGAACGGCCGCATGGTCCCGCTCGACTACGAGCTCCAGAACGGCGAGATCGTGGAGATCCTGACGTCGAAGGGACCCCACGGCCCAAGCCGCGACTGGCTCAACTTCGTCAAGAGCGCGTCGGCCAAGGAACGTATCCGCAAGTGGTTCAAGAGCCAGCGCCGCGAGGAGAACGTGGCCAAGGGTCGCGACCTGCTCGATAAGGAGCTCCATCGCATGCACCGGGTGAGCATGTCCGACCTCCCCGACGCCAAGCTGCTCGAGATCGCCGGCATCCAGCACTACAACGCCATCGACGACTTCCTTGCGGCCATCGGCTATGGCGACCTGTCGCCTCACGCCGTCGTCATGCGCATGTCCCTGGGCACAGAAACCGCCGGCGGAGACCTGCGCGCCATCCCGCTGATTCCCAACGTGCAGCCGACGCCTCGCGTGCTGGTGCGGGGAGAGAAGGGAATCCTGACCAAGATCGCACCCTGCTGCCAGCCGGTGCCCGGAGACGCGATCGTCGGCTACACGACACGTGGCCGCGGCGTGACCGTGCATCGTGTCGACTGCGTCAATGCCATCAACGCGCAGGACCAGGCGCGCGTGGTGGCGGTCGATTGGGACTCCGATGCGACGCACATCTACCCGGTCGCGATCAAGATCGAGGCGTGGGACCGTCAAGGGCTCCTGCGCGACATCGCCACGATCGTGGCCGAGAACCGCGTCAACATGTCGGCCCTGGAGGTTCACGTGTATGACGACAAGACCGCCGTGGTTTCGGCCACCGTCGAGATCGACTCGCTGGCTCAGCTGTCGCGCCTCATGGAGAAGCTCGAGGGTGTGAAGGACGTGCACACGGTGGCGCGTGAGGCGTCGTGAACGGATCTCACTCGCTCGACATCGCGGTTCCGCCTGAGGCGGTGTGGGAATGGCTTGTGGGTCCCGGACGCCGGGATTGGTATTACCGGCTCGCGCCAGAGGGAGACTTCACGCCCGGCGGGCACATCCGCTGGCTCGACGTCCGTGGAGACCTCGTCGAGGAATCGGACATCATCGACGTGGACGCCCCGCGCCGGCTCGTGCTTCGCACGAGGTACCTGTTCGCGCCTCCGTTCGCTGCCGCCCCGCAGCATGAGGTGACCTGGGCGGTGTCCGGCCATGCGGGCGGCTCGCGGGTTCGGATGTCGTGGAAGGCGGAGGAGCCCGTTCATCAACTGATGCAGTCCCAGGGGGGCGCCCAGCTACAAGGGCTGCGCCTGGCGGTCGACCCCGTCGAGCGTGCGCAGCTCGAGCGTCTGCCAGAGATCGGAGAGGTGGTGGTCCGCGATGTGACGCCCGACCTCGTTGCCGAATACCAGCATTTCTTCGACGACGTGGCGTTTCGCGACTACCCCGCCTGGCAGGACTGCTACTGCATGGAGACGCACCGAGCGCAGAGCGAGGAGGAGGCAGGGATGGCCTCTGCCGCGGACAACCGCCGCGAGATGTCGGCGTCCATCCAACACGGCGACGTGACCGCGCTCCTGGCCTTCGCGGGCGACCAGCCGGTGGGCTGGTGCAACTACGGCGACACCACTCACCTTGCCGGCGTCATGCGCCGGTTCAAGCTCGAAGCCGCATCCCAGCAGGGAGTCGGGTCGATCGCGTGCTTCGTGATCGCCGCGCCTTATCGGGGCCACGGGGTCGCGTCGAAGCTCCTGGACGAGGCGATCGAGCGGTTGCGTGCACGCGGTGTTCAGGAGGTCGAGGCCTATCCGTCGCGCGGAGGCGATGACTCGGCGCAGAGCAACTATCGCGGCCCGCTCGAGATGTATGTGCGCGCGGGCTTCGAACGGTACCGCGAGCTCGAACGCCACGTCGTCATGCGGAAAAAGCTGGCCTGAGCGTTCTCGTCACGGCCACGGCGGACCGCCAGTTCGCCACCAACTCGTACCTGGTCGAGGACCAGGTGACACACGACGCGGTGATCATCGACGCCAATCTCGATCCATCGACGATGATCGAGCTGGTGGGCAGCCACCACGTCAACTTGAAAGCCGTGATCCTGACTCATACGGACGTCGACCACGTCGCCGGCCTCCGGGAGCTGATCGACGCGCTGGGTCCCTTCGAGGTCGCCGTGCACGACGCCGAGAAAGACGTCGTGGTGAAAGGCAAGCCGCTTCGTCGGCAGTTCGCAATCAACCTGCCGAGGGTCGAGGAGGCCGTCAGCCTGGTCGAGGGGGTGCCCTATCGTGCCGGGTCGCTCGAGTTCGAGGTGCTGCACACGCCCGGCCACAGCCCTGGCGGTGTCTCGCTGAGGATTGCTGACATCGTGTTCACCGGCGATGCACTGTTCGCCGGCTCGATCGGGCGATCGGACTTCGAAAACTCGGACGGCGCGGCCCTGCTCGACGGCATCCGCACGAAGCTCCTGTCGCTGCCGGATGACGTCGTCGTCTACAGCGGCCACGGCCCGGCCACCACCATCGGACAGGAGCGGCGGACGAATCCGTTTCTGAGCTAGTGCTTCGTGGCGAGGCTGAGGACGACCAGCAGCGCCGGCCCGAGGATGATCAGCCACAGCGTGGGAAAGACGCAGCCGACGGTGGGGAGGAGGATCTTCAACGAGGCGCGGGCGGCCTCGACGCGGATTTTCAACCGCCGCTTGACCCGCATCTGAGCTGCGTGAGCGGCGATGGTGCGCGCGATCGGTACGCCGGTACGCTCTGCATGAAGGATCGAGCGGATGAGGCCTGTGAAGTCCTCGACGCCGGTGGCCTGCGCCATCTCCTCCAGGGCGTCGGCGCGCGGTCGGCCCAGCTCGATCTCGCGCAGGGCTCGCGCAACTAGAAGCGTGAGCGGGCCCTCCTGGTGGCGGATCAGCTGCTCCGCGGCGCGGTCCAGCCCGAGGCCCGTTTCCATGCTGATCGCGATCACATCGAGCGCGTTGGGAAGGGCAGCTTCGATCTCGGCCCGGCGCTCGCGCACGAGCTGGTCGAGCCAGAAGACCGGCACGTAGAAGCCGATCGCAACCCCCGCCAACAGGAAGATGGCGAGCGCGAACGAGGAGCCGAGCAGGAAGCCGATCATGGTGCCGATGGTTCCCAACGCTGCCGCCGACACGATGCGCAGGGTCTGGACCCCGGCGGGGTCGAGCCCGAACGGGTTGCCGGCGAAATCCAGGTTCCGTTGGAAGTTCGCGGCCTGGGCGGCGGGCGTCAGTCTATTCACCTGCCTGGTCAACCAGCGCCGCAGCGGCGCGGTCAGCCGCTCGCCGAGGGGCTTCTCGAGCTCGAGCGCGATCGCGCTTTGTCCGAGAGGCGCTGTCGGGCGAGGGTGGCCGCGTCGCCGGTCTGGGAGCTCCTGACCCCGGAAGCGATGAGCCACGCGCCGATCGCGGCGGCCAGTCCGATGAAGATCGGGAGGGCGTTCATGCGATCGTCGTGATCCGCCGGATGATGATGTTGCCGAGCACCAGCAGGCCGGCAGCAAGGGCCAGGATCACCCATCCGAGCGGGTTGACGAACATCGGCCGGAAATAATCCGGAACGATGAAGAACAAGAATGCCCCGGCGACCACCGGCAGTAGCGTGATGATCAGGCTCGATGCCCTCGATTGAGCCGTCGCAGCCATGATCTCCTCTCTCATCTCCGCGCGTTGGCGCATCGTGTCGGCGAGCGTGGTCAGGATGGCGGGCAGGTCGCCGCCGACCGCGTGCTGAATCGTGATCACCATCACCATGAGCCGCAGGTCGGAGCTGCCCATGCGCTTGACCATGTTGCTCAGCGCACTTTCGACAGAGGCGCCGAGCTCGACCTCGCGCTGCGCCAGGTGGAACTCTTCCGAAACAGGCGGGCCTGCGTTCTCCGTCACGGCCCCCAGCGATTGCGCCACCGACTGGCCGGCCTTCATCGAGTTCGCGATCAGCTCCATCGCTCGCGGAAGCCCGGCTTCGAACATGCGCAGCCGGTGGCCCCTGCGGTTGCGAAGGTAGACGGCAGGCAGGACGTAGCCGATCACCGCGAGGATTGGCACGGCCAGGTTGACGCCGAAACGCGTATAACCGACCAGCGCAAGCACGAGCGCCGAACCGAGTTGAAGGATTCGGAACTCGTACGGCCGCAGCTGCAGGTCGGCGCTGGCAAGGTCAGCCCCCAGCTGGTTGGGGCTCTGCTGGCCGATCCATACGGGAGCGCCGGTGGGCTCGAAACGGCGGCGCAGCTGCTCGCGAACATCGGCCAGCGTGCGATAGGTGACCCGAGCGGACGGGCCGCCAGTCTCGGCCTCGGTGATGGCGCGGTCGCGAGCGACGATGCCGTAAACGACGAGGATGACGCCGATCGCCGCCGCGATCGAGACCAGGACGATCGTCAAGCCCATGACTAGGCTGAAAAGACCACTAAGGGGTCGTGAACTTCCACTTCTTATCCACCTCGCGCGATCCGACGCCGCCGGCCGAAGTGAGATTGGGGCACGTGGGGTCGGGCTGGTTGGGTGTCGGCTCGTAATCCTTGAACGACTCGAGGGTGTACTTGAGGATCGCGTTGTTCAAGAACCAGAACATGTACTCCGAGTCGCATGCGGTCATAAGCACGGTCAGGCTGCTCGTCAACTGGGAAGCGCCGGCCGACGATGTGGCCGGGCCCACCCTGATGACGTCCAGGTTGCGGAACACCGTCCGCACGACAGGCGAGCCGGGGTTGACGCCGAACAAGGACGTGTTGACCGTCGCGAGCACCGTGATGCGGTCCCCAAGCTGGACGTAACCGCCGACGCCCACCTGCTCCGAGGTGGGGATGGTGACGGCGACGAATCCCGAGGGGATAGGGAGGTAGGTCACATCGCTGCTGCTCAGCAGGTCGGGCGATTGCGCGATCAGGTTGGCCGTGACAGGCTCGCCGGCCGGGATGTCGACGCGGGCACCTTTGCCGGCAACCGAGTTGATATCGGTGAACGCCTGCGGCGGGACCGGGTTGACGACGGCCATTGTGAGGTCCGAAGACTGGATCTTGGTGCGTGCGTTGATCGAGGTCTTGGCCACCACGACCTTGGTACCGGTGGGGTTGTTGGAGAAGAGTAGGGGCAGGCTGGCGACACCGGCGGCCGTCGCGAAGGCAAGCACCGCGAGCACGGTGCCGAGCACGATGTAGGTTCTGCCGCGCCGCGACCGGCCGATGTCACCGGCCATTGGAAACCTCTGGAAGAGCGTTAAGTCGGCGTTTCACGGTGCACATGATGCGCGATGTGCACGGAGTTTCAGGTGTCCTCGCGAAGTCGGCCCGAATTTACGAGGCCAGGCGATAGTGGAGCTTTAGGCCGGATTCACTGCAACCCAGCTTGGCCGGGAGGAGGGGTTGGTCCGCGGAGGGGACGCAAGTCCCCGCCGCGATCTCATTCGATCAGAACAGCCTCGACCAGCGCAGTGCTGATCCCGGCGTCGCTTCCGACGGCGGTACCCGCACCAACCGCGGCGGACATCGTCAGGGTGCCGCAGGACATCGAACCCGCGATCGTGCTGGTGCCGTTCACGCTGTCGGTGCACGCCCCGGGCCAGTAGATCGAACCCAACAGCCAGGCGTGGACGGCGGCGCCGGTGACTGCGATGGTCCCCGTATTGCTGGCCGGAGCCCAGACCAAGAGGTTCGAGCACGCCCGGTCGCCGGCTGGGCACCACGAGGCGCCGCCCAGGCAGCTGGCCGCGTCGGCTGCCGCGGGCGCGGCCGAGCATGGGGCTGCCAGCCAGGTCAGGTTGTTGGGAGAGTCTGCGCCGGCGTTGGGTGGACAGGGCGAGAGTGAGCAGGGGGTCGACCCGAACTGACAGGACCCTGCGCAGTTTGCGCCGCCACCCACTGCGCAGGCCCCGGGCGAGAAGCCGGCCTGGTTGACGAACTCCATGGTCACATCGCGCGCCAGCAGCGTGCCCCCACCCAGGCAGACGCCACCCCCGCCGGCGAATCCGGACCCGTTGAAATAGTAGAAGCCGGGATCGAAAACCGCGCCTGAGGCTGACGAAGCGGCCTTGAACGAAGCCATCACCAGCGCCCACGTGGTCGTCACCGTACTGTTTACCGTCTCGCTCGCTACCGCGGCCGGCAGGTCGAGCCGGTACTCGGCGGTGAAACCGTCGGTCGGGTCGTTCGCCAGGCTGTTCCAGCCGGCACCCTGTGCGACCGCCTGGCCGACCACCCCGGCCACCAGGCCGACGTCTGTGATGACGAGCTCGTTCGCCGAAGCCGTGGCGCCGGCGGTCGACACTGTCGCGGTGTTCTGGACAACAGGGATCGCGGTGTTGCCGGTCTGGTCCAGCGGGGCAACGGTCGCCGCATTGCGCCACTCGGTCATCTGGGCACTCCCGCCGATGGTCGCCGGGTTGATCGTGAATGTCACGCTCGATATCCCTCCGGGATTGTTCGGGTAGTACCAGATCTCGGTTCGAGGACTGGCGCCGGACTGGCTCGGGAGGCCGGCTGCGACCCAACCGGCCGAAGCTGAGAACTTGTTCGGTGTCGCTTCGGACCGGACGTCCGCCACCAGAAGCGTGCCAGCCGTGCTCGCTGCAGGCAGAGTGGGGGTGATGAAATGTGTGGCGGTGACTACCGGGCCAACCTGGACGTTGGAGACGCCGCCGTTCAAGTTGGCCATGTTGAGGTAGCCATAGCAGCTGGGCTTGAAGTGGTAATAACCGCTGGCGTCCTTGACGGGGGCGGGCGCAAGCCCAGTGCCAACGGTTACACCGCCGACCA